>Ga0193717_1001992_pt1 | contig 12096 bp, 10 predicted proteins | sample U2c2metaG_FD_145900 | JGI IMG/M metagenome (GOLD analysis project Ga0193717, IMG submission 145900) | Soil microbial communities from a riparian zone of the East river system, Colorado, United States - U2c2 | ecosystem: Environmental > Terrestrial > Soil > Riparian zone | place: USA: East River...
AAGCCGATGTATTACCTCGTGGCGCAAAAGGATATTCGATCCGTGGCGGAGCTAAAGGGTAAAAAGATCGGTGTCAGCCAATTCGGCGGCACTTCTGATTTGTCTGCCCGCCTGGCGCTCAAGCACTTCGGCGTCGAGCCGGATAAAGATGCGCTATTGATTCAAATCGGCGCTGAAGGCACGCGCATGGCCGCGCTCAGAGCCGGTTCCGTGAGCGCGATTATCGTTCCGGTGCCGGCCGTCGCGGTGCTAAAGCGCGACGGTTTCAACGAGGTTTCGTTTGTCGGCGACGCGGTTGAGTTTGCCAGCAACGGCTACACCACCACCGAGCAGCGCATCAAAGAGAAACCCCAGGAAGTCAAGAAAGTTGTACGTGCGTTGTACCGCGGTCTGCGCTATGCAAAAGAAAATCCCGAAGGAACGATCGCCGTGATTCAATCCGAATGGAAGGTCGACAAGGAAATCGCGACGGAATCCTATCGGGCGATCGTCAAAGCGCTCAACGAAGACGGCATCATCGGCGAAAAGCAGCTCAAAATCCATTTCGATTTGATCCGCCGCGTGGAAAAAAATATCGGCGAGATTCCCGTCGAGAAGGTCGTCGATTTTCGCTTGCTGAGAGAGGTGAAACGCGAGGCCGGTGGGAAGTAGCCGGACCCATTCTCCATGTGAATCACGTGGCGATTTTTACGGCGGCAGACGACGACCGGAGTGATCGCGGCAGATTTTCCCCCCTAAAAAACTATCCTGACGCGGCAAAATCTGTATAATGCCGTTTGCACGAGCATTCTGCCGAGATTCTTCGAAATGAAATTTGTCAATGGAGCCACGAGCGATGGGTGCCTTGTCTCAAGTAGACGGTACCGTTCTGCAATGATCAATACGCGGATCTTAGGTATTCGCGATGGAGATTCTCGATGAGCAAGTTTTTAGAAATGCTTGGGCTCGATGGGATCTTCGGCAACCAAAGCAAAAACAGTTCACGTATCTTCATCAGCTACAGAAGAGACGATTCCCGCGGCGACGCCGGCCGCTTGACCGACGACTTGAAAAAGTTTTTTGGTGCTAATCGCACCTTCCGCGATATCGAAACCATCGAGCCGGGAATGGATTTTGTCGACGCTCTGAATCGAGCGGTAAGTCAGTGTCCGGTGCTCTTGGCAATCATCGGACCGAATTGGCTGTCCGCCAAGGATGGCGAAGGCCGCCGACGTCTCGATGATTCCAATGACTTTATTCGCTTGGAAATAGGTACGGCTCTCACGCGCAACACCCGGGTGATCCCCGTCCTCGTGGGCGGCGCGGCGATGCCGAAGGCAGAACAGTTACCGGTTGAGATCCAACCCCTCGCACGTCGTCAGGCGTACGAATTAAGCGATCGAAGATGGGAGTTCGACGTCGATCAACTGGTTCGATCCTTAGAGTCTATCCTCGGACCTCGGCTCAAGAAGGATTCACCAGCGACTCCTTGGTGGAAAAATAAGAAGAAGATTGCCTGGGTGGCCGCTGCGGGAGTGATCGGCATCATGGCAAGCCTTTATGAGCAGCAGCCGGACCAGCCCGCCTTGCCGACTGCGCCGCCACCATCCGCTGCGGTCATCAGAGCGCTAAATTACACCGGCCTTGACGCGATTGGCAGGTATCCCACAATCGTTCAGGTATACAGCCCTGGCTGAGACCATTGCTTGCAGCTAAAGCACGTCGTCGACGTGCTCCGTCCGGAGTTTGCAGATCGGATTGCGTTTCCAATGGTTGACTTCAACTCAACGGAGGGTCAGCAATTTGCTGCTCGTTTCGGCGTTCGCGAGACAACGTTGGTCTTTTTCGATCGAGCCGGCAATCTGCTTGACCGCAAATACGGCGTACCGACAGTTGACGGGCTGCGCGCGACCATCCGAGGCAATTTCCGCCTCTAGGACTTTGCGCTCCGTGTCTGTCGAGCATTCCCATCTTTCGCATGTCCGGAATCTTTATTAGTTACCGCCGGGAAGATAGCGCGCCCTATGCCGGACGCCTGTATGACCGCTTGGGGGTGCAGTTCGGCGCCGATCAAGTGTTCATGGACGTCGACGACATTCCGCCCGGCGCTGACTTCAGCGCGCACATCGGCGCCAAAGTGGGCTCCTGCGATGCGCTAATTGCCGTGATCGGGAAAAATTGGTTAACCGCGCGCAACGACAACGGACAGCTGCGTTTGAGCGATCCCAATGACTACGTCGGTTTGGAGATCGCGCTCGCGCTGCAGCGCGGTGTGCTGGTGATCCCCGTCCTTGTCGGCGGCGCCACCATGCCGAAGCCTCAAGAGTTGCGAGCCGACTTGAGAGCGTTGGCTAAGCGCAATGCCTTGACCCTGAACGACCCGGAATTTCAACGTGACGCCGATTCATTGGTGAAAGCACTGGAGAAATTTCCCAGCTTGCGCAAACAATCGGCAGGTGACGATCCCAGAGCCGCCTTGCGCAAACGTCTGCTAAGACGACTGATCTGGAAGGTGCCGCTGATTTTGGCTCTGGTTTCGTTCGCAATCTGGTGGCAATGGAGATCGAATCAAGAACCGCAGTTCGGCGCCGCTGCCACAGGCGTCACGGTGAAGACTGCGGCCGCGATCACCGGCCCGTGGTCAGGCGAAGTCAGGTACGATTGGGGCGACAAATACACGGAAGCGTTTCTCTTTCAGCCGGAAGGCAGCAAACTTTTCGGTACGGCGACCTTTCTAGGAGCGAAACGCGGTATCGAAGAGGGTAAGATCGACGGTGAAACCATTTCATTCTTCGTTCGCTTCCAGGAAAGTTCCGGCGATGTGACGCGCGACCACAAAAACTATTATTGGGGAAAACTTTCCGCCAACGCGATTGTGATGCGCCTCCAAGACGATCGCGGCAGTCCACCGTTGGATTTCATGCTAGGAAAGCTCGCCGTAGCAAATTGACATACGGATAGTGCATTCGAAATCGCCCGCCGCCAGCCAAACGCAGTTCGCTTGACCCCCTGCCGTTCAGTGGATATTCTCGCCAGGAAACGAGTAAGGCATCGTGGACCAAGAAATTATCTCTCGACTTAGAAAACGCATTGTCGCCGAGGGGCTCGATGCGATCGTTGCCAGCTCGCCCGAAAATGTTACCTACGTTTCCGGCTTCGTGGTGCCATCTCAGTCGCTGATGCGCTGGCGTCATGCGGCGGTGATCGTCACTGCCGACGGACTGATTTCCATGGTCGCCATCGACATGGAAGCGACCACGGTGAAGGCCCACGCCGGCATCGACGATCTGAAGATTTATCGGGAGTTTACCGACGACCCGATGGACAAGCTTGCCGAGGCTTTGAAAGACCTGAAATTGGACCAGGGCAAAGTCGGGATCGAGCTGGAGTTTTTACCGGCCAAGGATTTTGAGACGCTGCAGAAAAATCTTCCCCGCGTTCATTGGGCCGGCGCAGAGGCTGCTTTCAACAGGGCGCGCCAAATCAAGACCCCCAGCGAGTTGGCGTTGCTTCGTTCCTTGAGCAAGCTTACGGATAAAGCGCTCGGCGCTGCGCTCAGATCGGCGAGAGTCGGTATGAGCGAGATGGAGTTGGCCGGGACTTTGCTGACTGCGCTCTTTGGCGGCGGCGCGGAGAGCTACAAGTTGATGATCATCGCGTCCGGCGAGCGCAGCCAGTTTCCCAACGTCGGCCCCACCGATCGAAAATTGCAGCGCGGCGATATCATTCGCATGGAGATCTTCGGCCAGAAGAACGGCTACCTTACCGGCGTTTGCCGGACCGCGGTGGTCGGCGATGCAACACCCGAACAATATAAAATCTGGTCCAATCTGATCGAGTGCAAGCATCTGGTCATGGCCTTGATCAAGCCCGGCGCGAGTTGTCCCGAGGTCTACCGCAAGTTCCTACAGAAATTCAGCGAACTCGGCTTCGAGCCGATCAGTTTTGTCGCCCACGGCATTGGGCTCCATCTACACGAAGAACCGTACATGGGGCGCTATGGCAATGAAATTGTCGAAGCGGGCATGGTCGGCGCCTTCGAGCCCTTGGTTTATATCCCCGGGCGCTTCGGCATGCAGAACAAGGACATGTTCTGCGTGACCGACAAGGGCTGCGAGCTGCTGTCGGATGTGACCCCGACGGATACTCTTCTGAGAGTGGGTTAAATGAAAATCACCAAGATCGAGACGATTCCGATTCGGCTACCGACGCGCCGTGTGCACCAATGGGCGAGCTTGACCACGCCGATCGGCGTTTACGTTATTCTCAAACTCTACACCGACGAGGGCTTGATCGGCCTTGGCGAAGCGCCGGTGCTGAAAGATTGGGGCGGCGATCACGGCAAATATTTCGGTGAGACGCCGCAAACGACGATGCATATCGTCAACGATATTCTCGCGCCGGCGCTCAGCGGGCAGGACCCGAGCCGCTTCGAGTTGATTCATGCGCTGATGGACAAAGCGGTGAAAGGTTATCCCTACTGCAAGGCGGCCATTGATGCCGCGCTCTACGATGTCGTCGGCAAGGCGCTCAAGGTGCCTGCCTATCAATTGCTTGGCGGGCTGTTTCGCGAGCGCGTGCCGATCGCGCACAGCTTGGGTCTGATGGAGATCGAGAAAGCCGTCGACGAAGCCCTGCAAGCGAAGGCGGAAGGGGTCAAGACTATCAAGCTCAAAGGCGGTGTCGATCAGAAGCGCGACGTCGAATTGGTCAAGCAGATCCGCCAAGCGATCGGCCCGGACCTAAATATCTGCGTTGATGCCAATCAAGGCTATCCGAGCGCCAAGATTGCGGTGAAGATCACCAAAGCGATGGAAGAATTCAATTTGCTCTACATGGAACAGCCGGTGGAAGGCATCGACCCCATGGCGGAAGTGACGCGGCGGGTCGACACGCCGATCATGGCGGATGAAACGGCCTGGACGCCGCACGACGTCATCGAAATTATTCAAAAGAAAGCGGCCGACGTCATCTCGATTTACACGACCAAACCCGGCGGCATGTTCAAAGCTAAAAAAGTTGCCGCAGTCGCGGAGGCGGCGGGGCTCAAATGCAACGTCAACGGTTCGGTTGAAACCGGCGTCGGCAACGCCGCAAATATTCATCTTGCCGCATCGACGGGTGTCGTCACTTATGGTTGTGTGGTGCCGGTATCGACGCCGAAAGGAAAGGGCAAGGGCGGCATCGCGGGGATTTATTATCAAGACGACATTATCCAAGAACCTTTCGAGTATGCCGACGGCGATGTGATCGTCTCGTCTAAGGCGGGACTCGGCATCGAGCTCGACGAAGAAAAGTTGAAGCAATACCGGGTTTCGTAATTCGTTGGGCGCAATGAATTGCGCCCCTACAATCTCATTTCATGGCAATAAAGAAAATTGCGGTGTTGGGCGCCGGCAACGGTGGTTGCGCCGCGGCTACGGACCTAACTCTACGCGGCTTTGAAGTGAGGCTGTTCGCGCGTTCGGAGACCACGATCGCGAAATTGGCCAAGCTCGGCGAGATCGAGCTGGTCGAAGGCGGTGTCAGTAAGAAGGCCGCGCCGTACTTCATGAGCCCGCACTTGTCCCCGGTGGTTCAAGGGGTCGATTTGATCGTCATCGCCACGCCGGCGGTCGGCCATGAATATTTGGCGAAGGAATTGGCCAAATATCTCGTTGACGGTCAGCGCATCCTGCTCAACCCCGGCCACACAGGTGGGTCTCTCCATTTTGCTCACTTGTTGCGCCAACTCGGTTGCAAAGCGCAGATTCAGCTCTGCGAGACGGTGACGCTGACTTATATCTGCCGCATGCCGCAGCCCGGCCAGGTGGAAATATACCGGCGCACCACCAATCTGCGCTGCGCCGCGCTGCCGGGAAAGCACACGGCGGAACTGGTGGGAGAGATTCAAAGCGTATTTTCCAACGTTGTCGCCGCGGCCAACGTTTTGGAAACCGGGTTCTCAAATATCAATGCGATCATGCATCCGGCGGGGATGTTGGGCAACGCCGGCTGGATCGAGAAGACCGGCGGCGATTTTCTCTACTATCGCGAAGGCATCACGCCGGCGATCGGCGCCTGGATCGACGCGCTGGATCAAGAACGCCTGGCAATCGTCTGCGCGCTCGGCATATCGCCGCTTCGCTTCGTCGATATTTTTCACGGCGCGGGGCTGACGACAACTGAGGCGCGCGACAGTGGCTCGGCGTATCAAGCGATCCACGAGAGCCAGCCCAATTTCACGATCAAGTCGCCGCCGTCACTGGATCACCGTTACATCAAAGAAGATGTCGGTTACGGTTTGGTCCCTATGGCGGAGATCGGCAAATTGCTTGGCCTCAAGACGCCGGTGATGGACGCGTTAATCACCCTGGCATCGGTCGCGTTAGCCATTGATTTTAGAGTCGAAGGATTGACTCTGGATAAAATGGGCTTGGCGGGCGTCGTGCCGGAGGGTTTGCAGAAGATTCTCATCGACGGTTCCTAATGCATCTCAAAGTTTAGTTTTGACAAGGGTATGTCATTCTGAGGAGCGTGGCGACGAAGAATCTGTTTTGGTCTGCCGAATGCGAGTCTTGAGTAAAAGGCAGATCCTTCGCCTTTGGCTCAGGATGACACGATAAACCAAAATAGAATCGCGGCGGTTCTTATCACCGTGATTCGGTAATGGAGATGATTTATGCGTGTCGGTTTATGTTTTGACGGCTTCTATTCGATCCAGGAAATGATCGAGCTTTCGCGGCTCGCCGACGAGATCGGCATGGAATCGATCTGGATGTCCGATCATCTCTGTTTTCGCGATTCGCTGACCACCTGCATGGCTTTGCTGGCATCGACAAAGACGATCAAAGTTGCGCCGGCGCCGATGAGCCCGTATTCGCGCACTCCGATTATTTCGGCGATGTCGGTGGCCACGATGGACGAATTCGCCCCCGGGCGGGTGATCGCGAGTCCCGGCACCGGCAATGCCGCAGCTTTGAAAGAAGCCGGTATCGAATCGCCGCACCCGCTACAAACTATGCGCGAGTACGTCGAGATTCTCCGCCGGTTGCTCAAAGGTGACACCGTGAACTACCAGGGCAAGATGTTTCAAATGAACGGCGCCAAGATGGGCTTCGTGCCGGCGGCGACGATCCCGATGTATATCACCGCAGTGCGTTCGCGCATGCTCCAGCTCGGTGGCGAGATCGGCGAAGGCGTGTTGCTGTCTGCGGGCTGTGCTCCAGGGTATATAAAAAAATGCGCCGCCGACATTGCGATCGGGGCGGCAAAGGCCAATAAGGCGGCGGGCGCCGTGGACGTTGCCGGATTCGTTTCGGCTTCGGTCTCCGACGATCGTCGCGAGGCAATCGAAGCCAACAAGATGTTTCTTGCGTATATTTTTCGCAATGTCCACCATGCTGAAAATATTCGTTTGGGCGGCGGCAAGGTGGATCAGGAAGGGCTGGCTGCGGCCGTGGTCAAGCGCGACTGGGAGGCGGCGAAGGAATTTATCGACGACGAAGTTGTCTTTGCCCATTCCGTCGCCGGCACGCCGGCCGAGTGCCAGAAGCAACTTGAAGCGTTCACCCGGGGTGGGCTGAACCTGCCCATTGTTTTGCCGATGGGAACCCAGGAAGCGCGTAAGCGCGTCGTGCGCATGGTTCACGAAGTGGTCGCGTAATTTTATTGGATTGTAGGAGGTTGGTCTATGCCATCGACTCGTTTGCGTGTCCTTTTGCCGACGGTCCTGATTGTCGCCGGCTGGATTTCCCCCACGCTGCTGCGCGCCCAAGGAATCAACATTGACGCCGCTAAGAAAGAAGGCAAGGCGGTGATTTACGGCACCGTGGTGCCCCAGATCATGGGCCAGATCGAAAAGGGCTTCGAAGCCAAATACGGTATCAAAACCGAGTACTGGCGCGCCGATGCGACCAAGGTGATCGATCGGGTGTTGACCGAATGGCGCTCGGGCAAGCCGGGATTCGACATCGTGATCGGCGCGCGTGGGCCGCTCAATTTGGCCAAGTCCGATAACGTCTATGCCAAGTTTGCGCCGCCGAGCGCAGCAAGTTTCCCGGCAAAGTTCAAAGACAAAGACGGTCAACTGGTGGCGTGGCGCATCACCCCGGTGGGGATTCTTTACAACACCGAATTGGTGAAGCCCAACGACGTTCCTAAATCTCTCGACGATCTTCTCGACGCCAAATGGCAGGGCAAGATCAGCATGCCCGACCCGTCGCGCCACGCCAGCACGGCGCAGTATTTGTGGAACCTCCTGCAGATAAAAGGCGAGAAATGGCTGGACTTCGTCAAAGGTTTGGCCAAACAGAAACCTTTGCTGGTCGAGTCCTATTCGACGGTGCCCAACGCGATCGTGCGCGGCGAAGCTTCGGTCGGCATCACGTACATCCAATATGCCGGACAGACCAAAGGGCCGATCAATTTTGCGCCGATCAATCAGGTCTTCGCCGATCCCAGCGACGCTGCTCTGAGTGCCAAGGCGGCGAACAGCAACGCAGCTAAATTGTTCATCGAATATCTGTGTTCTCCCGAAGGTCAAAAAAAAGTTGCAGAGGCCGGCGAGTTCGTGCTTTCGCCCGGCGTCTTCCCGCCGATCAAAGGCGCCGACAAGATCATCACCGGTTTGAATATGATGGACGATCCGAGCGCCGAGACGCTGGCCAAGTTGCAGGCCGACTTCAGGCAACTTTTTCTAATAAAATAAAGGTGATAGACCGGCAAGCTCCATGCTTGACTTCAGCCGGATGGGTGGATATTTTCGGGTCGACTTTTAAGCCAAGGAGGGAAGTGTGAAGCAGAGGTTCAATCGTTGGTCGCTGCTGCCAGCAGTCGCCGCGCTGATAATTTTTTCCCAAACGACCGTCGCATTTGCGCAGTCAGTTAATGTCGACGCCGCCAAGAAAGAGGGCAAGATCGTCGTTTATGGTTCCGTGGTGCCCCAGGCAATGGAAGGGTTGCATCAGGCGTTCAAGAAAAAGTACGGCATCGAAGTCGATTATTGGCGCGGTTCTTCGACTCAGGTGTCGGAGCGGGCGTTGACGGAGTGGCGCGCCGGCAAGCCGGGCTTCGATATCGCGGAAGGCAATCGCGGCGTGCAGTTGATCATGAAAAGCGAAGGCTTGTTCCAAAAGTTCATCCCGCCGGCGTCGGAGAAGTTTCCGGTGCAGTACAAGGAAAAGGACGGCCTCATCACTCCTTGGCGCGTGTTGCCGATCAGCATTCTCTACAACACCGAGCTCGTGAAAGCCGCAGATTTGCCCAAGACTTTTGACGATCTGTTGAATCCGAAATGGAGCGGAAAAATCTCTATTCCCGATCCCACGCGTCACACGACCACCGCTCAATTTCTGTGGAATCTGGAAAAATTCAAAGGCGACAAGTGGCTGGATTATGTAAAAGCCCTGGCTAAGCAGAAACCGATTTTGGTCGAGTCTTTGGCACCGGTCACGACGACCGTCATCAAAGGCGAGGCGCCGCTCGGCATCACCTACATCAAGTACATCAAGCAATACAAAGGGCCGGTCAATTATATTCCGATGGACAAATACCTGACCGATCCGAACTATCTCAGCCTCAGCGCCAAATCGACCCGGCCGAACGCGGCGAAACTTTATATCGATTTCGCGTGTTCTCCCGAGGGACAGAAAGAGATCGCCGAAGACGGCGAGTTTGTTTTGGCGCCGGGGATCTATCCGCCGATCAAAGACGCCGAGAAGGTCGCTCCGCGGATGGTTTTCATGGATAACCCGTCGGAGGAGGAGTTCAAAAAACTCATGAGCGGCACCTTTCGCGAGATCTTTTTCGCCAAATAAATTTGCCAATTTGGCCGTGTTGTTGACACCCTAAGAGGGCTCGCCTATAAGTGGCCGGCCCTCTTTTTTATTGCCGGCTAGACAAATCTAAAAAAACAGAAAGGATCGTCACAGCGTTGTTCACGCGTTTCTTGAATTCCTTTCGGCGCGAGCCGCAGCTGGCCGTGGTTGTCTGCATCGGCGTGATTATCGCCTATCTGAGCTTGTCTCCGACGGTCATGCTTTTCTACGGCAGCTTTCGCAGTAAGCCGCTGGGCGTGCCGAGCGCCGAATTTACTTTGGCGCATTACCGCCACGCTTATACGGATCCGTCGACCTATCAGCTGTTGTTCAATTCGTTTGTGTTCGCCTTGGGCTCGTCAGTCTTGGCCACGGCGTTGGCAGCAACTCTGGCCTGGATCTCGATTCGCACCAACGCCCCTTTTAGAAAGGTCTTCGAGCTGACCGCGATCGTTCCCAACATTGTCCCGCCAGTGATGCTTGCCGTTGCCTGGACCGTGCTGTTGAGCCCGCGCACCGGATTGATCAACCGGTTATTGATGGAAGTGTTGAGCTTGGATGAGGCGCCGCTCAATCTCTATTCCTTGTCGGGAATGATCTTCGTCGAAGCACTGATCACGGCGCCGCTGGCGTTTTTATTGATTTCCGCGTCGCTCTACTCCATGGATCCTTCCCTCGAGGAATCGGCGCGAGTCGCCGGCTCAAATAATTTTCAGATTGTCCGGCGAATCACGTTTCCGATCATCCGTCCGGCGCTGCTGGCCGCCGTCATGCTGAATTTTGTCCGCGCGATCGAGAGCTTCGATACCCCGGCGATTATTGCCCTGCCGGCGCGCATCGAGGTCTTTACCACCAAAATTTATCGAGAAGCCGTTGGGGCCTTTCCGCCGAATCAAAATCTCGCGGCAACCTACGGTGTGTCGCTGTTGTTGATCACCATGGTATTCGTTTATTTTTATCGCGCATTGACCAAACGCAGCGAACGCTACGTGACCGTCACCGGCCGCGGTTACCGGCCGACGATCATCGACCTCGGCAAGTGGCGTTATCCCGCGGCGGGCCTTGCCATCCTGATTCTTTCGCTGATTGTCGTTCTACCGTTTTTAGTCCTGATCTATGTCTCTTTTATTTCCTATATTCACGTTCCCGGTGCCAAGACCTGGGAATTGCTGACGCTCGACAATTACCGCGGCAATCTGACCGATGCGCGCACTTACCGAGCACTCAAGAACAGTCTGTTTCTGGCTACCGCCGGGGCTACGTTGTGCATGCTGCTTGCCGCGCTCACGGCGTGGGTGACGACCAAGACGAAAGTTGCTGGCCGCGGCGTTATCGAAGCATTGACCTTCATTCCCTGGGCCTTTCCCGGAACCGCGCTGGCCATCGGACTGCTGTGGACCTACGTTTATATTCCTTTGCCGATTTACGGCACGCTGTGGATTTTGTTGATCGCCTATATCACTCGGTTCCTACCCTATGGCTTGAGGTCCATGACCAGCACGATCGTGCAGTTGCATGACGATTTGCCCCAGGCGTCGACGGTCTGCGGCGCCGGTTTTATGACGACCTTCCGGCGCATTCTATTACCCCTACTCCGGCCCGGCTTCATTGCCGGCTGGATTATTCTGGCGACGATTTTTTTGCGTGAGTTCAGCACGTCCATCTTTCTCTATTCTCCCGGGGCGGAGCCGCTTGGACCGTTGCTCTATCATTTTTACGTCGACGGTAACCTCGGTCCCATGTGCGCGCTCGCGTTGATCGTGAGTGTCATTTGTGTTGTCCTCATAGCGATCGCTCGGAGAATCGGCAAGGTCGGCGCCGCAGTCGAAGGATCTTAGACTGTTTTCCGGGCAAATCGAGAAGCAAGAGGCAAGCAATCATGGATGCTGGAACGGCAAAAAAATTAATCGAGAAGAATTTATCCTACGACGAGGTCAGACGGCTGACGATCAAATTGGTGCAGCACGCGAGCCCGCAAACTGCGATGCTCGAAGCGGAACCGCAGGTTTTGGCCTTGATCAAGGATGTCGTGCAACCGGAATTGGAAGCGTCGGGATTGAAACCGGTGATCGATCGCATGGGCAATCTGATTTTGCACATCAAAGGCCGCGAGCGAACCGATCGGCTGATGCTCGTCGGTTACGCCATGTGCGCGGCACCGAGCACGATGCCGGATCCCTATTCCGGCGCCATTGTCAGCGGCGCACCCTATAAGCTGGATGGCGAGTGCGTCTGGGGGCGCGGTGCGTGCGAGCAGAAGGGTAGTCTGGCGGCGATGATGACGGCAATGAAATTCATTGGCGCCGGCAAACTCGCGCTA
>Ga0193717_1001993_pt1 | contig 12092 bp, 9 predicted proteins | sample U2c2metaG_FD_145900 | JGI IMG/M metagenome (GOLD analysis project Ga0193717, IMG submission 145900) | Soil microbial communities from a riparian zone of the East river system, Colorado, United States - U2c2 | ecosystem: Environmental > Terrestrial > Soil > Riparian zone | place: USA: East River...
GCGATGGCAACGTGCCGGAGGCGGCGGCCGCGAAACTGCTCAGCGGCGTTCGCTGGTAGCCAGGACTTCGCATCCCGACTGTTCGCCGCCGAGCAGCCTGCGCAGTTCCGGCAGCCATTCGCGCATCCCCTCTTCGACTAGATAGGGAGGGTTGACGAGCACCAGCGCCGAACCGTTGAGTGCCGCGCGCGAATCACAGGGGTGCAGCCACAGCAGCGACGCCAGCGTCGGCCGCGCGACGGCTGCGCCCAGGCGCGCAAACCACGTGTCGAAGTCGCTGCGCAGCTTCACCGGCAGCCACAGCAGCAGGACGGCGCTTTCGAAACGTTGCAGTGCGTCCGTCATGGCGTTCAGCGCACGGGCGAGATCCTCGCGCTCCTCGTACGGCGGGTCGATGAGCACACAGCCGCGCCGCTCGGGAGGCGGCAGCAGGCCGCGCAAGCCGGCAAATCCGTCGGTGCCCTCGACGCGCGCGCGTTCGCGTTCCTGCAGGGCCTTGCGCAGGTGGCTGGCTTCCTCGCGCTGCGTTTCGAAAAACACTGCACGATCCACGGGTCGCAAGGCACCTGCGGCGAGCAGTGGCGAGCCCGGATACAGCAGACTGCCGCCGTGCATCCCGCGGCCGATGGTCTCGCGATAACGGACCAGCGCCGCGTGACGCGGCGCCGCGGCGAGCAGGCGCGCGACGCCCGCCTGCCACTCGGAAGGATGTTCGCGGTCGCCGGGATGCAGGTCGTACTCGCCCCGGCCCGCATGGGTGTCGACGAACAGCAGGCCCTTGTCCTTGCGGAACAGCGCCTGCAGGACGTCGAGCAGCGCTACGTGTTTGTGGACGTCGGCGAAATTGCCCGCGTGGTATTGGTGGCGATATTTCATGGAACCCCGGCGCAACGCCGCCCGCGTTTATACACTGTCGGCCACGGAGAGAAAGATGTCGAAGCTGCTGCCTTGGGTTCTCGCATTCGGTGCCTCGTTCGCGGCGGGTTCGGCGCTCGCCGCCGACAACCCGGCGCCGCGCACAATTGCGCCGCCGGCGCGCATCCCCGATCCTGTCGTGTCGCAGGCGCCCGCGGGTGAGCGAGTCGACATTGCGAGCGTGCCGCGCGGTGTGCGCCGCGCCGTCGTGGCGGATGCCGCCAGGCGATTCGCGCTCAGCGAAAACGAAGTGGTGCTCGTCGATGCCGAGCGTGTGACCTGGAGCGATGGTTCCATGGGCTGCCCCGAGCCCGGGACGATGTACACACAGATGCTGGTTTCCGGATTCCGTGTGAGCGCGAAGACGAGCGCAGGCCAGATGCAGTACCACACGGATTCGCGCGGCAGCGTGGTGACTTGCGCCGCCGGGCATTTCCAGCCCGGACCGAAACAACTGCCGGCGCATCCGAGCGGCACCGGCGCCGAGCCGCGCACGCAGCCACCGCCGGTCAAGATGCCGGATCGCTGAACAACCCGCACCGCGCAAGTTTCGGGTCGCGCCGGGCTAACCACTGACGCATTGTGCGTCCATGAAATACGTGATCCGGAGCATCCCCCAGGAAATTGCCGCTGAAGTCCGGCGCACGCGGCTGGCGCCCGGATATGGCCATCCTGCGCACCTCGAGATCGCGAGCGGAACGGGGCCCTGCCGCTGCTGTTTGCAGAAGTTCGTTCCGCAACACGACCGGCGATTGCTGTTCACCTATCGTCCGCCGGGTGTGGGCAGCCTCATGGCGCCGGGGCCGGTCTTCATCCACGCGGATCACTGCGACGCCTTCACGGGCGATGGCTTTCCGGAAGGCCTTCGCGATTTGCCATTGGCATTCGAGGCGCGCGCCAGCGGCAGCCGCGTCATCGAGCTCTCGGCGCGCCAGGATGTCCCGGCCGAAGCGCAGATGACGGTGTTGTTCGAGGAGCTACCGGCGCAATGGCTGCACATCCGGCATGCCGAGGCCGGGTGCTACATCGCGCGCGTTGACCGTGCACCGGCCGCGCGTCTGACTATCGCGCAATAAAAAAGGCCCCGCGGTTTCCCGCGGGGGCCCCATCCGTCGTCTTGCAGAACTCGTCTTACAGATCAGGGAGCGCGCGGCAGCAGGAGCGCCTCCGTTTCCGGCGTCGAGCCACCGCGATTCGCGGGGCCGAAGTCGGAGTTGGTCACGATCATGAGGCCGGCGTGTGGCGTCGTGTTCGGGAACAGACCCCACTGCTGGACCGTCACGTTGCCGGTCTGCTGGTAGGTGAGCACATCACCCAGCGCAACCGGCGCCGAGGCCGTGAACTCTTCACCGCCGGGGGTGATGGAGAACGGCCCGAGGAAGTCCGACGTTCCGCCGAAGTACCACGACGTGGCAAAGAACTCCGCCGTCACCGGCTGGCCGAGAGTGGCCAGGCTCAACCCCATGTCACTGGCGCAGACGCGCAGGATGGTGTTGCCGGTGTTGGTGGCGTTCTCCGCAAAGAAGCGGATGGTGGTCGACAGGATGGTGCCGGTCGGTGAGAGGCGCAGCAGCGCCGTCACCTGGCGGCCATCGGAGAGCCCGGTGATGCCCGAAAGGTCCTGGTTGAGCACCGCATAGTCGAAGACCCCGTCACCGTTGACGTCGAGGTCGGCTTCCAGCCACGTGCCCACCGGTGAAGCCTTGCGCTCCCAGGTGTTGAACGCGAACTCCCAGAGGATGGCGTTGCCTGCGACACCGCAGGTCGCGCCACTCACGAGGAACGAGTTGACACCCACGGCGCGCAGGTCCGGGTTCGGCAGGCCTTCGCCACGACCGCCCGACGGGCGATTCGGGCTCGTGCCCAGCATCGAGAAGTACTGCAATTGCGCGTCGCCAATACCGTAGTTGGTGAGCTCGGCGGTCGCCTGGCCAGTGGTCTCGTCGAACACCAGGCCTTGTTGCGCCTGCTTGTTAGTCACCACGAGCGAGGATTTGCGCGGCAGTACGTGCCACGGGATCGACAGGTTGTGGTCCCTGCCGACGAAATTGACGTAGCCGTCATATTCGTTGGCCGTCAATGGACCGATCGCGTTGCCCAGCGAACCTGCGCTCATCAGGTTGTTGCGCAGCTTTTCACCCTTGATCGTGAACCAGAGCGTCACGTTGGCGGAGCCGCCCGCCGGCACGTTCACCGACGCCGGACTCCAGCTCATGACCACCGCGCCGGTGTCGGCATCGTCCTGGTAGCGCTGCGTCGGCGTGATGCTGTACCGCTGCGATCTGTTGGACTTGTTGACGACCCTCAGCTTGCGCGTCTTGAGGATGTTCGGGTTGGCGGCATCCACCAGGCCTAAGCTGACGGCGCCATGCGCCAGCGAACCTTCGTCGCCGGTGACGTCGAACACCAGCGAGGGCGAGAGCAGCGCCTTGTCGACGCGTACTTCACCACCACCGATGCGCGTGATCGGCGCGAGCTGATCCGGGAACACCGAGCCACTTACCGACGGCTGACGCACGTCCTGGTGCGCGGTGTTCACGAGCAGCTGCTTGATCTCGGCGACCGAGAGTGTCGGACGCGCGGCCTTGAGGATCGCCGCGGAGCCCGTGACCATCGGCGCCGCACCCGAGGTGCCACCGAACGCGGCGGTTCCCGTGAAGCTGCCCGACATCGCCGAAACCGACGCACCTGGCGCGCCGATTTCCGGCTTGACGATGTTGTCGTCGAAGCGCGGACCGCGCGAGGAGGTCGACGCCAGCGAACCGGCGAGCGACAAACTGCCGCTCGGCGAGAAACGCACGACGGCGGTGTTGGTACGAAGCACGTTCGCGTCGACCTGGCTGATCATGTAGCCCGGAATCGTCTGCACACCGCCGCCAAACGCGCCGCCGAACGGCGCGTCCGGCGTGATCAGGCCGATGATGCCCAGTATTCCGCCCGCTGCCCCGATATTGGCGATCTTGAGACTGAACGAGCAGACGCCACGATCGACCAGCACGATGCGGCCGGCGAGTTCGCCCGCCGCGAACGGGGTTGCACCCGCCGCGTTGGCACAACCGACGCTCTTGCCACCCGCGGCCGGCGGATAGAACACCGGACCTTCGATGGTGGTAGTTAGCGGAACCGACCACGGCTGGAACACCGCGCCGCGATCGCCGGTCACCGGCGCGAGCAGCGTCATGAGCTGCAACGTGGCCGACGGCACTTCAGTCTGCGCGACGCTCAGTGCCGACGTAGCAGCAGCCGGCGAACCGGTGATGAACTGCTTGTCGGCGCTGTTGCCGGCGGACGCCACCGTGAGGACACCCGCGGCCGAGGCGTTGTCCACCGCGGCGGACAGATCGTCATCGAAAGGCTGGCCGTACGGGGAACCCAGCGACATGTTGATGATGTCGACGTGGTCGCTCAGGTTGCCGTCGCCGTTTGGATCGAGCGAGAAGTCCATGGCTTGCAGCAGCGCGATGCCGCTGCACGAAGTGGCCGGTGCGGAACACACCTTGACCGCGTACACCTTCGCGCCCGGGGCTACGCCACCGGTGCCGGCGATGATGTCGGCCACGTGCGTACCGTGACCACCGAAGGTGGTCGCATCGGGGGCGCCGATCGGATCCGGATCGGGCAGCAGGCCAGTGTTCGGCCAGCTTTCACCGACGAAGTCGTAGCCACCAATGACCTTGGCGCTCGGGAAGAGGCCGTCGTCCGCAGTGGTGCCCGGGTCGTTGATCACCAGATAACCCGTGCCTGCCGGAACCGTCGGGATGAACGGGGCCGCTGCCGGAAGCGGCGCCCACGCAGCTTCATACGCGGCCTGCGTGCCGGGTCCGCCGAGATTCTTGTGCGTGTAGTCGATGCCGCTGTCGATTACGGCGACGCGAACACCCTGGCCCGTGGCGCCCAGTGAATGTGCCGTGGCCGCGCCGATGTACGGCACGGTAGTGGAGAGATCGTGCTCGTAGTCGGCCACGCCAACCACGCGAGTGATCGCGGTGTCACGAGCGAGTTCGGCAAGATCGCCGCCATCAACTTCCATCACGATGGCGTTGAGTGCGAGTTGCACGGTCGCGATGACTTCGGCGCTCGGTGCGCGAGCGACCAGTCGGCCGATCAGTCCGGCCTGTTCCGCTTCGACTTGCGCGCGCGCGATGGTGCCGTTCGATTCGGCGACGCCGGGCGTACGCAGACGGATGAGCACTTGCTGCCGCCCGGAAACGTTCGCGAGGCTCGGATGCAGAACGAGACTTTCGTAGCTCGCTCCGACGATCGGTGATTCGAGAGATATCGAGGAAAGATGCGCGCCGTCATCCAGCGTCAACCCGCGCGGCCCTGCGGCCGCGAGCGTCGTCGCCGACAACAACGCGCTACACACGGCCCACTTCACGTGGCCGTGACCAACACGTTTGCTCTTCATGTGAATAATCCCCTGAGAACCTGTTATTCCGGACACACGCCGAGCCCAAGTCTTCATAGACAAGAGCCTCGGGAGCGCGGCGGTTCTTCTTATACGCCGCGAGCAGTGCGTTCCTTCTTTCCCCGAAGGTTGCGCACCGTGTTGTCCAGGACCCGCTGGCGACGCTACTCCGCGCCCGGACTTAATTCAATCGCGTGGAACCACGAGATTGAACATAAGCCACTCAGTTTTTGCTCGATCTTTTCTTGGGCGTCGATGAAGTTTTCTTGGGAACAGCGCTCGCGCTTTTTGCATTGGCGCGCGTAGCGCTTTTCTTTTTCGCGGGTGTCGATTTTCTTTCCGCTTTTGCGGCGCTCAAGTCGGCGCCGTCCGACTTTTGAGCAGCTTTCGTTGCAGATTTTCTCTTAGGCTTCGAATCTGGCGCTGCTTCAGCCGTTGCGGCTGCTGCGCCTTTTGCGGCGGCGGGTTTCTTGCGGCCGAACCGGCTGCCGCGCAGCGGCGCGACCGACAGCAGTTCACGACACACCTCGAGCGTGATCGTCTTGGGGTCCGTGTCCTTCGGAATGCGCGCATTGCGTTTGCCGTCGGTGATGTACGGGCCGTAACGGCCGTTCAACACCTGAATGTCGTCGACGAAGTTCTGGATGATGCGGTTCGCGTCCGCTTCCTTCTTCAGGCGGATGACTTCGAGCGCGCGTGCCAGATCGACGGTGTACGGGTCGTCGGGCGGTTTGAGTGAAACGTACTTGGCGCCGTACTTGATGTACGGACCGAACCGGCCGATGTTGGCCTGCACCGGTTCGCCTTCGGCGGTTTCACCGAGGCTGACGGGTAGTTTGAAAAGCTCGAGCGCCTCGGGCAGCTTGATGAGATCCATCTTCTGTCCGGGGCGCAGTCCCGCGAACTTGGGCTTCTCTTCGTCGTCCTTGGTGCCGACTTGCACGAAGGGACCGTAACGCCCCATGCGCACGGTGATGGGCTTGCCGCTTTCCGGATGTTTGCCGAGCTCACGCGCCTGCGCGACTTCTTCGCGCGAGACATTTTTCTCGATGTGCTCGACCTGCGTGATGAACGGCTTCCAGAATTTCTTGAGCGGCTCGGTCCAGTCTTCTTCGCCGCGCGACACCGCGTCGAGCTCGTCTTCGAGCGCGGCGGTGAAACCATATTCCACGTATTTGTGGAAATGCTTGGACAGGAAACTCCCGACAATTTTGCCGATGTCCGTCGGGATGAACCTGCGGTTGTCCATGTCGACGTACTCGCGATCTTTGAGCGTCGAGATGATGGTGGCGTAGGTCGAGGGGCGGCCGATGCCGTGCTCTTCGAGCGCTTTCACCAGCGATGCTTCGGAGAATCGCGGTGGTGGTTCGGTGAAGTGCTGATCGCCATGCACCTTGAGCAGCGTGACGACGTCGCCGTCTTTCATCGCGGGCAGGATGCGGTCGTTCTCGTTCTCAGGTTTGCCGTCGTCGACGTCTTCCTGATAGACGGCCATATAACCCGGCTTGATCATGGTCGAACCGTTCGCCCGCAGCACATGGCGCCCGGCGGGCGCGCCTTCGGATTGCTTGCTGGGCAGCATGTCGACGGCCACGGTGTCGAACAGCGCGTGCGCCATTTGCGAGGCGACGGCGCGTTTCCAGATGAGGGCGTACAGCTTGTACTGATCGGGATCGACCTTGCCTTCGAGCTGCGAGGGCAGGATGGCCGCGGACGTGGGACGAATGGCTTCGTGCGCTTCCTGCGCGTTGCGCGATTTGGTTTTGTAGATGCGCGGCTCTTCGGCCACGGCCTCGGCGCCGTATTCCTTGGCGATGACTTCACGCATTTCGCGCACGGCGTCTACCGCCAGGCTCAGCGAGTCCGTGCGCATGTAGGTGATGAGACCGACGCTGCCATCGCCGAAGTCGACACCTTCATATAGCTGCTGTGCCAGGCGCATGGTGCGCTGGGCGGAATAACCGAGCTTGCGCGCGGCTTCCTGCTGCAACGTGGAGGTGGTGAAGGGCGGCGACGGGTTGCGGCGGCGCTGCTTGCGGTCGATGGACAACACGTGCAGCAAACCCTGCGAGGTGTCGTTGAGTGCCTTTTCGACGTCGCGTGCCTGACCCTCGTTGGTGAAGCTGAACTGCTCCACCTTCTGGCCATTGAATTCGATGAGCTTGAGCGGAAAGGTTTGTGCGCTGTGTTCGCCTTCGGCTTCCAGCGTCCAGTATTCCTGCGGTTTGAAGATGCTGATCTCGTGCTCGCGCTCGCAGATCATGCGCAGCGCCGGGCTTTGGACACGTCCGGCGGAAAGTCCGCGGCGCACCTTCTTCCACAACAGCGGCGAAAGGTTGAAACCGACGAGGTAGTCGAGCGCGCGGCGCGCCTGCTGCGCATTCACCAGGTCGAGCGACAGGTCGCGTGGCTCGGCGACGGCGCGCTGAACCTCGCCCTTGGTGATTTCGTAGAACACGACACGTTTGACTGACTTGCCCGCAAGATCGCCGCGCTCTTCGAGCAGCTCGCGCAGGTGCCAGGAAATGGCTTCGCCCTCGCGGTCCGGGTCGGTCGCGAGAAAGAGGTTTTTGGATTTCTTCAGCGCGCGTGAAATGGCGTCGACGTGCTTTTCGTTGCGCTCGATGGAGCGATAACTCATCTTGAAATGCTTGTCCGGATCGACCGCGCCTTCCTTCGGGATAAGGTCGCGGACGTGGCCATAGCTGGCCAGCACCTCGAAATCCTTGCCGAGGTACTTCTTGATGGTTTTTGCTTTCGCCGGTGATTCGACGATGACTAGGTTTTCAGCCATCAGTTCGGCAACGAATCCGTTTCGTCGAACAACAGGTCTTCCATTCGCGCGCAGGCCTGTTCCTGGCCCGGCTGGCTGGACAGCACCATGAGCACCAGCCACTTGAGCCGGTCGATATCCACATCGTCGCCATCGAGGGCCACGAGGCGATCGATGACGATCTCGCGCTGCAATGGCGAGAGGATTCCTTCCTGTTCGAGCTGCAGCAGGTAACCGCGGCAGCTGGTGGAGATGCGCTCGAGTTCGTCGGCGCAAAAGACGCGCAGGGAAGGCTGGGTTGAATCGATGTCGGGGCGTGAACGTTCGCCGGCGAGATCCGCAAGCCAGTCGAGAGCGCGCTCGACGTTGTGACGGCCGAATCCGGCGCGTTCGAGGTCGGCGGCGAGAGTTTCGCGTTCGGGTACTTCCGGGGCTTCAGCCAGCATGTACTGGTCGAACACGTAAATAAGAATGTCTAAAACACTTCCGGTCATGCTGTCGCCGGTTGTCGTCGTTGGCTTCATTGTCCCGCCATGCGGCTGTAACGGCCGCCGGGGTGCGGCGCCACGTGCCCGTCGAGCTCCAGAATCAGCAGCATCGAAGCGATCGATTCGCTGTTCATACCCGTGCGTTCGATCAAGCTGTCGACGCTTGCTGGCTCGAAGGCGAGCGCATCTAACAGGATTTTGTATTCCTTGTCCAACGTGGGGGTCGCACCAGGCTTTTGAGGAGTGCTTGCAACTAGTTGGGCTGAAAGGGAAATCTTGAGCTCGCAGAGAACGTCCTCGGGGCGCTCGACCAGCTTGGCGCCCTGCCGGATGAGCTGATGGCACCCCTTCGCGAGTGGATTGTGGATGGATCCGGGGATGGCGAAGACGTCCCGGCCGGCCACGCCCGCCAATCGCGCGGTGATCAGGGACCCCGATCGCTGCGCCGCTTCGACCACGAGCGTGCCATGGCTTAGGCCCGCAATGATGCGATTGCGCTGCGGAAAGCAGGCCGGCAACGGTTCGGTGCCCGGCGGGAATTCCGAGATCAGCGCACCGCACGCGGCGACGCGCTCCGCCAATGCTTCGTGTTCGCGCGGGTAGATCTGGTCGAGCCCGCAGCCGAGGACCGCAACCGTGGGACCGTCCGTGGCGAGCGCGCCTTCATGACAGGCCGCGTCGATTCCGAGTGCGAGACCACTGGTGATGGTGAGCCCGGCTCGCGCGAAAAACGACGCGAACTCGCGCGCCGTGGAGCGGCCACCCGCGGTCGGATTTCGACTGCCGACCATGGCCAGCTGCGGTTCGCTCAGAACCCGAATGTCGCCGCGCACATAAAGCACGGCCGGCGCATCCGGCGACTCGCGCAGCAACGACGGATAGTCGGCGGACGTCGCCGGCAACAACACGGTGCCCGAGGACTCGAGCCAGCGCAGGTCGGAGGCAATGAGCCGCTCGTCGGGTGCGGCCAGCCAGGCCGCGGTGCGGGTAGTTAGCCCGAGCTGCGCGAATGCGCGGCGGTCGCGCCACTCGAACGCGGCGAGACCGGATTCCTCGCTGGCGAGTTGTGTGAGCTGCGCGGCGCTCAACGAAGGCGCGCGCGCCGCGATGGCCATGCGCCTGAGCGAGACTGCCGGACATGCATTCATCGCGACAGCCTAAAACGAAAGGGCCAGCGCGATGGCTGGCCCTATCTCGTCTGAATGTCGAGAAACGCGTTACGGGTTGTAGATGCGATCCGCGACGCGGATGGGAGCGCGCGCACCGATGATCAGGCCGTAACTGAGCTTTTCGTACACCTTGAACACGATGAGCGTGCCGGCGCGCTCGTACGGTAGCCGGACCTCTTTCGGGAAGGCCTTCTTCTTCCATGGATACTCGCCGTTCCTGTCGAGGACTACTTCGCCCTGCTGGTCGACGGCGAGTACTGTGCCCTGGGCAAGCCCGTCATTCGCGCCGCGATTCAGTACCACCACCTGGTATGGCCCGATCTGCTCGGCACCATCCGCGATGCCGATGATCTGGCCGTCGACTGCGGTAGTCGGCGCATGCGGTCTGAAGGCGAGTGACCTCTCGCCTTCTTCGGTAATGAGCCGATCGCCGGCGAGCGCTTCGCGAGCGCCTTCGGTAAGGACAGCTTTGGACACTTCGCCCGGAGCCTTCACCACCGCCGTGGCGACGTAGTTGGCCTGGTAGGCGATGATCTCGTTCGAGCCGATGTCGCGGATCGGTTCGCCCACGTGCATGACGGTGAAGCGCTGTTCAAGCGCTCCGTTCAGATCCTTGACGTAAACCTCGTGTCCCGTCCCGCCGATCATGTGGTGATCCCGGAAAGCGAGAATGTGCGGAGCTGCCACAGCCTGATCCCTCGTGAGGATACTGGGCCGCGAGAGAAATGCAGCGATGGCCGAGAAGGGGATCTCAGCTATCGGGCCTTCCAGGCCTTCGCTGCGCAGACGCGGCTGCAGTCGCGCGCCGCTGTACTGCGAGATGCTCACGCGGGCATCGCCATTGGCGCCATACGCCAGCGACAACACGTCACCGGGATAGATTAGGTGTGGGTTTTCCACCTGCGGATTGATCTGCCAGATCTCGGGCCAGAACCACGGATCTTTGAGAAACACCGCGGCGATGTCCCACAACGTGTCACCGCGCTTCACGGTGTAATTCATGGGTGCATCGGGGCGGATGAGCTGCGCCGTGGGGGCAGTGGTTTCCGCGACGGGTGCTTCGTTCATGGCCGCCACGGCGGCTTCCGTGGCCGTCATGTCGTCGGCAGTCGATTCAGGCGCCTCGGCGACCGAGGGAGGCAGAGTCGAGATCGGCCGTGCCACTGGCGGAGGCGCGGATTTGCATCCGGCAACTATCAGCGCGGCAGCGATAAAGGCTATGAGGGCGATAACCCGCGGTTTCAGAATTGCGAGCACGCGCGGCTCCCTAAGTTGTTGATTGAAAGACATCCTCCACTCCTCAATCCTGGGTGGGGCAAGCGGACCCCACTGTTATAATCCGCCGCAGCACGAGGGCCTACGATCTATTGTCAAGTTTGTGCGCTGGATCACGGGATCACTCCCCGATCAGCGACTCGCAATCCTTGCCCACGGTCGAATCGCCCAAACATTAGCAGCAATCGAGCGGAACATCATGGCGCGCCTGCAAATTCTTGAGTACCCGGACCCCCGTCTTCGCACGAAGGCCAAGCCTGTCGAGGTCTTCGACGGGGCGTTGGCCCGGCTTGCCGACGACATGCTCGAAACCATGTATGCGGCCCCCGGCGTTGGTCTCGCGGCCACCCAGGTGGACGTACATAAGCGATTGATCGTTATGGATGTTTCCGAGGGCAAGGACAATCCGCAGGTGTTCTGCAATCCGGAAATTCTGACCCGCGAAGGGGTGGGCATCACCGAAGAAGGGTGCCTGTCCGTGCCCGGCATTTTCGATGAGGTGACACGTGCCGCCAACATCCGCGCCCGCGCGCAGGACGTGAAGGGCAAGGTTTTCGAGGTCGAGCTCGACGGTCTCGCGGCCGTGTGCCTGCAACACGAGATGGACCACCTCGAGGGGAAGCTGTTCGTCGACTATCTCTCCGACATCAAGCGCGAGCGCATTCGCAAGAAGCTCGACAAAGACCGCAAGGAACGCGCCGGCAAGGCTCGCGAATCGGCATCCGCACGGGCTTATTGACGACGATCTTCCTCAAGCCTTCGGGCGCCCCCATGACTTCGTTACGAATTGCCTTCGCGGGCACACCGCAATTTGCGTTGCCCGCTCTGCGCGCGCTGCTCAAGTCCACGCATCGCGTCGTCGGTGTGTTGACCCAGCCGGACCGCCCCGCGGGACGCGGCCAGCACCTGCGCGCCTCGCCGGTCAAACTACTGGCCACCGAACACCGGCTTCCGCTGGCGCAACCCCCAACGCTCAAAACTCCCGAGGGGCGCGCCGAACTCGCGCAATGGGCTCCGGACGTGCTCGTGGTCGTCGCCTATGGGCTCATCCTTCCGCAAGCGGC
>Ga0193717_1001994_pt1 | contig 12092 bp, 8 predicted proteins | sample U2c2metaG_FD_145900 | JGI IMG/M metagenome (GOLD analysis project Ga0193717, IMG submission 145900) | Soil microbial communities from a riparian zone of the East river system, Colorado, United States - U2c2 | ecosystem: Environmental > Terrestrial > Soil > Riparian zone | place: USA: East River...
GAGCAGGAATGCTGACCGTGAAAGTGGACCCCGTCTCTGGCGTGCTGGTCATACGAATCGAGCCGCCCATGAGGTCGAGGTATTTTTTTACGATGCTGAGGCCCAGGCCGGTGCCGGAGATGCCTCCTGTGTTGGTAGCTCTAAAGAAGCGCTGGAAGAGTTGTTGTTGCTCTTCAGGTGGAATGCCGATGCCCTGGTCTTTGATATGTATCTCAATGGAGCCGGGTTCATATTCGATGGTACAGTCAATCGATGAGGATTCAGGGGAATATTTGATAGCGTTGGAAAGCAGGTTGTTGAGCACGTTCTGAAGCAGATGGGTATCGACCTGAACGGGTCTCGGTGTTCCGATGGTAAACAGGCGAATCTGCTGGCTTTCGTTACAAGCTTCTGTCATGTCCCTGATCGTATCCCCGACGATGTTTTGCAGGTCGGTCTCGTGAGGACTGTTATGTACAATGCCTCCTTCCAGCTTTTCAAGGGAAAGAAAGTCGTTGAGGATCTGTTTGAGGTTGTTGACATTGGACTTTATGCGATGGATGTGTCGGACCCGTTTGTCCTGCATGTCCGTATCGGGGTATTTTTCGATCAGGGAGACGGATGAGAGAATGACACTGAGCGGGGTCTTGAATTCATGGGAAGCGAGGGTGACGAAGCGGGATTTCATTTCGTTGAGCTCCTTTTCCCATGCAAGGGCAGTGATCATATTGTCTTCCGCCTTTTTCTGGTCGGTTATGTCCCTGGTGATCTTGATAAATCCTTTTAAAGTTTCGCTTTCATCATAAAAAGGAGTGAAGACCACGTCCGCATAGAATACGGAACCGTCTTTACGTTTGCGGAGGCCGACGCTTTCGTATCTTCCATCTTCGAGCGCTTTTTGTAGATTATGGAAAGGTTCACCGGATTGGTTATCCTCTTCGGTATAGAAGACAGAAATAGGTTTGCCGATGATCTCGGCTTCAGTATAGCCTTTTATCTGCTGGGCGCCTTTGTTCCAACTCATGACCCGTCCTTCCGGGTCGATGAGGAAGATGGCGTAATCTTTAATATGCTGGACCAGGAAGCTGAGTCGTTGTTCGAGCAGGAGGCGGTGGTCTTCCGCTGCTTTTCCGCGGGTAAAATGATAGTAGACCATGAAAACGAGAGCAATGATCATCAGGAGCAGGCTGGCGAGGAGTAGTCCGGGGGTAAGCCGGGCAGGGACGAGGAAAGAGGCGGCCACCAGCACAATACCGCCGGCTATCAGACTACTTAGCAGTAAGAACGAGGTATGCCTGGAAAGCGTCATGGTATATTGAAAATGATTTGTTTATACCGACAAGTAAAATTAACGAAATTTAAATAAACTCCGGAAAAGGTTATGCTGAGACATCTCGGATCCAAACGAACTTATAAGCACAATGTTAAGATGGCATCCCTCCTGGCCATGACTGCGGGAATAGTAAATGCCGCAGGTTTTCTGGCGTTTGCGACCCTGACCACCAATGTGACCGGGCATGCGGCACTTTTTGCGGAGCGAATCGCATTACAGGATTGGGGCAGCACTTTTGTCGTTGCCTTTTGGATGTTTCTTTTCCTGGCGGGCGCCTTTGTGTCCAGCTTTATCGTCTCCATGATAGGCAGGAACCGGAGATATTCGTATGTCTTTTCTATTTTTATTGAAATGTCCATCCTGCTTTTTGTTGCACTGGAAGGTCATAAATACGACAATAGCCTCTCCTCGAAAGAGCTGTTCGCGGGAAGTCTTTTATTCGCAATGGGACTGCAAAATGCACTTGTTTCAATGATTTCCGGGTCTGTGGTCAGGACCACGCATTTGACGGGAACGTTTACGGACCTGGGAATTGAACTGGCGCAGATCTTTGAAAGAGCCGGGAAAAATCCGGTGGTATTGAGATCGAAAATTAAGCTTCGGCTGGTGGTTATCTTCTTTTTTATGGCCGGTGCCCTTTCAGGTGCATACTTATTCAGATATTACCGGTTTCATGTATTTTTTGTGCCTGTGGGTATTTTGTTGTACATCTTGTTTTACGATGTTTTCAGGATTCGCATAAAACGCTATTACAGGCAATTTCGAAAAGGCAATGCGGATCAAAGCGTTTTGTAAAATATTTTTTTGCCTCAATAATGGGCGATGAAAAGAGGCAGCTGATGATCGTGGATAATATCTTCTGCGAAGCTTCGCTTCATCAGGTAAGAAAAGGGCGCCCGGCCGAAAGAACCACTGACCAGTAGTACGTTCCGTTTTTCACTGATCCAGGTAGTAAAATATTCAGCGGCTTTGAAATGTAGTCTGGCAAAGTTCATGCTGTTGAATTTTACCTGGGTAAATTGTCTGAGTCTCTCGATCTCCGGAATGGCATTGCCGGACTCTTCGTTTAGGTAAACCATCTCCGTTGGCAGATCGCAGAGCTTAGGGAAAAGATGGCAGAATTCTTTTATTGCAAAGATGCTTTCCTTGCTTCCATCGTATGCCATGTACAGACGTTCGACCGTTGTGAAGGTTTCCGGTACAATAAGGACGGGGCATTCGGCTGCATGGAGGGCTTCCTGGAGATATTGATTGGGCTGCAGGCCTTCGGAATCGGCGCAGAAGAGCTGGCCGCTTATCAGAATCAGGTCTGCAAAACGACTTTCCTTAATGAGCAGGTCCTTGTCCCAGGACTCTTGGTTCTCATTGATCGTAAAAAAGATGTGGTGATCGTGGCACTGGCGGGCGAAAAGTTCTTTATGCAAGTGGATAGTCTCTTTTTCATTTTCCTCCAGTTCCAGAAGGGGAGCGATACTCGCGCCGCAGTTGGCAGCGACTGTTGACAGGGAGGCGTAGTCGACAGGTCTAAAAAAGAGTGCCCTGGCATGGACCCGTTCAGTTTGGTGCATCATGCGAAGGAAGTTGAAGGGCCCTTTTGGAAATTCCTGACCTGCGCTGACGAATAATACTTGTTTCATAAAAATGTTTTAGATGCCTGGTAAAAGTATAGCGTACGCAATTGGGAGAATATGACTAAAAGCAAGCGCCGGGCTGATATTTGTCAGTTAAGTCGATGGCTGCGACCTGTAAACCCCTGGCTTCGTGCAATACGATGGCGGCTTATTTATTCCAGCCGGCGGAGGCAGAGCATGAACTTAACATCCAGCGTTTCGTTGACCCGGACCAGTCCGCCCATTTTTTGCGGGGGCAGTAAGCCGAAATCGGAAAAACAAAGCTGGCGGCTCCCTGTCAATCGGACCGTCTCCGGGTCTTCCCGGCTCGAAGTATAGTCCATTTCAAATTGTTTGCTTATTCCTGCCAGCTCGATGAATACCTGGCCTTTGAGGGTCTCCGACTGAGGTCCGAAGCCGGGCATCCTTTCAAGGTTTAAGAAGATGACCTTTAGCTGCGGGAATTGTTTGTATTGCAGGGTCTTTTTAAATTCACCGGTCATCATCCGGTTGCGGCAGTCGAAATCGGAAATGTTGATCTTTAAGACTCCGCAGAGGGGGATGCCGCCGGGTTTTCCGCGGCATCCCTCATTGAGAAAGGTGATTGTATCGGGTTCGCTGTATTGGGCAACGGCACAGGAGAAATGGCTAATGTTGGTACGGCCGTTGATGCTGAGGCTACTGCTCTTTTGTACGATCCAGCTTGTCTTCTCTTTTGCGGGAGGGGCAGGCGTTGCTGCTCTGCCGGTGTAGCTGGTGACCTCGTGCGTTGTGAATCCCGCACAAAGCGAGAGGGCAAGCAGATATTTGAAGTGGTACATGATCGTGGATTTAAGCGTGAACAATGGCATGGCATCGGGCACTAGAATCCTACAGTTGCTGCGATGACATAGCCATCAAACTTTCCGCTGTTGCGATAATCCGACACGGGGAAGTCCAGGTAGCTTTGGGTAACCCATTCGCCTTTCAGCATTACATTTTTTGTCAGGAACCAGCCACCTGCTGCGGCAAAGCGGTTGACTGTGATGGGTTTGCTCATGCCTTTCAGTTCGGCGGTGACACCGTTGTAGCGCAGGCCGACGAACAGGTTCTCGTTATGGCCAAAGCGATAGACGCCGTCTACCGCATACTGGTTGAACTGGCGGTTTGACTTTTCGGTGTTTCCGCGGCCCTGGCCGTGCTCGAATGTGCCAAAGACCTCAAAGCCGCCAACTTTTGCGAATCCATTGACCATCATTGCATCGACCTTGTAGCCGAAGCCCGGATTGAGGCGACCGGAGAAGGCATCGGCTTCGTAGGCGCTTTGCCCGCTGGCGGGTACGGTATAGGGTTTTTCCATAACCATCCAGTAGCTGGATCCTGCGCGATCTCCGAAAAAGAGGTCGTTGCTGGGGGAGCTGTTTTCGTGATATGCAGAGGCTGATAAGCGGAGGCGTACGAGGTTGGAGACCTGGCGATCTATGCCGACTTTAGCATAGATGGCGGGATTTTTCTTTATGTTGCCGTTCATTGTTGTCCGCGCCAGAGAATCGACGCTTGCTTTAAGCATACCGTTGGTGACACCTACCATGCCGAACACACCGTTCTTTTGTACCAATACTTCGCCGCCGATCTCTGTGGCAAAGGCATCGATAATATAGTTTTCGATGAAGGGGTTGTAGAGAGCCTGGCCGGCGTCCGTCCTGCGGAAATGCTGGTCGCCATAGTTGATCTCCATCTGGCCGACCTTGATCGTGGTATATTTCATGATATCCTGAAAGATCTGTCCTTTCAACGGCAGCTTATCGAACTGGATATAACCTCCTTTTACCCAGGTCTCGTTGTGGTGGCGGGTCGACAGGTAGAGGGTCACGTTCAGGTGAATTCCATCGGCCAGGAGGAAATCGGTATAGAGGTTGGCCATGGCCTGGTTAAAACCGGGGGATAGCTGGTAGAGGCCGTTGTTGCTGGCTTTTCCCATATAATTCCTGTCTTTCAGGTTTTGGAACTCCTGCGTGAAACCCGCGCCAATGCGAAGGGTAGGGCCGGTGAAGGGCAGACTGTCTTTTTTTGACTCGAAGTAATTGATACCTGTCTGGTCATAAGGCCGCATGCCGGGGACCTTTCCCTGTAATAGTTGTGCGAAGGTTGCGAATGGCAGGAAGGCCGATAAGGCGATGGTAATTGCGTATACTAATGAACGTTTCATGCAAAATGTTTTTGTGGGTGTTAATTTTGATATTTGTTATGATTTCTTGAGGATCAGATTGAAGGTTAGCACGATGTCGTTGCCGGTTTTGACGGTGCCAAGCATGAAGGTGGGGGGGGCAATATTGTATTGTTGCATACTGATCTTTTTTGTGCCGGTGACGGTGATGGTATTATCGGCATTGGCCTTGCAGACGGCGACGACATCTTCGTCCCTGGCTGTTCCGGCTATGGTGAGCTTACCTTTACAGGCAACGGTGCTGCCTGCGGGGCTCTGGGTGACCGTGGCTGAGGACATGACATAGCTGATCTGGGGCGCCTTGTCGCTTTTTAGCGCTTTGTAGGCATTGTTATCCATGCTGCCGTGTTCGCTTTTGAGGGCATTTACCGGAGTAGCGAAACTGAGCGCGCTGAGCGCATCCAACTGGCCGGCGGCATTCAGATCGACGGTGGCGGAGCAATCGGCTTTTACGTCTTTCATAGTCCAGTCATGGAGTGTGGAGGTGCCGCTGACGAGCAGGTTCACAGAAGAACTGGTATAGTGGCTCTGTGCATTGGCACCGATGAGGAGGAATTGGAAGGAGAAAAGTAAGAACAAGGATCTGCCTTTTCCCAGGATGGGACTGAGATTCATAATTGAAATGTTTTGCATTGGTGATTGACGGAGTAAAGATATCAGGGATGGTGACAGCAACTAATGACTACCGTCAGTCGTCCGTATGATTTGACGCAAATGGGAAGGATGACATAAATTGGCCCATTAAGTTCAAATTCCTTTTCACGACCGGCGGCTTCTTCTGTAATAATTGATTGGGCTTTTTCAGAATCGTGAATGCCGGCGCCGAATCCCGGAACCGGCTATGCTGATCAAAGAGTATGGATTTTAGTGGTATTGCGTAGGATACGGATCAAGCGGGTTTAACATAGGAAATAACATTTTTCAACAGGGCAATAAATGGACTAAGGGGGATATTTACGATCAACGAGCAACCGCGACCCGGCGCGGAGTCGAGTATCACCTTTCCATTATAAAGGCGGGTTCTTTCATAGATATTGGACAGACCTAATCCACGTTTTGTAGTTTCCGGATCGAAACCCAAACCATCATCTTTTATCTGGAGACGGAATTGGAGGTCGCAGCAATGAAGGGAGATCTGGATATTTGTGCCATGACTGTATCTGATTATATTCTTTAGCTGCTCCTGTATGATCCGGAATATGGTGATCTTGATATTTGGATTCAGCGCTTCGATCATGTTGATATCACTATGGACGAACTGGACGGTAAAAGCCTTGCTAAAGCGGATGTCGTCGACCAGGTTGCTGACGCTGCCGATAAGGCCATCTGTCTGAAAATCATGCATAACCATTTCGCGGGACAGATTTCGGATCTCGTCGATCCCCATGAGCAGGGTATCCATGGCCTTCTTTTTTAGCATTTCAAAGTCCGGGTTTTCCCTGTCAAGATTGGCAAGATATAAATGGGCGCAAGTAAGTATCTGGTTTACGTTGTCATGCAGTTCGTTCCCGATCCGTGCGCGCTCGTCCTGTTGAGCTTGGACAATCGATTCTGCCGTGGATTTTTGCCGGCGTAGCATTTGGCGCTGTTCTGGATGCTGCTCGGTGGGGAGATCCGGCATTTGGATCACATTGTTTTTCATGGTTACAGGTCTTTTTTCTTAATAGTTAAGTGTCATTTTAATATCGGAAAGTATGCGGCGACTTAGCAGCTTCCGCAGGTAATGTCGCTGACGAGCAGGTTCACAGAAGAACTGGTATAGTGGCTCTGCGCATCGGCGCCGATGATGAGGAACTGTCAAGCCTGAGGTTCATAATTGAAATGATTTGAAGGGGGTGATTGTTAGTTGATAGAGTAAAGATATCGGATGCCGGGAGGGCATATGATGACTAAGGTCAGTCATCCGTATGATTTGACACAATCCTTGGCGTAATGATGCGGATTTTTACGTAACTTATATGAAACTGCTTGCCATATGAGCACACCGAAAACGGACCGCATTCGCAGGATTGTTGTATTTGTGGCCGGGATATTGTTGTTATTAATGATACCCGGCATCATGAATGAATACCAACAGGGAAACCACCGTTTTTCTGAAGATTCCATTAAAAGGTTATTCCTTTCCCTTCTGTTCGTGCTTTTGCCTATTGTTTTTTTTTACCGCAACATAAAACTATACCTATATATACTAACAATATTAATTGTATTTACACCGCTGTTTGTTTATTCGCTGCTATTGTTTGAAGTAAAGCCAAATTTTGAGCTGATCTTTTTGCTACTGCAGAGCAACTTCAGTGAAATGGCTGAAATAGCGAAAGGCCGCGTGGGTTGGTTTCTCATTATAACCTTGCTATACGTAGTTTTATATCTGGTCCTGGTAAAAAAACTTCCGGTAAAGGTTATACCTTTCAAGACATCGTTGATTATTTCGTTGGTCTCAGCGGTTGTAGTGATGGTGCAATGTTACCGATACCTTGCAGTCCGACAACAGAATCAGAGAGATTTTTTCGGCCGGTATTACCCGGTTTCCATCATCAACGGAATAGCAGATGCGTATACGGTCATCAGCCGGAACAATCTTGACGGGGCAAAGCACTTTTCTTTCCATGCATATAAAAAAGACACCATCCCAGCACGACAAATCTATGTATTCATCATTGGTGAAACTTCCCGCTTTGACCGGTGGCAGATCAATGGTTACCATAGGGCTACTTCGCCCCGGTTAAAACAGCGGAAAGACCTGATTACCTTCCCCGATATGATATCGGGTAGCAATCTTACCTGGCTTTCCGTTCCGCAAATGATCACCCGTGCCAGCCCGGATGATATGGATCGCGAGTTTAAAGAAAAAAGTTTTCTCAGCGCTTTCCAGGATGCCGGTTTTAAAACAGTCTGGTTAAGCAGCCAATCCGATCGGGAGATTCTCTGGCAAGGCACGATCACCCTGCATGCAAAAACAGCCGACGTGGTATATTTTTGCGATACCTATTCTCCTATGTTAGAACTGGATAATAAATTTGACGAACGATTACTGCCCAAACTCGACAGCATTGTTCATGCCGACCGGCAAGATCTTTTCATCGTACTACACACAATGGGTAACCATTGGGCTTATTCAAGACGTTACCCTGGCAGGTTTGATCTATTTAAACCATCAGGACAGGCTTATCCTGAGAAAGCATATGACATGACCGATCGCGAAAGCGTATCAAATTCCTACGACAACAGTATATTGTATGCGGATTATATTATTGATAGTGTTATTCATATGGTGGAAGAACAAGAGGCTGTATCATATGTTAGTTTTTTATCGGACCATGGTGAAGAGATTTTTGATAACAATTCGGAAGAGCTGAACTTTCACAAGAATGCATGTGCTGCAACCCTGCATGTGCCTTTTTTCTTGTGGACATCGGAGCGCTATCGTCAACACTATCCCGGAAAAATGCAGGCGATGATAAACAACAGGGAAAAGAAGACAGGCGCCGACAATGTTTTTTTTACCCTGCTTGACCTGGCCAATATTGACTTTGCCGGAATGGATGAAACCAAAAGCATTGCTGATCCTGCTTTCCGTGCAAGCGATCAGAGATATTACGATCCCCTTCACCGCCGATCTTGCCGGTACACCGACCTGCTCAGGCTGGCTGCGAATTCCCATTGAGCTTGTGATGCAGCGATTAGAAAGTTTGATCGACCACGGCGGCTACTCGGATTTTATATTCTTTATTGGGGCTGTCATTGCGGCTTTCAGGACATGGAAGCTGACTGTTGCGATGGCGATGAGCAGGGAAAGGGTTCCGGCGGCGATGAAGATCGACCAGGAGATCTCTGTGCGGTAGGCATAGTCTTCCAGCCATTTGTTGATCATCCACCAGGAGAAGGGTACTGCGATGACGTAGGCCAGGAGGACCAGCGCGAGAAAATCGCGGGATAAGAGGATGAAGAGCTGTGCGAGGTTGGCTCCCAGAACCTTTCGTATGGCTATCTCTTTGCCGCGCTGCTCGGCGGTAAAGGCGGCGAGTCCCAGGAGTCCCATGCAGGAGATGAAGATGGCGAGGAAGGCAAAGAAATAGCTGAGCTTGCCTATGATGTCTTCACTACTGTAGAGTCTTTGATAAGCTTCGTCGGCGAATTGGTATGTAAAGGGAAATAAGGGGTTGATCGATTTACATTCTTTTTCCAGGCTGGAGATGGCCTGGCTGGACATTCCCGCTTTTGTTCGTATTAAAATGGTGTTGCCTCCGGATACGCCATATGTTATGACGAGGGGGGCGATGGGGTGATGCAGCGAATTAAAATGGAAATCTTTGACCACGCCGATGATGGTTCCTTTTTTGCCGAGGCAGGTCAGGGAATGGCCGATGGGGTTTTTGATCCCGATATTCTTTATCGCTGATTCGTTCAGGATATAATTTGCGGAGTCCGTAGGAAAGGTCCGTGAGAATTCGCGGCCCTCCTTTAGTTCGAGGTGCATGGTCTGGATGAGATCGTATTCGGAATTTATGATGGCGAATACCTGGTGGGACTGAGGGTCTTTGTTTTCCCAGGTGATATCGTCGATCCAGAAGTTATCGGTTTGTACGGGAGATTGTGAGATCTCGGTTACCTGTTGGATACCGGGCATCTTCGTGAGTTCCTGTTTGAAGAGCGGATATTGGTTGATGAGGGCGCCTTCGAGCGGGATGGTAACCAAGTTCTCTCTGTCGAAGCCAAGATTGGCGGCTTGTATGAACCTGACTTGTCTTGAGATGGTGATCGTGCCGATGATCAGTAAAATGGAGAGGACGAACTGGAAGGTCACGAGCCCTTTGCGAAAGAGGCCTGTGCCTGTGCCCAGGCGGAAACTGCCTTTTAAGACCTTTACGGTGTTGAAGGAGGAAAGGAAGAAAGCCGGGTAGCTGCCGGAGATCAGTCCGGTGAATAAAGTGATCGCTGCGAGCTGCAGCCAGAAGCGGGTGTCGTTGAAAGGGAGGTGGATATGTTTGTCGGACAGTTCGTTGAAGAGGGGCATGGTGAGCGTGATGAGGCCGATGGAAAGAACGACAGCAATCAAGGAGATCAGGATGGCTTCTCCGATGAACTGCATGATCAGTGTCTTTTTCATGGCGCCGGCTGTTTTTCGGATGCCGATCTCCTTTGCTCTTTTCATCGAGCGGGCGGTGGTCAGGTTCATGAAATTGATACAAGCGATCAGCAGGATGAAGATGGAGATAATGCTGAAGAGGCGTACGTATTCAATACGTCCTCCACCTATCTGCTTATTCTTAAAGGCGCCGTTGAGATACATTTCGTCAAAGCGCTGCATGTCGAGCTCAACGCGATAATTGGGTCCCTGTCTGGTGTTGAGGTTCTTGAGGAAGTATTTGATCCTCGTCCGGATTTGTTCGGGGTTGGCATCCGGGCGCAGCATTACTGCAGTATAAGGGGCGACGTTGTCCCAGTCTCTTATGTATTCGTTTTCCCTTGTGAGGTATTTCCAGTTGATCAGGTAGTCGAAGTGCAGCGAGGAATTCTCCGGTATGTCGAATACGGCAGACACGGTGAAGTCCTGTTTGTTTTCGAAGCGGATGGTGCGGCCTATTGCTGTCTCCGGGCTTCCGAAGAGGCTGGCGGCCATTTTTTTCGAGATGGCGATGCTGGAGATATCGCTGAGAGCGGTGGTATTGTCGCCTTGTAGCAGAGGAAAACCGAAGAGCTTGAAAAAGTCTGCGCCGGCATATTCTCCATTTTCTTTTATGATCTTATCGCCTGCCCGGAAGGTGCTAAGATTGCCCCATGTTGAGTAATTGGCGGCATATTCTATTTCGGGGATCTGTCTTTTTAGTTCTTCGCCCAGCTGACCGGGGGTATAGTAGCCGATGCCCATTTTTTTATCGGCATAGGTGCGCTGGATGATATTATAAAGGTTTGCTCTGTTGGCGTGGAAGGTGTCGATGCGGCGTTCGTCCCTGACCCAGAGGAGGATGAGGAGGCTGCAGGTCAGGCCCATGGAAAGGCCGATAATGTTGATGGCGGAGAAGGTTTTGTTGCGCCAGAGGTTGCGGAAGGCGACCAAGAGATAGTTTTTTATCATAAAAGGATAAGTCGTATAAACACAATATACGACTTATCCCGACATAAGGAAGAGGAGGCAGGGGTGGGGTACATATGGAAGAGGAGGTAGGGGTGGGGTTGGGCCGGGGATATTGGATATATCAACGGAGCGATTTGAAAGATACGCGGATCTCTTCAGTGAAAACTGTTGGTTGTTCCCAGGCTGCGAAGTGCCCACCTTTGTTTAGTTTACCGTAATGGATGAGTTTTGGGAAAGCTTTCTCTGCCCAGCTCTTCGGGACTTGATATAGCTCGTCAGGAAAGGCACTGACGGCAACCGGGATAGTTATGTGTTTCGGGGCGAAGAAGGGGAGCTTGCTTTCCCAATAGAGACGAGCTGAAGAGACCGCGGTGCCCGTGACCCAGTAGAGTGTGATGTTGTCGACGATGTCGTCCTTTGTAAGACCTTCGGTCTGACCGTCAAATACGCGGGCGATGAGCTCATAGCTGCGTATGTCGTGATCAAGCATCCAGGCGGCGAGGCCGACGGGGGAGTCTTCGATGCCGTAGAGCGTTTGGGGCCGGGCGGACATCTCCTGGGCGTAAGCCAAGCCGTGTTTATAGAAGAAGTCGAGCTGTTCAAATGCGTGCTGCTCGTCGGGCTGTAGGCCTGCCGGGACCGGTTCGCCGAATTGGAGTGCCTTCGCGACATCGTCTGGTACGGTAGCCGCCATGTTGGTGTGGATGCCGAGCAATTCAGGAGGCGCCTGCACGGCCATTTGTTCCGTGACTGCATCACCCCAGTCGCCTCCCTGCGCAACGAATTTCGTGTATCCGAGGCGTTTCATCAGTATGGTCCAGGCGCGTGCTATGTGTTGAGGGTCCCAGCCAAGAGCAGTCGGCTGACCCGAAAATCCGTGGCCGGGCA
>Ga0193717_1001995_pt1 | contig 12091 bp, 12 predicted proteins | sample U2c2metaG_FD_145900 | JGI IMG/M metagenome (GOLD analysis project Ga0193717, IMG submission 145900) | Soil microbial communities from a riparian zone of the East river system, Colorado, United States - U2c2 | ecosystem: Environmental > Terrestrial > Soil > Riparian zone | place: USA: East River...
ACGCTGCCCGCGAAGGGCGTCGGCTGCAGTTCGGCGTTGAGCGCGGGCAACACGCAGGCGGAATTCGTGCTGCCTGTCTCGGTGTTGCATTCGGGCCGCTGCCAGACGGCGTTCTGCTTTTCGAGAAAACCGGTGCCGACGCGGTGCGCGCGGGCGATGTCCAGGAACACGCCGTCGCGGTGAAGGATCTGGCTGATCAGATCGAGCGCGCGGGCCAGTTCTTCGGTGTTGTTGCGGACGACGGCCATTCCCCAGGGCACCTGCGCAAAGCCAAACTTCTGGACGAAGCGGGCGGCGAAGGCCGGGTCGATGAAATAGTAAGCGAAGAAACTGTCGTCCTGCGCCGCCAGCGTGCAGGTCTCGTCCCTCAGCCGTTCCGGCAGCAGGCCCGCTTCGTCGAACAGCATGAGACGCGCGTTGTGGGCCACCAGTTCGGCGTTGGATCCGTTTCCGACCGTGCCGCAGACGCTGCGCTCCGGAATATCGGCCCAGCCGGCCACCGCGAGATTTCGCGGTCCGACGACCGTCGTCTCCGACTGGTAATAATGCGGCCGGATGAAGCGCACCTGTCCGTCGCGCTGCGTATTGTGGCCCATGGTCGCGATCGCCAGATCGATGCGGTCTTCGGCGAGCAGCGGAATACGGGTGGCGGCATTGACCCGCGAAAACTCGACTTCGACGCCCAGCCGTTTCGCGATGATGCGCGCGACGTCGACCTCATAGCCTTCCCGCACCTGATTTTCGTTGGTGGCGAAGAGCGGATAGTAATCCCGCACGCCGATGCGGATGCGTCCGGCGCAAAGGATGCGCACGAGGCGGTCGGCGCCCGGCTGCGTGCACGCGCCGGGCATGGTGGCGCGCACGTGCTCGAGCAGTCGGGCCAGGGCGGCATCGGGCGAGCGATCCTGCTGCGCCGTGGCCTGCTGGGCTGTGGCGGGCGACAAAGCGAGCGCGCAGGCCAGCGCCGCAAGCCCGCAGACGAGCGCGCGTGCGAAGATCGGACGCCAAGCCGCCGGCATTTCAGCGCAGGGCCTCTGCCGCGGCGATCTCGACGACATGCATTTCGGCGAAGGCATAGGGGCCATAACGATGGATCGACTGGCCTTCCTCGGCGCAAAGAATGCCGTCCGTCATCCGGTCGAGCTTCTCGGTCGGAATATAGACCAGCGTCGTCGTGGCCACGCGAAGCGCAAGGCCGCTGCGCGCCGCGAGTTCACGCGAGCGCCCGAGGCCCACGAACGCATTGTGTGTGAGGACGGCGCGACCGCCGGGCTCGAGATGGTCGGCGAGGCCGGCAAGGAACGGATCGAGCAGGCGCCGCCCGTCGGGGCCCCCGGCGCTCCAACTCGGCAAGCGGCCGGGAACGTCGCCGCGCTCCATCGGAAAATGCGGGAGATTGGCCACGATCAGGTCGAAGCGACGGCCGGCCACGGGCTGCCACATGTCGCCGCGATGGAACTCCGCGGTCGACGCCAATCCGAGGTCGCCGAGCAGCACGGCGCCCGACTCGATCGCCTCGTCCTCGATATCGATGCCGCACAGCGAGGCCGCGCCCAGCGCCCCGAGGGCGGCGAGCACGACCCCGCTGCCGGAGCCGATCTCGAGCACGCTTACGTCGCGGATGCGCAACACGTCGGCGCGCAGAACCTGGATGAGGGCGGCGGTATATTCGCTCGGACGCATCATGGGGACCGCCGCATGGACGGCGACACCCGGCGCGGGCCTGGCGTCCGGCAACGGAGCACCGGCGGTGGCAGCTTCGCGGCGCGGCGCGCGGCGTCCGCTCATGCCTCGGCCAGCCGATTGAGCAGCTCGCGAGCCACCGCGTCGTCCGGAAATTCGCTCAGTATTTCCTGATAGCGGCCCGACGCCCCGACGAAGTCTTCATGGACGACGGCCTCGTAAGCCCAACGAGTCAATTTGCACAATCTGATTGTCTCCGCGTCCGGTTCCAGCTCCGGACCGGCCCCGAATACGCCCATCAGCTCATAAATCGGAATCTTGGAGCGGCGGCCCTTGACTGTAACATCATCGATCGGCCGAACACAGAGTCGCTCGCCCGCTTCCTTGAAGACGCTGTGGCTGATGCAGATGCCCGTCCGATACTCCTTGTTCATGCCTTCCAGGCGGGCGGCGATATTCACCCCGTCACCCAGAACGGTGTAGCTCATCCGCTCCCTCGATCCGATGTTGCCGACCAGCACGGCATCGCAATGAATACCCATCCGAATCTTCAACGGCTTGAGATCCTCGGCACGCCATCGGTCGTTCAGGACATCCATGCCGCGTTGAATGCGCAGGGCGGCCACGCAGGCGCGCCAGGCATGATCCTCGAGGAGCGCCGGCGCCCCCCAGAAAGCCATGACGCCGTCGCCGAGGAACTTGTCGATCGTGCCGGATTCCTCGTTGACGGCTTTTGTCACGAGTTCGAGATAGGCCGATACCCGGAGCAGAAGCTCCTGCGAGGGCACCTGCTCGGAAAGGGTCGAGAAGGATTCGAGATCGGCGAAAAAGATCGTCAGGAACCGGCTGTGTCCGCCGAGTTCCAGTTTCTGTTCGGAGTCCAAGAGCTGTTTCACCAGCCCGACCGGCACGAAAGCCGCAAATGATTTTACCGCGGCGTCGAGCGTTTCGATCGCCTTGGAGAGGACCGAGATCTCGCGAATGGGCGACACCACGCCCGGCAGGGTTTGCCCGCCGAGCTCTTGTATCTTGAGGACCTTGAAGGCGAGCTTTTCCAGCGGACTGGAGACGACGCTGGTGAGGAAATAGATGATGAGTATCTGCAGCGCGATCGCGATCAGGCCAAAGGCGAAGAGACGATTGTTGTTGGCCTGGAAGGCGCCGGTGAAATCGTCGAGCGGCGTGATGATGAACAGCTGCCAGCGCGTCCCGAGCTGCGGCGGCAAGGTGGAAAGGCTCGCGACATACTCCTTGCCGGCATGGCTGAACGAAAACAGCTTTTCGTGCTGCCGCGGGCGCGCGCCATAGGCCACGGCCGGCAGTTCATTTTCGAGCGCCGCGACATGGCGCAGCTCCACGCGGCCTCTGTCGTTGGTGTATGTCCTCGAAAGATCGGAATTGGCGATGACCCTGCCTTGCTGATCAAGGATGTAGCTCAAGGTGCCCGGGCTGACTTTCCGCTCGGAGAGATATTCGGACAAGCCATCCAGGGTGATGTCGGCCGCGGCGACACCCGCGACCTTGCCGTTGGCGTAGAAAGGCGCGGCGACGGTGAAGCCGATCAGCCCCAATGCCGCGAAGACATCGGGGTCCGTTATGCTGATGGTGTCGGCGCGCGCCGTGTTTCGATACCATCCTCTCGTCCGCGGATCGTAATTCGTCACCTGCGTGGACGTCCCAAGGGGCGCGCCCTTGGCATCGAGGAAGTCATAGTGGTCGACCGGCGGCGATTCCTTGGCCGGATCGATCCAGCGATAGGCGTATCGCGCGCCCTCCGGCGGCAGCTTGTCCTGTATCTGGACGGCCGGCTCAACGCGGCGCGTCTGCCGGAAGCTGCCGTCTTCCAGGCCGACATAGACGCTGACGATTTTCTCGCTATGCAGCAGAATGCTGTAAAAATACTTCAGGCATCGATTGTCGCGGTATAAATCAGGATATTCGGTGCCGAGGGCCGCGGCGGACCTGATGAGGGATTTTATCGGATCGAAAACACTCTGAATATTCTCGACGGCATCGGTCCGGAATCTCTCGACAAGGCCGTCGGCATTGGATCGCGCCATCTTGTCGTTCGACACGTACGTTATCGCGACGATCGTGAAAAAGACCGGCACGGTGAGAAAAATGAATAAAGTCAGAATGCTTGGCTTTAGCCGCAAGTTTTTCATAAAGACTTTTTTCATGTGCCTGCGGTCTTCGAAGCCAAACCACCATACCTCAAAGGTGATTCACGGTCCATGCGAGCGGCCGGCTGCGCTAAACCGGCGGTCGTTTGAGATGCCAGCCGGTGGCGCTTTGATAGGCGTGGCCGGCGGCGAGGATGGTGGCTTCGTCGAAAGCGCGGCCGACGATCTGAAAACCCGCCGGCATGCCGTCGGCCGTGAAACCGCCGGGCAGGGTCAGCGTCGGATGGCCGCTCATGTCGAACGGCGCCGTGTAGCGCAGGCGGGCGGCGACGGTCTCCGGCGTCCGGCTGGCCGAGCCGGCGATCGAAAGTGTTGCGATGCCCATCACCGGCATCAGCAGAAGATCGACTGTGGCCATCAGCCGGTTGAGCTCTCCCGTCAGGCGCGCGCGCCCCAGCTGCAGCCGCACCAGGTCGAGGGCCGAGACCTTGCGGCCGGCCTCGAGCAGGCCCGCCAGCACCGGACCATATTCGGCCGCGCGCGCCGGATAGGTCTTCTTGTGTGCGAGCGCCGCCTCGGCGCCGCACAGCGACAGCCACTGCATCGTCGGCCTATCGAGCGGCGGCAGGACGATCTCGACCATCGACCCACCGGCCGCCGCGAGGGCTGCGATCGCACCGTCGAGCGCTGAGCGCGAATCGGCGTCCATGCCGATCAGGTTGGTGGGCACGCCGATCCTCAAGCCGCGCACGCCGCGGTCGATCGTGGCCGCATAGTCGGGCACAGGCGCCGGCGACGTGGTTGGATCGTCAGGATCGAGACCGGCGATGGCGCCCAGCACCAAAGCCGCATCGAGCGCGCTGCGCGTCATCGGCCCGATATGGTCGAGCGACTCGGCCAGCGGAAAGACACCGGCGCGGCTGACGCGGCCCCAGCTGGGTTTCAGGCCCGACAGGCCGCACATGGTCGAGGGAAAGCGGATCGAGCCGCCAGTGTCGGATCCGAGCGAGGCAAAGCACAGCCCCGCCGCTGTCGCCGCCCCCGAACCCGAGGAGGACGAACCCGTCCAATAGGTCTCGTTCCACGGATTGAGAGGGGCCGGAATGCTGGGGTGATGGGCGCCGTACGCGCCTTCGGTCATCTGCAGCTTGCCCAGGATCACCGCGCCCGCCGCCGCCAAGCGCGCCACCACGGTGGCGTCCTTGGCCGGCACCCGGTCGCGGTGGATCGCCATGCCTGCGGCGGTGGCAATGCCTGCCGTGTCGCACAGATCCTTCACCGCAACCGGCACGCCGTGCAACGGCCCGCGCCGCTTGCCGGCGGCGATCTCGCCATCGGCGCGTGCGGCGTCGGCCAGCGCACGTTCACCGGTGACGGTGGCGTAGCTCTTCAGCCGCCCGTCGACCTGGGCGATGCGGTCGAGCAAGGCGCGCGTCACCTCGACCGAGGAGATCTCGCGCGCGCCCAGGCGTCGCGACACTTCGGCGAGGGACAAATAATGCAAATCGGTGGTCATGCAGGCTCCCCTGTTGGGGGCAGCCTAGCACGATGCCGTAAACCTAGAGCGCGCGATCCATGATCTGGATATCCTCGCCGCGATAGCGCGTGATCTCGAGCGCCCGCCAGCCCAGTCCGGCATAGAGACGGGGCGCCGTCGAGGTGAAGAGATAAAGCTGGCGGTAGCCGAAGCGGCGGGCGGCATCTTCGACCGTGCGCACCAGCGCCGAGGCGATGCCCTGCCCGCGCCGTTCGGGCGGGACATAGACGCTGGCCAGCCAGGGATTGCGCGGATCGCCTTCGAGATCGTCGAAGAGAAGAGCGGCGGTGCCGATGGCGCGGCCTTGCTCGTCGAGCGCCACGAAGGTGAGCGGCGCGCGGTCGGTATTGAGCGTCTCGCCCCTCATCCAGGCTTCGCTCTCGGCGAGCGTGCCGCCCGGAGAGAGATGGCCCCACTCGCCGAACCCCCAGGCCGCGACGAGCGGCGTCAAATCGGGGCGCTCGGCGAGCGGAACGATCTTCAAGGTGTTAGTCGGCAGCCTTGAGGTTCACGGCAGCCGAACGACCGCGCTCCGTGGCCACTTCGTAGCTGACCTTCTGGCCTTCGTTGAGGCCGTTGAGGCCCGAACGCTCGACGGCGCTGATGTGGACGAACACGTCCTTGCCGCCGTCGCTGGGCTGAATGAAACCGAAACCCTTCGTGGCGTTGAACCACTTCACAGTGCCTTGAGCCATAGTCTGTATCCTAGTTAAGCGAGCACGCGAGTACATTGACGGTCCGCTCGCTGCGACCGCCGACGACAACTCGTAGAATTTGGAGCTTGTAAGGTAGTCCTGGGCCACATGGAGCCCGGCCGCCAAGGCAGACCAAGTTCGTTAAGTCGTAAAGCGCATATGAGGAAACCGGGTCCTGAAGTCAAGCCGCCCTCCGAAACCGCCAGAGTCATATTATTGCGTCACATTGTTGCGCCGATTTTCCAAGGCTCGAACTCGTCGTCGCCAATGCCCAAAGCCTCGCTCTTGGTCTTCTCACCCGACGCGGTGCGCAGGATGAGATCGAAGATGCGTTGGCCATTCTGCTGGATCGTCTCGTCGCCATCGACGATCGAGCCGCAGTTGATGTCCATGTCGTCGGTCATGTGCCGGTAGAGCGCGGTGTTGGTCGCGAGCTTGAGCGAGGGCGTGGGCTTGCAGCCGAACACGCTGCCGCGGCCGGTGGTGAAGCACAGCACATTGGCCCCGCCCGCCACCTGGCCGGTGGCCGAGACCGGATCGTAACCGGGCGAATCCATGTAGACGAAGCCCTTGGCGGTGATCGGCTCGGCATATTTGTAGACATCGACCAAGTTGGTGGTACCACCCTTGGCGACCGCGCCCAGCGATTTCTCGAGGATGGTGGTGAGGCCGCCCGCCTTGTTGCCCGGCGAGGGATTGTTGTTCATCTCGCCGCCGGTGCGGGCGCAATGGTCCTCCCACCAGCGAATGCGCTCGACGATCTTCTCGCCCACCGCGCGACTGGCGGCGCGGCGCGTCAACAGATGCTCGGCGCCATAGATCTCCGGCGTCTCCGACAACACGGCACTGCCGCCGTTACGCACCAGCAAGTCGACCGCCGCGCCCAGCGCCGGGTTGGCCGAGATGCCGGAATAGCCGTCCGAACCGCCGCACTGCAGGGCCAGGATCAGTTCGCTGGCCGGGATCGCCTCGCGGCGCACGGCATTGGCCTCCGGCAGCATCTCCTTGATGAAGCCCACGGCGCGCGACACGGTCTTGGACACGCCGCCTTCGTCCTGGATGGTCAGCGGGACGAGCTTCGGCCCCTGCTGCAGCCCCTCGGCATTCATCAGCCCGGCGATCTGGTTGGCCTCGCAGCCCAGGCCCAGCATGACCACGGCCGCCATGTTGGGATGGCGCGTGTAGCCGGCGAGCGTGCGGCGCAGCACGTCCATCTCCAGCCCCGACGCCGCCATGCCGCAACCGCCGCCATGGGTCAGCGGCACCACGCCATCGATGTTGGGATACTGGGCGAGCAACGGCTCGATATGGCGGGCGATCATCCGGCTGGTCGCGGCCGAGCAGTTCACCGTGGTGACGATGCCGATATAGTTGCGCGTGGCGGCGTGACCGTCGGTACGGCGATAGCCCTGGAACGTCGCGCGCTCGGCCTCGGCCACGAAGTCGGTCGGATGGGCGTCGGCGCAGAAGGCGTAGTCGCGCTCGAAATCGCCCATGACGCAATTATGCGTGTGGATGTGCGTGCCGGGCGCGAGGTCGTCGGTGGCAAAGCCGATGACCTGGTTGTACTTGCGCAGTGGCGCGCCCTTGGTCACCGGCGCCGTCAGGATCTTGTGGCCCGGCGGAATGCGCGTGGCGGCCGCCACCGCGCCACCATCGACTTTCGTGCCCGGCAGGATGTCCATGCGCGCCACCACGACATTGTCCTTCGGGTGCAGGCGGATGGTAAGCGGTGCGGTCATGACTCTCTCCCGAATTCAGGCGGCGCGCCGACTGCGGATGGCGTCGATCGCAGCGAAGAGCTTGATGCAGTCCGCCTCGCCGAGCGACCTCAAAGGCGCGCGCATGCGGGACCAGGCGACCGGATCGTTGCGGCGGTGGCCGACCAGCGCCTTCACGGCGGCCGTCACGGCGTAGGGCAGCACCTGTTCGACCATGGCATTGACCCGCGGTTCCTCGATGCCGTCGATCAGCACGCGCATCAGGTCGGGCGCGATATTGGCAAGGCCGGTGATGGCGCCCGATGCGCCGAGGTTCATCGCCCTGGCCAGCAGCCGCTCGTCGCCGATCAGGACATGCAGGTCGCCATGCCGCTTCAGCAGCGCCTGCGCGTTGTTCCAGTCGCCGGAGGAATCCTTCACGCCGGTGACCTGCTTGGGAAACGCCTTCTTGAGACGGTCGACGAGTTCCATCGAAAGCCCGACCGACGTCACCTGGGGGATGTGGTAGAGGATGACGTTGCTCGCTTTCGGGCCGAAACCGGTCAGCACCGCGGCGAACCAGTCGAACAGGCCCTCGTCCAACGCGCCCTTGAAATAGAATGGCGGCGCCAGCAGGAGGCTCGGGCATCCCAGCATCAGCGCCGCGCGACCTTGCGCGATCGCATCCTCGACCGAGGCCGCGGCGATGCCGACCACGAGCTGCGTCCTGGGATCGACACCGCCGCCGACCAGGGCGCCCAGCGCGCGCTGACGTTCACCGAGGCCGAGCGACGCCCCCTCGCCCGTGGTGCCGAACACCGTGAGGCTGGTGCAGCCGTCGGCCAGGGACTGCCGACCATGCGCCACCAGACGCGGCAGGTCGATCGATCGATCCTCGGCGAACGGCGTGGCGAGGGCGACGGACAGACCAAAGCGGTTGGGGCGGAGCGGCACGGCGGTTTCCTCGTTTTTCATTGGTACTTGCCTGCAAGCATAGCCCCTACCCGGCGCAAGGCAAAAAGAAAGCGGGGCACCTCGCGCCCCGCTTCCCGGTCTCCTCGGCGACAAGCCGATTTCAGCCGTCGCGATCCCAATGGCCGCCGTCGTGGCGCCAACCGTCGCGATTGCCGTCGCGATATTGCACCCAGTGATCGGGCACCCAGTGCTGGCCGCGACGGCCTTCGATCCAGCGGCCTTCTGCCCAGACATGATGGCCATTCTCCCAGCGCCAGAAGCCCGGCGCCCAGACATAGCCCGCACGGGGCGCCGGCACGACTTCGACGCGCGGCGCCGGTGGCGGGGTGCCGATGAAGACATTGACCTGCGCGAACGCGGGGCCGGCAACAATCACGGCCGCGGCGACGGCGATGGCAAAAAGATGCTTCCTCATGGTCCAACTCCTTCGCGGGAAATTTGCTCTGTGTCGTCGGCGATCAGCTAGCGCCAGCTGTGGCGCTCGCCGTCATGATCCCAATGGCCGGGCTCGTGGCGCCAACCGTCGTGATGGTGATCCCAGCGGTCCGCCACCCAATGCTCGCCGCGGCGCGCTTCCATATAATGACCCGGCGCCCAGACGTGATGGTCATGCTCCCAGCGCCAGTAACCCGGCGCCCAGACATAGCCGACACGCATCGGCGGCACGATCTCGACGCGCGGCGAGGGCGGCGGCGAGCCGATAGCGATATTGAAATCAACCTGCGCAAATGCCGGGCTGCTTGCGGCCAAGGCGGCAGTCGCAAGGGCGATGGCAAACACACGCTTCATCATGAACCACTCCTCCGCGGGACATCGCCCGCTTGAAGAGAGATACGGAGCGACGACGGAATTCATGCCGCGCGCATTAAAGGCATTTTGGCCAATGACCGGCCGTTTTTCGGCCATGGTCGGCACCGGCGCAGAAAAGCTGCCACGCTCACCGGAATCTGCTATGGCCGCCGGCTTCCGCAGACGAGGGAAAGATGGACACGCTCACCTACTGGAACGGCACATGGCATGAAGGCAACCCCGCGATCCTGGGGCCGCGCGATCATGCCTTCTGGCTGGGCTCCATCGTATTCGACGGCGGCCGCGCTTTCGAGGGCTGCGGCCCCGACCTCGATCTCCACGCCGAACGCGTCGTGCGCTCGGCCCGCTCGCTCGGCCTCAACCCCAAGCAGACGCCGGCGGAGATCCTGAAGCTGATGCACGAGGCGGTGCGCCGCTTCGGACCGAAGGCCGAACTCTACGTGCGGCCGATGTTCTGGGCGACCAAGGGCGGCGCCGGGCCGATCTCGGTCGATCCGGAGAGCTGCCAGTTCCTGCTTTGCGTCTATATCTCGCCGATGCCCACCGGCACCGGCATGTCGCTCGGCCTGTGCCGCAGCATCCGCCGGCCGACGCCGGAGAGCGCGCCGACCGACGCCAAGGCCTCGTGCCTCTATCCCAACTCCTCGCGTGGCGTGGCCGAGATATTGAAGCGCGGCTTCCAGAACGGCGTGGTGCTCGACGCGCTGGGCAATGTCGCGGAGACCTGCAGCTCCAACATCTTCCTGGCCAAGAACGGCAAGGTGGCGACGCCCGTCCCCAACGGCAGTTTCCTGGCCGGCATCACGCGCAACCGCACGATCCAGCTCCTGCATGCGGCCGGCGTCGCCGTCGAGGAGCGCACCGTCACGCCCGCCGAACTCGACGAGGCCGACGAGATCTTCACCACCGGCAATGCCGGCAAGGTCCAGCCGGTGACCCGCTACGAAAGCCGCGATCTTCAGCCCGGCCCGATCGCCCGCCAGGCCGCCCAACTCTACATGGCCTATGCCCGGACCCAGAGGGTGATCTGATAGGGGCTATAGCCGCGTGAACTGCGCCAGATCATTGATGCCCATGGCGATTTCGAAGCTGGCCACCTGCTGGACCACGCCGTCGAAGCGGCTGCCGACGAAATAACGGCGTCCGCTTTTTTCAAGCTTCGCCGCCAGGTCTTCGTACTCACCGGGCGTGAAGAGATCCTTGAGCATCGGCAACAGCACGGTGTCCTCGCGGGCCGTGTGCGGACGATACATGGCGATGAACGACTGCATCGCGCGCACCAGCCGTTGCCGGTCATCGGCGTCCTTGCGACCGGTCAACGCGGTCTGGAGAACGATGTCGGTCAGTCCTCGTCCCGCCCGGTGCTGGTCGCTCAAGGCGTTGACGAGCGCCAGCATCTTCCCCATCCGTTTGAAGCGCGGGAACACGATCTCCTCTTCCAGTCTTTCGTGATAGTCCTCGACATATTCGCGCACGATCCGCCCGGCATTGGCGATCGGCGAGGGATCGAAATCCTCATTGGCGTCGAACTTGCGAAGGCCCGCCTCGTAGATCAGCAGGATGCGGCTGAGCACGCCATGCTCACGCATCAGAGTTTCAGCCGGATTGACCTCCTCGCCGAACCTGCCGGCGCGCGGCATTTCGTTTGCCTGCGCCGACCCAACGAGGTTCGCGGCAGTGGAAATCGCCATCCCGCCACCGACCATAAGTCCGACTTTGCCTGCATTGCCCAGAAAAGCGCGGCGGGCGCCACTGCGCAGAGCTGCCATTGCCCCTCCGACAAAAATATCCTTCTGTCCTAGGAACGCCGCTCTGCCGATTCGGTTACCACTACATGGTCACGCCGACATCGGCCCAAGTCATATTTCAGCCATAAGATGGCGGCACAGTCCCTTGCGTTACGCTACATGTTGTGGAGCAATCATTGATGAGGAGCGTCATGACCGCGAGCAAATACATTGCATTGTTGGCGATCGCGCTCAGCGCAACGGCCTGCGGTGATACCTGGGGCAAGCGCGCAGTAACCGGCGGTGCGATCGGCGCGGGTTCGGGCGCCGTGATCGGTGGCGTGACCGGGATGGGCGTATTGCCGGGCGCCTTGGTCGGTGGCGCGGTAGGCGCCGGCGTGGGCGCTGCGACCACACCGTCCCGCTATTAAGCTGTCCCGCTACTTCGACGGCTTCTTGGGCTCGTCGAGTTCCTTGAGCTTGGCCGCGAACCACACGGCGTCCTGCTTCAGTGTTTGATTGTCCGGCTGCTGTGCCAGAAGGGCCGTGGTGAGACGCTGGCCCTCTTCCAGCGACTGGCGCGCCGCCGGACGGTCACCCTTGGCGATCTGGATGGTGGCGATATGGGCGCGGGTTCCCGCCACGTCGTGCTGCAGCTCGAGATAGCCAGGCGCCGCCACCATCAGGCGCTGACGGATTTCAAGTGCTGCTTGATATGACGCGAGTGCGCCCGCCAGGTCGCCCTGGTCCTGCAGCACCTCGCCAACCCGCATATCGTCCAATCCGAGATCGCGCTGCAGCAGCGCGTTGCCGGGATCGCCCGCCAGCAGGCGCTCGGTGA
>Ga0193717_1001996_pt1 | contig 12086 bp, 9 predicted proteins | sample U2c2metaG_FD_145900 | JGI IMG/M metagenome (GOLD analysis project Ga0193717, IMG submission 145900) | Soil microbial communities from a riparian zone of the East river system, Colorado, United States - U2c2 | ecosystem: Environmental > Terrestrial > Soil > Riparian zone | place: USA: East River...
GGAATTCCGCGAGTTGTCGCGCAGCCTGAAGGCCGATCCGTCACAGTTGTTGTACGAGCCGAGTTACAAGGGCGTGGAGATTCCGCAATGACAATGCGCACCACGCTGATCCTGTCAGGCGCACTGACAATCACCGGCTGCAGCGGTGTGTTCGAAAGCGACCTGGCGGCCCAACAGGCATACGTGCTGCGTCTGCCGCAGACCCCCGCGCCGGAATCGGCCAGCGGCGCCGGCAGCGTACTGGTGCAACGGCCTGAGGCGAGTCCCGGTCTCGGGTCCGAACGCATTGCGCTGCTGCGAAGTGACCAGCGCTTCGATTTCTACGCCGCGAGCCGCTGGGCGGCGCCGGCCCCGGATATCATCGAGAGCGTGATGATCGACACCTTGCGCGCCACCGGCTCCTTCGCCGCGGTGTTCGATGATTCGGCGCCATTCGCGCCTCGCTACGACCTGCGCTGCACGCTGCGCCGCTTCGAGGCCGATTACACAAAGGGTGGCCGCGCGCCCACGGTCTTCGTGGCGCTCGACTGCACGCTCGGCCGTCATCGCGACCGCGAACTGCTCGCGAGCTTCACCGCGCAGGGTTCGGCGCCGGCGGCCGAAGACCGCCTCAACGCCGTGGTGGCCGCGTTCGAAGTCGCCACCGCCACCGCCATGGCGGAGCTCGGCCGGAGCGCGTCCTCGGCTCTTTCCAATGAAAAGATGGCCAATGAAAAAATGGACAGCGAGAAGCCGGCCTCAGAAGGTAGATAGCCCGGTCGCTTCCATGAGGCGATAGAGCCAGTAGCTGCTCTGCGAAGGATCGGCGTAGGTGCCGAATTCCGCGGTGTACTCGAGCTCGGGCGGGCCGCGGTTGGTCCACAACGAATCGAACCAGGCGCTGATCTGCGTGGCGACTTCGGCGTTCAGCGGGACACTCGCCGCGACATTGGCTTCGAGATTGAAATCTTCCAGATTTCGCCGCGTGAGATTGGCGGAACCCAGCGTGAACCAGAACTCCGTGGCGGTGCGCATGGCGACGAGCTTGCTGTGGAACTGCTCGCCGTGCGTGCGGAACCAGCGCACCTGGATCGCGCCGTCGGAGGCCCCGGCGAGTTCAGTGGCGACCGATCGGTTCGGGATGCCGTTCTTCGTGCGGCCGAATGCGTCCTTGTTGGGATCGAGCAGCACGCGCACCGCCACTCCGCGCTTCGCCGCGGCCAGCAGCGCCTGGATCACGCTGCGTTCCGACAGGTAGAACATCGCGATGTCGATGCTGTCACCGACGCGTGCGCCCGCGAAATTGCGCACGATCGCCGCGCGAATCTCGCTTTCGGTGAGGATCTGAACTCGCGCGATGGTCTCCGGTGACCCGGAAGCGGCGGCCGGTATCGGCGGTGTCCTCAAGGCGCCGCTCCAGCCCGCGTCGGCGGCAATGGCCAGCTCGCTTTCGAGCAATGGCGCCAGCGCCGCGCCGGACAGCTTCAGCGCGACGTTGGAGTGCGCGCTGCTCGCATCGTGCGGATTGGCGGAGGTGACGATGCCGGTGATGCCGCCTTTCCCGTCGTCGCCGATGATCACCTTGCGATGGTCGGCCTTGAAATTGAGCAGCCGTGCCCAGGCGCCGATCGTGACGCGCTCGGGCCCGGCGTCGAGCGGGTTCGGAAGAAAGGCATCACCCGAGCCATCGCCCCACCAGCTCATCGTCAGCCGCCAGAACGATGAGTAGATGAAGTTGGAATCGCGCAGGGCGTCGAGGTCGGGTGTCACGACTTCGATGCCCGCGTCACGCAGCGCGGCGAGGTCGCGCGAGGGCAGGCCGCCATAGACGTCGTTGATGGGGTCGGCGATCACCAGGATTTGCATCTGCGGCAGCGCGCGCTTGCGCGCCAGCAGCGCGTCCCGCAATTCGACCGACAGCTCGCGATGTGGCTTGGTGCCGGCAGTGGCGCCGCGCTGACCATTGAACAGGAAAAAGTCGAGCACCAGGTATTCGCGCGATTGGCCGATGAGCCCGATCACGGAATCGAAGATCTGCTGGCGCACCACCGGCGCGCCGAAGACGTCGGCGCCGGTCACGTCGGAGAGGAACTGCAGCTCGCTGAGCGGTGTCTCGACGATGGTGCCGCGCACGCTCACACCGTCGGGAAGGGGCTTGTAGAGATTCCAGACGGCGGTCAGCAGCCAGAGGATCAGAAAACCGTAGGCAAACAGCCGTCCCAAGCGCCGCTTTCGTCGCGGCGCCTGTGGCGGGGGAGACGTATCGATCGGTGTCTCGTCAGGCTCTTCAGCCATTCAGAGATTCTAGCCGCTCGGACAGCTCCAGCCAGCGTGTCTCCAATTGCTCAACTTCGCGATTGAGAGCTGCGTGGCGTTCGGTGACCTTGCGTGCATGCGCGGCGTCGCGGGTGAAGTCGATGCCGGCGAGTTCCTTTTCGAGCCGGACGCGCTCCTGTCCTAGTTTGTCCAACGATGTCTCGATGGACTTGATCTCCTGACGTTTGGGCGCGACGTCGTTGCGCGCGTCCGCTTTCTCGCGTCGTTGGGCGCGTCCCTTGTCACCACGGTTGTCGCCGCGCGCCTTCGGCGCGGCGGGCGTGGACGCGGAGCTGACGCGTTTTTCGAGCCAGTTGGAGTAGTCCTCGAGGTCTCCCTCGAAATCTGTGACCGCACCCTCGGCCACCAGCCAGAACTGATCGCAGACGCTGCGCAGCAGGCCACGGTCGTGTGAGACCACGATGACCGCGCCGGCAAAATCCTGAAGCGCGGTGATCAGCGAATGCCGCATCTCGAAGTCGAGATGGTTGGTGGGTTCGTCGAGCAGCAGCAGGTTGGGGCGCTCGGCGACCAGGATGGCCAGCGCCAGGCGCGCGCGTTCTCCGCCGGAGAAATGGACCACCGGCTCGAATACCCGGTCGCCACGGAAGCCGAAGCCCCCGAGGTGATTGCGGCGCCGCTGTTCATCCCATTGCGAGCGCGCACCGATCTCGTCGATGCGATTCGTCAGAGCGACCAGCGCGGTGTCGCGCGAGTCCAGCCGGTCGACTTCGAGCTGCGCAAAGTTGCCGACGATGAGGTCCGGCGATGCGACGCGCTCGCCGCCGATGGGTGGTAGCGCGCCCGAGATGAGCTTCATCAACGTGGACTTGCCTGCGCCGTTGCGCCCGAGAATGCCGATCCGCTCGCCCGGATTCACCGAGCGTCCGACACCTGCGATGACCACGCGTTCTCCGTAGCCCGCCGAGGCGCCGTCCAGCGTGACGAGCGGCTGCGGCAGCTTGTTGGCGGCCGCGAACTCCCATTCGAAGCTGTCGAGTTCCGTGTAGGTGGCGATCGTCTCGAGTTTGCCCAATGCCTTGATACGGCTCTGCACCTGGCGCGCCTTGCTGGCCTGGGCGCGGAACCGGTCGATGAACGAGTGCAGCCGTGCCACTTCGCGCTCCTGCCGCGCGGCCATGGCCGCCGACTGCTGGATGCTGGCGGCGTGCTGCCGCTGAAAGTCGGTGTAGTTGCCGGTCCAGTGTGTGAGCTGGCCGCTTTCGAGGTTGACGATGCGATTGACGATGTCATCGAGGAACTCGCGGTCGTGCGACACCAGCAGCAGTGTGCCGGCGAATCGCTGCAGCCAGCCTTCGAGCCACAACACGGCGTCGAGATCCAGGTGGTTAGTCGGTTCGTCGAGCATGAGCACGTCGGCGCGCGACATCAGTGCGCGCGCCATGTTGGCGCGCATCTGCAGACCGCCCGACAACTCCTTCACCTTGCGCTCGATGTCGGAGGGCGCGAACCCCAGGCCGTCGGCCAGCTCCGCAGCGCGCGCGGCCGAGGTGTAGCCGCCGGCAAGATCGTAGTCGCCCAACAGGTGCGCCTCCTGCATGCCGTCGTCGGCGGCGCGCGCCTTTTCCACCTCGGCCTCGATGGTCATGAGGCGCGTGTCGCCGCTGCGCACGTATTCGAGCACCGTCGCTTCCGTGCGCGGCAGCTCCTGCGACACCGAGACGAAGTTGAGCTTGCCCGGCACCGAATAGTCGCCGGAATCGGCACCGAGGTCGCCGCGTAACAACGCCAGCAGGCTCGACTTGCCGCAGCCGTTGCGGCCAACAATGCCAATCTTGTCACCACGGAAGATGGTCAGGTTTGCGCGGTCAAAAAGGACCGCCGCGCCCCGTCGCAGGCGCAGTTCACGTAGTTCAAGCATGGGCGCGGATTCTACTGGAATCGGCGTGCCTAACCCCGGGCGGCTTCACGCCACGTTCACGTTCGGTACGCACATTGCGTGCGCGCAGGAGATGTCAAATGAAACGGTTGCCCTGGGTCATGGCGCTTGCCGGAAGTTGGTTCATCGCGGGAGCGGCGCTCGCCCATGCACCGCCACCGGTCAGTGTCGAAATCGTCGGCGCCGACGGGCAGGTGTTCCGCGAGTTTCCCGTGACCGCGCGCGATGGCGCGCTGCGCTCCTACCTGCAGGCTGAAAAGGGGGCGCGTTATCAGGTGCGTGTACGAAACACCACGGACCAGCGGCTGGGTCTCGTCATCGCGGTCGATGGCCGCAACATCATCAACGGCGGCAAATCGGATCTGGCGCGTTCCGAGCCCATGTACGTGCTGGCGCCTCATGCCACCCAGGATTACGCCGGCTGGCGCGCGAACCTGGACGCGATCAACGAGTTCTATTTCACCGATTGGAGCGATTCCTACGCCGAAGCTTTCGGTGACCGCTCCGCGCGCGGCGTCATCGCCGTTGCGGTCTACGGGGAAGTGGCGCCGCCGCCGGTGCTGCAACCGTACTCCGATGCTGAACGCAGCGCCGGCGCGGCAAGCGCTCCCGCTGCGAAAGAATCGGCTCGCCGCGACGAGTCGGCCGGCACGGGTTATGGCGACCGGCGCGTCGATCGCGCCGTGCACGTCGAGTTCGTCGCACGTTCGACTGCCGACAGCCGTCACTTCATCAAGTACGAGTGGCGCGAAACACTGTGCCGCAAGCATTTGCTCGAGTGCGGCGAAAAGAACCGGTTCTGGGATGAATCCACGGTGGGTTTCGCGCCGCCGCCTCCGCGCCGGCGCTGACAAGGCCATTACAAACAAGGGAGTGAATGGAAATGAAGATTCGAAGTCTCGGGGCGATTGCGCTCGCGTTAGTGCTGCCGGCGATGGCGCCCGCCGCCGAAGAAACTTCCGCGTCGCGCGTGGCGAGTTCGCCTGCCGACAATTTTCCCGCGATCGACATCAGAGAGCTCATCGCGAAAGTCGCCAGGCGCAGCAGCAAGCAGTTCGTCATCGACCCGCGTGTGCGCGCAGAGATTCCGCTCAGCGGGTTCGATGTCAATGCCGTGGACTACGAAAAACTGCTCGCGATCCTCAGCGTCAATCAGTTCGTCGCGTTCCAGTCGGGTGGCGTGGTGCGAGTGGTGCCCGACGCGATCGCGCGCCAGCTGCCGATTCCGGTCACGACCGAAGTTTCGCCGAAGGCTCTCGACGATGAATTGGTCACGCTGATCGTCCAGGTGAAGAATGCCTGCGCTCCGTACCTGGTGCCCATCGTGCGTCCGATCATGCCGCAGAACGCGCACCTGGCGGCCATGGCGCCCAGCACGCTCATCGTGGTCGATCGTGCCGACAATGCGCGCCGCGTCGTCGAGGTGATCGAGCGCATCGACAAGGCCCAGACTCCGGGCGCGAAGTGCGGTCCGGAAATCCTCGGCAGCAAGCCGGAATCAAAGTAGTTGGTTCAGACGCCGCGCGGTTTGGCGACTTTGTCGACGCTGGCCGACTGCGCGATGAGCCCGGCGAAAGCCGGACCGGTTTCCTGCTGGCGCGCGAGCAGCAGGCGAAGCTCCTCGAGCGTGACGGGCTCGCCGAACAGCTTGCCCTGGCCGAAGCCACAGTGGTGGCGGCGCAGGAAGTGCAGGTGACCCACGGTCTCCACGCCCTCGGCGATGACGTTCATCTTGAGGCTGCGGCCCATCTCGATGACGGTGCGTACGATGGTGGCGTCGCTTTCGTCATCGTCTACGTCGCGCACGAATGACTGGTCGATCTTGAGCGTGCCGATGGGGAACTGCTGCAGCGCTGACAACGAGGAATATCCGGTACCGAAGTCGTCGATGGAAAGGTGCAGGCCCATGGCATACAGCTCATCGAGCAGGTGCAGCGTGCGCTTGGAGTCGGCCATCAGCGTGGTTTCGGTGATCTCGAGCTCGAAGCAGGTGGGCGAAACACCGTGCTTGCGGAACACCGAGCGGAAGCGAAGGATGAAACTCGCCTGGCGCAGCTGCTTGAGCGAAAGGTTCAGCGAAATTCGACCCGGCGTGGTGACGGTCTGCTGCAGGTCGCGATAGTCCTGGCAGACGCGGTTCAGAACCCATTCGCCCACTTCGAGGATCAGGTTGGTTTCTTCCGCGAGCGGAATGAACTGCGAGGGTGGAATGTCGCCGTGACCCGGCAGCCGCCAGCGCAGCAGCGCCTCGGCGCCCACGATGCGCCCGTCACGCAGGTCCACCTTGGGCTGGTAGTGCATGAGGAACTCGTCGCGCTCGAGTGAGCGGCGCAACTTGCTCTTCAGCATGAGCCGCTCGACTGCGGCGGCGTTCATCTCCGGCGAGTAGAACGCGAATGAATTTCCGCCGTTCTGCTTGGAGTGGTACATGGCCGCGTCCGCATTGCGGATGAGGTCGATGACGTTCTCGGCGTCGCGCGTGCAGAACGCCACGCCGATGCTCGCGGTGAGAAACACTTCGTGTTCCTGCAACTGGAAGGCACGACTGACTTCGGCGAGCACGGAGCGCGCGAGTTGTGCCACGGTGCCACGGTTGTCGGCGTCGGCGGCGAGGTCATCGACGAACATCGCGAACTCGTCCCCGGCGAGGCGGCCGATGGTCGTCTCCTGCGGCAGCGCGCGCGTCAGGCGCTCGGTCAGGATTTCGAGCGTGCGATCGCCGGCCGCGTGGCCAAACGTGTCGTTGATCTCCTTGAACCGATCCATGTCGAGATACAGGAGCGCGAGGCTGGTCTTGTTGCGGATGGCGCGTGCGATCGCCTGCTGCAGCAGGTGCTGGAACTGCATGCGATTGGGGACTTTGGTCAACGCGTCGTAACGGGCGAGATACCGGATGCGCCGTTCGGCGCGTTTGCGCTCGGTGACGTTACGGACGACGAAGATGGTGCCCTGGTACTGCGGATCGTCGGTGGTGATCTGCGAGCCGGTGATTGCCACCGGGATGGTCTGGCCCTGGCGCGTCTTCACCACGGTTTCGCGCGTGTCCTGCGAGGCACGCAGCATGTCGAATTCGCCGCGCTCGCGTTCATCGAATATCGACACGATGCTGCGGCCGACCAGTTCTTCTTCGCCCCAGGCGAGCAGCTTGCAAGCTGACTGGTTAGCCATGCGGATCACGCCGTCGGGCGAGGTGACGAACACTGCGTCGGTCATGCTGCCGAGCACGTTGGTCAGGTAGTTCTTGTTGATGGTCGTCTGGCGCAGCTTCTGCCGCATGCGTTCGAGCGCCGCCTGCAGCTCGCCCAGCTCATCGCTCCGCCCGACTTCCATCGGCCTCGAATAGTCGCCCTGCGCGATACGGTCGGCACCTTTGATGAGCGTGGTGATGGGCCCGTGTACGCGGCGGCCGGCCCACCAGGCGAGCGCCAGGCCAAACCCCAGCGCAACCACGCCGATGGCACCGGCCAGCAGCAGCGCCTTGCGCATCTGCTTGCGCTCCATCGAATCGAAATGGGTTCGCGCGGCTGCGGATTCCGGCGAGCCTTCGATGGAGCGGATCTCGACCTCCACTTCGCCGACCGTTTGCGGAGCGATGACGCCAGGCATCGCCTGCACGTTGGCGCGCACCGGCATGATGACGCTTCGTCTGATCCCACCGGCTTTGCCGCCCGAACGGCGCCACGCGTAGAGCTCAGTGCCCGCGCTGTCGCGCAGCACCACGCTGAGCAGCGTCTCGTCACGCTGAAAGGATGCGATCTGGTTCGCGATCAGGTCGCGATCGTTGCGCAGGACTCCATCCGCGACGCGTTCGGACACGTGCCGCGCGAGCTCGCCGGCACGCAGGTTGAGCTCGCCGAGCACGCGGTTGCGGGTATCGGCGGCGGCCGTGTCGAGCAGCGCGCCATGCTGCGCGCTGTTCTCGTAGACCATGACGGCGCCCACCGCCAGCGACACCGCGATGGCGGCTGCCACGGCGACGGCGATGTACTTGCTCTTGAAGGTGGCGATGGTCACGTAATACCGATACTTCTTTATTTGCGCGCAATCTTACCCGCGGCTTTCCGACAGGGGCCACATTCACCCGGGGCCGACAGGGGCGCTATGTCGATTAGTTCCGCAGAAAGGCGCTTCCCGCCTTCCTTTAGGATAGGGAGGATGACTTCAACCCCGGAATTCTCGCTGGATCAGCTTACTGGGCGGTCCCGGAGCCACCTGTTGGAGCTGGCCGACCCACCCTGCGCATTGCACCGCAACGCATTGGCGCCGTTCCTGGCGATGCGGGCGGCGGCGGCGGCCGACGGCGTCGACCTCACGGCGTTCTCGAGTTTCCGGGATTTCGACCGCCAACTGGCCATCTGGAATGGCAAGTTCCGGGGCGAGCGCCCCATGCAGGACCGAGCGGGCCAGCCGCTGGACCCGCTGATGTTGGCGCCCGCGGACCGGGTTACCGCCATCCTCTGGTGGTCGGCCCTGCCGGGGGCCAGCCGCCACCATTGGGGTACGGATTTCGACGTAATGGACGCTCGGGCCATGCCGGCCGGCTACAAGCTGCAGGTGGTGCCGGCCGAGTACCACGCCGGCGGGCCGTTCCATCGTCTAACCACCTGGCTGGATGCGCACATGCATGCCTTCGGCTTTTTCCGGCCCTACACCACAGATCGTGGCGGCGTTCAACCTGAGCCGTGGCACCTGTCCTACGCGCCCGTCGCGAAACATGCGCAGGCGGCGTTGACGGCTGCGAAGTTGCGCACCGTGCTGGCGGACAGCGCGCTCGAAGGCAAGGAAGAAGTACTCGCGGCGCTCGACCGCAACTACGCGGCTTACGTGGTCAACGTGGACGCGCCGCCGGAAGCGGCGCTCATGTCGCCGGGGCTCGCCTGACGGCGAGTAGTTGTCAGGTTCGCCTTTCGGCGAGTTGTTCTCGGTTCGCCTACCGGCTCAACTCCAGACTTTCTTGATGGCGCCCAGCATGAGGGTGCGCGTGGTGGCCATGGAATCTTCGACGCCCGTGAACACCGGCGGCTGACGCCGCAACAGGCGCCAGTTTTCGCTGCGCAGGATGCGCTGCAGATATTCGAGGTTGCGGTCGATGGATTCCATGTACGGGTTGCGCCCCTTGTACAGAGCTTCCAGGTAGCGATAAGCGCGGTTGAATTCGCCGTCGAGCCGCTTGGCGCGCATGTCGAACACGAACTTCGGCGTCTGGCGCAGCAGGTCGAGGCCCGAGGCGTAACGCACTTTCACGTGCCCGTTCTCTCCCATGGGCAGTGCCACGCCGGCGAGCACGAACTCCGCATACAGGCGGTCGCGGCATTTTTCGAGATAACAGCGATCGGCCATCTGCGCCATGAGGTCGGCGGTGCCGACCAGGTGCCCGAGCTTGTGGTCGCGCGGGTCGGGCGCAACGATGGTCTTGAACTGACGCTCGTAGCCGGTGTAGTGGATGATCTCGGCGGCAACCTTGCTCCACTGCCCGAGGTTGATCTTGGGTAGATAGTCCGTGAGGAACGCCGCGCCGCGCGAAACGTGCACGGTGGTGAACTCGGCGCCGTTCGGCACGTCGGCGTCGCGCGTGGTGCGGAGATACCCGACGTCGTGGAACAACGCCACCACGATGCCGAGCATGGCGCGCTCCGGCCCGAACTTCTGCGCGTCCGGCACCTGCATCTCGTGCCCGACGATGAGCCGCGCCGTGGCGAGCGTGATGTCGAGCGTGTGCTGCTGGTCGTGATAGACGGTGTCGACGCCGAAGTAGCCGGGCATGCGCCCCGAGAACATGCGTTCGAAGTCACCGAACACGTGGGCGAAAGCGGGAAATCGCTCGCCCGGCCAGACTTTGGCGAACAGCTCTTCGATTGCCGCGCGGACGTCGGGCGCCGAGCTCACGAGCACCGAGTCGGTGACGTCGTAGTCGCTGCGGCGGGATTCTGCGAGCACGTCCGTGCCTTGGCCTGGGAGCACTAACAAGATGAGCAAGTCTAGGCAGGGGGTCCGGAAAAGACCAGCGGGCAGAACCACACTCTGGAGTGGCCGTGACGTGCATCACGGTGGAGCCGGCCCGCAATCGCGTTGCGGTGCCGATTACGGTAAAGCGCCGAAATTCTTTACACCGTAAACACCGCGACGACCGGTGTGTGATCGGAGGCGCGTTCGACGCGCCGCGGCTCCACGTCGATTCGGCAGCCGGCAAGCCTTGGCAGCAGGTGGCGGTGCACCAGGACGAGGTCGATTCGCAGGCCGTTGTTACGGCGGAATGCGCCCTGGCGATAGTCCCACCAGCTGAACGACTTCTCCGGCTGCTCGAAATGGCGGAACGCGTCGGCCAGCCCGAGGGCGGTGATTTGCCCGAGCGCGGCGCGCTCCTCCGGACTCACGTGTACATTGCCCACCCACGCCGCCGGATCGTGCACGTCACGATCTTCGGGCGCGACGTTGAAGTCGCCGAGCACGACGAGCCCGGGGTGCTTTTCGGCTTCGAGTTTCAACCAGCGGGTGAGCGCCTCGAGCCACTTGAGCTTGTAGGCGAATTTTTCCGAACCCGGCGCCTGGCCATTCGGCACGTAGAGATTGATGACGCGGAAATCGCCAATGGTGGCGGCGAGCACGCGGCGCGGCGGATCGTCGAAGTCCGGGATGTCGCGCAAGACGTCCGTCACCGGATGCCGCGACAGCAGCGCGACGCCGTTGTAGGTTTTCTGGCCGCTGAACACGCTGTGATATCCCGCGGCAGTGAACCCGGCATGCGGGAAATCCGGGTCCTGCATCTTGGTTTCCTGCAGCGCGACAACGTCTGGGGAATTCGCGCGCAGCCATTCGAGCAACTGCTCGCCGCGCACGCGCAGGCTGTTCACATTCCAGGTGGCGATCGAGAATTCTTGTCGCACTGGGCCACCGCCACCGGCGGCCCCGTTCATTGGATGAGACTCACTGGATGAGACCCTGTTGCTTCAGCAGCGCGTTCACGTCCGGCGGGCGGCCACGAAAATCGACGAAGGCATCGAGCGCCTTGCGACTGCCACCGGCGGAGAGGATGGAATCGAGGAAGCGTTGCGCGACTCGTTTGTCGAACACGCCCTGTTCTTCGAAGGCCGCGAACGCGTCGGCGCTGAGCACTTCCGCCCACTTGTAGCTGTAGTAGCCCGCCGCGTATCCACCCGCGAAGATGTGACCGAAGTTGTGCGGGAAGCGATTCCACTCCGGCACGGCGAAGACCGCCACTTCGTCGCGCACCTCGGCGAGGATCTCGTCCACGCGCGCGCCTCGAGCGGGGTCGTATTCGGCGTGCAGCCGGAAATCGAACAGCGCGAACTCGAGCTGGCGCATCGTCGCCAGCCCGGCCTGGAAAGTACGCGAGCCTAACAACTGTGCCTGCTGGGAAGCGGGCAGCGGTTCGCCGGTCTCGAAGTGGCGCGCCATCGCGGCGAGCACTTCGGCGCGCCACGCAAAATTTTCCATGAACTGGCTCGGCAACTCGACCGCGTCCCAGGACACGCCGTTGATGCCGGCGATGCTGGGGTAACCCACGCGCGTCAGCATGTGGTGCAGGCCGTGGCCGAATTCGTGGAACATGGTCACGACGTCGTCGTGCGTGAGCAGCGCCGGTTTGCCCGGCGCCGCCGGCAGGAAATTGCACACCAGGTAGGCCACCGGCACGGTGTGTTCGGCGCCGATGTCCTTGCGACCGACGCAGTCGTCCATCCACGCACCGGCGCGTTTCTTGGCGCGCGCGCAGGCATCCAGGTAGAAGCCGGCGCGCACTTCACCATTCGCATCCAGGATCTCGAAGAAACGCGCGTCGGGGTGATACAGGGGCACACCCTTGCGTTCGGCGATATTTACACCAAACAGCTTTTCGGCGACCGAGAACAGCGCCTCGAGCACCCGCGGCAGC
>Ga0193717_1001997_pt1 | contig 12085 bp, 17 predicted proteins | sample U2c2metaG_FD_145900 | JGI IMG/M metagenome (GOLD analysis project Ga0193717, IMG submission 145900) | Soil microbial communities from a riparian zone of the East river system, Colorado, United States - U2c2 | ecosystem: Environmental > Terrestrial > Soil > Riparian zone | place: USA: East River...
TTCAGACGCATCAGCGATGTCTTGCCACGGTCCACCGGCCGACTGTCCGCCCACTGCCTGGGCAGCCGCAGGTACCCGCCGATGGCCTCCGGCAGATAGTCCGTCGCGGTTGCCATCACGTTGTACGCCTGGATGCTGCCGCCGAGATTGCCGAGCCGCGGGATGGTCTCCCGGACGACCCGCACCACGCGTCCCACCCGGGAGGCGACGACGGCCGGTACTGCGCCGTCGGCGACCAACTGCTCGACCCGGACCAGCGCCGCGAGCAGATCGTCGTTGGTAGGCGCGCGGGGGATCGGGGCAGCCTCGGGCTCCGCCTTGCGACCAGTCAGCCGCGCGAAGAAATCTCCCAATGCCATCCAGTTGTCCCATCCCCCCGGGCTAGTTTGTCGCGCGATCAGCGGCCGAGGTCGAGGCTGCCCTGGACCACCCGCTGGTCCTGCTGCGCCACCCGGTCCAGGTAGCTGCGGGACTTGGTCACCTCGGTCTCGAGCGTGCCGATGGTGGCGGCCATGTTGTCCAGCGCCTCCACCTTGAAGGTGTCGATCGCGTCCATGGTGGCGTAGATGTTCGCGAACGCCGCCTGCAGCTGTGGCAGCCCGATCGTCGCCGACGCGGCCTGCTGCTGGATCGCGACCGAGTTGTCCCGCAGCATCTGCGAGGTCCGCTCGATCATGCCGCTGGTGGTCGTGTTCAGCGCGGTGATCTGGTCCAGCACGAGCTTCTGGTTACCGAGGGCCTGCGCCACGATCACCGCAGTACGGAGTGCCGAGACCGTGGTGGTGGAGGCGCGGTCGACGCCCTTGATCAGCTCGATGTTGTTCTTGATCACGATGTCGATGGCCAGGTAGTTCTGGATCGACACGGCCAGCTGGACGAGCAGATCCTGGTGCTTCTGCCGGACGTAGAACAGCACGTCCTCGCGCAGCGAGCGCGCCTTCTCCGGGTCGCTCATCTCCAGGTCGGTGATCGCGGCCGACAACCGGGCGTCCAGCCGCTCGGCGACGTACACGTACTGGTTCAGCCGGCCCATCGCGTCCCAGAGTTGCTGCTTCTCCAGGTTCAGCGCGGCGTTGTCCTTGCCAAGCTCGTCCTGGCCGTCGCGGAGCGAGTGCAGGATGCCTTCGAGGTGGCTCTGCGCGCTCTGGTACTTGCGGAAGTAGTCCTCGATCTTGTCCCCGAACGGGATCATCCCGAGCAGCTTCTTGGCCCCGGTGGCTTCCTTCGGATCCAGGTTCTCGACCGTACGCCGCAGCTCGAGCAAGGTCTTCCCGACAGTCGACCCCTCGGCGAGTCCACCGCTCTGCAGGGCCCGCACCGGGGATTGCAGCAGCCGGTTCGAGCTCTCCGCGGCGTGCCGGATGTCGACATCACCCATGCTCCGCACGTCCCCGGCCTTCTGCGCGAACTCGGGCGAGCGCGGCTCGGCCGTCATCAGCGAGGTGAGGAAGCTGTCGACCTTGGAGTCCAGGCCCGGAAGTGCGGCGGGGTCCACTGCCGGAGCGAGGCTCGGCGCAGCGGTCGCAGCGACGGGCTGTGTCGGAGCGGGCGCTGTCAGTATCAGCCCCGGTGCAGTGGCCGTGGGCGGCTGCAATGGCGACTGCGCGGCCTGCGCTGCTCCGGCACCTTGCGTGTTGTCAGCTTCGGTCATCGTCGTACCCCTCCGGTGGCCTCCCCGCGAGCAGGCGCTCGCGTCCCCATGTCACAAACACCGTGACGCGCACACAATCTACGCGGTTCCCGGCCCAACCGGCCCGTCTCGTTGCGTAGTCGTTGTCGCCGAGGGTGGTCAGGCGCGAAGGTAGGTGACGAAGCTGAAGCCTTCGCGGGGATCGCGGGCGGATTCGCGCCAGCCGGAGCGGTCGAAGGCGGGGAAGGTGACGTCGCCTTCGGGGGCCTGGTCGACCTCGGTGAGTTCGAGCCGATCGGCGTACGGGAGGGCCTGGCGGTAGACGTCGCCGCCGCCCGCGACGTACAGGTCGTTGTCGACGGCAAGCTTCAGGGCGTCCTCGAGGGTGTGGACCACCTCGACGCCCTCGACGGTCCAGTCCTGCTGGCGGGTGATGACGACCGTACGGCGTCCGGGCAGTGGGCGGCCGATGGAGTCGTAGGTCTTGCGGCCCATCACCAGGGTGTGGCCGAGGGTGAGTTGTTTGAAGTGCTGCAGGTCCTCGCGGATCCGCCAGGGCAGGTCGTTGTCCCGGCCGATCACCCCGTTGCTGCCGACGGCCGCGATCAGGATGACCGTCATACGGCGATCGGAGCCTTGATCCCGGGATGCGGGTCGTACCCGATCAGCTGGACGTCGGCGATCTCGTAGCCGTCGATCGAGACCCGCTTGGTCAGCTCGAGCGTCGGCAGGGGACGCGGCTCGCGGGTGAGCTGGAGCTTGGCCTGGTCGAGGTGGTTCAGGTAGAGGTGCGCGTCGCCGAGGGTGTGGACGAAGTCGCCGACCTCGAGCCCGGTCTGCTGCGCGACCATGTGGGTGAGCAGCGCGTACGACGCGATGTTGAACGGCACACCGAGGAAGATGTCGGCGGACCGCTGGTACAGCTGGCACGACAGCCGGCCATCGGCGACGTAGAACTGGAACATGGTGTGGCAGGGCGGCAACGCCATGCTGTCCACGTCTGCCACGTTCCACGCGTTCACGATGTGCCGGCGGGAGTCGGGGTTGTTCTTGATCGCCTCGATCACGCCGGCGATCTGGTCCACGTGCCGGCCGTCGGGGGTCGGCCAGGAACGCCACTGGTATCCGTAGACCGGTCCGAGCTCACCGTCGGCGTCGGCCCACTCGTCCCAGATCGAGATGTTGTTCTCGTGCAGCCACTTGATGTTCGTCGAGCCGCTGAGGAACCAGATCAGCTCCCCGATCACCGACCGCAGGTGCAGCTTCTTCGTCGTCACCGCCGGGAACCCGGCAGTCAGGTCGTACCGCGACTGGTACCCGAACACGCTCAGCGTGCCGGTCCCCGTCCGGTCCCCCTTCTCGACGCCGTTGGTGAGGACATGGTCGAGAAGCTCCAGATACTGCCGCATACGGCCAACTTAACAGCCGCTCGAAGGGCCACCCGGGCGCGCCACGGGCGACGGCGGAGGTGTCCGGTGAGCGGGCGGCTGGCAGACTCGCCCGGGTGAGCGAGGGCGACGTCGAGTACGTACTGACGCTGGTGCTGCGGGTGGAGAAGGCCGAGCGGCCCGGGCAGACTGATGCGTTGGAGACTGCCGCGCGGGCGGTGCTTTCGATCCTGGCGGACGAGCGCTCTGCAGGCGACGGCGAGTGGGCCGACGCGATGCGGGCCTGGCAGGACGCCCGGATCCGAAAGGTCGTCCGCCGAGCGCGAGGCGCTGAGTGGAGGAGAGCCGCCGCCCTCCCTGGCATCACCGTGACCGGCGCAGGTACGCTCGCCGCCGATCCGGGCCCGGGAGCTCCCGCTGGTGTTTCCGCGGAGGTGCGGGTGTTTCCGCCGGTGCCGCTGGATGCCGTGCCGAAGGATCTGGCCAAGCTGCAGATCACCGGCACCGACCTGGAAGACCCCGAGCCACCGGCGGCACCGGACCCCGCGGTCCCTGTGTTGTGGGTGAACCCAGGCCTGACGATGTCCACCGGGAAGACGATGGCCCAGTGCGGCCACGCCGCCCACCTCGCCTGGCTCGAACTCACCGACCCCGATCGCAAGTCCTGGCAGGCGGACAACTTCACCTTGGTCGTGCGCACCGCCACCCCACCCCAATGGAAATCCTTGCTGGGCAGCGGCCTCCCCGTAGTACAGGATGCGGGCTTCACCGAGGTCGACCCCGGCAGCTACACGGTTGTCGCCGACCACCCCGCCCTCCGCGGCTAGTCGCCGGACCGGACGCGGTAGTGCAGGTGGGTGACGCGGTCGCCCTGGACGATCCTGGGGTCCTCCAGGAGGACCTGCGGGCCGACGTAGTCACCGAAGAACGCTACGCCGGTGCCGAAGAGGACTGGGGCCAGGTTGTAGGAGATCTCGTCGACCAGACCGGCGGCGATCGCCTGTCCGGTCAGGTTGCCGCCGGTGACCGAGACGTCCTTGTCCCCGGCATGTTCCTTGGCCTGCGCGATCGCGTCCTCGATACCGTTGACGAAGGTGAACGGCGCGTCCGGGAACGGCCAGTCGGTGGGTGGCTCGTGGGTGACGACGAAGACGTGGTCGCCGACCGCGGGGACGCCGTTCCAGCCGTTGGTGATGTCGAACAGGCGGCGGCCGATCACGCAGGAGCGGACGTTCGGCCAGGTCGAGTTGATGTAGTCGGCGCTCGCCTGGCTGAGGTGGAACGGCCGGCCCTGGTCGGTGCCGTAGACCTCTACCGGGCCGTTGTTGTACCAGTCGAACAGCGGCCCGACGCCGTCCTCGGTGTCGGCGACGAACCCGTCCAGTGACACGACGGCGGAGGCGATGACGTTTCCCATGATTACTTCTCCTTCTCTACTCGATAGGTGAGGTGCTGCGCGGCCGGCGTCGAGACGCACTCGAGGAGTTCCAGCCCGACAGCGGGCCCGGCCTCGGCCGGGAACAGCCGGGTGCCGTCGCCGAGTACGACGGTTGCCACATGCAATCGCAGTACGTCGGCCAGGCCGGCGGCGAGGATCTCGTGGCAGATCTGACCACCGCCCATCACGACAACGTCCTTGCCCTCGGCAACCGTGAGCGCCTGCTCGACGGCGTCCTCAGGACTGCTGACGAAGCGGAAGCGATCGCCCAGCCGAGTCTGCTCGGGCGCGGTGTGGGTGACGACGAAGATCGGCGGATTCACCTCGCCCGTGGGCTTGGCGCCGTACCCCAGCTCGTCGCTCCAGCCGCCCGGGCCGTCGATGATGTCGAACAGGTTCCGGCCCTGGATGACCGCGCCGGTTCCTTCGAAGGAGGCGTCCAAAACGGCGCCGTCCTCGGCGTTGCCGTGGAAGACCCAGTCGTGCAGGGCCATGCCGCCGTCGCCGAGTCCGTTGTCGAGACCGACGTTGGGCCCGGTGACGTAGCCGTCCAGCGACACCGAGATGTCGACGATGACCTGGCTCATCTCTCAGCCCTCCTTGGCGACGAGGTCGGCCAGCCGGTCCATCGACTCGCGGATGCCGTGCTCCATGCCGTACTCGATGGACTGGTCGCGGCTGGCCACCGAGGGGAACACCGACTGCTGGTGCAGCCGGACGCCGGTCTCGGTCGGCTCGTACGTCATCTTCTCCAGGCAGACCTCCCCCGGAGCGCCTTCCCACTCGAAGGTCTGGATCACCAGCTTGTCCTGCTCGACGGTGTGGAAGACCCCGCGGAAGGCGTACTCACCGGAGTCGTCCTTGTGGATGTAGCGGTAGGTCCCGCCCGGGCGGACGTCGTACTTCTCGACGGTGGCCTCGAGCTCGCGCGGACCGAGCCACTGGGCGACCAGGTTCGGGTCGGTGCAGATCTTGAACAGCTGGGCCGGGGTCGCGTCGAACTCCCGGGTCACCTCGACGAACGGCGTACCGGCCGGGGTGTTGATGATCGTGTCGCTCATTGCTCCTGCTCCTTCATGGTTGTGAGTACTGCGTCCATCCGGCGGAACCGGCGTTCGGTGTCGAGCCGGTAGGTGTCGATCCAGCTCGTCAGTGCTTCCAGGGCGGCCGGCACCAGGTGGCAGGGACGGCGTTGCCCGTCCCGGGTCCGGGTGATCAGCCCAGCGGCCTCCAGCACCTGGATGTGCCGCGACACCGCCTGCTTGGTGATCGGGAACGGGTCGGCCAGTTCGTTCACGGTGGCCGGTCCACGGGACAGCCGAGCGATCATCGCCCGCCGGACCGGGTCACCGAGTGCGGTGAAGGCCCGGTCGAGCTGGTCCTCGTCAACTGTCATGTTTATCAACCATTCCTTTGATCAACCGATGTGTTGACTATAACCAGACGACAGCGATCAGGTCAACCGGGAGGCCTAAGCAACTCTGGTTGACAAATCAAGGTTGTCAACCTAAGTTGCTTACAGGGAAGAGGGAGGACTGGATGGAGACCGAGAAACTGGCGGATCCGGCCGATCCCGGCGCCGGGCTCGCGGCGGTCGTCGCGTTGCGGCGGCTGGCGGACCGGCTGGAGGACAGCCAGGTGGAGCAGGCGATGCGGACCGGCTGGAGCTGGTCCGATGTGGCCGAGGTGCTGGGAGTCACCCGGCAGGCAGTGCACAAAAAACATGCCAAGCGGCTGATCGCCGCGGGCGTCGCCCTGAGGAGGCGTTGATGTCGACCAGCACCAAGGATGTGCGGGCCGTACTGGTCCGTGGGGCCAGGAGTGAAGCCCAACTGGACGGAGCGGCGACGATCGAGGCCGAGCACGTGCTGCTCGCGCTGGCCGCACTCGAAGGTACGACGACCGCGCGGCTGCTCGCCGAGGCCGGGCTGAGCCGCGACGAGATCCGTGCGGCCCTCGATCGTGAATGGGAGCAGAGCCTTGCCGTCGCCGGGATCACCGTCGCGGTCGCCGAGTTGCCGACGGCAACACCGGACCCTGACCGTCGCCCGCGAATCGGGGAATCGACGGTGCGACTACTCAAACGGGCCGGGGACACCGCGTCCGGGTTCGGCGGCGGGCGGATCGGCGCGGCGCACATGCTGGTGGGCGTACTCGACGCCAAGCTCGGCCGGGTCCCGCGCGCCCTCGACCTCGCCGGCATCGACCGTGCGGCACTCCGAGCCCGGGCGGCCGAAGCCGCCGAGCAGGGCGACCACTGATGAGCCGGGCACTTGGCGGGCCGTGGGAAGCGGGGACCCGCCGCCTCCTGTACTGCGGACTCGTGGCCGGCCCGTTGTTCGTCCTGGCCTTCCTGATCCAGGGAATCGCCAAATCGGACGGCTACGAGTTCCTTCGGCACCCGGTCAGCTCGCTGGAGCTCGGGGAGAACGGCTGGGCCCAGACCGCCACGTTCCTGGTCTGCGGAACCCTGACGATCCTGTTCGCGACCGGCCTCTGGCGTTCCCGCCTAGTCGGGCGCGCAGGCGTAGTACTGGTCGGGATCTGGGGGGTGGGGTTGCTCGGCGCCGGCGTATTCACGACCAGCCCGGTCAGCGGCTATCCGATCGGCACACCGGCCGCGGTCGAGTACTCGACGGCCGGTGTATTGCATGACGCGTTCTCGCTTCCCGGGTTCCTCGCGCTGGCTTTGGCGCAGGTGGTGCTTGCTCGTGGCCAGGGACGCGGATGGCTGGTCTATTCGTTGCTCAGCGCAACCAGCTACCTGGTCTTCTTCTTCCTGGCGAGCGCCGGGTTCTCCCAGTCGGAACCGTGGGTCGACATGGCCGGCTTGTTCCAGCGGCTCTGTGTGATCGTCGGCTGGACGTGGATGGTGATCGTCGCGACCCGGGTGCTGCGGGTCAGTGAGGCGGCGCGGGTCGGTGAGGCCGCGCGGGTCAGGTGAGGTTGCCGAGGGGGGCGACGCTGATGCCGGCGCGTTCGCAGACCCAGTGGGGGTCGGGGCCGAGCTCGGGCTCGATCCGGAGCTCGTGGTCGTTGAGGTCGTCGCAGGCGGTGCAACGCGGCCAGCGGACGCCGGAGTCGACCAGGCGGTCCTGGACGTCCTGCGCGACCAGGCCGGCGATGTGCTCCGCGCCGTCGGGCCACTGGTCGAGCCACCACTGCCGTCCGGCGACGGCATCCTCGAGCACGGACACCATGATGGCGTCGTCGAACCCCCGCGCGGCCAGGTCGTGAAGCACCAGGGCGCGGGCAGTCAGCAAGATCAGCGGCTCAGTCATCGCCCTTCAGAGTGCCAGACAGAACCGACAAAACCCCAAGCCACGAGGCTTGGGGTTTTGTCGCCCCGGGATTCGGGGTCAGTGAGCGGCGGTTGGGCAGGTCGGGGCCGGGTCGATCCGGTCGGCCAGTTTCAGTTCGTGCTGGGCCGCGGTACGCAGGGCTGCGCTGACGCGGGTGCGCACGGCCAGGCGGCGGCGCGGCTGCTTCTCGTAGTACGGCTCCTGGGGAGCGTTGGGCAGGGCGGACTGGGACAAGGACCGCGCGTTTTCCACGGCGGTGTTGCCGGCGATGTAGTAAGTCATGGTTCTGCTCCCTTCCGGAGAGCGTGGTGAAGTGTCCGGCGACCGGTCGGCCGTCGGTGGTTCTTGTGAAGTTGGATCAGCTACGCGGTGCCGGACCGCTGCTGGAGCGGACGATGAGCTCGGTCGGCATCACGATCTGCCGATCGGTGACCGCCGGGTCGAGCAGCACCCGGCCGACCGTGCGGCCCTTGTCCTTGATCGGTTGGCGGATGGTGGTCAGGCCGGCCACCTCGGCCGCGGGGATGTCGTCGAAGCCGACCACGGTCAGGTCCCTGCCGGGCACCAGACCACGGGTCTTCATCGCCTCCATCGCACCGAGTGCCTGGACGTCGCTCAGCCCGACGATCGCGGTCGGCCGGTCCTGCGAATCGAGCACCCACTCGGCCCCGGCCAGCCCCGAACTGAAGGCGTTGTGCCCACCCGAGACGAGCCGGATGCGGGCGTCGGGCATCTCCTTCTGCAGGCCGCGGATTCGCAGTTCGCAGTCGGTGTACCCGACCTGGTCGAGGGTGAGCTCGACCGGCCGGCTGCCCGCCGCCTCGGCGTTGTCCAGCAGGACGACCAGATCGCGGTGCCCCAGCCGGGCCAGGTGCTCGCCCAGCTTGGCGGCCGCCTCGATCTCGTCGATCGCGACCCAGGACATGTCCGGGTGATCGCCACGGTCGGTCGACACCATCGGCACCCCACGGGTCCGCAACGTGTCGAGCGCCGGGTGCCCACCCGCGACGCAGAAGATCGCCGCCGCGTCGATCGCCGCCTGCTGCACCGCGTTGGTCCCGCCCTGGATGTCGGACGAGCTGAGCGGCATCAGCAGCAGGCTGGTGGTGAACTCCTCGGCGACCTCGGCCAGCCCGGCGAGGAAGCCGACGGCGTACGGGTCGGAGAACGCGTAGGCGAGCTTGTCGGTGAACAACACCCCGACCGCCCCCGCCTTGCCGCTGCGCAGAGCCCGGGCGGACGCGTCGGGACCGGCATAGCCGAGCTCCTGCGCCTTGCTCAGAATCCGCTCCCGCATCGCGGCGGACAGCTGGTCGGGCCGGTTGTAGGCGTTCGAGACCGTCGACGGCGACACCCCGACAGCCTGCGCGACCGTCTTGATGGTGACTCCACCAGCCATCTTGTCCACCCTCCTCCGAGCAGCCTTCTGTATCGTTCTTCTAAATCGTTCTAGAAAAACGATACAGAAGACCCCGCGAGAGCGCAAACAGCAATATCGAGGAAGAGTGCGCGGGTGCGGGGGCGGCGATGCAGGATGATGTGGGGCATGGGTTCGTTGCTGGAGGTTATTGCGTTGCATCCGGCGGATGCTGAGGCGGCTCAGGAGGGTGGGGCGGACCGGCTGGAGTTGTGTGCGTCGATGGAGGCGGACGGGTTGTGTCCGTCGGTGTCGACGGTGAGCGCGATCCGGCGGGTGACGGACCTTCCGTTGCGGGTGATGCTGCGGCTGTCGGATTCCTTCACCACGAACGGGGCCGAGCTCAACCGGCTGACGGCGATGGCGCAGTCCTACCTTTCGGCCGGGGCGGACGGGTTCGTGCTGGGATTCCTGACGCCTGACAACGAGGTGGACGCCGAGGCGGTCGCCGCGTTGGCGAGTACTTTCGCCGGTACGCCGTGGACGTTCCACCGGGCGATCGACGCAGTACTGGAACAGCGGCCGGCCTGGCGGACACTGCGGTCCTTCCAAGGGCTCGACTGTGTGCTCACTGCGGGATCCTCGCTCGGGGTCGAGCATGGACTCGACGATCTCTGCAAGCTGGCCAAAGAGGAGCCGCAGGTCGCGAGCGTGATGATGGCGGGCGGGTCGCTTCGGCCCGAGCACGTTCCTTGGCTCTACGGCAGCGGGGTACGGCGGTTCCACGTCGGGTCGTCCGTCCGGCAGGACGGGTCGTGGACGAAGGCGTACGTGAACTCGCGGTTCGTCCGGTCCTGGCGCAACCTCCTCGACGCCCAAGACTCCAGGTCCGACGACACCGGAGTACAGGCGTGATCCTGATCGATCCGCCGGTCTGGCCGGGCTGGAACCGCGTCTGGTCGCACCTGGTCAGCGACGAGTCGTACGACGAGTTGCACGCGTTCGCGCGGAAGGTCGGGATCCCGGCCCGCGGCTTCGACCGGGATCACTACGACGTCCCGTCCGACAAGTACGACGAGATCATCGCGGCCGGCGCCACCCCGGTCGCCAGCCGCGTCCTGGTCCGCCGCCTGATCGACTCCGGCCTCAGACACCGCAAGGGCTCCTGACAGCAAGAATGCCCCGGGCGGCTAAGCCCGGGGCATCCCTGTCAGCGGTTGCTCTTCAGTCGAGCAGTTCGGTGACGGTGCCGGCGGCTACGGTGTGGCCGCCCTCGCGGACGGCGAAGCCGAGGCCGACTGTCATCGCGACCGGCTTGGCCAGCTCCACGCCCAGCTCGATCGTGTCGCCCGGCATCACCAGCTCGATCTCACCGAGGTCGATGCCGCCCGGCACGTCCGTGGTCCGGAAGTAGAACTGCGGCCGGTAGTCCGCGGCGAACGGCGTGTGCCGTCCACCCTCGGACGTCGACAGCGCGTGCAGCTGCGCCCGGAACTTCCGGTGCGGATGCACGGACCCCGGCAACGCCACCACCTGGCCGCGACGGACCTCGTCGCGCTTGATGCCACGCAGCAGGATCGCCGCGTTGTCGCCCGCCTCGGCGGTCTCCAGCGACTTGCCGAACGTCTCCATCCCGATCGCCGTCGTGGTCACGGTCGGACCGAGTCCGACCACCTCGACCGGGTCGCCGAGCCGGAGCGAGCCCTGCTCGACCGCGCCGGTGACGACGGTGCCACGGCCGCTGATGGTGAGCACGCCCTCGATCGGCATCAAGAACGGCTCACCGAGCACCCGCGGGGGCGTCGGCACGTACGAGTCGACCGCGTCCAGCAGGTCGACGATTGACTGCGTCCACTCGGGGTCGCCCTCGAGCGCGCGCAGGCCGGAGACGCGGATCACCGGTACCTCGTCGCCCGGGAAGCCGTACTCCGACAGCAACTCCCGGACCTCCAGCTCGACCAGGTCGAGCAGCTCGGGGTCGTCGACGGCGTCCGCCTTGTTCAGGGCGACCACCAGGTACGGGACGCCCACCCGCTGCGCGAGCAGCACGTGCTCACGCGTCTGCGGCATCGCGCCGTCCTGCGCCGACACGACCAGGATCGCGGCGTCCACCTGGGCGGCACCGGTGATCATGTTCTTCACGTAGTCGGCGTGCCCGGGCATGTCCACGTGCGCGTAGTGCCGGGTGGCGGTCTCGTACTCGACGTGCGAGATGTTGATGGTGATCCCGCGCTGGACCTCCTCCGGCGCCCGGTCGATCCCGTCGAACGCGACGAACCGGTTGACACTCGGGTCGCGCTCGGCGAGCACCTTGGTGATCGCGGCGGTCAGCGTGGTCTTGCCATGGTCGACGTGCCCCATGGTGCCGATGTTGAGGTGCGGCTTGGTCCGCACGAACTGGCTCTTGGCCATGATGTGATTTTTCCCTTGCTGGTCAGAAGATTCGAAGAGCCAGGACCCCAGGGCCCACCTTCCGCACAGCTCTCGCTTGCGGTGAGGGGGCCGGTTTTGCGTGCCACCCTCCTCCGCGGGTCCTGCTTCAGCAGGAGAAGGGTCGGCGTCGCGCGCCGGTGTGCAGATCTGCATCCGCTGACGTCCACGCGGCAGCGCCCGGCAGGCAAAGGCCTGACAGGTACGCAGCAGAATCCACGCGGAACATGATGGTCACGGTAGAGATCAACGCTGCCCACGGCAACGTAATTCCCGCTGCCGAACTGGTACGGGCAAGACGGCCTCCGCCACAGCGGCGAAGGCCCGGTACGGGCAAGACAGCCTTCGCCACAGCGGCGAAAGCCCGCCTGATCATTCGTCCCCTTTTCACCCTCGCCAACTGCCCACAGTGATGGCGGATTCAGGCGGTGAGTGCACCAGTGGGTGGGGTGAAGGGTTCTGAGAGTAGCTGGTCGAGGCGTTCGGCGGGGGTGCGCCAGTGGTGGCGTTTGCGGGGTCGGTTGTTGAGTTGGGCGGCGA
>Ga0193717_1001999_pt1 | contig 12080 bp, 15 predicted proteins | sample U2c2metaG_FD_145900 | JGI IMG/M metagenome (GOLD analysis project Ga0193717, IMG submission 145900) | Soil microbial communities from a riparian zone of the East river system, Colorado, United States - U2c2 | ecosystem: Environmental > Terrestrial > Soil > Riparian zone | place: USA: East River...
CCGCTCAACGACGATTACACGCCGCGCGAGTTCGTCGTGACTGTGCTGAAGGCGGTGTTCCGCATGGGCGAGGAGACGGCGAGCCGCGTCATGCTGACGGCACATCAGAAAGGCGCCTGCGTTATCGCAGTCTATACGCGCGACGTTGCCAAGACCAAGGCCAAGGAAGCGACCGAGTTGGGCAAGGCCAAAGGCTATCCGTTGTTCTTCACGACGGAGCCAGAGGAATAATGCGATCCTGCGGTTGTCAGAATGCCGTACGGTAAAGCGGCGTGAGACCTCTAATCAGATTACAATTCATCAATATTTGTGCGGCTTTATTTCACGAAACGTGACATTATCTAATTGAGTGACTTTCGATGTTTCGAAAGGGACTCAAGGCATGGAAAAAGAAGAAAAGACCGATGCGGAACTTGAGGACATGATCCTTGAGAAACTTTTGATCGGCGGAGTCTACGTTTCGGTGCGCAAGGACCCGATCCTTGGATGGCGGCCGACGGTGATCACCGCACCGAAGCACACGCGAAACATGCAGGAGCGGGCCGACCGGATCGCCGCCGAACTGCGCAAGAAATTCACGCTGAAAGATTGAAATCGTAAAGGCATCGCGGCGTCGTCGCGAACTGTCCTAGGGACGGCTTGTTGTTTTCCCCGCGCGCAATTCCGGCAGCACCATATCGATGACCGCATCGAACGGCGCCGCTGATCGTGCGCTACGCGCCAGCGTCTTCGCGCCTTCCAGCGCCGCGAGCAGGGCGGTGGCCCGTTTCTCGGCCACTGCGCGTGACGGATAGCCTGATCTGATCGCATCGGTGATGACGGCGATCCAGCCCGCGAAGGTCTTGGCCACGGCGTCCGTGAAGTCGGGGTCATGGGGCGCCAGTTCATTGGCAAAGTTCTGCGCGGCGCAGCCGAGCTGCCAGCCGCTCGCTTCCATTTCCGTCGCCATGAATTTTGCGACGGCGCGGACATAGCCCGCTGGATCAGCGTCGTGCCTGGCGGCCAGCGCCTTGAGGCCGGCTCGAACGCGGTTGCCGTAAAGCTCCAGCACCTCGCGGGCAAGCTGCTGCTTTCCTTCCGGAAAGTGGAAGTAGAATGAGCCCTTCGGCCGCCTCAAGGGCTCTCGCTCGCGCATCCCGCGTTTTTTCCATGCCGCCTTGTACGAATTCTATGGCGTTCGGTCTAGTTGTGTGTATGGTGAACACCATACTATGGCGATCACCATAGAATCGTGACAATTCTGGATTTGGAGAAGGCGATGAAGCGAACGCTCGATATGGCTGCAATTGTTCTGACGGTCTTCTTCCTGCTGGCCCTTGCGGCAGCATCACTGCTCGGCGTCACTGGTCCCGAGAAGGCCTCGATCGGCTATGGCATGCTGGTCACGGATGCCGCCGGCGCCATGTTCTATCGCGTATTCGCATCCCGCAATCTTGTCATCGTTGCGGCGGGCGTGATCTTCCTGATTCTGAAACTGTGGAAGCCGTTGGCCATTCTGGTGACGCTGACCTCGGCGCTCGCCGTGTTCGATATGGGCGTGCGGACGGCCTATGGCCGAACACCGCCAACCTTCCACGCCATCACGCTCGTGCTGATCGTCGTCACCGCCGTGCTGCTGTGGCGGCGCGCGATTCTCGCGCGCAACTGAAATTCGTCCATCCATCCCCAACCGAAGGAAACCACCATGCCTCTCGCCCAGATTTACGTGCCGCAGGGCGCGCTGACGCTCGAACAGAAACGCGCGATGATCAAAGGCGTCACCGACGTCATCGCTGGCGTCGAGGGATTGCCGGATACCGGGCGTCCGTTCGTGACCGTTCTCATCAACGAGACGCCTGACGGCGGCTGGGGGGTGGCCGGCCACGGCTATGTGTTGAAGGAATTCCCGCAATTGATCGCTGGTAACCCGATCATTCCACCCAAATCCTGATGTCATGACTGCTAGTCCCGAGCCGCGCCTTGCCAGCGTGGCTCGGGACATTAACCTGCGGCCGATGACATCCGATCCCGCAACGATCCTGCCGCCATTGTTCGCTTGCCTTGAGACGCTCGGTCTCATCGCGCGTCACCTCGATCCGCAGGCGTTTGGCGAAGTGATGGCTGCGGTCGGCGCACCGGATGCGGCGTTGCGCGCGGCCTATTCGGAATTCAAACCGTCCAATGCATCGGACGACGTCGGCAGCCGGCTCCTAGCTGCAAGTGACGAGGCGCTGGCGGCGTTCGCGGAATTGCGCGCGGCGCTGAACGGCGGCGACATCCGCGCCGTGTTCAAGGCCCTGCGCCATGCGCCGCACGCGCAGGAGGCGCTTTACCCGCTCGCTGCCATGATTCCGGCGGTGAGCAGTTTCTTTCTTGATTCATCGCTGCGCACCGACCCTAACGCACTTGCGCGCAGCATGCAGCCAGCCCGCGAGGGCGAGACCGGCGTGATGCACTTCGACAATGAACCACGAACCCGCGGCGGCTTCTCGCTCTATGTGCCGGAAAGCTACACGCCGGATCGCGCATGGCCGCTGGTGGTGGCGCTGCACGGCGGCAGCGGGCATGGCCGGGGCTTTCTGTGGAGTTGGCTGCGGGATGCGCGCAGCTTCGGCGCGATCCTCGTTGCGCCGACATCAGCGGGGAATTCGCTGGGCTCGACATGGGCGCTGATGGGCGACGGCAACGATACGCCGAACCTCGCGCGCATCGTCGCGCAGGTCAGCGCAAAATGGAGCATCGATCCGAAGCGGCTGCTGCTCACCGGAATGAGCGACGGCGGCACGTTCTGCTACGTCAGCGCGCTCGACAGCGGCTCGCCGTTCACGCATCTAGCACCCGTCTCCGCGACGTTTCATCCGATGCTGATTTCGATGGCCGATGCCGACCGCATTCGCGGATTGCCGATCTATCTGGTGCACGGCGCGCTCGACTGGATGTTTCCTGTGGAAGTGGCGCGGCAAGCGAAATCGGCGCTGACCGCGGCGGGCGCCAGCGTGACCTATCGCGAGATCGACGATCTCAGCCACACCTATCCGCGCGAGATCAACGCGGAGATGATCGCGTGGCTGAAGGCATAGCCGGCCCGCTTGTACTAGCCCGTGACGGCCAACACCGCTTCCTTGATCTTGGCGAGAGCAAAATTCCCCAACACCTCTGCTTCGAGATGCGGCACGTTCGGCATCTCGTCCGCTGCAACCACTGCGTCAACGATCACCGGGCCGTCTGCGTTAAGCGCGCCGCGAATGGCGGCCTCAAGCTCGCCCGGCTGTTTCGCCGCAAAGCCCTGACCGCCGCAGGCGCGCGCCAGCGCCGCGAAATCCGGATTTGGAAACTCGATGGCTTCACGGAACGGCGCGATACCGACGCTTTCGGCTTCCAGCTTGATGAGGCCAAGTGCCGAGTTGTTGTAGACGATGACCTTGATCGGCAGCTTGTGATGCACGGCAGTCATGAACTCGCCCATCAGCATGTTGAAGCCGCCATCGCCGGTCAGCACGATGACCTGCTTTGAACGATCCAGCGCCTGGATGCCGTTGGCCATACCGACCGCCGTGCCGACGGCGGCGTTGTTGTAGGAGCCGACGATACGCTGGCTGCCGCTCTGGCGGATCCAGTTGGCCGACCACAGCGTATTCAAACCGGTGTCGATGACGAAGATGGCATCCTTCTTCGCAAGATCGCCTGTCACGCGCGCGACGGCCTGCGGATGGATGCGATCCTTGCTGCGGCCGATGTCGGCCTGCTTGGTGATCTTTTCGTCCCACTTGTGGCGTTCACCGGTCACCTTGTCCCAGAATTTCGTGTCGGTCTTCGCCGCGACCTTGTCGAGCAAAAGCTTGAGTGTCGGGCTGACCGAGCCGATGACACCAAGTTGCGTTGGCGTGCGGCGTCCGAGCACCTGAGCGCGCTCGTCGATCTGGATCACGCGGCCATGCGACGGCAGGTAGTTGGAGAATGGGTAGTCGGTGCCGACCATCACCAGGAGGTCGCAGTGCTGCGCGGCGTTATACACCGGCTTGGTGCCGATCATGCCGAGCCCGCCCATCCAGTGCGGATCGTCAAAGGCCATCAGCTCTTTGCCGCGATAGGTGTGGATCAGCGGCGCCTTCAGCTTGTCCGACAGCGCGCGCAGCAGTTCGGCGGAGCCAATGCAGCCATGGCCGCACATGAAGACGACGCTGCCGGCTGCATCGATCCGGCGCACGATCTCCGTGATCTCGGAGTCGGCGGGCGTGATCTCCGTACGCGGCCGGAGCGTTGCGATACTCGACGTCGCGCCCTCGGCTTTTGCCGAGAGCAGATCCTGCGGCAGCGTGAGATGCGCGACGCCGGGACCGCCATAAGCGGCGGCGATGGCCTGATGGATCACGGCCGGAGCCTGCGCGGGAACAGATAGGGTTTCAGTGTAAAGCGAGACGTCGCGAAACAGCAGGTCCGGGTCGGTCGTCTGGAAAAAGTCGGTACCCTGGACCGCGCGTGCCATGTCGCCGGAAAGCGCCAGCACCGGTGCATGATCGCGCGCTGCTTCATAGAGACCGGCGACGAGGTGCGTGCTGCCTGGTCCGGTGGTGCCCGCGCAGACGCCAAGCTTGCCGGTCAGCTTGGCCTGTCCGGCGGCGGCGAGCGCAGCACCTTCCTCATGCCGGACGCCGATCCATTCGATCTTGCTCTTGCGCACCGCGTCGCCGAGCGGATTGAGCGAGTCGCCGATCAGACCGAAAATCTGCTGCACGCCGATCTCTTCAAGAACTCCGACCAGAACTTCCGCGACGGTTTTTGACATGATGTACTCCGATGATGTCAGGCGTTGCAGCCGAGGGATGGCAGGGAGTGGGATGCGTTCGGTCCTGCGATCTGAGGGAAGGGGGATGGAACGCAGTGAGGTGTGGGTAGCATCGACAACGATCATGACGCAGCGAGGTTGCAAAATGTATCACACTTTTTGCTGAACGGCGCCGCCCCGTTCCCGTGACCCGCGCTTGCTGAGGCCGAACAGTGGGCCTACAATGCAGCCCCTACGATAACAGCACAAATTTAAGACAGTTGATGAAGCGATCCAGCACACTCGCCCAATGCCTCACCCTCGGCGTCATGGCCCTGGCGATGTTTTCAGCAAATCATGATGCGCATGCGCAGTCAGCTGATCTCGTGCTGTGCGACCGGCTCGCCGCCGATCCCGCCGATCCTGACAAGCCGGCCGACACCAAGGGCGTCGCCAGCGTCGCCGCGCAGGATGTCTCCACCGCGATCAAGTTCTGCAAGCAGGCGTCCGGCGCATCGCGCCGAGCGATGTATCAGCTCGGTCGCGCCTATGCCGCGGGCAATCAGAATTCCGAGGCGATCGCGGCATGGCGGAAAGCCTCCGACAAGCCGCCGCAGCGAAGCTGTTCGAGCGCGCGGCGCAGGGCGGCAATCCGCGCGGCGTCAGCAATCTCGCCGCGCTTTCCGGCAAGGGTGGAGCGGCGCCGGCGGACGCGGCGCGGTCGCGAAGCCTGCTCGCGAAAGCAGCGGAGACCAACGCCGAGGCGCAATTTCAATTGGGACTGATGTTACAGGATGGCGTCGGCGGTCCGAAGGACGACGCAGGCGCGCGCAACCTGTTCGAGAAGGCGGCGGCGCAGGATCATCCGGGCGCGCTTGAGCGCATGGGCGCGTTCGCGAAAGAAGGACGCGGCGGCGCGCAGGACTCGGGCGCCGCGAAAACCTATTACGAAAAAGCTGCTGCGCTCGGCAACGACGATGCCAAGGCGGCGCTCAAGCGCGCGGAATGTCCTTACGTGCTCAAGGACAAGCGCGGCGGCGTGCTGACGAACCTGTGCTTCTAGATCAGTGGCGATCCAGATTGCACGTCAGCACGTTGCCGTAACGCCCGCCTTGCCTCGAACACCGCGATATCATACCAGCCGATTTCGGTATCAATCGCGTGACACGGGTGCGAGCCTCAGCCGGTTCGGCGAGCGCCGGTCACTTCAAATCCTGCTCTCGCGTCCGGCGCGCGAAGCCGTGGTGATTTCTCGGCATCGGGATTGAAGCTGAAGATCTCGAGACTACGCAGATGCGTCGACGCGCGCGAGACGAACACAGGCGTGTCGCCTGCAATCGCCCGGATGGTCTCAGCGCCGCAGCCTGAGCATGCATAAGTGAATTCGAGCTTGGTCATCGCCCAGCGCACGTCCTTCACCTCCATGAGGTGGCGCGCGCAGGCCGGGCACACGATCACGGCCGGCTTCGCATCCCGGAGCGGCACGTTCTCGAGCATCTGAATTCTCCTTCGAGGCGGAAGGAATGTGGTCACGGCCCGCCGCGGAACGGCGAGGCTGTAAGCGAGCGTTCAGTGTACCGCCACGGGGCAGGCGGTTGGTGGCAGGTCAGGAGAAATGCACAGGAAATGATGGGTTTAGACCCGTCCATTCACAGGAATCAGCGCCCCGGTCACGGCGCTGGCGGCATCGCTGGCGAGGAACAGGATGACGTCGGCCAGCTCACTCGCCGTGACCCATTTGGTGAAATCCGCCTGCGGCATGTCGCGGCGGTTGGCGGGTGTGTCGATTGTCGAGGGCAGCACGGCATTGACGGTGACCTTGCCTTTCAGTTCCGCCGCCAGAGCCTCGGTCAGGCGATGCACACCGGCCTTGGAGGCGGCGTAGGGGCCCATGCCGGCGCCCGCCTGCAACGCACCCATCGCGCCGATATTGACGATCCGCCCATTGCCGGATTTCACCAGATGCGGGATCGCGGCGCGCGATGCATTCAACGCGGTCATGACGTTGATGGTGTAGAGGCGCTGCCAGGTCTTTGGATCGCCCTCGGCGACGGTCTCGAACGAAAACGCACCGGCAATATTGATGAGGGCGCCGAGCTCGCCGAAATGCGCGGCAGCCGCGTCGACCGCTTTTGCCGCCTGCGCGGTGTCTGACAGATCGACGCCGCCGATCACCAGTCGGTTCAGTGTCGGTGCAAAGGGCGATGGCCAGTGATCCACCTCGACGACCTTCGCGCCGCGCGCCCGTGCGGTCTCCGCGACCACCTTGCCGAGCGCGCCGGAGGCGCCCGTGATGACGATGACTTTTCCGTTCATGGACGCGCTCCATAAGCTGTCAGGCCGGGCTGTTATAGCCGGACGACAGACGAAGCGAAATGCAAAGGCTTAGTCCAGCTTGGCGACCACGACGAGGCGTTTGACCTCGTTGTTCTTGTAGGCGCGCAGGAAGGCCTGATAGTCCCTGAACGACACACAGCCGTTTGAATCGCCGTTCGGGCCGAGCATGAAGGTATGTGCGAGCAGGCCGGTGCGTCCGTACACATTGCCTTCGCCGCCGACCGGATTCAGCCGGATCGCTTCGACGCCGTGAAACAGGCTTTCACGCATCGACAGATCGTAGATGTGAGGCGGCGTCGCGCCGTGCATGCGGACGTGAACGAAGCGCGGGTCGTCAAGCTTGCTGCCGAGGCCGGAATGCGCTTCCAGCTTGGTGCCGTCCGGCATGTAGACCGTGCGCGCGGAGATGTCGTAGACGGCGGTCTGCCGGTCGTAGCGTCCGGGCGTCAGGCTGCTTCCGTCGCTGGAAATTCCGCCATCGGGAGAGGCGAAGGCGAGGGTCGGTCCCTTGTCCTGCCGTCCGAACAGCTTTTCGAAGATCGAAAGTTTCGGCTGGGCGATGGCCGCGAGCGCTGCCGCCCGGTTGGCCTGCGCTGCATCGTTGCGTGACGGGCCTTCGTTCGGCATCGCGCGAAGCGACGCGGGGCGCGGTGCCGGCAAGGGAATGGCGAGAGAAGCCCGCTTGATTTCCGGTAGCGGCAGCCGCGCGTCGCGTGTTTCGGGTGCAGGCGCCGTCGTGGCTTCGGACTCGGGTTTGGTGTCGGGCGCGAGGGCTTCAGGTGCGAGAGACGCAACGGTGTAGGGTTGCTGTTGCGCAATGGGCAATCTGTCGGTCTTGGCCAGTACAGGATTCGAAACCGGCAGGTCGCCGGAGCGCGCGAGGAAGCGTTCGCTAAACGTCGTGGAGGGCGTATCCAGCGACGAGGTCACATCGAGATCGGCGACCTTTGTGCTCAGCGCCGCAGCCGCACCTGGAATAAACGTCACCGTCGGCAGATCCGGCGCCATGGCGCTGACGGCGGGTCCGAGCACGTTGCTGTACAGGGTCCAGGCACAGGCCAGCACCACGGCTGCGAGGCCGGCCGTTCCGATCGCAGCCTGAGGGCTGATTTTTCGGGAAAACTGCTGGGGGTAGGTGGGAGAAACTCGATACACAGTACTGTACGCCATACGCCTTAAGCCCAGAATTTTCACGCAACACACTCCCCGCGCGAGAAAACCACCCACGCAGGCACACATTCGAGCGCGCATCTGCGTCCGGAACCTCACGGACTCGCGAGGTTCCGCAGATGCGTCTCGCAAACATGCGGAGCGCCATTAAGGCGACTTTTCGTTAAATGCGGATTAAATCCGGGGCGATGTGAAGCAAGGCAATTCAGTGATAAGGATTGCCACAGTGCGGACTCAATTGAACCGGTTCCGCACGCACTCGGTGTCATGGGGAAGCGAACGATGAGGCCACTCGTCATATTGTCTGCCGCGGCTCTCGCGGTTCTGTCCGGCGTCAATCCCTCGCTGGCGCAGGAGAAAACCTTCCAGAGCTTCGTCTGCGCCGACGGAGCGCGCTTCACCGCGGCCTTCCTGAAATACGATCCGAAACAGGTGCATCTGCAGATCGACGGCAAGGCCGTAGCGCTGAAGAAGCGCTTTACCTTGACGGGCTCGCGCTACACAGGCCGCGGCATCACGCTCACGATGAACAAGTCCGGCACCATTCTGCGCCACGGCAAGCGCGGGCCGACCGCATGCACCGCGATGTGAGCGCAGGCGTTTGAGCGCGGCGATCAGCTATCGATCGACGGTGGAGCCTCAGGAGGCTGCCGCGCATTGTCGGCGCGCTTCATCCACTGACGATATTTGCCCGGCTCGCGGCGCTTCAGCACCGGCCACGTGAAGGCCATCGCGCGTCGTGCATTGCCGTCCTTGTCGGCGAGCCAGATGCGTCCCGCACTCAGAGGGATCGGCGTATCCTCGATGAGTTGCCAGGTCTGGGCGGCGCCCTTCCAGGATCGTTCCAGTCGTTTCCAAAGCGCCATCGGAAAATCCTCAAAAAATAAACTACCCGATCATGTTCTCACAAAAGAGAACGCCGGGCCAACGCCTACTTTGCGCGACAGATCATCCCGGTTACGCTCATGCCCTCGTCACAGGAGCCGCAAGCCATGACCGACCGCATTCTCGTTTTCTATGGCTCGTATCGTTCGGACAGGATGGGCATTCGCCTTGCGAATTTCGTCGTGAAAGGTCTTCGCGAACGCGGCGCCGACGCTGAATTGATCGATGCCAAAGCTGTCGGTCTTCCGATGCTGGACAGGATGCGCAAGGAATTTCCGAAAGGCGAGGCGCCCGCCGCGATGGAAGAACTTGCACAGAAGATCATCGCCGCCGATGGCTTTGTATTCGTCACCGGCGAATACAACTGGGGTCTGCAGCCCGGCCTCAAGAACCTCACCGATCATTTTCTTGAAGAGTGGTTCTGGCGGCCCGCGGCTGTCGCCAGTTATTCGGCGGGACGTTTTTCCGGCGCACGCGCGGCGCTGGCCTGGCATGGCACGCTGTCCGAGATGGGCATGGTGGTGACGTCGGCGACGATTGCGGTCGGGCCGATCTCGCAGACGCTCTCCGCCGAGAGCGAGCCGACGGGGCCGGGCGGCGAGGCACTTATAAAATCATTTCCGCGCTTCGCGGACGATCTGATGTGGTGGGTCGAGGCCGCGAAGACGCAGCGGGCGAAGAAGAAGCCGCCGTATTAAGGAAACCGATGGACGTGCGGCCGTTCGCGCGCGTCCTCGCATGAGACAACGTTTGAATTGTATCATGATACATTCTTAAAAATTGCTCACACCTGATTACTTCGTGCATCGCTCGTAAAATCGGATACTAGATTGGCGCAAGCTATCCATAAGAAACCGATTTTGGGAGTAGACGATGAGCTTCACACGACGGCATGCAATCGCAGCCGGTGTCATTGGCGGTGTTGCCGTTGCGGCCGAGCCCGGCAAACTTTCGGCACAGGCCGCGCAAAAAACTTTCGTTCTCGTTCATGGTGCTTGGCACGGCGGATGGTGCTGGCGAACAGTGGCCGATCTGCTGGAGAAGCAAGGCCACAAGGTCTTCGCACCTACGTTGACCGGCCTCGGCGAGCGGTCCCATCTGATTGGACCGGATGTGAACGTCACGACCCACATCGTCGATATCGAAAACGTCATCAAATGGGAAAACCTGTCCGACGTCGTGCTGGTGGGACATTCTTACGGCGGCCTCGTTATCAGTGGTGTTGCGGAACGGGTTTCCGACAAGATTTCGTCGATCATATTTCTCGATGCGTTCCTGCCTGAGGACGGCGATAGCCTGCTCGAAAAATCCTCACCGGCATTCAAAGCGGCTATCGAAGCCGCCATTGCCCGCAAGGATATTTCTTTCAAAGCTCCTCCTGCGGCAGCGTTTGGTGTCGCGGAAAAAGATCAGGCGTGGGTGAATTCGAAAACCACACCTCAGCCGATCGGAACATATGCCGAAAAGGCAACCTACAAAGGCGGCCGGGACAAGATTGCCAGGAAAGCTTTCATTCGCGCCAAGGGCTATGCGAGCCCGACGTTCGACGCGAATGTCGCGAAGGTAAAAAGCAATTCAGGCTGGAAACTGGTCGAGCTTGAAACGGGGCATGATGTGATGGTGATTGCTCCAGATAAGCTGGCCGCGTTGCTGATTGATCTGGCCTGAACCTGGCTTACTGACCCGGTGGCCGCGCGATCAGCAGAAATGCGCTGAGCGACGCGGCCGCGCAGACAACCGCAGCGAACACGGCGGCGATGGCGAAAGCTGTCACGAGCGAAGGCCCCGTTGTGATCAGCACCGCGCCGATCAGCGCCGTGGTCACGAGGCCGCCGGTACGCGCGACCGCGCTGTTCAATCCGGACGCCGCGCCGACATGATGCTCGTCCACCGACATCAGGACTGCTGTTGTCAGCGGCGCGACGGCGCCTGCCATGCCGAGCGCGATGACGACCAGCGCCGGCAGTACGTCGCGCCAATAACTCTGCGCCGCCCCGATGCGGACCGCGAGCAGAAAGCCGAGCGCGACGACGAGCGGCCCGATGATCAGCGGCCATCGCGGACCTGTTCTTGCCGCGAAGGCGCCCGCCAGAGGAGATGCCACGGCAATGACGAGCGGCAACGGCAGTAACGCCGCGCCGGCCTGCGTTGCGGAATAGCTGCGGTAATCAGCACAAACGGCACCAGCACGAACAGTCCGCCGAGCGCGCCATAGAGCAGGAACGTCAGTAGTGTGAGGCCGACGAAACTCGGAGACCCAAACAAGACAAGCGGCATCATCGCCTTGTCGCCCAGGCGATGCTCGGCCCAGACAAACGCGATCAGGAACAGGATAGCGGCCATCATCACGACCAAGGTGAGCGACGACCATCCGTGCGCGGAGCCTTCCGTCAGCGCCCAGGTCGCGAGTCCAAGCCCGACGGTGGCGAGGAACGCACCGACGCCGTCGAGCGTGTCCGATCCGTCGTCGCGATCCGCAGGCACGGAGACGACGGCGGCGGCGAGGGGCAGATTGACCAGAAATGCAAACCGCCAGCTTCCCACGTCGATCAGCCAACCGCCGAGCACCGGACCGACAGCGCCTGCGGCCGCGCCGGTCGCGGCCCAGATGCCGATCGCGCGGCCCTTGGCTTCACCGGAAAACGTCTGTCCCAGGATGGCGAGGCTGTTCGGCAGCAGCATGGCCGCACTGGCGCCCTGGATAAAACGCGCGACAAGCAGCCAGATGAGACTTGGAGCGACAGCGCATGCCAGCGATGCGAGCGCGAACAGCGCGACACCGGCGATCAGGAGTCGTCTTCGGCCGAAGCGGTCTCCAGCCGCGCCGCCGAGCAACAACAGCGCACTGAGCGGCAGCAGATAAGCGTTGACCACCCACTGCAACTGGCTCGCATCGGCCTGAAAATTTGCGCCGATCGCGGGAAGCCCGACATTGACGACCGAT
>Ga0193717_1002000_pt1 | contig 12079 bp, 15 predicted proteins | sample U2c2metaG_FD_145900 | JGI IMG/M metagenome (GOLD analysis project Ga0193717, IMG submission 145900) | Soil microbial communities from a riparian zone of the East river system, Colorado, United States - U2c2 | ecosystem: Environmental > Terrestrial > Soil > Riparian zone | place: USA: East River...
CTTCCCGGCCATGTACGGCCGAACACGCTTCGCATAGCGCTGCACGCTCTCGCCGAAGCGATCGCCTGGCGCGACGGCGCCATCTCTATCCGCTCGTGGGCCGAAGCCGCGTGCATAGACCCTAAAACCGTCCGACGAGCTCGAGACGCCGCGGTACAACTCGGATTGATCCATCTCAGACGGTCCTACCGAGGCGGTTCGACGGATTCAGACATCTGGGCTCTGGCTGATGGAGTGCTCTCGACGATCAAGCATCGTCCTTGGTCTAATTCCCCCACTTCGTACACCCCCATCCGCGGAGACGCCGATCTTGAGCGCCTGCAGCGCCAACATCAGCGCGAACGGAACCTCTGGAAACTGCGCAACCAACGACAGCATCCGGCCTCAGCCGATGAGCAGTTCCCCAGGGCGTACCCACGACATTCCAGTCACAGAACGCTCTCTGCGTCCGATTGCGGACTACGGGGATGGTCCAGAGACACCGTTCATCGACCAGGCTCGGCCGCCCTACCAGGTCGCTACGCGCCGGGTACTGCCAATGTCCGCTCGCGCGCAGCCGGGTACTCGCTGTCAACCACCTCGTCTACGAGTAGCCGAAACCATGCATACAGACAACATATGTTGACTAAAGTGCCACATAAAGGCAAAGTGGGTCTCATAGAGTCAACACAAGCAGTCCATATGCGTCTCAGCTGGTCGCGTCACCGCCGCACGTGCCGACCGCGCAACCAAGCCAGGCCACCACCCAGCATCCGACAAGCAGGACTCAGGCACATCCGACTAGCCCAGCCATACGTCCACTAACGGAGGAACGAGACCATGAAGGACACAGCGGAGTGCCTGCCCACGCCAGCGCCACGCTTCTACGACGTCCACCAAGTTGCCACCCTGTTCGGCACGTCGCCCATGACCATCTACCGAGCAATCAACGCCGGGGAGTTTCCTGCCATCAGAATCCGCGGCAGACTCGTGATCCCGGCACGCGCGATCGACAACATGGAAAGCACCGCAATCGAGCAGCAGAGAACAGTCAACACGTCTGAGTTCACGCTCAGCGACGCTGACCAAGCCTGAAATCCTTGAGCAAGTATACGTACAACACGGTGTCCGTCGTCGACGGTGGCCTGCCTGAACTGAAAGCATCTGAGGCGCTGAAGACTTCGGAAAAGCAGGAGCATGGCCGGGCTTCCTGGACTCCCAATACCGTGTCACCCGACTGCGATGCTGGCCAGAATCCGAACCGATGGACGGCCTGCTCCTTGAAGGGGTGGATAGTTCGGCAGACGATTATTAGCAACGGAGTGGCGGTGGTTGTTGGCACCATTGACTTTGATGTGCGTTCGTCAGTGGAGTTTGCCGAAGGCGACGGAACTGACTGGCTGCTCGACAGTGAGGTAAAAGTGAAAAGCACCTGGGGCAGCCTTAAGGCAGGTGCGGCTGCCAGTATGTGGACTGGCTGCCTCAACCATAACGATAAATGCACAACATCGGCGCTCGAAGGTACTAATAAGGAACAGGATCTGGTTGCTCTCATTGAATTCGGTTACATTGATAAGACCTACACCCAGTATGCAGCTACGATGATGAACAATCAGATGCTGTTCCTCAGCGGAAACCTCGGATCGGCTATCGAGGTGCGCCCGCTTGACGGTAACCCTGTGACGATCGCTGACCACTCCAGTAACACTCTGTACGGGCGCTGCGATAATTTGAGTAACCGCTATGGTGCTGGATGCATCAACGACAGGGCGCATAGCGTAGTCACATACGATGCCCGGTCGAACCCAGTGGTTGGTCCGGTCGCATTGCACGTGTTCGATGCCATGACCAGGCTGCCGAGCCATTGGGGTAACCCGCGACGTGGCCAGCCGCTGAATCGAGTGACACTTCAGGCCACGATCGATAAGAATCGAAACGAAGCGTGCGGTGACATGGTCACTGGGCCTGGTCAATCGTGTGATGAGTTCCCGTTTGCTTCCAGTTACCAGGGTGGATTCAACTCGCCGGCAGAGGATCGTTCGAGAAAAGAAGTTCCCACCCTTGCGAATAATAGTCAGGGAGGTTTGACCAACGCGGCATACGACTTGTACCGTGTGATCGACGGTAACCCGTTTTACGTCCAGGTGGTGCTTGCAGACGGCACGACCGCTTGGTGAGCCTCGTGGGGAGCAACTAGAAAGTGCCTGAAACATCGGACGTGGTGCTGACTGTTCCGGCGATGGACGGGCAGTACCACGTCCGAACCTACCCTGGCGTCATCGACGCGTGGCCGGATACTGCAGACGGGCTGCTTGTCGGTGAAGAAAACTGGATTGCCGTGCTGTGTGGTACTCAGTTCGGACCAGTGTTCGAATCCAACGGTACGACAGCCGTCCGAGTGAGGTTGCGGTTGGCTGGGAGATGGGTGTCGAGTGGTCGCTTGAGGCCCCCGATGGCGTGCTGTCCGTGCACGACATCTACAGCAACAATGAGCCGACCTTGGTTACCGTGCCGTCGGGGTGGTTGCGTATCCGGGTTTCGGTTCGCGGCCGACTACGGGCCGCCGAAACTCCAGAACCGGTGACCGTCGCGATCGAAGAGCACCTGCTTGAGATCTGGCCGGCTGCCGACGGTGAGGACACTGCAGTGGTGTCAGGGCCAGACGAGTACGCCGCGCTCCTTCTTGGATGAGTGCGGCGAGTGCGATTGAGCAGAATTCTTCGGAGATCAACGCCCACTCCTTGAGCGAACTGTCGGAGGTATCCGAAGAGTTGCTCTTAGCGGAGATGGGCCAGATATTGACTCGTCGCGCCGATCTGCATGCGGGTGCACTGATCGTCAGGTGTCCACTGCCGCGCAGAGCACGGCCCATCAATCTCGACTGCATGGGATAGGAAGGCATGTTGCCGACCTGGCCGAAGAGTGCCCCATCTCGTGGCCCCCTTGACCGCGTGTCGATCGCAACCTCAGACGAGCATCCATGCCCCGACATAGGCATGCCTGACGCGCCAACCCCTACATCCTCGGGGCCGACATCATCACGATCATGCAACCCGCGACACCTCTACAGTGGTGAGTGCAGACACCGCACGCCGAAGTGGCCCAAGGTCCGAAACACGACGACACGCCCGAAGCCAGATTGGATTTTCATGACCCTGAATGTGACCCAAATCAGGGTAAAACGGAGTGAAATCTGGCTACGAGAGAGGGACTCGATGTTCCCAAAGGTGCTAGTAGAGGCCCAAGTTAACGCAAACAGCTGCCCTCTGGAGGCATACGTCGGAAACTCGAGTTGTCGATGACGCGATCAGATGCCGCCTATGAGCAGTTGTCACGAGCCGCCGGACACGCGCTTCTTCGACGTCCTCCTCGACGGGCGCATCCAGGTATTGGCGCCCTCCAGTAGCGGCGATGCCACGCTCGGCGCCGAGGTCCGCGACTCGGCCACCACGACAACGAATTCACCTGGTCAAACAGGCCGCCATCCATCAGCGACCGCGCACGCCCATCGGCAGAGGTGGAAGTTGTCGGGATGCACGATCAGCGGCATGAGAGGACACATGGGGACGGCATGGCCGCCGGATAAACGATCTGTCAGACCCTTGGGAGTTCGCCGGCCGCCATTACCTCGATACGGTGTTCACCGCCGTCTGGCGGCGAGACGTGATGGTCCCGGGCGGTATCGCCCCGGAATGCATCGAGGACATCCCCTTATTGGTAGTAACCAAAACGCCTCTCAGTTCCCAGCCACGACCGTGATTACGGCACACTTGATGCTGATCGATCGCTGGTATGAGTGGATGCATGTTTCAACTCCGCGGCACCGACCCGTGCGTCACGAGATCGATTAGAGTAGTGATTGATCATCCAGATGCACGCAGTAATACTCTGCCCGTAGCGCCACGACGCCAGTCCACAACCTCGCGGAACCGGTGAAGCATCGGATCATTTTCTTCGGCGGGCAAGAGGGCTTCTATGCGATGTTTCGGAAAATCTTCGGTCCAGAAACCGCCATCGTCAATCAGCTTAAACTTGGCAATGACCAAGGGGGAAGCATCGTGGGCTTCTGTCTCATACGGCGAATCGGTCGATGGGACCGGGTAGTTGCCTACCAACACACCCTCCTGGAGATGGGGACGCAAGGCACTTGGCGGGCACACGGAATTCAGTCTGATCACGAGGGTCTGCAGGTTCACCTCCTCGGTGTTGGCGTTCCCTAGCGTCATCAGGTCGCTGCGCACTCTTTTCGCACCGACAACGTACAAATAGCCCTCCTTGGAGTTTTTCTTGATTCCAAACGCGAACGATGCAGCCACCCTCGTCGAGGTGGTAAAGTCGATCAGCGGAGTTGGCCACAGTCCGTAGTGTTGGACTACAGCCCATCGTGCTGGTGCGCAGTATTGCATGTGGCGCCAACGTGGCATCCCGTACTCTTCGAGTACGTCGAGAACCAGCTTTTCCACCGTTGCGAGTGTTTCCCAATAATAGGTTCGCTCCGCACCTTCCAGGGAAGCGGGCGCGGCCAAGTCGGCACTCCACGGCTGCCACGTGTTCCGAGAGAGCGAGGACTGTAGGATCGCGTCGTTAACTTGGCCACGGTAGAGCAGAATTAAGCGCTTGTTCATCACGCTCAGGAACGAGATGATCTTGAGTAGCTTGTCGAACGATCTCACCTCCATAAACTCTCCCTGGTCGACACCGGAATCCTGTTTGGTATCACCGAGGTCGCGCATAGCGGGGATGTCGTGTTGGGCGAACCGGCGATTCCACTCATTGAGCGCACGTATTCCATATATCGCTTTGTGTCTCAGCATTTTCACCTCTCTAATTGTGATTATTCCCGTATGTCCCTTGCGGTCAGATTCTCCTTCCATCTGAAGCTTTGTCGGGACCCGTCCAACGTGGCCCGATAACTGCCATTAGGGTTCTGCGAGCCCGACGGCGAAGCTCGCCCCAGTTGGAATCCGCAACGAGACCGAATCAATTTCGGCAGGATTCCGACGATCAGGCGGCACGACACGGGAATCATTTCCGTCACCATGACTCCTCCATTACCAAGATTCGTAAGCGAGCCGGATTCAACCGGATCTAGCTTCTGTCTGGGACGCCTTTTATGGCCATGCGAAAGTTGCAACCTCACGCCGTCTCCACCCGTTTGCGATCATGCCTTTCCCTGCGGGCCTCGTGCCGCGCCCAGTTTGGCGAAAGACGTGTAGTTCCTTCACTTTGTCCCTCCGGGACGGGTTGTTAATTTCACTTATGGTGCCAGCGTCCGACGAGACGCACCAGTCGGCTTGCATGGGTGCAGCCTCCGGCCTCAGCAGTGCGGACTACTCCGGTGGCGTGAAGCCAGGGGTATCCCACGACAGTTGATCACCGCTGCGATTCTTGCCGCCTCGCCTTGCCTGCCAACCTCGAGCGAAAACCTGTTCCTGCGGGAGGAGGGAATTGACGACTTCGGACGGAACCTCGTCAACATAAAACGTCGCACCCGCTATCTCTGGTACAACTTCGCGCTGCCCGACGGCAAGCGCGATCGTGGCCAGCCTTGGTGGCAGCAACTGCACCACAGTCGCAGATCGACGCAGTTCGTCGATCACTTCAGGGCGTCGATCCTGGTCAGTGATCAGTACGAGAGCCTCGCGGCCGACTTCGGTCATGTATTCATTGTCTCATGGTGAAGTCCCAGCAGGGGTAAAGACTTTCGTGCCGAAAGACTCTATTTCAGAGTGCCTTAGCGAGGTTGACTGTTGAGTACGATCAGTGGAGGGATGATAATGGCCGGCGATCTCAACGTTACGGAAAGAGCTGTACTCGAATCGGAGGCTGGGGCTCCACTAGCGAGTTCGGGCGCGAACGGAAGATCTATTCATCGGTATGGGCGGCTGAATATCGTCGCGATGCCGGACTCGGACGGTGGCGTTTCGGTGGCCGGTCCTGTTGGCCTAGGCGAGGCGGAGGTCGGCTTGGGCGAGGTCGAGCGCCTGGGCCTTGACGCGCTGCGACTGCGGGAGTCGGAGGAGTACCGCACAAGCAAGCGGAACCGGCCGAGAGCGGGGCAAGAATGGGACATGCCCGGATGCGCGACCGCCGTCCCCGCGGCTCCATCTGTCCGCGCGGAGGCGCGTGCTCCGGCCGCGGCACCGACCAGTTCATTCCTCGAAGGGTCTGTCGCGGTGGGCATCGTCATCGTGCAGGGCCCCACGGCCGCTCTCAAGTTCTCGGCCGCTGAGATCACGAAGGTCGTTGCAGAGGTTCAGAACGGGCTCGGCTGGTATGCGACAGCCAACTCGCTCGCCGGGATCACGTTCACGTACGACATCAAGAACGTCACGATCAACACGCCTGCCGATACCAAGGCACCCGATCTTGAAGCGCTGTGGCGGAATCCCGCCATGGGTTCGCTGGGGTACAGCTCGAACTGGAATGGCGTGTCCTCGTACGTCGAGCACCTCCGTACCCAGTTCGGGACACGCTGGACCTTCTGTGGGTTCTTCACGAAGTACCCACTCCAGCATTTCGCGTACGCGAGCATCGGCGGACCGCGGCTCGTCATGGATTACAACAACGATGGATGGGGGCCGGACAACATCGACCGGGTCTTCGCCCACGAGACCGGGCACATCTTCGGTTGTCCAGATGAGTACGCCTCAAGCGGGTGCAACTGCGGCGGCAGTTGGGGCCGGTTCGGTGTGGTCAATGGAAACTGTGCGAACTGCGCGGCCGGTGGCGGTGTCTCCTGCCTGATGAAGGCGAACGACTTCAGCCTGTGCGAGTACACCCCGGCCCACCTCGGCTGGGCACCTCAGCTGGTCGTTGACAATTTCGGGTACGACGCCGGTGGGTGGCGGGTAGACAAGCATCCGCGGTTGCTGGGCGACACCAACGGAGACGGACGTGCCGACATCGTCGGCTTCGGCTACGACGGCGTCTGGATCTCCCGTGCGCAGGGCGGAGGCCGGTTCGCCTCACCCAAGTTGGTTGTGGCGAATTTCGGGTACGACGCCGGTGGCTGGCGGGTAGACCAACATCCGCGGTTGCTGGGCGACACCAACGGAGACGGACGTGCCGACATCGTCGGCTTCGGCTACGACGGCGTCTGGATCTCCCGCTCACTTCCCAACGGGACATTCGAAGGCCCACAACTGGTCGTCGGGAACTTCGGCTACACCGCCGGCTGGCGAGTGGACAAGCACCCGCGATTCCTGGCCGACACCACCGGCGACGGACGCGTCGACATCGTCGGCTTCGGCGACGACGGCGTATGGCTTTCGCGAGCACAGTCGAATGGTATGTACGGCGCACTCGAGTTGGCAGTCAAGAACTTCGGCTACGAAGTCGGCGGGTGGCGAGTGGACAAGCACCCGCGGTTGCTGGCCGACACCAACGGAGACGGACGCGCCGACATCGTCGGCTTCGGCGACGACGGCGTCTGGATCTCCGGAAGCGTGGGCAACGGAGCCTTCATGGAACCCGAGCCGGTCGTGGCGAATTTCGGGTACGACGCTGGCGGCTGGCGGGTCGATCGGCACCCCAGGCTTCTCGCCGACACCAACGGTGACGGACGGGCGGACATCGTGGGCTTCGGCTACGACGGCGTCTGGGTCTCCCGCTCGCTTCCCAACGGGACATTTGGCGCCCCACAACTGGTCGTTGGGAACTTCGGTTACAACGCCGGCTGGCGAGTGGACAAGCACCCGCGATTCCTGGCCGACACTACTGGGGAAAACGGTCTCGATATTGTCGGTTTCGGCGAGGACGGCGTCTTTGTCTCCCGTAACCGAGGAGACGGTACCTTCGAGGCACCCAAACTCGTCGTGACAAATTTCACGTACGACGCCGGCGGGTGGCGGGTGGATAAGCACCCACGGTTCCTGGCCGACGTGACCGGCGACCATCGAGCCGACATCGTCGGCTTCGGCTACAGCGGCGTTTGGTTCTATCAATCCTGATCCCAATGGGCCCGGCATTCACTGCCGGGCCCATTGACCGTCCTAGCAGTGCCTGTGACGTAGGGCTTCCGCACGACTGTCGTACCGAGGTGCGGACGATCGGCACGGCGAAACAACCGCAGACCTGCCGACCGGGCCTTGGAATGTGCTTCAGCTAGGGCACAGCCGCCATGCTGACAACACCGACCAGGCACATCAGCATGAACTCGGTGGTGCACTACACCACCATCTCCGCCGTCGCCGTGCAGGCGGGATGAGCTGACGAATTTGATGTCGTGGAGCAGAGAGAAGTCCACTCCGCGTGTCGCTTGCCGGTAGACGACACACTCTGTTCTCTGATGCAAATCAACCTGTAAGCCTGACGCCCAGCATCCGGTCATCGGCATGTGCTTGCACCGCAACGGAAACGTCCTGTCCGCGGCCTGAGCGTGCATTGGCGGTGAACGATTGGTCAGCGCGCAGGAGCGGATGTTTTCGTGGTCGGCGCTCACCCCATGCTTGGCTCAGTTCGCTGCTAGGCGACTATGACTATTGTCAGGACCAGTTGACGTAAGCTCTGGCGCGACGCAAGGAGCCGACGGCCATGGCAGAGGACGGCACGCTGACCAACCGCCTCGCCGGCATCGTGGGGAATGCTGTGCAAATCGGCAACCTCTACGGCGGCTTCCAAATCCACGACACGTCCCGCCCGCCGAGAGTTCCGCTGTTCATGTTCCCTCCCGCGACCGAGCATGTGGTCGCCCGTCCCGAGCTGATCGAGCAGGTGGTGGAACAGATAGGTGCCGCGGAATCTGCATCGGTCGTCGCGATCACCGGGATCGGCGGGGCAGGTGGCTTCGGCAAGACCACGCTGGCCGCTCAGGTATGCCGGGACTCCCGCATCCGGTCTCGATTCGACGAAGTTCTCTGGCTGACAGTCGGGGAGGATGTCGCCGGCGCCGACTTGGCCGCCAAGATCAACGACCTGGCGGCACAGCTCACGGCTACCCGGCCATCGTTCGTGGACCCGCAGCAGGCGGGTCATTTCCTCGGTACCCTCCTGCAGGATCGACCCCGGTTGCTCATCCTCGACGACGTCTGGCGAGCTGCCCAGCTTGCACCGTTCCTGGTCGGCGAGGACCGGTGTGTGCGCCTGGTGACCACGCGCCAACCAGCTATCCTGCCCGCCGGCGTCAGCCCCGTGGTTGTCAACCAAATGACCGCGGCACAGGCCGAGGAGCTACTGCGGAGTGGCCTGCCCGCGGACGCAGCGAGCGCTGACATCCGTGAGCTGCTGCGACGAACAGGTCGATGGCCGGTCCTGCTGCGGCTCACCAACGGTGCAATCCGGCGCTTGTTGCGTACCGGCGCCTCGGTAGAGTCGGCGCTTAGGTGGGTGGTAGACCAACTCACGGCCAGGGGACCCGGCGCGTTCGACCCCAGAAACGCCGACCAGCGGGCTGCCGCCGTGGCCGCAACAATCGATGCGAGCCTGCGCCTGCTGACGGAGCTGGACGACCGATGGCTGGATCGGTTCCTGGACCTGGCGGTGTTCCACGAGGACACGCCGATTCCGCTCACCGTACTGACGGTCTACTGGTCGCGCCGCAATGCCCTCAGCGAGGACGAATCCCTGCGCCTGTGCCTTGACCTCCGCGACCTCTCCCTGGTCGAACGGTTCGACCTCGGCGACAGTCCCGAGATGCGGCTGCACGACGTCATCCGGGACTACGTGCGGCACCGTGCCGGGAGCGCCACTACGGACTTGCACCGCGACCTTGTCGGGGCGTACCGCAGTACTAGCACCCCCTGGTGGGAACTAGCGCATACGGAAAGGTACCTAGCTGAGAAATTGAGTTCTCACCTCGCAGAGGCGGGTCTCGACGATGAACTGAACTCGCTGGTTTGCGATCCGCGGTGGCTGGCTGTTGTGTTGCGATGGCTCGGGCCGCCTGCGGCTGAGAGTGAGCTGGCGAAGTCCTCTGCCCCGACAGCGTCAGCGATCGCCGAGGTCATCCGACAGAACGCTCATCTGCTCGGCTCCATCGAGCCCGGCAACGCCATGCTTCCACTGCTACTGACCAGGCTCGACTGCGATGCACGCTTGACGGCCCTTGTCAGAGAACAGTTCGCGATACTCGAACACGACCACCTGATGCCAAGCCAACCGCTGCCCGACGCACCCCACCCCGCCAATGTGCGCACAATCGGCGTCGGGAAAACGGAGGTCAATTGCTTGGCAACCAGCCCGACCGGCGACTGGTTTGCCACCGCAAGCCGACGTGCCAGTCAGATCAGGTTGTGGAACGCCAACGGCACGCCACGAGCCACGTTCGAAGTGCATAACTCAGGAGTGGCCGCGTTCGCAGTGAGCCCCGACGGCCGGTGGCTGGCAGCGAGTGCCACCTATGGGCGTAAGGCTGAACTGTGCCTCTGGCGTACGGATGGCGAGCTGATCGCCTCCCTCTCGGAGCACGCTACTGACCTGACATGGAGCTCAGACAGCGAGTGGGTTGTCAGCTCGGGCCTGAAGGTCATCGACCGCTGCGGACGGGTAACTTCGATCGCGCCGCGCGGCTGGACCGCTGGTAGCGCGGTCGCCGTCAGCCCAGACTCAGCCATGATCGCCGTGGCTGAAAATGTCTCGGTGTGGCTGTTCGACCGGTCGGGGCATCCGGTTACGACGTTCGCAGGCCACACAGCCAAGATCAATGACATAGCTTTCAGTCCCGACGGACAATGGATCGCCACAGCGAGCGACGATGGCACGGTCCGGATCACTGCGCTGGATGGCACCTGCCGGACTCTCCTGTCGGCCAACACCGGCCCTGTATCGGCTTTGGCTGTCGCGCCCGACGGACGCGGAGTGGCGACCGTAGACAGCACGGGTCTACTTCGACTGTGGGGCATCGAAGGTTCCTTGCAGGTGACAGTCGACGCTCATCCCAAAACCAAGATCGATTCCGTCGCTTTCACTCGAGACGGCACGCAGTTGATCACCGGCAACGCGCAGGGGACAGCTCGGATCTGGGATGTCCGAACCGCTTTGCGGCGGCAGCAGCATACGGCGCTTACGACGCTGGCCACCGTGCTTGCCGTCAGTCCAGACGGCGCGCGGATAATCGGTGTCGACGCCTCCGGTGCGGCATTGCTGGTCGACCTTGCTGCCGGTGGGGTGCGCCGCCCATTATGGCCCGACAGCGATCTTATCCTCGATCACGCCTGCGTTAGCGGCGACGGCCAATATATGGTCTGCGTCGGTGGGCGCTTCGGCGAGAACAGCACCGGCAAAGTTCTCGTCTGGAATGCGGACGGCACCGAAGAACTCGATCTTCCTGGCCACACATCAGCCGTGCTGACGGCCACAATCAGCGCGGATGGCGCTTGGTTCGCCACAGGAGGGATGGATGGAACCCTCCGAATCTGGGAGCTGTGGCCGACGGGGTGGGATGGGTGATGGCCACGGCCGTAAGCCCCTCTGGGGACTGGCTCGCCAGCGCGCACGACAACGGTACGATTCGGATCTGGGAACCGGGCGGGACTGAGCGAACTCAATTCGCGGGCGAAGAGTTCGGAGTCGCCCGTGCACTTGCCGTACCTGCGGACGGTGCAACTGTCATCAGCGGACACAGTCGGGGAGCATTGCATTTCTGGACACCGGCGGGCCAGCTGATTAACACGCTTCAGGGACACAGCAGCAACGTGCTGAGCCTTGCGCTGAGTCCTGACGACCGCTGGCTCGCCAGCGTCGGGTATGACGGCCAACTGCGGATTTGGGACTTGCGCACCCAGAAGTGCCGCGCGGCGACCCGCATCGACGGGCACCTTTACAACGTGTGCTGGCAGCCCGACAGCAGACACATCCTGGCAAGCGGAGCCAGAGGCGTATTTGAGTTCTCATTCCGGTCAGCACTTCACTAGGGCTATATGAGGTGCTCACGTCGGCATGACAGCGCGCTCGGGTTAGGCGATCGACGGCAATCGCGGACGCTGGGTGTGTCGTCAGTGGGACGATCGTCGTCATGGAACCAAGATCGTTGACTCGGCGCGAGCGCGCGTTACTCGACGCACTGCTGGACGTTGATTTCCAGGGTGTCGAGGAACTGCGACGTGAGGCGACGGAAGTGGTCGTCGTCAGGATGTGCGGTTGCGGTTGCCCATCTGTCGAT
>Ga0193717_1002002_pt1 | contig 12076 bp, 5 predicted proteins | sample U2c2metaG_FD_145900 | JGI IMG/M metagenome (GOLD analysis project Ga0193717, IMG submission 145900) | Soil microbial communities from a riparian zone of the East river system, Colorado, United States - U2c2 | ecosystem: Environmental > Terrestrial > Soil > Riparian zone | place: USA: East River...
GTCGCATGTGGACTGGGCGGCCGGGAACGTCGAGCTGCTCACCGAGTCCCGGGACTGGCCGGCGACCGACCGGCCGCGTCGGGCCGGTGTCTCGTCGTTCGGGATCAGCGGCACGAACGCACACGTCATCCTTGAGCAGGCACCGGAGCCCAAGGCCGTCGAAGAGGCTCCAGCACACACCGGAGTCACGCCGTGGGTCGTCTCCGGCAAGGGACAGCAGGCGCTGCGGGATCAGGCCGCCAGGATTTTGGCCTTCGCGGACTCAGACGTTGCTCTCGCTGATATCGGGCTTTCCCTCGCCTCGGCGCGATCGGCCTTCGACCGGCGTGCGGTGGTGCTGGGGGAGACCCGAGACGAACTGCGGGCCGAGTTGACCGAGCTCGCCACCGGCGAGGCCGCCACCGGTATCGCCGACGTCGAGGGCCGCACGGTCTTCGTGTTCCCCGGCCAGGGCTCGCAATGGGCCGGGATGGGTGCCCGCCTCGCCGCGGAATCCCCCGAGTTCGCCGGGCGCCTCGCCGAGTGCGCGGCCGCGTTGTCGCCGTTCGTGGACTGGTCGCTGCTTGAGGTACTGCACGAAGCCGAGGGCGCGCCGTCGCTGGAACGTGTCGACGTCGTGCAGCCCGCTTCCTGGGCGATCATGGTGTCGCTGGCGGCGTTGTGGCGTTCGCGCGGGGTCGTTCCCGACGCCGTGGTGGGCCACTCGCAGGGTGAAATCGCCGCTGCTGTCGTCTCCGGTGCACTGTCCCTTGAGGACGGTGCGAGAGTGGTGGCGTTGCGCAGCAGGGCGATCAGCCGCAAGCTTGCCGGTCTCGGCGGGATGATGTCGATCGCGTTGCCGCTGGCTGATGTCGAGGCACAGCTCGGTGAGCGGGCGATCTCGGTCGCCGCGGTCAACGGGCCCAAGTCCGTGGTCGTCTCCGGTGAGCCCGCCGCGCTCGACACGTTGTTCGACGAGTTGACGGCCGAAGAGGTACGCGTCCGCCGGATCGCGGTGGACTACGCGTCGCACTCCGCCCAGGTCGAATTGCTCGAAGCAGAGCTCGCGTCCGAGTTGGCTGCGGTTAGCCCGCAAGCCTCGGAAATCCCGTTCTTCTCCACGGTCACCGGCGATTGGCTCGACACCACCGGCATGGACGCCGGGTACTGGTACCGCAACCTGCGCCAGACCGTCGGCTTCGAGCCCGCCGTCCGCGAGCTGCTGAAGCAGGGCCATCGCGCGTTCATCGAGGTGAGCTCGCACCCGGTGCTGACCGGAAGCATCCACGAGACAATCGACGAAACCGGTGGCGTGGCGGTGGTTTCGGGCACCCTGCGCCGGGACGCCGGTGACCTGCGGCGCTTCCTGACGTCGATGGCGGAGGTGTTCGTCCGCGGCGTCGGCGCCGACTGGGCGTCGGTGTTCGCCGGGACGAGCGCACGCCTGATCGACCTGCCGACCTACGCCTTCCAGCACGAGCGCTACTGGCCGCGGTCGGTGCCGCCGCGCTCCGACGCGTCCGGCCTCGGGCTGGTTTCCGCCGAGCACCCGCTGCTGGGTGCCGCCGTCAGCCTCGCCGGATCGGACGGGCTGCTCCTGACCGGACGGTTCTCCGTGGCGACCCATCCGTGGCTGGCCGACCATTCGGTCGGTGGCGTGGTGTTGTTCCCCGGCACCGGTTTCCTGGAGCTGGCGATCCGCGCCGGCGACCAGGTCGGCTGTGACCGCGTCGACGAGCTGACGCTGTCCGTCCCCCTGATGCTTCAGGACGAAGAAGCGGTGGCGATCCAGGTCCGGGTCGGCGCGCCGGACGACGCGAACAGCCGTGACCTCCAGATCTTCTCCCGCCCCGCCGACGCTCCCGCGTCGCAGGAGTGGACCGAGCACGCGACCGGCGTGTTGTCCTCGGGTGAGCGGGTGGCGACGTTCGACGTCGGTGTCTGGCCGCCTCGCGGTGCGGAGGCCATCGACCTCGACGGGTTCTACGACCGCCGCACCTTCGGCCCGGTGTTCCAGGGCCTGCGCGCGGCTTGGCAGCACGAGAACGCCGTCTACGCCGAAGTCGCTCTGCCGTCGCAAGCTGACGATGCCGACCTTTTCGGGATGCACCCGGCTCTGCTCGACGCGGCCTTGCACGCGGTGTCGTTCGTCGACCCGGAGGCCTCGGGCAAGAGCCTGCTGCCGTTCGTGTGGAGCGGGGTTTCGCTGCATGCCGCTGGCGCTTCGACGTTGCGCGTCCGGCTGACCGGTGTCGGCACCGACGCGATCTCGCTGGCGGCGGTGGACGTCGCGGGAGCGCCGGTGCTGTCGGCGGATTCACTGGTGCTGCGCTCGGCTTCCGCCGGTCTCGCCGCCGGAGCGCGGGGTGAGCAGCAGTCGCTGTTCCGGATGGAATGGACTCCGGTTTCGCCTGCGGTGGCTTCCGGTACGCGCTGGGCGATCGTCGGTGGCGATGAGTTCGGGTTCGCCTCCGCGGCGAGCCTTGTCGGTGACACCGTAACGTCCTTTGTGGACTCTCCGGCCGAAGTGAACGGCAGCGCACCGGACGTTTTCTTGTTGTCGGCCGAGGGAGAGCTCGCGACCGGTGGCCCGGCTTCGGTGCACACCCTGACCGCGAAGGCCCTCGCCCGGATCCAGGAGTTCCTCGCTGAAGACCGGTTCGCCGAGTCCCGCATGATCGTGGTGACCCGCGGGGCGATGACGGAGGGCGGCGAAGACGTCACCGATATCGCCGCGGCCGCCGTCTGGGGCCTGGTTCGCTCGGCGCAGACCGAGAATCCGGGCCGGTTCCTCCTGGTGGATCTCGACGAGACCGAGGCGGCGATCGACTTTGTTCCGGCGCTGGTGAGCCTGTTCGCCGAAGGAGAATCGCAGGTCGTGCTGCGCGGCGGCGCCGTCCACGCGGGACGGCTCGCCCGGCTCGTGCCCGGCGACGGCCTGCTGCCGCCCGCCGGTGACGAGCCGTGGCGTCTCGACAGCAGCCACCGCGGAAGCCTCGACAACCTGACCCTGCTGGCTTGCCCTGAGGTGCGGGAACCGTTGGTGGGCCGACAGGTTCGCCTGCGGATCGGCGCCGCCGGGGTCAACTTCCGGGACGTCCTCAAGGCGCTGGGCATGTATCCGGGCCGCGACGGGTTGATGGGCGCCGAGGCCGCCGGTGTGGTGACCGAAATCGGTCCCGAGGTGACTTCGCTGAAGCTTGGTGACCGGGTCCTTGGCATGATCGACGGTGGCTTCGGGCCGGTCGCCGCTGTCGACGAGCGTTATGTCGGCCTGGTGCCTGACGGCTGGTCCGACGAACAGGCCGCGTCGGTCGCGCTGGTGTTCCTGACGGCGTATCACGCCTTTGTGGACCTGGCCGAGCTGCGCGCCGGCGAGACCGTGCTCATCCACGCGGGTGCGGGCGGCGTCGGCATGGCCGCGATCCAGCTCGCGAAGCACCTGGGCGCCGAAGTGTTCGCCACGGCGAGCGAAGGCAAGTGGGACGAACTGCGCGCACTCGGTGTCGCCGACGACCACATCGCGTCTTCGCGGACGACCGAGTTCGAACAGCGTTTCCTGGAGACCACCGGCGGGCGCGGCGTCGACGTCGTGCTCAACGCCCTCGCCGGGGAGTTCGTCGACGCGTCGCTGCGGGTGCTCGCGCCCAAGGGCCGGTTCCTCGAGATGGGCAAGACCGACATCCGCGAAGGTCTCACCGACGTCGATTACCACGCCTTCGACCTCGGCACGGTCACCGCAGAACGCATCCAGGAGATGCTCGGCGAACTACTGTCGCTGTTTGCCTCGGGTGCGCTCGAACCGTTGCCGGTGACGAGCTGGGACGTGCGGCGCGCGCCGGATGCCTTCCGGTACATGAGTCTCGCGAAGCACGTCGGCAAGATCGTGCTCACCATCCCGCCTGCCTGGAACCCCGACGGGACCGTCCTGATCACCGGCGGTACCGGGGTTTTGGCCGGGCAGCTCGCGCGGCATCTCGTCGCCGAGCGCGGGGTCAAGCATCTGCTGCTGGCGAGCCGTCGTGGCCCGGGCGCCCCGGGAGCCCTTGAGCTGCAAGCGGAACTGATCGCGCACGGCGCCGACGTCACCATCACCGCCTGCGACACCGCCGATCGTGAGGCCACCGCCGAGCTGATCGCGTCGGTCCCGGCGGAGCACCCGCTGACCGCCGTGGTGCACACCGCCGGCGTGCTCGACGACGGTGTCGTGGCGTCGCTGACTCCGGACCGGCTCGATACTGTGCTGCGGCCCAAGGTCGACGCCGCTTGGCACCTGCACGAAATCACCGCGGAGATCCCGCTCGCCGCGTTTGTGCTGTTCTCCTCGGTGTCCGGCGTGACCGGCAGCCCGGGACAGGCCAACTACGCCGCGGCGAACGTCTTCCTCGACGCGCTCGCGCAGCACCGGCGGGCGCACGGCCTTCCGGCGACTTCGCTGGCGTGGGGGCTGTGGGCGCAGGCGAGCGAGATGACCAGCGCGTTGTCCGGCAACGACATCAAGCGGATCTCTTCGGCCGGGCTGCCGACCATCGGGACCCGGCAGGGCATGGCGATGTTCGACGCCGCCATGGGTTCGGACGAAGCGCTGATCGTGCCGTTGAAGGTCGACGCCGCCGGGCTCAACAACCGAGGCGAAGTGCCTGCGCTGCTCCGCGGCCTGGTCCAGGTGAGCCGACGGACCGCCGCTACTTCCGCTGTCTCCACGGCGACGCTGCAGGACCGGCTTCGCGGACTCGCCGCGGCGGAACAAGAAGAGGTGGTCCGGACGCTGGTGGTGGACTACGCCGCCACTCTGCTCGGGCACCGCGACTCCAGCGCGCTCGATCCGGATCGAGCCTTCCTCGAATCAGGCTTCGACTCGCTGATCGCGGTGGAACTGCGCAACAAGCTCGCCGAGACCGTCGGGCTGCGGCTGCCGTCGACGATCGTCTTCGACAGCAAGACGCCCGCGCAGCTGGCGAAATGGCTGTGCGGCGAGATCGCGGGCACTCTCGAAGACGCTCCCGTCCGGAACGGGAAAGCCGTGGTACGGGACTCGAGCGACACGTTGGAGAAGCTGTTCTTCGATGCGCTCGACTCGGGGAAGGTCCAGGAGGCGATGCTGCTCCTCAAGGCCGTCGCCGCGCTGCGTCCGACCTTCGAAACTCCGGCCGAGCTGGACGAGCTGCCGATCCCGGTCACGCTGTCCGACGGGCCGGAAGAGCCGCGGCTGATCTGCATCAGCTCGCCGGTGGTGACCGGCGGCGTCCACCAGTACGCGCGGATCGCGGCGCAGTTCCGCGGCAAGCGCACCCTTTCGGCGTTGCCGCTGATCGGCTTCGCGACCGGGGAAGCCTTGCCCGCCACCGCCGCGGCGGCGTCGAGGGTGATCGCGGAAAGCGCGCTGAACGCCAGTGAGGGCAAGCCTTTTGTGCTTGTCGGGCACTCGTCGGCCGGCGCGCTCGCGTACTCGGTCGCCGGGGTACTGGAGAACACCTGGGGCATCAAGCCCGAAGCGGTCGTCATGCTCGACACGCTGAGCCTGCGCCACCGCGCCGGCGAGAGCGTCGACTTCGGCGAGATCACGCGGAACTACCTGTCCGGGCTGGAAACGACGTCGGTGACGTTGAACAGCGCGCGGCTGTCAGCGATGAGCCACTGGTTCAGCATGATGGCCGACCTGGAGCTCCCGCCGACCACCGCGCCGAGCCTGCTCATCCGCTGCAGCGTCCCGCTCGTCGGCGGTACCACGGAATCGATCGTGCCCGCCGACACCGTCCGCACCATCGAAGCCGACCACTTCTCGCTCGCCATGGAGGACTCGGCGACCACCGCCTCCGTCATGGAGGAGTGGCTCACGTCGCTGGTGCTGGCCCGCTGAGGTGGCCGGGGGTCGTGAGTGCGCAACAGTGTTCTGTTGATGGGAAGGCAAGCGTGGCGTGGCTCGGGATGTCGCTAACGGCCCGTTAGCGACGTTGAGTGTCCCCAACGGCGCGTTTGCGACATCGCCGATCAAGGGTGTGCGACGTGAAGCGGACGGTCGGGGGAGCAGACGGTCTCGCGGACGTTTCCGCTGGTCAGGTGGGGTCGTGAGTGGCAACGAGTGTTCTAACACTCGTAGCCACTCACGACCCCACCGCGGCAGCCGACCGGCGATGCCCTGAACGACGCGTTCGTGTCACTCAATGACCTCAACGCGTCGTTCAGGGCATCCTGCGGCACGCCACGTTTGGCCTTACCCTCAATAACACTGTTACGCACTCACGACCCCGGTGCTTGCAACGCGCTGAAGGCCACTATGAGGGCGTTTGAGTTCCTCATGGTGGCCTGCAGCGTGCAGGGCTTAGTGCAGGGTGATGGCTTGGGAGGGGCAGATTTCCTGTGCTTGGCGGACGGCTTTGCCTTCGGACTCGGCGGGCTCGTCGGCGAGGACCATGACCAGGCCGTCGTCGCCCTGGTCGAAGACCTCGGGTGCGGACAGGACACACTGGCCTGCCCCGACGCACCGGTCGGTGTCGATGCTGATGCGCATGGTCATCCTCTCACCACTTGACCGGCAGCGCGTGCAGGCCGAACAGCACACCGTCGTACTTGAACGGCAGGTCCTCGATCGGTTCGGCGATCTCCAGGGTGGGGATCCGCTCGAACAGGGTCTGGTAGGCGATCTCCATCTCGGCCCGGACCAGGTTCTGCCCGAGGCACTGGTGCACGCCGTAGCCGAACGCGACGTGGTGGCGGGCGGCGCGGGCGGGGTCGAACTGGGCGGGGCAGCCGAAGGCCTCGGCGTCGTGGTTGGCCGCGGCCACCAGCGGGACGATGCCCTCGCCGGCCTTGATGAGCTGGCCGCCGATCTCGACGTCCTCGACCGCGACCCGGAGCGCGACCAGGTCGGCGACCGAGTGCAGCCGCAGGAGCTCCTCGACGATCCGCTCGTCACCGATCCACTCCGGGTTCGACAACAGCGTGACCACGCCGAGCGAGATGTTGTTCGCGGTGGTCTCGTGGCCGGCGATCAGCAGGAGCATCGCCACCCCGGACAGTTCCTGGGGCGTCATGGTGGCCGACGCCAGCAGCCTGCTGAGCAGGTCGTCGGCCGGCCGCTGCTGTTTGATCGTGATGAGCCGGGTGATGTAGCGCAGGATCTGCTTGCCCGCCGACTCACGCTCTTCGTCGGTCGAGGCGAAGCTGACCAGGACGCGGGTCTTGGCTTCGAAGAAGTCGTGGTCGACGTACGGGACACCCAGCAGCGCGGTGATCACCAGCGACGGCACGGGAAGCGCGAAGTCGGCGACCAGATCAGCCGTGTTCCCCGCGGCGAGCATGGCGTCGATCCGGCCGTCGACGACTCGCTGGATCTCCGGGCGCAGTTCCCTGATCTTGCGCACGGTGAACTCGGGGATCAACGTCTTGCGGAACCGGCCGTGCTCCGGCGGGTCCATGCCGACGAACCAGCCGGGGACCTGGTCCGGCGACGGGACCCCGCCGGTGCGGCCGAAGTTCGGGAAGCCGTCGTGGGTCGGGTTCGAGCTGACGCGGCGGTCGGTGAGCACCGCGCGCACCTCCTCGTGCCGCGTCACCAGCCACACCGTCCGCCCGTCCGGCAGGGAGGTCCGCACCAGCCCCGGCCGCGCGCGGATCTCGGCGTATTCGGGCGGTGGGAAGGGGCAACCCGCCCGGCGACCCGGAAAGTCGACGATGTTTTCTTGGACGCTCGTCATTTCCCTGTTTCCCTAGTTCGTCGGTGCTCAGGAGCTGTGGAACTCGCGGATCTTGCCGCAGATGAAGTCCTGGTCGGCTTCAGTGAGCCCGGTGTGTGTGGGCAGGTAGAAGCCGTCCTCGCTGAACTTGCTGGCGTTCAGCGACGGCCAGTCGGGGTCGAGGTAACCGGGCTGCCTGCTCATCGGCTTGAAGAACAACCTGGTCTCGATCCCCGCCTCGGCAAGGAAAGCGCGCAGTTCGTCGCGGCGCCCGGCGCGGAGGTCGTACATCCACAGCACGTTCCTGGGCGGCATCAAGGTGATCCCGCTGATCCCGGCCAGGCCGTCGTCGTAGCGTTTCTCGATTCCCGTTCGCAGGGAAAGGATTTCGTCGAGCTGCTCGGTCTGCGCGAGCGCGACGGCGGCCTGCATGGCCGTCATGCGGAAGTTGTAGCCGACCTTCTTGTGCAGAAAGGTGTGGTCCTTGTCGAACGCCATCGCGCGCAGATGGGCCATCTGATCGGCGAGGTGACCGTCGTTGGTCACGCAGATGCCGCCCTCGCCGGAGGTGATGATCTTGTTGCCGAACAACGAGAAACACGCGATGTCGGCGACCGGGAGCACGCCGTGCGCCTCCGCGGAATCCTCGACGACCCGGAGGTTGTACTCGTAGGCCAGCGTCATGATCGCGTCCATGTCACAGCGCCGGCCGTAGATGTGGACGGGCATGATGACCTTGGTACGCGGGGTGATCTTGGCTTCGATGAGCGAGACGTCGATGTTGAGGTCGTCCCCGCAGTCGACGAAGATCGGGGTGGCGCCGGTGTAGGTCACCGCCCAGGCCGACGCGATCATGGTGAACTCCGGCACGATCACCTCGTCGCCGGGCCCGACGCCGAGTGCGCGCAGGGCCAGGGTGAGGGCGGTCGTCCCGGACGAGCAGGCGACACCGTGGGTGGTCCCGTTGTAGCCGGCGAAAGCCTGCTCGAACCGTTTGACGAACGGGCCCTGGGACGAGATCCAGCCGTCGGTCACCGTCTCCGTCACGTATTCCAGTTCGCGCCCTTCGAGCCAGGGCTTGGAAACCGGGTATTGGATGGCCATCGGCTCCTCGTTCGTTCGGGCGGTGCTGGTCAGTTCAGGGACGGGGACGCGAGCACCAGGTCGGCCGCGGCCTGGCGGCCACCGGCTTCCCGCTGCTGCACGGCGAAGTACTCGGCGCGCTCACGGAACGAGTCTTCTTCGATGACCCTGGTGAGCTTGTCGACGACGTCGTCCGGGTCGACCGTTTCGGGATGGTCGAGGGTGAGGCTGATGCCGAAGTCCTCGCCGCGGACAGCCTGGTCGTAGCAGTCCACCCAGAGCGGGCGGACCACGAGCGGCTTGCCGAAGTAAAGTCCTTCGTGGTAACCGTTTCCACCTGCGTGGGTGAAGAACACCTTGACACTGGGATGCGCCAGCACGTCGAGCTGGGACGGCACCCAGGTTTCGACGCGCAGGTTGCCGGGCAGGTCCGCGGGAAGGAAAGCCTGCTGGTCCTTGGGCAGCTTCCACAGGATCTGGTGCCTACCGTCGAGTCGGCGTGCGACCTCGACGAAGGACTCGACCTGTTCGCGGGTCAGCCGGGTGATCGTGCCGAATCCCATGTAGACGACCGAATCCTGCTCGTCGAGCCAGTCGGAGACACCGTGGTCGCCGGGCGCCTGGGGGAGGTCTGGCACCATCGCGCCAACCAGCCGCATCTTTTCGGGCACGGGGAAGGGATAGTCGAGCCCGGTGACCGAATAGGACAGGATCGCCTCGGCGGCGTCGATCCGGGCCATCTGCCCGCGCGCCTCGTCGGCGATCCCGAGTTCCTTGCGGATGGGCGTGTCCTGCGCCATGACCTTCGACAGCTTGGGGTTCAGGAACATGGCGATCGTGCGCAGCTTGAAGACCCGGTTCGTGACGCGCTGGGCGAAGTTCATCCGGAACGGCAGGCCCGAGTGCGGCACCGGGAATCCGGGCGCGGTATAGCTTTTGGAGAACGGGGTGTGCGAGGTCAAGACGTTGCTGGGCATGAACGGGACACTCAGAATGAACGGGATCTTCTTGGTGATCGCCAGTTCGACCGCGAACAGGCTCATGCTCTCGATGATCATCAGCGCCGGCTCGATCTTGTCGACCGCGGTCTCGAGCGCGCGGTACTTCTCCACGCGCAGCTTCGGATCGGCGGTGTGCTGGATGACCGCGCGGTGTGCCTTGAAGCGCGAAGGCTGCGTGACGGCACGGTAGGTCTCGTCGTCCCAGGTGACCGCCGACATCTCCGGCACCACCTCGCCGAGCGAGGCGAACTCGACCGGCGTCTTCTCGGCGATCTCCTCGACCTCGGGGCGCCGCGGCTCGTCCGTGGCGAACCAGAGGTCTTCCACGCCACGGCCGGACAGTTCCCCGGCCAGGATCAGCAACGGGTTGAGCAGCCCGCTTTCGGGTGAGCTGACGAACAGGATCGGCCGCCGGGTCGAGTCCATGAACACAACCTTTCCACACTGCGCCGTGGTGACACCGGATGTCTACTGCGGGACCGGTCCTTTGTCTCACGGGGCTTCCCGGCAAATCCCTAGTCTTCTCCGAGACCGGCGCGCGGAATCCGCCGAGTTTCTGGGTGTTTCCTTGATCTCCTCTGGTGACACTGAACACCGGGCACGCCGAGTGCCGTTGTCTTTGAAGTCGAGGGAAGAGGTTCGACCATGGCGAAGATATGCGGCGTCGACAGTGTCCGCACGATCGAGGAGTGGGAAGCCGACGCGGTGCGGATGGCCGACGAGTTGTACGACCGGGGGGTGCGGATGTCGGACCGGGTGCTGCTGAAGGCGGAGAACTCGCCCGCGTACCTGACCGCGCTGCTGGCGCTGATGCACGTCGGTGCCTCGCTCGTGCTGATCGACTACCAGGAACGCGCCGAGACCACCGAGCAGCTCATGGCGCAGGCGCGGGTCAAGTTCTGCGTGACCGACGACGACACGGCGTTGCCCGAGACCGGGCCGCAGCGTTTCTCGCTGTACGAACTGCAGTTCGCGACGGCTGGGCGGCCGGCGACGGCGTCGGACCTGGACGTCAAGCGGTGGTGTGACCTTCCCGACGGCTTGCTCATGTTCTCGTCGGGCTCGACGGGCACCCCGAAGGCGATCGTCAAGACCGGAAGCTCCTTTTTGGACAACCTGCGCCGCAACCTCAACCAGGTCGGGCATGTCGAGGAGGACGTGCTCGTCCCGCTGCTCCCGTTCTCGCACCAGTACGGGCTTTCCATGGTCCTCATCGCCTGGCTTACCCGGTGCTCGCTGGTGGTGGCGCCGTATCGGCGTCTCGACCACGCCCTGCGGATGGCCGGGCTGTGTGGCGCGACGGTTTTCGACGCGACGCCGGCCACCTATCGAAGCATGCTGAACATCGCTGGTCGCAGACCGGTTCTGATGAGAGTGCTCGCCGAGGCGCGGATGCTGTGTGTCGGTGCCGCTCCGCTGGACCCCGGTCTCGTGGATCGCTACGTCGACGAGGTCGGGCACTACCTGCTCGACAGCTACGGCAGCACCGAACTGGGCAACGTTGCCTTCGCGACGCTCGAGAACCCGGTCGCGTGCGGCCGTCCCGTCGAGGGCGTGCACCTGATCGTCGTCGACGAGGACGGCAACGAGCTCCCGCCCGGTGAGGTCGGCGAGGTCATGGTGCTCACGCCCGACGCCATGGCCGGCTACCTCGACGACGACGGCGAGATCGACCCGATCCAGCGCGGCTGGTTCGCCAGCGGTGACTTCGGCCGGATCAGCGAGAACGGCAGCCTCTACATCCTCGGCCGCAAGCGCGCGGTCCACCGGATGGGCTACACGCTCTACCCCGACATGATCGAGCGCCGGATGTCCGAGGCGGGCTGTGTCGCGAAGATCATCGCGATTCCCAACGAGCGCACCGGTTGCCAGCTGATCGCGTTCGTCGAGGACGACCAGGACCTGGGGATCGACCACTGGCGCGCGGTCGCCGTGACGGCGTTGCCCGGCTACGAGGTGCCCGACCGGATGGTCATCATCGACAGCTTCCCCCTCAACCGCAACGGAAAGCCCGACAGCAAGCGACTCGAGGAACTGGCGGTCTCGGCGTGACCGATGCGGCCACCGCGGTGGTGTTCCCGGGAATGGGTTCCTCGACCTTCGCCGAAGTCGGCCGCTTCATGGTGCTGGACCGGTACGCGCGCCGGCGGATCGAAGTGGCCGACGAGGCGCTCGGGGAGTCGCTGCTCGCGGGTTTCCGGGCGGCGGAAGGGGTTTACGACGCCTTCGCCCAGGTGGCCTTCCTGGTCAACTCGCTCGCGCTGGCGGACCGGGCGGAGGAAGAACACGGCCTGCGGCCGGATTTCTGTGTTGGAGCCAGTTTCGGGCAGCGCGCGG
>Ga0193717_1002003_pt1 | contig 12068 bp, 12 predicted proteins | sample U2c2metaG_FD_145900 | JGI IMG/M metagenome (GOLD analysis project Ga0193717, IMG submission 145900) | Soil microbial communities from a riparian zone of the East river system, Colorado, United States - U2c2 | ecosystem: Environmental > Terrestrial > Soil > Riparian zone | place: USA: East River...
CAAGGGCGAAACGCCGGTCGCTTCCGTCGCACCCGACGGAACCATTGCGACGGCGCAACCCGCGCCGATCGCGCCGCCGAAGCCGAAGAAGATCGTCAAGCCGGTGCCATCGTCGCCGTCGGTGACCCCGTCGATGACGGATTTCTTCGGATTTGGAAATGCGCAGCGGCCGGCTCAACCCGCGCAGCAGGCTCAACCGGCGCGGCCGCAACAACAAGGGCCCCGCGTGCTGCGTCCACCGGCCCCGGTCGGCCGCTCGGCAGAAGTGCCCGGGTTCTTCACGCGCTGATATTTAACGCGCACTGAAGTTTGTCATTCCGGGGCGCGCGCAACGAATCCGGAATTATAACTTCTGAATTCCGGGTCCATGCGAAAGTCGCATGTCCCGGAATGACGGCCCTAGCTCAGCTCTAATAGCGCCAGCGCGGCGGCGGTGGCCGGCGCGGAGAGCGTGTCATCAGCAGCGCCAGCGCAAAACCGATACCGCCCGCGATCAAGAGCGATCCCAGCGGATTGTCCTGCACCTTCTGCGCAACGGCCTCGGAGCCGCCACGGAACGTACCGCCGCTGTTCTCGTAAGCGTCCTTGGCGTAACTGGTCGCGGCATCGCCGACGCTGCGCGCGGCATCCTTGGCCTGTCCGTAGAGGTTCTCCACCGTGCCGGTCGCCTCGCGCGCGCGGCCGGAAGCCTGGGTCTTGGCATCGCCGGCTGCATCACCAACCGCGCCCTCGACCTTTCCGGCAATGTCTTTCGCCGAGCCGACAATTCGATCCTTGTCCATCGCGGTCACTCCTTGTTTTCAAGGGGATGTAACCGATGAGGCAGGCTCAGGTTCCCGCGGCTAAAGGATCAATCCGCCGTCGACGATCAGAGTCTGGCCGAGAATGTAGGACGCCAGCGGCGAGGCCAGAAACAGCGCCGCGCCCGCCATGTCTGCTGGTGTTCCCAGGCGTTTCAATGGAATCCGCTCGATCGCGCCTTCGAGCCGCTTCGGATTGGCGGTGGTCACCTTTGTCATTTTGGTGTCGACGAGGCCCGGCGCGATGCCGTTGACGCGAATGCCGTCTTCCGCCCACGCCTGCCCGAGCGTGCGGGTCAATCCGACCGCGCCGGTCTTGGAAGCATTGTAGGCCGGATTGCCCTTGGTGGAATGATAGGCCGCGGTCGAGCTGACGATGATCAGCGAACCTTGCGCGGCACGCAGCATCGGATGGAATTTAGTCGCGCAGGCCATCAGGCTCATCAGATTGACTTCGAGCACTTTCCGAAAGCCGTCCATTTCGAATTCGCCACGCCGGTAAATCACCGCACCTTGCGCCAGCACCAGCACATCGAGCCGCTCGAAGGGCGGACGAAATTTTTCGACCGCGGCGGGATCGCTGACGTCGAGCTGCGAATAATCGAGGCCGTCGAGGTGCGATCCTTCGTCCGGCGAATAATCGGCGGCGCCGGCGCGGGTGCCACAGACCTGCACGCGCGCGCCTTTGGCGCGGAACGCCTGTGCGATGCCGTTGCCGATGCCGCTGGAGCCGCCGACCACCAGAACCTGCTTGCCGCTGAAATCGAGTTCGTTCATCGCGCGATCCTTGTCTTGCGTCAGGTTTCTTGCGTCAGGTTTCTTGCTTCAGATTTCCTGCATCAAGTTTGATCTCTCTGCGGATCGGTGCAAGCCCGCCGCATCGTTCCTGACCGGCGCCGTGATCCCGGTGGACGGCGGGCTGATGGCGCGGAATGCCTGAGGGAACCGCGTCATTTCCGGGCATAGCCGTCAGAAGGACGGCGTCGCTTCCGCTCGCCTATGCCCCGGTAATCCATCTCCTTCGCAAGACTCTCTGAAGAGAGATGGATACCCGGATCAACCGGGCATGACAGATCTGTACGTTGCGAACGTTGACATCGCACCACCCCGGAGTAATTTTTTACCCAAACGAAGCGGGACAAAGCCGCCCGCCGCTTGAGGAGAGACGCCATGACGGTCACGATCCGGCAGCTGGGCAGGCATTTTTTCGGCGAAGTTTCCGGCGTCGATCTGCGCAAGCCGCTGACGCCGCAAGAGGCGGCCGATATCGAAGCCGGCATGGACAAATACGCCGTGCTGCTGTTTCGCGATCAGGACATCACCGACGAGCAGCAACTGATCTTCGCGCGCAATTTCGGTGAGCGCGAAAATTCCCGCGGCGGCACCGTGACGAAAAAGGAGGATTACCGGCTGACCTCCGGCCTGAACGACGTCTCCAACCTCGGCAAGGACGGCAAGCCGCTGCCGAAGGACCATCGGACGCATCTGTTCAACCTCGGCAATTGCCTGTGGCACTCCGACAGTTCGTTCCGGCCGATCCCGGCCAAGTTCTCGCTGCTGTCGGCGCGCGTGGTCAACCCCAAGGGCGGCAACACCGAATTCGCCGACATGCGCGCGGCCTATGACGCGCTCGACGGCGAGACCAAGGCCGAGATCGAAGACATGATCTGCGAGCACTCGCTGATGTATTCGCGGGGATCGCTGGGCTTCCTCGATTACACCGAGGAAGAAAAGCAGATGTTCAAGCCGGTGCTGCAGCGGCTGGTGCGGACCCATCCGGTGCACGGCCGCAAGTCGCTCTATCTGTCTTCGCATGCCGGCGGCATTGTCGGCATGACGGTGCCGGAGGCGCGGGTGTTGCTGCGCGATCTCACCGAACACGCCACCCAGCCGGAATTCGTCTACGTTCATAAATGGACGCTGCACGACCTCGTGATGTGGGACAACCGCCAGACCATGCACCGCGTCCGCCGCTACGATCAGTCGCAGCCGCGCGACATGCGCCGCGCGACGGTGGCCGGGACGGCGCCGACGTCATCTTTGCAAACGCACCTGGCGTCGTCCCGGCGAACGCCGGGACCCATACGCCGTGTCCTTTCGTTTAAGCACACCGTTGTACGAGCCGTGCGCACCCACAAGCGCCAGGGGTTATGGGTCCCCGCGTTCGCGGGGACGACGCAGCAAACAGCGTCAGCGTAAAACGCTACGCGTGCCCGGCATCCGTGGACAGCATGCCCGGATTGATTCCGATCTTGCGCAGCGCGCGCAGGTATTTTTCCTCGACGTCGCCGCCGAAAATCAGATCCGGATCGGCGGCGCAATGCAGCCAGCCATTATGCTGGATCTCATTCTCGAGCTGGCCCGCCGCCCAGCCGGCATAACCCAAGGCCAGGATCGCGTGTTTCGGTCCGGCGCCCCTGGCAATCGCCTTCAGAATATCGACGGTCGCGGTCAGGCAAATGCCGTCGTCGATCCGCAAGGTCGCGTCCTCGATGAAGAAGTCGCTCGAATGCAGCACGAAACCGCGGCCGGTCTCGACCGGTCCGCCTTTCAGCACCTTCATGCTCTCGGCGTTTTCCGGCAGCTTGATCTGGTCGGCTTTCTTGATGATGTCGAGTTGCACCAGCAATCCGGGGAAATCGATGCTGCCGGCCGGACGGTTGACGATAATACCCATCGCGCCCTCGGAGGAGTGGGCGCAGAGATAGATTACCGAACGTTCGAAACGCGGATCGTCCATCACGGGCATCGCGATCAGGATCTGCCCATCGAGATAGCCGCGACCAGCCGAATTATCGCCGCTGCCGGCGGCTTTACGGCGAATGGTCTTCGGTTTTTTTCCTTCAGGCTCCATCCGCTACGGACTCTCTTGTTCGCTCACATCCTGATATTGGGTGGCCATTCTGTCAATCAAGCTCCAATTCGCCTTTAGACATACATCACAAGCAATTCAATGGTTTGCGCCCTCGCTTGGCGGTAAAGACGTCGCATGATCACCACAGTTCCCATGCGCGCCGCGCTCGGCTTCGCCACTACCCTGTTTGTGTCATCTTTCGCGGTCGAGGTTCGCGCAGAGGACGCCTCGCCGTGGCAGCGGGACGCACATTCCGCGGTCCGCCTGCTGGCGGGGTCGCGCAGCGGCGCGGTGCTGCTCGGCGGTATTGCCTTCCAGCTTCAGCCGGGATGGAAAACCTACTGTCGGACACCAGGCGATTCCGGCGTGCCGCCGCGCTTTGATTTCTCCAAATCGGAAAATATCGAAGCCGTCACCATTCTGTGGCCCGCCCCGACCAAGTTCGACGACGGCGCCGGCGGGCATTCGCTGGGCTATCACGACCAGGTCGTGCTGCCGCTGCGCATCGTCGCGAAGAATGCCGACAAGCCCGTCACGCTTCGCGCCGCCGTCAACTACGCGGTGTGCGCCAAACTCTGCATTCCCGTCGAAGCCGATGTCGAATTGCCGTTCACGAGTGTGGCGAGCACCGAGGATAGCGCGCTGTCGGCAGCCCTCGACACCGTGCCGAAGCCCGCCAATATCGGCGATCCCAATCCGCTGACCATCCGCGACGTCAGGCGCAACGGTAAATCGACCGTGCTGGTCGATGTCGGAGCCCCTCCCGAGGCAGGCGAGATCAATCTGTTTGTCGAAGGACCGACACCGGACTGGTCGCTGCCGGTTCCCAAGCTGCTCGAACACAGCCCCCCTGGCGTGAAGCGCTTTTCCTTTGAACTCGACGGCGTGCCTCCGGGCACCAACCCCGAAGGCGCCGCGCTTAAATTGACGCTGGTCGGCGGCGAGCGATCCTACGAGTTCAATACCAATCTGAATTGAGGCATCTCTTGAATTGAGGCACCTCACGGCAGTCATATCAGCGCCCACGCGCCATCCAACCAAATCTTAACGAATCGTTGCTACGCCGGGGATCGCCGCATCCGTGCGCCTTCTCCCTGGAAATTTCCGCCGTGGCCGTGATGGAGACCCAATCCGCAATCGCTTCCCCCGCCGGCGTGATCGCGCGGCTGCGCGGAATTCTCGGCGGTTCGAACGAAGCATCGGTAACCAAGCGGCTCGCCGGCACCATCTTCGTCATCCGGGTCTTCAGCGCCGGGCTCGCTTACCTCTCGCAGATCCTGCTGGCGCGCTGGATGGGCGGCTCGGATTACGGCATCTATGTCTATGTCTGGACCTGGGTGCTGCTGCTCGGCAGCATGATGGATTTCGGCATCTCCGCCTCGGCGCAGAAGATCATTCCGGAATACCGCACAAGCGGCGAGCACGCGCTATTGCGCGGCTTCCTTTCCGGCAGCCGCTGGATGACTTTCATCGTGTCCGCCGCCGTCTCGGGATTACTGGCAGGCCTCGTCAAACTATTGTCGCCGTGGATCGGCGCCGGCGAAATCACACCACTGTATATCGGCTGCCTGACACTGCCGGCCTTCGTGGTCGCCAACACCCAGGACGGCATCGCGCGTTCGCATGACTGGATGCGGCTCGGTTTGATGCCGCAATTTGTGATCCGGCAGACGCTGATTATCGGGCTGACCGCGGGCGCTTTCGCGCTCGGTCTTCATCTCGGTGCGACGGTGGCGATGCTGGCCAGTGCCGGCGCGGTCTGGCTTGCGATGATCGGGCAAATGATCGTGCTCAATCGACGGCTCGCCGGCCACATCGAGCCGGGCCCGAAGGCCTATGATTTCCGCGGCTGGCTCGCGATCTCGCTGCCGATCCTGCTGGTCGAAAGCTTTTACCTGCTGCTGTCCTACACCGACGTGCTGGTGCTGCAGCAATTTCGCTCCTCGGAAGAAGTCGGTGTCTATTTCGCGGTCGTGAAGACGCTGGCGCTGGTGTCGTTCATTCACTACGCGATGTCGGCGACCACGGCGCACCGTTTCGCCGAATATCACGCGCTCGGCGACAAGCCGCGGCTATCGGCCTACGTCGCGCACGCGATCAAATGGACGTTCTGGCCGTCGCTGGCGGCCACCGTGCTGCTGCTCGCCTTGGGCAAGCCGCTGTTATGGCTGTTCGGATCGCAATTCGTCACCGGCTACGACATCATGTTCATCGCGGCGATCGGGCTTGTGGTGCGCTCGGCGATCGGACCGGTCGAGCGGCTGCTCAACATGCTGGGGCACCAGCATGTTTGCGCGCTGGCCTACGCGCTCGCCTTCGTCATGAACGTGGTGCTCTGTGTCGCGCTGGTGCCGCGGTTCGGAGGCCATGGTGCCGCGGCCGCGACCTCGATCTCGCTGGTGTTCGAAACCGTGCTGCTGTTCTGGATCGTGCGGCAACGGCTCGGGCTGCACGTGCTGGCGTTCGGCAAGCGCAGCCAAGCCCGGACCTGAACCGGGTATCCATCGCAACGCAGCGGCTCGCGCTGCGCCGCAGCGCAACAGGCGCTCATCGAATCCACCTCTTCCAGTTGCGTCGTAACAGAACTACCATCACCTCGTTTCGAGGTTCCCCGGGAAGTCCCGTTACAAAGGAACAGGCCATGATCGATCGCCGGTCGTTCGCAGCACTTGTTGCCGGCCTCGTCGCGACGCCTCGCACCGCCTGGAGTCAAATGACATCGAGCAAAACCGTTTTCTACGCCAGCGTCGGACCGGCATTGACCCTGTACCAGATCGACATCGATGGTGCCGGTTTGACCCGGCAGGGTACGGTGATGCTGCCGGCCAATGTCCAATATGTCTGGCGCCATCCGTCCCAACCGTTCCTCTATGCCGCGACCAGCAACGGCGGCTCTTCTTCGCTTGGCATCAAGGGTGACAGCCACTTCTTGAGCGCGCTGCGCATTGATCCCGGCAGCGGCGCACTCACGCCGCACGGGCAGCCTGCCGCATTGGCTTCACGCCCGATCCATATGTCGATCGATCGAACCGGCGCCTACGCCTTGGTCGCCTACAACAATCCGAGCGGCGTCACGGTGCACCGGATCGCGGCGGACGGAACCGTCGGCGACGAGGTAAAGCAGGCCGTGGCCCCCGACGGCGGAATCTTCGCACACCAGATCCGGGTGACGCCCGCCAACGATGCCGCCATTCTGGTGACCCGCGGCAACGATGCGGCCGGCGGCAAGCCGGAGGATCCGGGCGCGTTAAAACTGTTCAGCTTCAAGGACGGCCAGCTCACCAACCGGGGTTCGGTCGCCCCCAATGGCGGCTACGGCTTCGGGCCGCGCCATCTCGATTTCCATCCCAGCCTGCCGCTCGTGTATGTCTCGCGCGAGCGCGAGAACAAGCTCAACGTCTACCGGCTGCAAAAAGACGGCGTGCTGGATCCGCAGGCGATCTTCATCAAGGACACGCTGGCCGAGCCCGGCAGCATCCGCTCACGCCAGGCCGCGAGCACCGTCCATGTGCACCCGAACGGCCGTTACGTCTATGTCGGCAACCGGGCCAGCGACACCGTCGATTTCGCGGGCAAGAAGGTGTTTCCTGGCGGCGAAAACAACATCGCGGTATTCGCCATCGATCCGTCGACCGGCGAACCGACGCTGATCCAGAACGCTGACGTGCACGGAATCCACCCACGCACCTTCTCGCTCGATCCGACTGGAAAAATGATGGTTGCCGCCACCATCCAGACCACGCTGGTGCACGAGGGCGACGGCATCAAGACCGTGCCGGCCAACCTGGCGACCTACCGCGTCGGCGCCGACGGCAAGCTTACCTTCGCGCATAGCTATGAGGTCGACACCGGCGACGCCATGCAGTTCTGGAGCGGCATGATGGCGCTGGGGTAGCGGCGTGCTTAATTCCGCCGCTCCTATCCGCACTCACCGTCATCACCCGCGAAAGCGGGTGATCCAGTAATCACAGTCACCAAGGTTCAATTTAAACGGCGCAGCGTGCTGGATGCCCCGCTTGCGCGGGGCATGACGTGCAGACCTACTCCGCGGTCCAACCGCCGTCGATCGACAGGTTGGCACCGGTGATTTGTGCCGCGTCGTCGCCGCACAGGAACAGCGCCAACGCCGCGACCTGCTCGGAGGTGACGAACTCCTTGGTCGGCTGCGCGTCAAGCAGCACGTCCTTGATGACCTGCTCCTTGGTCATGTTGCGCGCCTTCATGGTCTCCGGGATCTGGTGTTCGACCAGCGGCGTCCAGACATAACCGGGGCTGATGCAGTTGCAGGTGATCTTGAAGGTCGCAAGCTCGAGCGCCGCGGTCTTGGTGAGGCCGGCGATGCCGTGCTTGGCCGAGACATAGGCCGACTTGAATGGCGAGGCCACCAGCGAGTGCGCCGATGCGGTGTTGATGATGCGGCCCCAGCCGCGTTTCTTCATACCGGGGATGGCGGCGCGCATGGCGTGAAAGGCCGACGACAGGTTGATCGCGATGATCGCGTCCCATTTCTCGATCGGGAACTCCTCGATCGGCGACACGAACTGGATACCGGCGTTGTTGCCGAGGATATCGACCGAACCAAAAGTCTTCTCGCCCAGCGCGACCATTTCGGCGATCTCCGCCGGCTTGGTCATGTCGGCCGGTGAATGCACGGCCTTGACCTTGAAATCGGTCTCGATCGCCGAACGTTCCTTTTCGATGTCGGCCGGAGCGCCCATGCCGTTGATCACGATGTTGGCGCCGGCGCCCGCGAAGGCGCGCGCATACGCCAAACCGATACCGCTGGTCGAGCCGGTCACCACTGCAGTCTTTCCAGTCAATGTACCCATCTCTTCACTCCTGTTTGCCGGCCGATTTGGCGCCTTGGGTTTCACTACCATCCCCGGTGAGATCGTAAGTCACCATGGTTTCCCCGGACTGCGGCCGTTCTAGCCATTCTTCATGACGCATCGACAAATGAACATCGCGCACGCCGGCGCCCCAATGTTCGACCATTCCGACGTGAGAAAAATCGTAGTCCTTGGATGAGGATTCGTAATTCTTGCTGCGATAGATCAGGTGCACGACCGTGACGGTGTTTTCCTTGGCCGCTTCGCGCAGGATTGCTACCGACGGATCGCTTTTCAGGTCCTCGGGCAATTTGCCGATGAGATCGCGCACCGCCTTGCGGGCGTCGTGGAGCTGCTTGTTCTTGTCGGTATTCATCCGGGTGCGGCTGGAATAGCGGATGTCTTTTTCGCGCTCAGCCGCCTCCAGCAGCGACACCGGCAACGGGCCCCGCGCGCTGAACAGGTCGACCTGGAAGATCAGCAGATCCCGCCTGGTTTCTTCATCCAGCACGTAATCGAGCGGCGTATTGGAGGCGATGCCGCCGTCCCAATAATGCTCGCCTTCGATTTCGATCGACGGGAAACCTGGCGGCAGCGCGCCGGACGCCATGATGTGCTCGGGGCCGATTTTCTTGCCGCGCTTCCTGAACTCGACATTGTCGAAATAGCAGAAATTACCCGATGTCACGCCGACCGCGCCGACACTCAAGCGGGTCTTCGCATCGTTGATGCGATCGAAATCGACCAGGTGCTCCAGCGTCTTGCGCAGCGGCGCGGTGTCGTAATAGCTCTGCGATTGCAGGCTGCCCGGCGGCCACAGCGGTGCCGGTGGAATACGCGGGATAAAGAAGCCGGGGACCCCGAACGTCGCGATCAAGGCCGCGCTGGTCTCGTTGAAAACCGTGCGGCCGCGATCACTTTTGACGATCGGATTCCAGGGCACCGGCGCGGACACCATCTCCCAGAATTCCTTGAGCCGACCGACGCGTTTTTCCGGATCATTGCCGGCAATGATCGCCGCGTTGGTGGCGCCGATCGAGATACCGGCCACCCATTCAGGCTCGAAATCGTGATGGCACAGCGCCTGATAGGCGCCGGCCTGATAGGAGCCCAGCGCGCCACCGCCCTGCAGAACAAGTACAGGCATCGCCCTGGCGGGCGTCGTAGCCGGGACTGAGTCGGAAATGTCCATCATGCCACCCGATTAAATACCAGAACCTGCACCGTGGCGACAGGTCCCGGCGGCGTCAATCGCCAGCCGGCCCCCGCGGATCACGCTGAGGTCATCGCGCGTCGGTTGACGCAAGAATGAGCGTCCAGAATACCTTGTATTTGGTATTTGGAGCATAACTCGCCGCAATGCCCAATTTTGTGACACCGTTTTTGAGCATGTTTTCCCGGTGCGGCGGCGAGTCGCGCCAGCCCGAGAAAGCTTCGGCCAAGGTGTGGTAGCCGGCCGACACATTTTCGACCGCCAGCGTCGCGGGGTAGCCGCCGGCATTCAGCCGCTTGGCGAGCGGCGCCTTGACGTCGTGATCGATCTTGTTTTTGACGGCCATCGCCTGCGACTGCGATTCCGCAAGCCGCATCAAATCGGGATCGACGGTGAGAGCTCCAAGACCATTGTTTTGGCGGTATTGTGAAATCATCGAGGCCGCGGCCTGCGGATCGAGCCGGGCGCTGGGATCGGCCATGTTGACATACATCGCCGGTTGCTCGGTCACGACATTGTCAGCCGCGCAGCCACCCAGCGCCAAAAATCCGAGTATGGCGATGATCGCCCGCGTCATGGAATTCCCCCAACAGGCCGCAGTTGTTGCATGCCAACCGTGGCTGAAAGGTGAACGCCGGGGACAATTGTCGCGTCACGTCGGCAATTGCCGACCGAGTGCGCATCCCGCAATGACTCGTCCTGCGCGGAACGAAACGGCTTAAGCCTTGACCGTATGGATGCCGCATTCGGTCTTCGGCCGGCCGCGCCAACGGCCGGCGCGGGCGTCTTCGTCCGGCGAGGTGCGGCTGGTGCAGGGCATGCAGCCGATCGACTGGAAGCCCGACGCCTTGAGCGGATGCGGCGGCAAGTCAGCGCTCGCATAGATATCGGCGATCTGCTCGCGCGAGACATTGGCGAACGGGTTGAACTTCAGCCTAGCGCCATCGGCCTCGACCACCGGCATTGCGGCGCGGGCGCCGCCCTGAAACCGCTTGCGGCCATTGATCCAGGCATCGAACGGCGCCAACGCCCGCTTCAGCGGCTCGACTTTACGGATCCGGCAGCAGGTATCGGGATCGGTGAACCACAATCCGCGATCGGGATCTTCGCGCGACAAGGTCTGTTCGAGCGGCTTGATCGAACGCACGTCACGCAGACCGAGCCTCGCGATCAGGGTATCGCGATAGGCCAGCGTCTCCTCGAACAGCCATCCGGTATCGAGAAAGATCACGGGAATGGCCGGATCGACTTCGGCCATCACCTTGAGCAGCGCCGCCGATTCCGTGCCGAAAGACGAGACGACGGCGAGACGCTCGCGGCCGACCAGCCGCAGCGCCACGGCGACGATCTCGGCGGGCGCTGCATTACGCAGCGCGCGGTCGAATTCTTCCGCCGACGGCAAATCGAGCGGCAACTGAGCCGCCAGCGGTTCGTGTACAAGCGCGTTCACTGGTTGGCACTCTCCGAATGCCGCAAGGCCATCCGCTGATGCAGCGCCGTGATGCGGCCATCGCCGGTCGGCTGGTAGAACACCGAATAGCGCTTCGCCGTGTTGGTGAACGCTTCCGCGTCACTTTCCTTTTTCACCTCGAAGGCATCGAACCCGGCGCGAAGCATGAACACGAACTGGTCGCGCAGCACCTGCCCGGTCGCGCGTAGCTCGCCACGAAAGCCATGGCGCTCCCGCAGCAACCGCGCCTGGCTGTAGGCGCGGCCGTCGCGGAAACTCGGGAACACCAAAGCGACCATTGCGAGCCCGCCGAGATAGGGCACGAGATCGTCGAGATCGCGGTTGTTCGGCCAGATCACGCCGGTTTTTCCAGTCCGGCGCGACAGCGTCTCGGTATCTTCGAGAAACCGCGCCGCCGAAATCAGGATCGCGCCGTCGCCGGGCAATTCGGCCTCGTCGGGCACGTGGACGAATTCGTCCGTGCTGATTTTTCCGTTTTTAACGAGTGGCATAAACCCGCTCCCTGAATGGTTCGACGCCGAGCCGCTTCACCGTATCGACGAACAATTCATCGGGACGGGCGCGCAGCGCCAGATAGGCTTCGACAATGTCCTCGATCACGTCGGCGACTTCGCCGTATTTGACGGCAGGCCCGATCAGAGTGCCGACCTCGGCATTCTCATCGGCGCGGCCGCCGATCGTGATCTGATAGAACTCCTCGCCGTTCTTCTCGACACCGAGAATGCCGATGTGACCGACGTGATGATGGCCGCAGGCGTTGATGCAGCCGGAGATGTTGATGTGCAGACGCCCGATCAGGTTGGCGGTGTCGTGATTGGCAAAGCGCCGCGTCAGTTCCTGCGCGATCGGAATCGAGCGTGCGTTGGCCAGCGAGCAATAGTCCAGTCCCGGACAGGCGATG
>Ga0193717_1002004_pt1 | contig 12068 bp, 14 predicted proteins | sample U2c2metaG_FD_145900 | JGI IMG/M metagenome (GOLD analysis project Ga0193717, IMG submission 145900) | Soil microbial communities from a riparian zone of the East river system, Colorado, United States - U2c2 | ecosystem: Environmental > Terrestrial > Soil > Riparian zone | place: USA: East River...
ACGGTCGTCGGCTTCGCGCTCGGCGCGGTGGTCGGCGCGCTGGTCGGCTTCGTACTGGGCTGGTCACGAGTGCTCGGCGACATCCTCGAGCCGATCATCCTGCCGTTCTACGCGTTGCCGAAGGTCGCGCTGGCCCCGCTGTTCGTGCTCGTGTTCGGCGTCGGCATCTCGGCCAAGGTCATGCTCGTCGCGCTGATGGTGTTCTTCATCGTCTTCTTCGTGACGTTCAGGGGAACCCGTGCGGTCGACCGCGATCTCGTGGTCATCGCGCGGGTCATGGGCGCCGGTCGGGTCGACACCTGGCGTTCGATCGCGCTGCCGCACGCGTCGGTCTGGATGCTCTCCGGGCTGCGGCTGGCCCTGCCATCGGCGTTCCACGGCGCCGTGGTCGGGGAGTTCATCGCCGCGTCGGACGGCGTGGGTTTTCTCATCAGGAAAGCAACAGCCACGTTCAACACCACCGGGGTCTTCGCCGGGGTGGTCGTTCTCCTGGTCGCGGCCAGCATCCTGATCGGCGCGGTCAAGCGCGTCGAGCGGCGGGTGCTGCGGTGGCAGGACACGGCCGACCACGGCATCGCGAGAAGGACAAGGTAAATGCCCAACAGACTCCGCTCGGGCACGCGGCTTCGCGTGCTGGCCGTGCTCTCGATCCTGGTGCTCGTCGCGTCGGCCTGCAGCCGCCCTGGCACCACCGCGCAACAGAGTGAGGACGGGACCATCGAGGTCACCCTCGCGCTCAGCTCACTCACGATCCTGCTCGGCCTCCCGCTGGTCGCCCAGGACCACGGGCTGTTCGAGAAGAACGGCCTCAAGGTCAACGAGGTCGTCGCCAACAGCGCCTCCGACGCCGTGAACATCACGCTGTCCGGGGACGCCGGCTTCGTCATGACCGCGGCGCCTGCGGTGTTCTCGCTCAACGCCGACGGCCAGCCGATGCGGTTCCTCGCCAACGCCTACTCCGGCCTCGCCGCGTCGGTGGTGATGGCGCCCGATGTCGCGGAGCGGACCGGCGTGGCGCCCGACGCGCCGATCGAGGACCGGCTCAAGGCGCTCAACGGGCTGAACATGTCCTTCGCGAGCCCGAGCAGCGGTTACCTCACCGTCATGCAGAGCGCGCTCAAGCTGGTCGGCGCCAGCATGGCGCCGGTGTTCATCGAGCAGGCGAGCATGCCGGCGGCGCTGTCCCAGCACAAGATCGACGTGCTCATCGCGTCGCCGCCGGTGTCGGACATCGCGGTCCGCGACGGCGGCGTGCTGTGGATCAGCGGACCGAAGGGCGACCTACCCGACTCGGTGCAGCCGCCGATGACCACGGCCGCCGCCGCGCTGCAGACGTTCATCGACGCCAACCCCGAGGCGGCGAAGCGGTTCGTCGCCTCGCTGCAGGACGCGGCCGACTACATCGAGTCCGATCCGGACGGTGCGGGAGCGTTGCTGCAGAAGCGGTTCCCGGAGCTCGACAAGGACCTGTTCGAGGCGAGCTGGGCGGCGAACAAGTCGGCGTACAGCCACGTCGGCATCGACGCCGACCTCCTCGACCGGCAGCGCAACAGCCTCGCCGCGGACGAGCTGACCCCCGAGGTGAAGGCGCTGGACATGAACGAACTGATCTGTACGTGCACACCCAAGCCGTGACCGGACAGAGGAGCCCGATGACCAGCGGACAGCAGACGCAGACGGCGACGGTGGCCGACTCCGGCGGCACCGCGCTCATCGAGTTCCGGGACATCTGCCGCGACTTCGGCGACCTGCGTGCCGCGGGACCGATCTCGTTCTCGGTCGCGCGGGGCGAGTTCGTCGCGGTCGTCGGCCCGAGCGGGTGCGGCAAGTCAACGCTGCTGAACATGGTGGCCGGCATGCTGCGCCCGTCCGATGGCGACGTCCACTACGACGGCGCGCTGGTGACCGGTCCGAACCGCAGGGTCGGCTACGTGACGCAGAAGAACTTCCTGCTGCCGTGGCGAACCGTGCGCAAGAACATCATGCTGCCGCTGCAGTTCCGCAGGTACGGCAAGGAAGAGGCGCGGCGCATCGCCGCCGACGTGATCAGGCAGATGGGCCTGGAGGGGTTCGAGGACTCCTTCCCAGCCCAGCTTTCCGGCGGGATGGCGCAGCGGGTGGCGATCGGCAGGACGCTCGCCTACTCGCCGGAGGCCTACCTCATGGACGAGCCGTTCGCGAGCCTGGACGCGCAGCTACGCACCTCGATGCACGCGGACCTGATGCGGCTGTGGGAGACGACCGGCGCCACGTTCGTCTTCGTCACGCACGACCTGCGGGAGGCCATCACCCTGGCCGACCGGGTGATCGTGATGACCAACCGGCCGGGAACGATCAAGGTCGACCAGAAGATCGACCTGCCGAGGCCGCGCGACGTCGAGACCCAGACATCGCCGGAGTTCAACCGGTACTTCCGGCTCCTGTGGAGCGCGCTCGACGTGTGAGAGGGCGGCAGTGATGGAACGGACCGGTCCTCGGCGTGCGGTCAGCGACTTCGCGCCACGGGTACGCAGCGTGCGGCTCACCGGATGGCAGCTCACCTTCGCCCGTGGCGGCGTGGTGGTCGCCATGATCGTGCTGTGGCAGGTGTGCGCCGACGTGTTCGGCACGGTCGACTACACGAGCGGACCGCTGCAGGTCGTGCGGCAGCTCGGCGAGTGGGAGTCGGCCGGCGTGCTGTGGGAGGCGACCGGGGTGACGCTCGCCGAGACGGCCATCGGGTTCGTCATCGGCGCGGCCACCGGCGCGGTCGCGGGGCTGGGACTCGGCTGGAGCAGGCAGGTCGGCCGGGTCATCGAGCCGGTCGTGGTGCTGCTGTACGCGGTGCCCAAGCTCGCGATCGCGCCGCTGTTCGTGCTCTGGTTCGGCATCGGGATCAGCTCGAAGGCGCTGTTCGCCGCACTGGTCGTGTTCTTCCTGGTGTTCTTCACCGCGTTCCAGGGCGCCCGGCAGGTCGACCGGGAGCTGCTGGCGGTCGCGCGGGTCATGGGCGCCGGCGGGCGCGACGTCTGGCTCAAGGTCGCCATCCCGCAGGCGACGCTGTGGATCTTCGCCGGGCTGCGGCTGGCCCTGCCGTACGCGCTCATCGGCGCGGTCGTCGCCGAGTTCCTGGCCGCCAGGACGGGCCTCGGCTACCTGATCCGCAGCTCGAGCTCGGTGTTCAACTCCGCCGGTGTGTACGCGGGGATCGTGTTGCTCATGTTCTTCGCCACCGTGCTCCTCGCGGTGATGCAGGCGATCGAGCGGCGCGTCATGCACTGGAACACCAGCCCGACCGTCGACGCCGACGGGGTCGTCTAGTCCAGTCCACTGTGGAGGCTTCGTGATCACCAAGGAAGTCCGCTTCTTCAGCGAGGGCGTCCCGATGGGTGGGCTGCTCCGGCTCCCGGACGACCACGGCGCGCCCCTGGCGGTGGTCGTGCACCCGCCAGGGTGGCTCGGCGTCGCGGCTGGGCCGCACTACCTGCCATGGCACGAGGCGTTCGTGCGGGCCGGGTTCGCGGTGTTCGTGTTCGACTACCGCGGTTTCGGCGCGAGCGGCGGCGACGAGGGCTGGGCTCGGCCCGACTGGCAGGTGGACGACCTGCTCGCGGCGATCGCGTTCGTCGGCACCCTGCCGGAGATCGACGCCGACCGGATCGGCGTCTTCGGCATGGGCGTGACCGGCGGCGGGCACGCGATCATCGCCGCGGCGGCCGACGAGTCCGTCAAGTGCGTGGTGGCCCAGACCGTCATCGCCGACGGCGCGGACTGGCTGCACCGGATGCGCCGGGAGTACGAGTGGGTCGAGTACGCCGGCCGCGTCCGAGCGGACCGGGTGCGGTGGGCGGTGGCGGGTACGGGGGAGCGGGTGCACCCCAGGACCGACCTGATGATCGAGCCGCCAGAGCGCCGGGTGCACAACCCGCGGCGGAAGATCGACGAGCAGCTTCCGCAGGAGTACTTCCTGCGCAACGCCGATCTGATGGCCCGCTACCGGCCGATCGACCACGTGCACCGGATCGCGCCGCGGGCGCTGATGGTGGTCGCGGTCGACGACGACGTGTTCACGTTCGCCGACCACGCGGTCGCCCTCTACGAGCAGGCCGGCGCGCCCAAGGCACTGGTGCGGCAGACGGGCACGACGCACTGGGAGAGCTACCAGGACAACTACGACGAGCTCTCGACGCGGATGGCCGACTTCTTCGCCGAGCACCTCGTCGGCACGCCACCCATCACCCACACCACGGAACCACTCCGAACCAGAGGTGTCACATGAACCGTGCCGTGTTGGCCGGCCTGTCGGCGGTCACGCTCGTCGGGCTCGCCGCGTGCGGGCAGGACTCGCCCGAGACCACCGCGGGGTCCCTCACCCCGGTCACCATCGTCATCGGCAACACCATCAACTTCGCCGCACCGCATGTCGCACTGGAGAAGGGTTTCTGGAAGGACGAGGGCCTCGACGTCGACCTCGTCAACATCCAGCACGGGGCGCCGACCGCGCTCGTGTCGATGATCAAGGGCGACTCGTTCATGGCCTTCACCGGCGGGCCGTCGGTCATCCAGCCGATCGCCCAGGGCGCCCCGGTCCAGCTTCTCGTGACGGTCGGGCTCGGCTACTCGGTCGAGCTGACCGGGCGGGCCGACTTCCTGAAGGACCGCGGGATCACCGCGGACTCGTCCATTGAGGACAAGGTGCGGGCGCTGCGTGGTGCCCGGCTCGGCTACGACACACCGGGCGGGTCCATGGATCGGTTCTACCGCCACGTCCTCAAGCTGTACGGCCTCGACGCGGACAAGGACACCACGATGACCGCCCTGAACAACCCGCAGGGCGAGATGGCCGCACTGCGCCAGGGGAAGATCGACGTGATGGCGGGATCACCGCCGGCCGGCGTCACCGCGGAGTTCGAGGGCGCCGGGAAGCTCTTCCTGCGGCCGTCCGAGGTGCCGGGGCTCAAGGACTACCCGTACCTGATCGGCTCGACGACCAAGCAGCAGCTCACCGACAGTCCGGAACAGTTCGAGGGCGTCATCCGCGGGCTGGCGCGGGCGTTCGAGTATCTCGACACGAACCCGGACGACTGCAAGGAGATCGTGCGAAAGTCCTTTCCGGACATGAAGCAGGAGGCGTTCGACGCGGCGTTCGCCGATGTCCTCCCGGTGATCCCGGACTCGCCGCTCATCACGAAGGAGTCGTTCGACGTGCTGGCCGACTTCGAACGCGGCAACGGCTCGACGGCCGACTTCGACTACGACGCCATCGTGCCGGCGGACTTCGTGACCAACGCACTCGGAAAGGGACGGTGAGCATGGCGACGGTGGCGCTTCCGGATGGCGCGGAGCTGAACTGCCTGGTGTCCGACTACCGCTGGCCGTGGGAGGACGAGGTCCCGGTGTTCATGGTGCACGGGTTCGGCCGCAACGCGCGCTTCTGGGACTGCTGGGTGCCGAGGGTGGCCGACCGGCGCCGGGTGTACCGCCCGGAGATCCGCGGCTGCGGCGATTCCCCCGTGCCGCCCAAGGACTTCGAGTTCGAGGCGGCGAACCTGGCGACCGACCTGCTGCACGTGATGGACAGCCTCGGGCTGGAGCGCGTCCACTGGGTTGGCGAGCACTCGGGCTCCCTGCTGGGCATGATGGTTGCCCTGACCGAGCCGTCCCGCGTGGCGAGTCTGGTCCTGTGCGACGCCCCGACCCACATCCCGCGCCGCATCCACAACGACGTGTATCCGTTGGGCGAGCCCAGCACGGCGGCCGCCCTGGAGAAGTACGGCGTGGCGCAGTGGTGCGCGAAGACGATCGACTACCGCCTGGACACCCGGCACGCCGACCCCAGGCTGGTCGCCTGGTACGTCGAGCAGATGGGCCGCACCCCGGTCCACGTGGCGGCGGGCCTGACGAACTGCTTCGGCCGGGTGAGCATCGCCGACCGGATCGAGGAGGTGGCGACCCCGACCCTGCTCCTGATCGGCGGCGCCAGCGGCTGGGTGGCCGAACAACAGCTCGCCTCGGCCGCCCGACTGCGCAACGCCAGCGCCGTGGTCTTCGACGACTACGGCCACGGTGCGAACCTCCTGGCCCCGGACCGATGCGTCACAGAAGCCCTGACCTTCTGGCAGTCCCTGGACAGCCCCGAGTGATCGGCCGGCTCACTCGTCGAGCCAGCCGAAATCGTTCACCTGGGCGGTGAAATCATCTAGCCCGCGATGGTGGCCGCGCGTCGTACCCGCCGACGCGTCGTGAGGTAGCCGACCGTGGACCACACCAGCGCGACGGCGGCCGCCGGCACCAGCAGGACCACCAGTACGGCCTTGCCTCCGGAACGCCCGCTGAAGGTGCCGCCGAAGCCGTCGATCACGGCGATCACCGCCGCGGACGCCACGAGCGCGATGGTCAGGAACGCCGCGGCGCGGTAAACGGCTCGGCGTGCGGCGGCGAGCCGGTCGTCGGCCGGGCTGGCGGCCCGGCGGGACCAGGACCGCACCGCGAGGGTAAGTGCCGCGCTCGCGAGGATGGCCGCCGCGACGAGCAGCCAGGTGGTGGTCGCGTCGAGGCCGTCGTCCTCGCGCACCGCGACGCGATAGGCCACCCGGAATTCGTCCCACGCGGAGTCGAACGCGGCGGCGTCGGCGCGGTAGCGATCGACCAGTTCGGCCCACTGGCCCGGGTCCGCCCCGGCGAGCGAGTCGACGTCGGCCGTCACGCGTTGTGTCGCGGTCACGGCCGCGGCGGCCGCGGCGCGGCAGGTCTTCTTGTCGGACGGACACGGGTGGGTGGTCGGCACCGACGCGACGGCACGCAGGGCGTCGAGCGTCCGGCTTGACTGCTCCAGCAGCTCAGGGCCGGGCGCGGCACCGGTCGTGGCCGAGGTGAGCACCGCGACCTCGTTCCGCGCCGCGAGTATCGCCGCGTCACCGGGGGTGCCGCCGTCGTCCGCGGGAGCGGCCGCTGCGCTCGGCACGGCCAGGACGCCGAGCAGCAGGACGACGGTGATCACCAGGGTTCGCATGGTGGTGGACATGGCTGCCTTCCGGTCGCACTCGGACACGCACGTTCGAGGACATCGCTGGCGGCAGGGTTCCCAGAGCGTTGCTATCGCAACGCATTCGGCCTCGCCACGCCGTCGCCTGTCTCATGTGGACAGTCGCGGGACCCCACGTCAGCGCTCGTGGTCGCCCGCGCGGCCGGCGGCTCAGCGTGCCCGGCGGTGCACTGAGACGGGACTAGACGTCACGCAGGCGGAGGGTCAGCGCGCCCGCCATCCGTGCTGCCGCTGACCATAGGGCCGGTATCCCCGATTCGCAGGGGTCAGGCGGGCTTGAACTTCGTCGACAGGTCTTCCTGGGCCATTCGCCGTAGCAGCGACACCAGCGCGTCGCCGAACAGCGTGACGACCACGACCGACTCCAGTATCTCGTCCGTGCTGGTCCGGCCGTCGAGGACACCGACGTCCAGCGCCGCCAGCCGGGCCGCGTACTCGGCGTAGTCGTCCACGCGGTCCAGCAGGTCGGTGTGGCCGAGTTCGGCAAGTACTTCGAAAATGTTGGCCAGCGCGCGTCGCGAGGGGTTGTCCTCCTTGACCGTCCAGCCGAGGCGGTTGACCAGTTCCGCCACGGGTTGCTGGTCGGGCGCGGCATCGTCGGGCGCCGCGGTCACCGCGTAGTGCACGTCGCCCACCACCTTGAACAAGTCGCGGCCGGGGGTCGCGATGGCGTTCAGCACCTCGCCCGCGGTGGCGATCGGCAGGCGTGCGATGTCTACGAGCGCCCGGACCAGCCGGAGCCGGTGGACGTGCTCGTCCGTGTAGCGCGCCTGGTTGCGCTCGGTCCGCTCGCCGTAGGGGAGCAGTCCTTCGCGTTGGTAGTACTTGATCGTCGGGACCGGTACGCCGGTGAGTTTGCTGAGGTCACCAATGCGCACGGAACTCCTCCTTGATAGTTTCACTATCGATAGCTAGAGTATCGATAGTTGTTCTGACAGTCGACCCTACTGGAGTTTCTCGTGACGAACATGGTTCTTCCTGACGCGGCGCGGCGAGTGGGGGACTGGCACCGACCGCTGGTGGCCTTCACCGGCCTGATGCTGGTGACCGCGGTCGTATCCGTCGGCGGCCTGCTGCTCGACGACCGCGTGTTGACCGGCAACCCCATCTGGCTCAAGCCGTTCAAGTTCGCCGTCTCGCTGGCCCTGTACAGCCTCACCTGGGCCTGGCTCCTGTCCAGGCAACGCAGGCGATCCAGGGTGCTGTGGTGGTCGGGCACGACGGTGTCGGTGCTGCTCACCCTCGAGATGGCGATCATCGTCGGTCAGGTGGTCCGTGGTCGCACGAGCCACTTCAACGCCGCCACTCCGCTCGACAGCACGCTGTACAACCTCATGGGCACGGCGATCACGATCGTGTGGGTCCTCGGGATGATCCAGGGTCTTCTCCTGCTCCGGGACCGGACGCCGGACCGGGCGCTGGTGTGGGCCATACGCCTCGGCATCCTGATCGGCTCCGTGGGGATCGGCCTCGCTTTCCTGATGCTCGAACCGACCGGCGACCAGCTCCAGGCCATGCGACACGGAATCGCGGTGGAGCGCGTCGGCGCCCACAGCGTCGGCGTGGTCGACGGAGGGCCGGGCATGCCACTTACCGGCTGGAGCACGACCGGTGGCGACCTACGCATCCCCCATTTCGTGGGAATTCACGCACTGCAGGCACTTCCCCTGCTGGCCATGCTGCTCACCGTCGTCGCCCGCCGGGTGCCGCGACTCGCCGACCCCCGGGTCCGAACCAACCTCGTCCTCATCGCGGCCGGCGCGTACGCCGCTCTCACCGGGCTCGTCACGTGGCAGGCACTGCGCGGACAGTCGCTGGTGGACCCGGACCTGTGGACACTGAGTGTGTTCGGCGTGCTGGTAGCGGCCACCGGTCTCGCCGTTCGCGCCGCACTCGCCGCGGCGGCGGCATCGGATCCGGCACCGATCCGAGTGGCGGCCATCCGATGAGCACCCTGTTCGACCTCGCCTTCCTTGCCACGACACCGTTCTGGCTGCTCATGATCTTGCTGCCGGCGTGGTCGTGGACCAGAAGAATCATCTTCAGTTACCTGATCACGCTTCCCGTCCTCGCCGTGTGGGCCGTCGCCGCGGCTCCGGTGTTCGGTCCACTGTGGTCATTGGTGCTCAGCCCCAGTCTGACGGGTCTGCAGGACTTCGCCGCCGAGCCGGCCGCGATAACCGCGCTGTGGGCCCAGATCATCGCCTGGGATCTGTTCATCGGCCGCTGGATGTATCTCGACAGCAGGGCACTGCGTATCCATCCGCTGGTCATGGGCCCGGTTCTGGTTCTGACCGTGCTGCTTTCGCCTCTTGGACTTCCGCTGTACCTGATACTCCGCAGCACACCCCTCGCCCAACGCGCCAAGAACCCCGACCCCACAACTCCTCGAGAACCTCTCCATTTGGAGACTCACAAGCGGACAGGTATTCCCTACGCTGTCGTCGGGGTGCCCCGGGAACGGAGAAACGCGGATGCCGACGATGCGTGACCTGTCCGCCGCGGAGCGGATGAGTACCGACGAGCTGGCGGCGGTGCAGCTAGAGCGTCTGAAGTGGACGTTGCGACACGCGTACGGGAACGTCCCGTTCTACCGGGCGAAGTTCGACGAGGCGGGGGTGCATCCGGACGACTGCCGAGAGTTGGCCGACCTGGCACGGTATCCGTTCACCACAAAGCAGGATCTGCGGGAGAACTATCCGTTCGGCATGTTTGCCGTGCCACGTGAGCGGGTGAGCCGGATCCACGCGTCGAGCGGGACGACCGGCAAGCCGACGGTGGTCGGTTACACCGAGGCGGACATCGACACGTGGGCGACGGTCATGGCGCGCTCGATCTACGCGGCGGGTGGGCGGCCGGGTCACCGGGTCCACATCTCCTACGGCTACGGCCTGTTCACCGGCGGCCTTGGCGCGCACTACGGCGCGGAGAAGTTGGGCTGCACGGTGATTCCCGGAAGTCGCAGATCTCGACGGCGCGTGCCGTGTGCTCTCGTTCCGCACGCCTGGTGTGCGGCAACCGGAGTCCACCTGCGACGAACCCGCCCCTGGTCAGCGCGTGCCGCCCGAGCATGACGTTGTCCAGTACCGTCGAGTTCGCCGACAGCGCGGTGTTCTGGAACGCCCGGCCGATCCCGAGGCCGGCCAGCTTGTGGGGCCGAAGCCGCAGCAGGTCCGTCCCGCCATAGCCGACGGAACCGTTGCTGGCCCGGTAGAGTCCGCTGATCACGTTGAAGCAGCTAGACTTTCCGGCGCCGTTCGGTCCGATGAGCGCGTGCAGCTCGCCGGGAAGCACGGAGAATGACACGCGGTCCAGCGCGCTCAGCCCACCGAAACGCAGGGTCACGTCGCGCACTCGCAGTTCCGCGGCGGTCATCCCGTCCACCTCGACAGAGTCTTCGTCGCGGGCGTCGCGGTGTCTGGCACCGGCTCGGCGTGGTCGCCCAGGTAGAGCCGGCGCACGTCGGGGCTCGCGGCGAGCTCGGCACTCGAGCCCGCCAACGCGACGCTGCCGACCTCGAGTACGACCGCGCGATCCGCGACCGACAGGGCCATCACCGCGTTCTGCTCGACCAGCACGACGGCCGTGCCCTGGTCGTGGATCTCCCGGATGATCTCCGAGATGCGCCGTACCACTTTCGGCGCGAGCCCGAGCGACGGCTCGTCGAGCAGCAGCAGCCGTGGGCCGGACATGAGTGCCCGCCCGATCGCCAGCAGCTGCTGCTCACCGCCGGACAGCAGCCCGGCCCGCTGGTCCGCGCGTTCGCCGAGCATGGGAAACAGGTCGAGCACTCGTTGCCGTGCGGCCGCGCGCGCCGCCGAGGAGGCCGCCGCGATTCCGCCGGCCCGCAGATTCTCGGCAACGGTCATCCGCGTGAAGATCTGCCGCCCCTCCGGCACCCCGACGACACCCAGCCGCACGATGGCCGCCGGGTCGAGCCGGTCGATCCGGCGCCCGTGATAACGGACGGAACCGCCGACCACCGCACCGCGATGCAGCCGGAGGGTGCCCGAGATCGCCCGCAGGAGGGTGGACTTGCCGGCGCCGTTGCCGCCGAGGACGGCCAGCACGCCGGCGGGAGAGACGTCGATGTCGACACCGTGCAGTGCGACGACCGACCGGCCGTAACGCACGCGTAACTCCCGAATGGTCAACACCGCGACAGTCTGCGAACCACGGTGGCCGCGGCCACACCCCCACATGGAGAGGTAAACGGCAACGAATCGGACACGCGGCGCTACCGCAGGCCGGCCTCGCTGGCCTTGCCGATCGCCTCGACCCGGTTCGCCGGACGCCGGCACCTGCCCGGGGGAGTAAGGACTGAACAGTCCTTGACCGTGTTCCTGCTCGCGGCTAAGGTCGAGGTCTGCCGGTTCGGCCCTATTTCTGCAGGTCTCGCGTGAACCCTGGCGCGTCGACGAACTCGGAGAAGGCATAGTGCCGGAGTACGTCGAGGAAGGCCTGCCGCTGGGCCGGATCGACATGGCCGAGGAGACTCTGCTCGGCCTTCTGCGTCGCGGTCGTCGCACGCTGGCAGACCCTGCGTCCGCGTGGGGTAAGGGTCGGCTGGCGAGCCCTCCGGTCCCGCGGATCCGGGGTTCGGACAACTAGCCCTTTGGTCTCGAGGGAGTCAAGGGTCGCGGAGATGACGGACTTGTCAATCTTGACGAGCGTGGACAACTCCAGCTGAGTCATCGGCGAGGACATCAACGCGACCATCACGAAGTGTTCTTTGAGGGTCACCCCGGTCGCCTCAAGGGCGGCGGACTTGGTCTGGCCGAATCCGAGCCAAGCGCGATTCAGTAACCAATTGACGTCGCCGTGCAGCGGATGTTCGGAGCCTTCCATTCGGGCATCGTACCCAATGACGTGATCTCAACAAGATTCACGCGCCTGGCGGCAGCAGGTCAACGTGCGGCTGCACGTGCGGGTGCCACGGCGATCTCACTGACGTGATCTCAACAAGATTTACGTGAGTCGACCGTGTTCCATATGGGTGAGTACGAGTGCGGCTTTGACGATGTTGCCGATCTTGCTGGGGCTG
>Ga0193717_1002005_pt1 | contig 12053 bp, 12 predicted proteins | sample U2c2metaG_FD_145900 | JGI IMG/M metagenome (GOLD analysis project Ga0193717, IMG submission 145900) | Soil microbial communities from a riparian zone of the East river system, Colorado, United States - U2c2 | ecosystem: Environmental > Terrestrial > Soil > Riparian zone | place: USA: East River...
GCCGTAGATCTGGAACAAAATTTCCGTTACGGTCCAACCGAAGCGTCAGGTTGAGCCGTGACCATTGTTCTATGGCAAGAATGCGAAAGCGCCTACGGGCAATCGATCTATATTCAGGGGTTGGTGGATGGGCCCTCGGACTTAGACTGGCGGGCATTGAGGTCGTTGCGTCGTACGAGCATTGGGGCCTAGCTAACGAAACGAACTTCAAAAACAATCGGCATCAGGCGCAGACGGCGGATGTTCGGCGTCTCGCTCTCGACGAGCTTCCCACGGACATCGACATAGTAGTCGGTAGTCCGCCATGTACGCAGTTCTCGTTCTCCAACCGCGGCGGTAACGGCGACATCGCGGACGGCTTGCGGGACATTGTCAAGTTCTTGACGATCGTCGACCATCTCCAGCCCGTCGCATGGGCAATGGAGAACGTGCCTCGAGTCTCAAAAATCATCGAACATGAGCTCCGCCCGGGAGGTCGTCTTCGTCGCTTCAAGCATCTGAACATTGTATCCCGTATTGTGAACATGGAAGACTTTGGCCTGCCTCAAAGGCGAAGTCGTTGCATCGCGGGCAACTTTAGTTTTGATTTGCTTAGAGGCTATGCGGGTAAGACATCCAAACGAACTCTTGGCCAAGTAGTCGAGTCGTTGGCGAGCGATCCTGTACTCGATCCGATCTACGGGTTCGCACTGATCAAAAACGACCTTCGCGATCACGTCACTGAAGATGTCCTCAATGCGGAGGAGGTGAGGATCAATAGCGCTAATAAGACCATCCATCCCGTCTACAACAGCATGCCATTTCCGGATCGCTTGGATCGAAGTGTTCGGACAATCACCGCGACCTGCACAAGAGTTTCTAGAGAGAGTATTGTCATTAGAAATGTCGCCGGGTCGGCAGCGTTTCGGCGCTTGACGATACGGGAAAGAGCTAGTCTTCAGGGCTTTCCAGTTACCTTTCAATTCTACGGGTCAACCTATGGTCAGAAATTGCGAATGGTAGGAAATGCCATTCCGCCAGTGTTCAGCTATTACATGGCGCAAGCTTTCAAAGGAACGTCACCCGACGATGTTCCAACTCTCACAGAGCAGACGGCACGTTTGAAATTGCCGGCCACACCTGCGATGGACGCTCGACCCGACCGGCCTGGTGCGCACTATCCGACAGATCGGAAGTTCCGTTTCGCGATCCCCAGCCTTCGCCTAAAGAGCGGTGTACGATTCGAATTGGTGAACGTTTTCGAGCGAGACCATCAAGGCTGGGAGGTGAACTTCTATTTCGGAAGCTCAAAGTCCATCCACACCCTACCTCTCGATAAGGCGCTGCTTAAGCGTTTGATGCAGCGATTGCCGGATTCAGCCAAGGCGAGGATCGGTGGCACGCTTGCTGAACTCGCAGACTTCGTCACCGCGGCCGACATTGCCAGAATGCAAGGAATTTGGAGTCATAAAGGGCTTGGGCGGACCACTCCATTCATGCTTTTGGACAAACTTGATGAATCTGGTGCTCGGCTCGTTGAGTTATTGAATGAGCACAAGCTCCATGCTGAAGCACTGATAGCCAAGACAGTGGGCGCTCACTATAGCAACTCGCGCAAGAAACCAGTTGGCGTGGCGAAGTTGGTGCGGAACGCGCCCTTGATCCTTTCAGGTCTGTTGGTCGGTTCAATGGCCAACGTTGGGTTGGGCATGGTGGCAACCATATCTGCGACGCGCCGGCGGCCGACCTCGACTTAGCCCAATTTTTCTTCCACGTCCGTCGATCGGAGGATGAAACGTGGTCGACCGGCTCACCCCTGCTGAACGAAGCGCCCATATGGCGCGCATCAAGAGGGCAAACACAAAGCCTGAACTCGTGGTCAGAAGACTACTGCATCGACTTGGCTATCGGTTCCGTACCCAATTCAAGAATGCGCCCGGCCGACCCGACATCGCCTTCCCTGGCCGTCGGAAAGCGATCTATATTCACGGATGCTTTTGGCATGCGCACGAAGGCTGCTCGGTAAGTCGGGTTCCCAAAACGCACACGGATTTTTGGCGAGCTAAGTTTGATCGGAATCGCGAACGTGACAGAAGACTTGAGAAAGCGGCACGTGACGCAGGGTGGGATTGCTTAACGATCTGGGAATGCGAAGTTGGCGATGAAACAAAGTTGGCCAACCAGCTTCGCAAATGCTTGGGTCCGCCCAAACGGCAGCTCTTACCCGAGAACAGGCGCCACACATTCGTAAGTTGTCGGTGAGATTGTCCACCCACTCGTTTGAGATAGGAAAAGGGCCGCGTATGGTCCGGGTATGATTTGAGGCTCGTAACCTGCCAAACGCATTTGTGAGCGCTCTATTAGGTAGAGGCTGTAGCTTTCGCCCAAGGCTTCGGATGCTGCGATCTCGTTTCGGGTCCAGAAAAAGCGCTTGGGACCCTCGTAAGACTTGACCTCTACAAAGAGGTCGTGGTGGAGCACGCTCGAACTGGAGAAGGAGGCGATGTCGTAACCAGCAACGACATTCTCGTCTGAGACGAGCCGTACCTGATCCACTAGAGGGTGGCTTGCAAGCCTTCGTCGTTCGAAGGCCAGCACCCATTCCTCGGCTTCCTTTCCGTGGATCGCGTCTCTATCAAGTTTCGCTTCCAGCTCTGCGAGACTCATTGAACGTCGCACTCGTCGATGGTTTGCAGCACGGGCGCCACCGAGGAACAATGACTTGTAGGTTTCGGTGACGCGCCAGAACCGGCTGCCAACGTTCTCGCGCGCGGCTACAGCGAATTCAATAATCCAAAGTGGTAGCCCTTCTCCGGCGCCCGGCAACAACATGGCGTCAAGCCAGAGACTCCCATTCACGTTCGCTTGTAGGCATCTGCCCGCGCCGTCCTCGGACAGTCGGTTCACTAGGGAAGTGGCAGTCAACTCTCCGAGCTTTCTTGTCCAACTGCCACATTCGCCGGCAGCATCAGTAATTCGAATCACACCATCCCGCTCCGAAATGAAGTTCATCTCGCGCAACAGCGCGATCGTGTTTCGACCTTTCGACCAGACCGCCGGATACGATGCTGCCAAGTCCTGCAGTAGGTGCTCCTCCTGCCGACCGTAGCGACGATCCTTCATCAACCCAAGGAGGGCGATGGTCTGTCTCGCAGAAAGCAGACCGTCAGAGCGTCTTGCGACGTTCATAGGCTTCGAGAATCGCCCGGATGTCATCGGCATCGTCATCACCACCGGCGGTTAGCAGTGGGATTTCATCGGCATCCACTAACTCTGATAGGCGACGCTCCTTGACGACCAAACGTGAATCGATGTCGTCGTCTACCGTGCCCTGTGAGACAAGATACAGATAGGTGACGGCGAGCCCTCCTGATGGATTGTATCGATGAATTCTATCTTTCGATTGGATGAAGCGGCTGGCGTTGAAGTCACGATCAAAGTAAACCGCTGATCGGCAAGCCCTGTGCAATGAGATCGATTCTCCGACCGCTTGAGGATTGGCAATAAGTATCGCTCGTTCGCGTGTTCGGTGAAAACGGTCTATGATATCCTCCCTCGTTCCAAGAGAGGGTTCATCCTCAATTTCACCCCCGGACACCGGCGTAGCTCCTGTGAGAACCTCAACAAAGGGAGCCGCATCTCGAAATACGTGACGAAGAAGAGCCAGATTGCCGAGGAAGTAGGACCAGATAAGGACCTTTCCCTGCTCCCGCAGAATCTCCGCAGCTAAGTTCTGGCATACCTGAAGCCGAGCAAGGTCTCGTGTTGCTTGGAACTCGCGGACAAGATCCATCACCTCCAGTTCGCTGATCGAGAAATCTCCCGTGCCTCCTGTATCGAAAACTCCCTCTTCCTCCAACGGCCGGAGGAGTAGTTCGGGGTTGACGCTAGCTTGGCGCAGGCGGATCAATCGAGCTTTTACGCGGAGTGGCGCCCCGGGATTGTCGAAATCCTGCCGAAGTTGTGGAACGATTCGACGCTCTAGGCTTCGATAGATTCGCTCGTGTGTCTCCTGCATAGGTACGGGAACACGAGCCTCGTGGATTGTCGGGAGCCCCAAATCCGCCTTGCGTATGCGAGTGTAGAAAGGCTGAATCTTTGACTTTAGCTCCGGTATGGCGCGAGGCATGGCCCCATCGGTCATCGCCCTCAGGGAGGCCACGGGGAATCCAATGATCTGTCGGCTTGGATAAATGAATCTAAAGAGATTGGACAAATCCTCGTATCCGTTCGGCGCAGGAGTTCCAGTCAAGACCACGCGGGACGCTGCGAGGGGTGCGAGGCGAAGTGCCGCCGACGCCCAAATACCATCATCACGTTTAATGTAGTGGGCCTCGTCGAGAACCATCATGGTTCGATGGCCAGCTCGGCTTAGGAGGGCCCGAAAGTCTTCCTCCGAGGCAGTTAGAGTGGGGTACGAGGTCAACGTGATCTCGACATCGCGGGATGCAAAACGGATGCCTCGCAGATGATCGGCCCGCTCCCGAGCGGGCATTGCCCCTGATATCCGCTTAGCCGCCGGCATTCGAAGGAAGATATCTTTGTACTCGTCCTCCCACGCTTTGAATGACGAAAGTGGTCCGACAATCAATAGTCGGTCGACTACCTTCTCGTTATCTGATGGCAAACTCTTCAAGTAGGCGTAAGCCGCATACACGATCGATGTTTTGCCAGCGCCGGGAACTGAGAAGTTGCATGCGTTCTGCGCAAACGCCAGGTGGAATGCCGAAAGCAACTGCTTGCGATAGAACGTGCGCCCAGGACAATCCCGCTCTACGACACTGACAAACGAACGAAACGCTTCGGTATCAATCTGCCGGTGCCAAATATCATAGGCTTCCTTTGAAAAAAGCGTGAACCGACGCTCCTCGCTTTCCACACGATCAAGGACATCTGAGACATGGTCGCCGGTTTCAAGGCGCGCGCCGATTCGATTGAGGATTTTCGCAATTGTCTGATAGCGACCAGCTAAGGTCTCCACCGGTGTGGGCATTTCCAGGCTACCATCGATCGCGACTGATCCGCGGACTTGGCGGAGATAGGTCGCAAATAGAGGGTGTCGAACGACGCTTGCGTCTGCACCACGCAATACGAGCGCTTCCTTTTCAGGATCGAATTCGAGGCTGACCGTCGCCAAATTCGTTCGCCTCAGTTGGCAGCGCGTTCGAACTTTTTCTTCATTTCAAAGGTGCGCCGATTGATTTCTCTGACGAGGGCTTCGTTTTCTCGGTCGGCCAGAAAGCCTGGACTTTCAATATCCACTTTGTTGATCGCGAGTATGGCTCGTTCAAGATATTCACGTGGGGCAAGTTCACCGACTTTGTATTCAAGTTTGGTGCTCGACTTCCCAAAGTTCTCCTTCATTGAGGCTTGTACTTTTTTGCTCCAGACTTCATTGCGGGCGCGGGCGGCTTGGACTTTGGAGTCGTTCCCCTGATTTTCCTCGATGAACTCTTCGAGAGTGCCCATTTCCATAGTCGCGGGATCAACTTTGGCTTGATGCTTGTCGCGAAAAGTCTCCCAAATTTCCTTGTGCGCGAAAAAGTTCTTGCCTTTGCTCTGATGGGAGATTTCGCGATAGCTCTTTCCTGCGTCCGAGTGTTCGCCTAACCGGATATAATCGAATTGAATATTCTTTAGTTGGAGAACGTCGAATTCTGGATCAAACGCCCACGGTACCCTGGCGTTTCCGTTCCGAAGGCGATTTAGATCGCCGTTCAAATCGACGAACATGCCCTCCTCTGTGGTCAGGAGGGTGTAGAGCCTGGGGCAGCCTATATGCTCAAGGTAGTCATCCATTAGGGCCATTATCTCAAGGAGATTTTTTGCGTATCCCTTTGACTGCCCCATCAATTTGTCGATTTCTTCTTCGAGAATATTGAGGTCGACGCGCAGTCGACGCGCGTGCAAGTATTTCTGTAGAGGTCCGTACTCGACCTTCGCGTCTTCTCCCAGTTGGTATTGGGTTTCGAGGCGGACAATCTCCTTCTGGTTCTCATCGTAGGCGTGAGGAAGAACGATCGCATCTAGATACTGTTTCGTCTTCTTCTTGCCTTCGAGGCGGCGGAGCAGCATCGCGCGGCGATTACCGTCGATGATCACGCCGTCTAGGCTAACGATCCCAGGTCGTTGCTGCTGTTTGTCTTCAAGATCCTCCAGCGTTCGTTCATTGCTCGTAACACTGGAATTCCAGAGCAAATTTTCAATCAATCCGTGCAAGACATCGTCATAGTGCTCTGGAGTGACCGCGTGCTCTTGCTCCCAAGTGAGCATCTCGGCCTCAAGGCGGCCATTGTGCCTGTTGTAGATCAGCCAATCGAGATCTACGCGGTAGACGTTGAAGGATTGGGTCACGCCCTGATAGTGCAGCTTTTGATTTCCGCCCGTCGGGCCCCGCGCCAGAAGCTCGGTGAGTTTCTGTTTTCGGACTTCAGGTGCCAACACCATCGATTTCCCCAAAGCTAATGGGCGGCTTCAGGTTCATACTTGAGCCGACCGGACCTACAACTCTGGGGACACGTTACACTCGACGCTATAGGGATGGAACGCCTTTATGGTCCTCCCGATCCGCCCCACTCCCGTCAATCCACGGTGTGTCGTCCGGTCAGATTTGGGCGAGGAATTTCGGGCGCGCCGCGGTGGCTATCGGCAGGCGGGCGCCGCATCCCGCTCAGTGTGGTTGTTCAATCTCAGCCAGCTCGCGCCCTTGGATCGCTCAAAATGTTCGTCTGACCTGCTTCTCACCATATCGCGCCAGGACTGAACGGCACCTCTGCCGCGAGCATCTTGGAGCGGACAATGACAATCGAAAGCCTGACAGGACCCGCGCGCGGTGCGCTGTCCGTCGCACAGTTTTGTAGCTGGGCCAGCATCGGGCGAACGATCGCCTATCAGGAGATCGCGATGGGCAAGCTCCGCGCGCGCAAGGTCGGCCGGCGTACGTTGATCCCCTTCGCGGAGGCGCAAAGGTGGCTGGATGCCTTGCCGACGCCTCTGGATGCGTTCGAGCAGCAGCAGAATGACAAACGCGCTCTCATTGCACGGTAAGCCGCTATGACGAAGCTTGTTTCACGGGCGGCCCCCATTGACCGTCCCAACGACACTCCGCTGATGCGGCAGGCCGTTCTCTATCTCAAGAATTCGAGCATCGAATTCATTCGGCCGACCGCGCATCAGCTAAAAATCGGCCCCATCAACTTCTATCCGGACCGAGGTACGATCCAGCTCGACGGAGAGCGTGCGCGCAAAGAGCGCGGCCTCGATGCTCTTCGGGAACTGTTGTCCCGCCTGCGGGGCCCGACTGTCCTGGCAATCGAGAGCCTCTGACAGAAAACGCTATACCCACCGGGCAAAAATGGCGTTGCAACTCTCTTGACAACCATTATTTTTTCTTTGGGAGCTTGCCTAAGCAAGCGTAACTGATCTCTCTGGTTACGCGTCTTCCATCAACTTCCTCTCCATCCCACCTGCATCCAATCTGCCTCTTCCTCTGTAGCTTTCTGCTTTGCAGGGGAAATTGTGACCAAGGAATGTGGGGTGGCTGCCGCCATGGTGGCGCTGTGAGCCGGGAATGCAGCCGCGCAAGGGGTCCGCTAGTACCTTTCTCCTAAATTTCCGCCAGCATAATCAGTGCCATAGCCGGAGAGACTTCCGTTTCTTACCGGACCCATTCCGTTTCTTTGCGTATTTGAGCGCTGGTAGCCAACGCTGGGCGGTTGCGGCCGAGCGCGCTACCATCGCCGGCATGACCTCAGTGAATCGCATTGCCACAGTGCGCATCGAACTCGACCGCATCGATCCACCCGTCTGGCGGAGAGTGGAGGTGCCGCTGACTACAACCCTGCGGGGCCTGCATGACGTGATTCAGGCCGCCCTGCTGTTCCTCGACTACCATCTCTTCCAGTTCGATGTTGGCACCAAATGCTATGGGATTCCGGACCCGGAATGGAACGAAGGACCTGAGACGTTTGACGCGAATAACATCACGCTGGCCAAACTTGTCGAGCGCGGCTTCTTGCAGTTTTCCTATACCTATGACTTCGGCGACAACTGGCGGCATTCCATAGATGTCGAAACGACATCTGCCGCCGATCCAAGTCTCAGCTATCCTCGATTCATCAACGGCGCGCGCCGCGCTCCTCCTGAAGATGTCGGCGGCGTGCCGGGCTTCTGCGAGTTTCTCGAAGCGATGGCCTCCCCACGGCATCCGGAGCACAAGCGCTTACGTGCTTGGTACGGCGGCCCGTTCGATCCTGGAGATATCGACGTTTCGACCATCATGATCCGCATGGAGCATCTCGCCCGCCGCCGAAGAAGCCTCAAGGTGCATGCGCCACAGATCACTCCAAATGATGCATCTCATCGGCAATGATCCGAATGTGTTCGATGTGTCGCTGTATCCAATATTGATGATCGCTCAGATCAGTAATGCGCTTCTTACGTGACAGGCGGCGCAACTCAGCCACATCGGCTCGGATACCCGAACTCGCTTCCCGCTCGACATTCGACAGCACCGCCTCGAACTCGGTCGTACCACGGGCCGCTTCGAGTTTGTCGCAGAGAACTTTGATCCGTTCGCCCCGAGAGGGACGGCGATCCGCGAGGTCGGGCGGACCGTTCGGCCCTTGGCGTTGGAGTGATTCGTCGTCAATCACGCGATCGATCTGCTCATTGAGCTTGCGCACCATATCGCGCCACATCTGAGCGCGCCGCTCCGGCGAGGCGTTGTAAGCCCGATCTCCTACGGCGTAGTCATAGAGATTGAACTTCACGGCTACCGCCTTGGGCAACATTTGGATCGACTGGATCACGGCCACCAGCCAGTTGTGCAGGGAGCGCTCGTCGCCCTCGAAAGAATCATTGGTCGCGAGATGATCCAGCCGACTAAGATTGTAGTCGGTCACAGCATCACCGGTATCAAAGCAGCGCGTCGTCATCTGCGGCCCCCTCAAGCCAGCACTCGGCCAGTACTCAGGCGGTGCATTTCAGTGTGTAGGGTCAATCACTTAGAGCCAACGGTTTCCGTTTTTGGCCCGGCGTATTCCATTTGTGAGGGTCAAAAGAAGCGGTGCTTGGCCTCCATCCTCCGAAGCTCTTCATCCATTTCGAACCGCTGAATATAGAGATCGGTATAGAGTTGGCGCGCCTTGGTCGCTCCGTTGTCCAACTCGCTCTTGAACCCGGCTGCCTCACGCGCCTTGGCACCAATCACGCGAGAGCTACCTACCCGTTTCGTAGTCACTGTACCTTGGGGACGCGCGCGCACGCCGGCCACATTCTTCAAGAGTCGTACTTTGCGGCGATCTTCCGAATCCCGACGCGTAAGGTTTGGGGCGAGGCCCTTCATGACATAGCGAAACCACTTCCATTGTAACTGCACGCTCTCGTCCTTATGCCGCACGACGATCGTTTTGGTCTTTTCGCCTCGCTTCTGCAAAGGAACCCGTCCCGTCAAATTCTTGATGCAGCCCTTCGCCCAATTCGTGAGACCTGCCTTCCCATCGGCATAACCATCGCGAGGCACGCTGGCGAGAATATGCGAGTGCAGGCCTCGCTCTTTGCTTCGCTCAAGAACGAAAATCCAAGCTCGTGGTAGCTCGCGCGCGTCACACCATTTGCGGAAACGTTCGAGGAACTTCTCGTTCAGATCGGCCAACTCTTCGTCGGCCACTATGCCGACAGTGGACCACGCGATTGTCATGTGGACGTTCATGACCCGTCCATTACGATTTGCGAAAGCCACCGCGTTATAGGCATTCTTGAACTGCCTATCGTTGATCGATTTCGTCACACCCCATGACGCCTGAGCCTTCAACTGCTCGGGTTCGGCGGCTCCGTGAATCGCCCTCATCAAATCGACGTTTGGTCCAACCCCATGCGTGAGCCATGCCGAGGGATAACGCTTCTTGCGAAAAGCCTCGATCCCCGACTCTCGGCAATACCTGGCGTAGTCGTCCGCACTCTCGAAGTCCTCGCGGGTTAGCGGCCCATCCGGCTTCTCACGCATCAAGTTCTTCCCCGCTGGTAGCAATTGCTCGGTGCGCCACTCGAAACGTCCCTATCGAACGAACGAGGGCCAACATGAGCGTCGCTGAATACGGCAGACTCCCATTTATTCCTGAGCGGACGCTACGCAAGCACTTTGTTCACGAGCCTACCGACAACCGCTTTCGCGCCGCCGCGCGCATGCGCCAAGCCCTGTGGCGGCAACAGCACGGTTGGAAAGCGGGGTACCAGAAATCGCCCGACGGCGCGCGCCGCAAGATCGGCAATTGCGTGGAGACCGCGGCGGCCCGCGAAGGGGCGAACTTCATCTCGGCCGATGTCGCCCAACTCGTTCGCCGGGAGATCGCTTTTCGTGAGGACGGCGCTCTTTTTGATGAGCGGCGGTTGGCTACGAATCTGCTCTCCTCCTCGCCGGTGGTTTTCAACACGTTCGGGCCACTGAAACTCGACCCAAAGCTCGCCACGCGGGTGTTCCGTCGGCTCTTCCCCGGCTTTGTGCATACCGTCACCGGTATCTTGTTCGAACACGCGCCCGACCGCGGCAATCCGGCCTACACCGCGGATTTCACGGCATTCGATCTTCTCGTCCAGTGCCGAACGACCAGCGGCCAGCGAGGCTTCATTGCCATCGAGGTCAAATTCACAGAGGCACTAACGGAATCGCCCGCGCGACTTCGGCCGCGGTACGACGAACTGTCGGCAAGCTCCGGGTGTTTCAAGACGCCCGAAAATCCGATCCTGAGAACCGCTCCCCTTCAGCAATTCTGGCGGCAAGAAATGCTTGCAGCAGCGCTCGTTCAGAACGGCTTGTATGCCGTCGGCCGCTTCGCGGTGGTCGCACCACAGTTCAACAACCAAGTGCAAGACGCGATCGCGATCTTCCGAGAGCAGATCGCCGACACGGCTCCCGTTGCCTTCGACGCCATGAGCCTGGAATCCGTCGTGGAGACGATCGGCAAGGCCGGCGCACGCAAGATCGCATCCGCGCTCCACGACCGATATTGCGACTTCACGACAATCACCCATCTGATTTGACGGACAAGCAGTGTAACCTTTCATAGGATCGACACATGACCAGTACCAAGCGCCTGCCTGACTTTCGCGCATTCACCGTGATCAAAAAGCAAGGTCAGAAGGACTTCTGGCTTGATATCGGGGCCGGCTTCTCGCACCGGGACGAGAGTGGTGTGACGGTGCTCTTGGATGCGCTGCCCACGGACAGCAAGATCGTGCTTCGTCCGCTCAGCAAATCGGCCGCGAGCCAACACCAGGACTAGCGGCGCGCCAATTGGCCCTCACCTTCGCCGGACAGGTCGCCTCGGGGTCTTCAAGAATTCGGCTGGATCGACCTCAAGAGTCTCAGCCAACTTACCGATTATTTCGAGGCCGACGTATTGTGAGCCTCTTTCGAGGTTGCCGAGATAGGTGCGATTTACGCCCGCTTCATACGCCAGAGCTTCTTGCGACAGGCCTTTACCATGCCGCAAGCGCCGCAGGTTGGTAGCAAAGACCTGGCGCAAGTCCATGCTCCCAGTGAACGGCCGCGCCGCTTATTGACCCACCGCTTTAAAGCGGCAAAATTCATCCAAAGAACGGTGAATGGTGGGGACAGGCATATGCGCCGGAGCACTCGAAATGCCCGTCAGGCGGGTCGGGCCAAGCTGACCGGTGCCCTTACGTGTGCCGTCGTGGTGACGTGCAGCCTCGCGCATGGCCAGCCCGTGGAGACCATCGGACGTTTGCCTTGCGGGCAGCTAACGACGGAAACGCTCGCGGCGCAGCCTTGGAGCGCGGACGGCCAACCCTTCGGGTTGCCGATCTCGAATTGGACCGGCGAAACCTTCCAGACCCTAAGAGCCCGGATCATGGCCTGCCACGCTGACAAACCAGCGGCAGCCGTTCGATCCCTCATCAGGCATGTCGATCATCTGGAAGAGCACACCAAGCCGATACTTGGCGGACTTGCTCAGCAGCGCGAACGAGCCCAACGCGCAGAGACGCAGCCGCGAAAAGCGTTCAGTGAGCCAGGGGAGGCGGAATCCAAGGCGCGTCTAAGGGAGCTAGCTGCT
>Ga0193717_1002006_pt1 | contig 12048 bp, 9 predicted proteins | sample U2c2metaG_FD_145900 | JGI IMG/M metagenome (GOLD analysis project Ga0193717, IMG submission 145900) | Soil microbial communities from a riparian zone of the East river system, Colorado, United States - U2c2 | ecosystem: Environmental > Terrestrial > Soil > Riparian zone | place: USA: East River...
GGGCGGTTAGCTCAGCGGTAGAGCATTGCTTTCACACGGCAAGGGTCACAGGTTCAAATCCTGTACCGCCCACCAATTCCTGCAGCTATGGTCTGCCCGCTGAGTCCCCATAGCGACGCGGAAAAATGACGCGGAACGTCGTCCCTTCTCCCTCGGACGACTCGAGCTCGATACTGGCATCGAGCAATTCGCAGAGCCTTTTCACGATCGACAATCCGATGCCTTCCCCGCCGGGCAATTGCGCAGGAGGACTCGATTGTGAGGCGAGCGTGGGTGCGGCGCCTGCTTGCAGCGAGGGGGAGCTCGGCGAAACATTGCGCTGCTCCGCGTCGTGCGCTTCGACCGTCGCGCGCTTCAAGACCCGTGCGAGCGGTGTCGCGGAAACGCGCTTGAAACCGGGACCTGTGTCCTGAACACACAACGCCCATTGGGGCCGGCGCTCGTTCTCGCCCGCTTCCCAAGTTACCTTGACGCCTCCCTGCTCGGTGACATTGAGCGCGTTGAGCACGAGATTTTGCACGATGCGCTGGATCTTCCCCGAATCGCCGTCAACCATGAGCGGTGTCGGGCCCTTGGCAATCAGAAACAGATTTCTCTCGGCCGCCAACGGACGATTGACATCGCAGAACTCCTTCAGGAGCGAGGCCACATCGAAATGCGTGATGTCACGCCGCTCGTGACCAGCTTCGAGGCGCGCCTGATCCATGAGGTCTGTGAGCAGCTTGTTGAGCGATTGCACACCCTGGCGCAGCATCTCCGAAAACTTCGTTCGATTTTGCTCCGATACTCCACCCCGCATGAGAACGGCGAAGGCGTTTGCAATGACATGGGCACGCCCGCGTAGATCGTGCGCCGCTTCGCGCCAACCCTCTGCTCGCTCCTGTTCAAGTGTTTTCAGTTGAGCCAGGGCGAATTCCAATTCCTTCAATCGACTTGCAGCCTCACTTTGCTGCAATTGAGCGTATCGCTCAGCGCTGGCGCAAACGCCATCGCTGCACAGCCGAACGAGCTCTCTCCGGGCAAACTGCATCACAGCCGGATCGAGCCCGGCATTGAGTGCCTGATAATCTTCCAGCTCTTGAAGCAGACACAGATGCAGGTGGCTCCACTCGCGCATCGCCTCGGGCTGGTTGTAGCCTTGCTGCCATCGGTGCAATCCGTGCTCAGCCGCGGACTCTGTCTGCTCCTCATGCGCTTGCGCGCGATCGGATGGGTTTTGGGCGGAAAGCCGCCATTCGAACGCGTCCAGGACCGCTGGAATGTGATCGACGAACTGCGCGCGAGTAATCGTGGAGGCGGTGGTCAGGTCCGGATCCGCATCGACCGCGCGCCGCCAGGCGCTGAGAACAGCCTCGCGTCGCAGGGCCAAATAGGCGGCCAGGCTCTTGAGTACGGCGGACGATTGATCAGTGTCGTTCAATGTGATCCGGCCCAACTACCCCGAAACGGTCTCAGCCACCTTGTGTGATTTTTCCAATGACATTGCATGCATCGATTCAGAAGCCGAACATCACGCGCGCACGCCAAGCCTAGCCTGAACTTGACCCGGGCCTTGTAGGCAATCAGGCTGACTTCGGGCGAATTGCACGCTGATGCACTTATGAACGTCTCCGAAATCACTGCCATTCACGAAGCCGCGCACGCCGTCGCGGCGATTCGCACCGGCCTACCGTTCGAACACGTTTCGGCGCTACCGGACCACGCGGATGAAACTGACGGCGCCCTGTACTGGATCGAACTTCACGACCAACTCGGACTCACGATGCCGCCCGACGCGCTTGCCGTGGTCTTGCTCGCCGGGCCTTGTGCGGAAGCACGGCTCCGGCGCCTGCGTTTCGATCGCGTCCTGGCCGGAGAAGCCGCCATGGACGATCGGGATTCCATAGCCACGCTCGGCTTGAGCGACGCGCAGTTCATTGCCGCCAGCCGCAACGCGTTGGCGCTCATCGACCACGACTGGCCGGCGATCGAACGTGTCGCGAACGCGCTCATGAGCGGCAGGTCACTCGGCTTCGACGAGGTCGAGGCGCTCGTCGAAGCGACTCATCAGGATTAACAACGAGCCCTCTATCTACCTTCCGGCTCAGTAGGTACATATCGCGGCTCTTGATGGGCTTGACAGGACTAAGGTCCGGCATGGAATCGAATCCTGCAGTGCGCTTGCTGCCCAAAGTCCTCTTCGTGGACGATGAGCCACGGGTGCTTGAAGGGCTCGCACTCCTTCTGCGCAAAGAATACGAATTACACTTCGCATCGAGCGGAGAGCAGGCACTGCTGAAAATGCGCGAGCAGCCGCAGTTGGCCGTCGTCGTGTCGGACATGCGCATGCCGGGCATGGATGGTGCGACGTTACTGCACGCCGCGATGCAAAGTTGCCCGCATGCCACGCGGATGCTTCTGACCGGCGAGGCCGGGCGTGACGCGGCCATACTTGCCGTCAACAAAGGGCAGATATTCCGTTTCCTTGCGAAGCCCTGCCCCATCGACGAACTCAAGGCCGCGCTCGAGGCGGCCGTTGCTCAACATCGCCTGCACAACGCCGAGCGTGCAGTGCTCCAGGAAACGCTCATCGGCTGCATCGGCGCGCTCATGGAAGTGCTTGCCATCGCCAATCCGGTCGCCTTTGGACGTGCGGAACACATCAAACGCCTGTCGGTCGAGCTGGCGGCGCGGTTCGACTGCACCAATTTCTGGCAGCTCGAAGCCGCGGCGCTGCTCTCGCAGATTGGGTATCTCGCGGTCCCGTCAGAAATCGTCGAGAAGGTTCACTCCGGCGCGGCGCTGACGCCCGATCAACAAGCGCTCGCCAGCGCAGTGCCTGCCGTCGCCACAAAACTGCTCGATCACATCCCGCGCCTCGATCCCGTCCTGCAGATTCTCACTGCCTTGACCTGGACGGACGCGCAGATTGCCAAGCTGGGCGATGGCACCATCGGACTTGGCACGAGAATTCTCGGTCTCGCCCTGGAATTCGACGCGCTGAAGGCGCAGGGAAAAACCAAGGACGCTGCACTGCAATCCTTGAGCGCGCGGGTCGGACGCTTCGGCGAAAAGCTCTTTGGACAGCTTGGTCTGTGCGCGGCGACGGACGACAGTTCGCAAGAGTCGCACGAAATACCTTTGCGCCGCGTCGTCGCCGGTACGACGATCCTCCAGGAAATCCGTACCCGAAAGGGCGTGCTGCTGGTGCCCAAAGGTTTTGCGGTGACCAAGACTTTCCTGGAGCGCATCTCGAGCCTTGCACCAGAGCTTCTCGACCAGATAGTACGTGTCGCCGCGACAAAATCAGCGGCCCACTAGCTGCTCGCGTGTATCTGCCATGACACTCCGTACTTGTCGCGCAGCCAGCCGCCCGGTTGTTTCTCGCCGCCGGCCGCGAGCCGCTCGGTGAGAGTGGCGGCCTCAGCGCTGCTCGCGCAGCTGTAGAGCAACGACATGGCCGGCGAAAACGCGAAGCGCGGATTGCCATTGAGCGCCACTAACTGCTGATCGCCGAGCGTGAAGCTCGCCGTCATGACGCTGCCCACGGGTCCGCGACTGTTCGCGGGAAACCGCTGGATCTCGCCGAGCTTCGCGCCGGGAAAAATGTCCACGTAGTAACGCGCCGCTTCTTCAGCCTGCTTGTCAAACCAGAGAAATGGAATCAGTGCGCTCATGACTTGTCTCCCATATTTCTTTTGGCGATGACGTCGGCGAGCTTGCCGAGTTCGCTTTCCCAACCCTGCGTTGCCATCGAGGTATAGAACTCGTTGTGCATGGCATCGAGCTGCAGGTCGACACGTACGCTGTCGCGGCCCTGCGCCGCCAGCGTGAGCCGCGTCTCCACCTCGTAGGGATCGACACCGGGAATGAAGTCCGCGAGATTCATCCACGCCGCCAGTGTCTTCGGGCTGACTTCGGTGTAACGCGCCTTGAGCGGCGTCGACAGCGGCTGGTTGTGCTGCTTCATGAACGCAATCTGTTCGACGCCCACGCAGTTCATGATGTATTCGAGCGCCCCACCCGCGCGCAGCTCGATCTTGCTCACCTTCACTTCGAACCCGGGCGGACCCCACCACGACTCGATGCCTTCCTTCGTGGTCCAGAGTTCCCACACGAGATCCAGCGACGCGTTGAACGTGCGCTGCAGGTTGATGCGCTTCTTCACTTGCTCCTCCGTTTTTTCTTGGTTGTCGTCAGTGCCTTGCGCCGCTCGAGCTCGGCGCCGAATCGGTCCAGGCGCGCTTCCCAGTGGGCGCGAATGCGCGCGATCCACTCGTCGAGCTCGTCGAAAGGCTGCTGGCGCAGCGAATAGAAACGCTGCTGGCCTTCGGGCCGCACGTTCACGAGGCCGGCGCGACTCAGGATTCCGAGGTGACGCGAGACACCGGACTGCTGGATGTGCACGCGTTCCACGAGTTCGTTGACCGGCTGTTCGCCGTCGCGCAGCGCCTCGATGAGCGCGAGGCGCATGGGATCGGCAAGCGCGGCGAATGTCGATATATTCATGAATGTGTATATACACATTCGCCGATTCGAAAGTCAAGGCTGTCCCGGAGGCGGGACGAGGCCAAAGGCTCTCTCTAACTAGAGCAGCGCGAGTTGCGCAGCGATCGCTTCGATGACGGCGGCCATGCGCGCGCGGTCCGCGACGCTCAAGCTGGCCCCTGCCGGATACGCTTCGATCAGGTGCTCGAGATCGGCAGCCGCATCGCTGAACGCACACAAGCCGAGCGTCCCGCCGGTGCCACAGGCGCGATGCGCAAGCTGGTGGATTTGTGCAAGTGCACCGCCATTGTCGCCGCCCTGGCCGGCGTCGAGCCGCGCGAGCGCTTCGCGCATCTGCGCCACGTCATCGCCGGTGCGCGCGACAAACTTGCGCGTGAGCTCGGCCAGGCGCGTCTTGACGGCAGCCGCGTCGCCCGTTGCGCTCAATGTGCCCCCCACAACGCCCGCACCTGCTTGCCCAGCGTCATCGGGTCGAAGGGCTTGGCAATGACACCGATCGCGGACAACTCGCGCAGGCGTCCGGTCTCGCTCGAACTCGCCTTGGCCGTCATGAAGATGACCGGGATGCGCGCAAGTTCGGGATCGGAGCGCATTCTCTTGAGCAGGGTTGGCCCGTCCATGCCCGGCATCATCACGTCGAGCACCACGAGGTCGGGTTGCTCGACGCGCATTTTCAGCAGGGCGCGCTCGCCACCATCGCTCGTGAGCACCTTGATGTCGCCGTCCAGGCTCAAGGACATCTGCACGATTTCGCGGATGTCGGCGTCGTCGTCCACGTACAGCAAAGACTTGAGCGCTTTGCCGGTGGCGGTGTTCGGCGTCGGTGCCCCGTCGAGCGTGACGCGATCACGCCCGTGGTTCTTGCTCGTGTACAGGCAATCGTCGGCACGCCGCAGCAGTTGCTCCGCGGTCGCGGCGCCGGGATCCGTGAGTACCGACAAGCTGGTCACACCCACGCTGACGGTCACCTCGACGCTGCCGGCGCTGGTCGCCATCGGCGCCGCGGCGACGGCACGACGGATCTTCTCCGCGACCGTGGCGGCGCCCGCGAGCGGGGTCTGCGGCAGCACGATGGCGAACTCCTCGCCTCCCATGCGCGCGCACCAGTCGTATTCACGGGGCAGCGACTCCTGCACGCGGCGAACGAATTCGACCAGTACGTCATCGCCCGCGGCATGACCTTGACGATCGTTGATGTGTTTGAAGTGATCGATGTCGCACACCAGCAGCGAGAGGCCGCCGCCGAGACGGCGCGCGCGCTTGAGCTCGCGTCGCATGTGATTCATGAAGTAGCGCCGGTTGTGCGCACCGGTGAGCGAATCCGTCATCGCCATGCGGCGCCGCTCTTCGATCACGAGCTTGAGCGAATGTTCCAGCGAAAGAATGCGCCGCGCCGTGGCGAGCCGTGCCAGCAACTGCGTGCCCGAGACGCGCTTCGACAGATAGTCGTCGGCACCGGCCTTGAGCCCGGTCAGGATCTCGTCTTCCGAATCGTGCGCCGTACACAACATGATGTAGACGTAGCCGGGAAATTGGGGATCGTCGCGGATCGCGCGCGTGAGCTCGAGGCCGTCCATGCCGGGCATGTTGCGGTCGAGGATGACGATCGGCGCGAACTGGCGCTTGAGCTCGACCAGCGCCTCGGCGCCATTGCTGGCAGTGGCCACCTCGAAACCGGCGGCGGCGATCAGGTCACGGAGGCGTTCGACGACGATCTCGTCGTCGTCCACCAGCAGCACACGCGGCGCAATCGTCACCAGCACCGGTTGAATCTGCGTGATGGCGGATTCTTCGGTGGTCAGCGGTTCGAGCACGGGACTTTTGCGGTTCATGAGCTCAGGACTCCGGCCGCCTGTTGCGAGTTGTTGTCGCCTTCACGGATTACCAACGCATCCCACGTTAACGTAGTGAGTGTACGGGGGATTCGCGAGCCGTCACAAAAGGGACGACGGCGCATCATCATGCAAAGGCTTAAGGGTTTTCACCATTCCACTTTCGGCTAACTACTTCGGACGCGCGGCGCTGCTCACCACGCTGTACGTGGTCACCGGCAAGCTCGGACTGCTGCTCGCCGTGCCTCCCGGCTACGCGACGATCATCTGGCCCGCGTCCGGCATCGCCATCGGCATGCTCCTGGTGCACGGCGCGCGGCTGTGGCCGGCCATCCTGCTCGGCTCCTGGCTACTGAACGCCTATCACTCCGGCGTGTTCGCCGAGGGCATGTGGCTCTCGGGAAAGGCGCTCGCCGCCCTTTGCATCGCGGCTGGATCCACGGCGCAGGCGCTCGCCGGGCGCGCGCTCATCGCGCGCCTGATCGGCATGCCGCTGCAACTGCGTTCGGCGCGCGACGTTTTACTGGTGTTGCTGCTCGCCGGTCCCGTTACCTGTGTCATCGCCGCGACCGTCGGCGTCGGCACGCTGCTGGCGCTCGGCATCCTTGGCAGCGACGCGGTCGTCGGCAACTGGCTCGCCTGGTGGTCCGGGGACTCGTTGGGAGTCCTCGTATTCACGCCGCTCGTACTGCTCGCCCCCAGCGGCCGCGCGCAGATCTCCTGGCGCGGCGCCTCCATCGGCCAGCTGCCGTTCGCAGCATTGCTGCTGCTGGTGCTGCCGCTCGGCCTGACGTTCTACGCGTGGCAGGTGATCTCCGAAAACGACTACCTGCGCGGCGATGCGAAGTTCGAAACGCTGTCCATCGAAGGTGAGAAGGCACTGGAGAACCGGCTGGCGTCCTACGGCAACGCGCTGCTCGGCGCCGCGAGCTTCATCCAGAGCTCGACCGACGTGTCGCGCGCCGAATGGCACACTTTCGCGGAAACCATCCGGCTGCGAGAAAACTTTCCGGGCCTGAGCGGCATCGCCTGGGTGCAGCCGGTCGAGGCCGACGCGCTTCCCGAATACCTGCGCAAGCGCCAGGCTGACGGCGCGCCGGACTTCGCGATCCATCCGCGCCCGAACGGCGCCCCTAACTACATCGTCAGCTACCTGGAGCCGGAGAACGAGAATCGCGCGGCGCTCGGACTCAACATCGCCTTCGAACGCAGGCGCCTGGAAGCCGCCAACCTGGCGCGCGACTCGGGGCGCGCCGCCATCACCGGCCTGGTGATGCTGGTGCAGGACGAAGGTCGCACCCCGGCCTTCCTGATGCTTTATCCGATCTACCACCGCAACATGCCGACCGGAACCGCGGTCGAGCGCCGTGCGGCCTTCCGCGGCTGGACCGTCGGACCGCTGGTGGCGCGCAATTTCCTCGCCTCGCTGACCGACAGGCAGGATGCCGACTATCGTCTTCGCGTCTACGACGGCAACGCGGAGCTTTCCGAGGCTCTGATCTACACCAGCAGTGCGGCGCCATCCTCGCAGCCCGCATTCGTCAAACGCAGCACCGTGCAGATCATGCAGCGCCAGTGGCTGCTGGTTTGGGAGAGCACGCCGGCATTCGAGCTCGCGCAGCGATCCACCAATCCCCTGTACATCCTGGTCGGCGGCCTGCTGTTCACCGCACTGCTGTCACTGTTGCTGGTGGTGCTGACGGTGCGGCGCACCGAACACATCGAGCAGATGGTCGGCGATCGCCGCTTCATCGTGCCTTCGCTCGTGTTCCTGCTGCTGACGCTCGGCAATTTCGCGCTCTATTTCAAACTGCTCGACCAGGAGCTCGCCTTCGTGCGCCGCCAGGTGCAGAACGATTCGGGCGAAATCGACTCGCACCTTCGTGCGCGCATCGCCGAGCGCATGGCCTCGCTGGCGCGCATGGCGGCGCGCTGGAAATCGGCCGGCGGCACCCCCTACGAGCTCTGGCGCAGCGACGCCGCCAATCTCACCAGCGAGCTGCCCGGGCTGCGTGCGCTGCAGTGGATCGACTCCACCTACCACGTGCGTTGGAGCGAGCCGCTGGCCGGCAACGAAGCCGAGATCGATCGTGACCTGCTGGCGGGCAACCCCCGCGAGGGCGCGCTGCGCGCCGCCGCCGAGACGTACCGCGAGGTCCTGACGCCGCCGATGCAGATGCCGCAGGGCTACGCCGGTTTCTCCGGCTATCTACCCGTGCAGCGCGCGGGCCGTTTCGATGGCTTTATCGCCGGGCAATTCTCGGTGTCCGACCTCTTCAACGGCGCGATCGATGCGCGCCTGTCGGGCGACTATGCGATTTCCCTTCTGTATGAAGGGACAACGGTTTTTGCCAACAGCCGGGGCGAAAGTCCGCTGACGCGTGAACTGGCCATTGAAAAGATCCTGCGCGTGGGCGATCGCCCGTGGACGCTGCGCGCGGCTCCCACTCCCGACTTCGTCGATCGGCAGAAGTCCGGATTGCCGATGCTGGTGTTGGCCGGCGGGCTGCTGGTGGCTGCGCTGGCGGCAATGTCGGTGCGCTACGCGCTGATCTCCCGACTCAAGTCCGCGCATCTCGCCAAGTCGCTGGCGCTGAACGCCGGAATCATATCGAGCAGCGCCCACCTGGTGATCGCCATCGACGCGGAATACCGCATCATGATTTTCAACCGCGCCGCCGAGAAGGCGCTCGGCTATTCCGCGCAGGACGTGGTCGGCAAACGCGCCATTCCGAAGTTCATGGACCCGGCGGAAATGGCGGAGCGCGCGCGGACACTGTCGGCCGAACTCGGTGAGAACGTCGCCGTCGGTCCGGAAGTCTTCACGCGCATTCCACTGCGCGATGGCCTCGAGACGAGAGCGTGGACCTTCGTGCGCAAGGACGGCTCGCGATTCCCAACGAACGTGATCATCACACCGCTTCGTGACGAGCGGGGCGTCATCGCCGGTTTTCTCGGCGTCATCGAGGACGTGAGCAGCCGCCATGAAGTCGATCGCATGAAAAGCGAGTTCACCGCGGTCGTCAGCCACGAGCTGCGCACGCCGCTCACCTCCATTCGCGGCTCGCTGGGCCTGATCCTCGGCGCCATGGCCGGCAGCCTGCCGCAGAAGGTGCGTGACCTGCTCGAGATCGCACAGAGCAACTCCGACCGGCTGGTGCTGCTCATCAACGATATTCTCGACATCGAGAAGTTCAGCGCCGGACAGATGCGCTTCGACATCGCGACCGTGGCGCTCGGTGACATCGTTCGCCAGGCGGTCGAATCGAACGAAGGTTACGCGCGCAAGCACCACGTCAGCATCGCGCTCGCCACCGTCGATCCGGCGTTGCAGGTCGAAGTCGATCCGGACCGTTTCGTGCAGGTGCTGACCAACCTGTTGTCGAACGCGGTGAAATATTCGCCGGCCGCAGGGACGGTACAGGTCACGGCGGAGCGAAGAGGCGACGCGGTGCGCGTCAGCGTGCGCGACGCGGGACCCGGAATTCCGGAGAACTTCCGTGCGCGGATTTTCGAGAGATTTTCGCAGGCCGACGCTTCGGCGACGCGCGAGAAAGGCGGCACCGGACTCGGTCTATACATCGCGCGCCGGTTCATCGAGCAGATGCATGGCAGAATCGACTTCGATTCGCAGATCGGCAAGGGCGCCACATTCTGGGTGGAACTGCCGGCGGCTCCGCGGGACATCTAACGAATGGTCGCCCGGAGAAATCAGCAATAGCGGACTTCCCGCGCTTCCCCGCCTCTGCCGGTGCGTTTACTCTGCGGCAGTGCAGAATGAGGCATCAACCCACCCCGTGAGCCCTTGGCCGCGCTGGCGCGCGTACGTATTCGCAGTGTTGTTCACGGCTGCCGCGTTGTTGCTGCGCGTGCTGGCCGAGCCGTGGATGGGTCAACGGCCGTTCCTGCTGGTGTTCCTCATTCCCGTCATTCTCGCCGCGTACATGAGCGGCCTGCGTCCCGGGCTGTTCGCCACCGTGCTGGCGGGCGTGGTCACCAAGCTGTTCGTGTTTCCGCCATTCCGGAGCGTGTGGTTCGACAACCCCCTCGACTTCGCGCATTGGCTGTTCCTGGTGTTGGTGGGCGTGCTCATCAGCGTGCTGTTCGACGAGCTCCAGCAATGGCGCGACAAGACCGCCGCGCGCAGCGCCGAACGCCGGCACGCGACCACGGAACGCAAGGTACGGATCGGCTTCGCGATTGCACTTGCCTTCCTGGGAGCCATCGGCATCGTGAGTTTTTTGAGCGTCGTGCGATTCAACGAGAATGCACAACTGGTGGCGCACTCGCAGTTGGTGATGTCGAACATCGACGCGTTGGTTGCGACGACGTTCGAAACGGAATCCGCGCAGCGCGCCTACGTGCTCACTGGCGAGGAACCCTTTGCCGCCGAGTACACGCGCGCCGTGGGCCGCGTCGAAGGGCTGGTGCAACAGCTGCGCGACGCGGTGGGTACGGTGCCTGCGCAACTTGCGCGCGTGGAGCCGCTCGCCGACGCCGTGCGCGCGCGCATGAAACACAGTTCCGAGCTCATCGAGCTGCGCCGCAGTGGCGGGTTCGAAGCCGTCCAGAGGCGTCTCGGGCAAACGCCGAACCGGCCCGGTGTGTCATTGCAGACACGCGTGCGCGCTCTGGCGCAGGACATGAAGGTGGCGGAGATCGAGCTGCTCAACGAACGCGAACGCGACGCACAGCTCAGCGCGAAGGTGACGCAAGCGGTCATCGTCGGCGGCAGCGGACTGGCACTCATCTTCGTGTCACTGGCGCTCTACGCCATTCGCCGCGACTTCGCCGGCCGCGCGCGCGCCGAAGCCGAGCTCAACCGCTTCTTCGATCTGTCCATCGACATGTTCACCATCGCGAGCCCGGACGGCACCTTCAGGCGCATGAGCCCCGCGGTGACGGACATGCTCGGCTACACCATGGAAGAGGCGCTGGCCCTCGACTACATGGAAAAGCAGCATCCCGACGATCTCAAGAAAACCGTCGAGGTCGTGGACGCGCAGATCAATCGCGGCGAGCGCGTGCAAGATTTCCAGTCGCGGTTCCGCCACAAGGACGGCACCTACCGAATGTTGTCGTGGCGCTCGAAGCCGGCCGACGGCCTCATGTACGCTACGGCGCGCGATGTCACCGACGCCGCCGCGGCCGCCGAGGCATTGCGCGAAGCCAAGGAGCAGCTCGAAGTGCGCGTCGAGCAGCGCACCCGCGAACTGGCGCTGGCCAATGAATCGTTGCGCAAGAGCGAACGCCGCTTCCGCGCGCTCATCGAGCACGGCTCCGACAGCATCTCCATGATCGATGCGCAGTCGAAAATCATCTATCTGAGCCCTGCCGTCGCCGCCGTCGAGGGTTATCAACCGGAAGAACTCATCGGCACACTCGCCGACGAACTCGCGCACCCCGACGATCTGCCGGTGCTCGAACGCACGCTCGAAGAACTGCGCGCGCATCCCGGCAAGCCGATTCCTCTCATCTGGCGCCGCCGACACAAAGACGGCCGCTGGATCTGGCTCGAGGGCGTCGCCACCAACATGCTCGACGATCCGTCAGTGAGAGCTATCGTCACCAACTACCGCGACATCACCGAGCGGCTGGACCACGAAACCAGGCTCGGCGAACAGATGCGCCGCCTGGCGCTGATGGCGCGCATCACGCGAGCCATCGGCGAGCGCCAGGACCTGCGCAGTATTTTCCAGGTGGTGGTGCGCAGCATCGAGGACGAGCT
>Ga0193717_1002007_pt1 | contig 12046 bp, 12 predicted proteins | sample U2c2metaG_FD_145900 | JGI IMG/M metagenome (GOLD analysis project Ga0193717, IMG submission 145900) | Soil microbial communities from a riparian zone of the East river system, Colorado, United States - U2c2 | ecosystem: Environmental > Terrestrial > Soil > Riparian zone | place: USA: East River...
CACCACCGGAAGCATTGATGGTGATCGCACCCGAACTTGGGTTGAGAAGGGTAATACGCATTCCTTCAACAACGCTCGTTGTCGGCAGCGTAATGATTTGTGTCGTCGCACCAGTTAGCACCTGAATTTCGGTGCTGCTGACAGTCAATGCCGTTGTACTAGCAGCAGTTACGGTAGTGGTTAGACCGGGAATGAACGCATCGGCACGCAGATTTGCGTTACCGTCACGCACCGCAAGCGTGCTCGTTCCAGCGCTAGTGGATGCGACCAAAGGAGAATGCAATTGCGCTTGCCAATGAGCTGCCGCAGTCGGAGTGGCCTGCACCGCAACAAATGTCGCTGAATACAAACTTGTCAATGCGAGAATCGTGTTAGCACCAGAGGATTGAACGGTCACCGTACCGGTACTGGAATTGATCACGGTAAAACGTTGTCCGGCAACAACACTGGTCGTCGGTAACGTAACTGTTTGAGTTGTCGCTCCGGTAAACTGTTGTTCTTCAACGGAATCCACGGTGAGAACCGTGGTTGCGGCTGCCGTAGCAGTCGTGGCGAAACCGGGAATGAAACAATCAGCAGTGATATTGGCTTGCTGATCGCGGCGAGGAATAGAATTGGCAACGGCACTAGAAATGAAACTAAGAACCGAACTGTAAGAAATCGCCCAATGTGCAGCGGTTGTTGGGGTTGCGATCAACGCCGTCAGTGTAGCGACTGTAGTGCTAGAAATGCTTCCGACGTTCGCGCCTGCCGAAGCATTGATGGTGATAGCTCCGGTACTACTGCTCAAAACCGTAAACCGGTGGCCTGCAACAATACTGGTTGTCGGTAACGTAACAATCTGAGTTGTCGATCCAGTGAAGGCTTGTTCTTCGGTGGAATCGATGGTGAGAGCGGTAGTCCCAACCGCTGTAGCCGTCGTGGTGAAACCCGGAATAAAAGCATCGGCGGTGATGTTGGCGTGAGAAGTGCGTGCAGCGATAGTGGAGGCAGATGCCACGCTGGATATGCCCTGATTCGGGAAGTATGCCAATTGCCAATCAGCAGCAGCAGTGGGTGTCGCGATGAGAGAGGTGTACGTCGCTGAGTACCCGGAATTTTGTACGCCAACGACATTCGCGCCCGATGATTGAACGGTAATCGAGGAAGTGCTCTTATTAATAACCGTAATACGCTGTCCCGCAACGATTCCGGTTGTTGGCAGTGTAACGGTTTGAGTGGTCACCCCGGTGAAAGACTGTATTTCTTTGGAATCAACTGTGAGAACAGTAGTTCCGGCCGCAGTTGCCGTGGTATCTAATCCCGCAAGGAAAGCATCGGCAGTCAGGTTGGAGTACAGATCACGAATAGCAACAGTATATCCAGCGGGGTTAATTCCTGATTCGATGGGCCAAAGGGCTTGATCCCCCGCAGCATCGGTTCCATAAACTTTTAGGAGGGTCGTAGTTTGAGTGACTTTTTTCCCAGAATAACCGTTGTAGAAACATTCAAATGTACCGGTAAGAGAATTCCATCGAAAACGTAATGTCAAAGTCTGACCGGGAATTGTAAACGTGGGCAAAGTAGCATCGCCAGCTACGAAGAATACGCTATAGGCAATGGTTTTGGAAACACCGTTATCCGTAATTTGGACCGTAAAAATCTGTCCTTCGTACCCATGTCCACCGATACCAAATGACGTAATATTCGTCGCCAAAGCAGTAATGCGATGTACGTCCCAAAGATCAACCAACATCAGTGGAGTAGCATTACTAACTTCAGAGAAAACTCGACCACTGGCTGGGAAGTTAACGAATTTATTTTCGTAGTAATCAATCAGCTTTGACCTAAGACGATTCATTACGAAATCCCCAATGCTGTTAGGTTACGAAGAGTCACTTCACCGAGACGAAGCTTGCATGCTACAGCTCCTGTGTTTCCGCCCATTTGAGCAACCCAATAAACACCGGTTGCACCGGCTGGTACCGGAACCTCAATGTTCAACTCACCATCAAAGTCATCAAACCAGTTGGTGATTCCGGCGATAGCCCAACCGCTGACTGTTGCACCGGGGAAGAGAATTTGCATATTTATGGCAGTTCCGGTTACCGCAACATTTTCAGTTTGGATTCTGGCTGCAAATTGAATAATGTCACCAGGAGTTGCCGGAACAACGCTTACCATAGAAATATAGGTACTGGTGACTGCGCCAACATTCTTCGTTGTCTGCTGCCACCATCCGCGCAAAAAATCGTAAGAATATGGGGGAACTCTCTGGAAAGTGTATCCGGCCCCTGCGCCAGAAGCGGCTAAACCTTCAGAAAGACCATCTGCATTTGAGTCAACGGTGAAAATTCCGTAAGAGTTACCAATTTCATCGCCGAACAGGTTACTTGCGTCCAAGGCGTGCTTGGCCGTTCGTCGTCCGTTACCTGGCGGGAACCATTAGGCAATTCCGTCTGTAAGCGCACGCCGAACAATTGCCTCACAACCCGCACTTGTAGGATGAATATAATCGGAGCTGAGCCCCAACGCTTGAAAACCGTTGTCCTGCACTAATGCAGAATATGAGTCAACCACTGGAAAGCCGTTATCCCCACAATACCTTTTCAGCCATAAGTTCCATTTGACAACGTTGGCGTTCATCACTGGCTGGTCAACGTACACCGGCAAAGCCGTGACACCTATCGGAATGATTCCAACGCGCAAAAGAGAATCAACGATCTGTTTCCAAACCGTAATACTTGCATTCATGCTCCACGCGCCCGCATCCTGAATGATGTCATTCGTTACATTTTGAATGAAGCACGCTGCTGGTGCCGGGTCCAGAGCCAAAATCGTTGGAAGCCACGTCGATTGAATCGCAGTTAAACGCATCCCGCCGGTAGCAAACGCCCCGTGGTATTGAATACGACCTTCAGATTCAACACACAAACGAGTAAACCACGAATCACCCATTAACATGGAACCGTCGGGACCGGCCACGCCAATACTGTCGCCAATGAGTACGGCTCGATTACTATTAGGCGTTCTACGAGGAGTCTTATTTGGTGCTGAATCGATCTTGTCAATCAAATCTTGTAGTGCAGAACTCAAATCCGTCTTGGGAATTCCCCCACCGGGTTTGGTATATTTTGCAGTAGCAACTGCAAATAATTCAGCGAAAGTATCCCCTGCCGGATCAGCACCCGCTTTCATGGCATTGATAACGGTGGCAATTTCGCCAAGAGTATCCAAACTACCTGGCGCGGTTCCAATGACAGTGGCAATTGCAGCATCGATGGCCCCACTGATGTCGACGCCACCACCAATTAACTGGTCATACATTTCTCGAATTTGAATGTAATACACGTATCCAGAAAGTAAACTATCGCCTTCTGTAACAGGAGAACGATTATTACGAACCCCAGTTTGTCCTCGTAAAAATTCTACGTCAGCCTGTAATACGTTCAATTGATCTGAATTGAACATTGATTCTGGCAACGACCATCCATTGACAGCCGACCATGTAGAAGCATCTGCAGTAATTCCAAGGGCGTCCCAGTCACCGGAACTGATCGTTCGGCTGCTTCCCGATCCAACAAACCAAACGTTCGCCATTATCGCTTTCCCTTTTTGCCAGAATGCTTAGATTCGGGTAGTCGCCTATAGCGAACTACTTTCCCGCCTTTAGTTTTGTGTGCTTTACCACGCGCCCAAGGCTGCTTGCTAGAGAATGCCCAACGCCATTGTTTTTTGCTTTTGAAACCGTGATATGTGCGCCGCTTGCCCATTTGTCGGCTCCTGTGTGCATCATTACATTGCCCTAAGCTGTTGTTTAAATTTTCTAGTTACTTGTCTGTTTACTTGAGCTTGTAAATACTTGTTTTGAGCTCTATTGGCTTTTACTTTGCCAGTATAATATCCAACTTTAGCCAAGTTCTTTGTATGCGTTCCCAACACTCTTGCGTTTTGTCGACCTCTGGGAGATACGCCAACAGCGGTCGCAACATAAGCTGCACCAATCACTCCTACGGCAATACGGGCATTCCTACGAGTTCGCTTATTGTTTCTATTCGCAGCAGCAAGTTTTCCCTTGCCCTTGCCACGACGTTTTCTTGCACTCGCTAATTGAGCCTTGCGAAGGGCAGCGCGTTGCCTAGCAGTTCTAGCCATCATGCGTTCCTAAATCTAATCGCTTGACGTTTTTTGTCTTCTTGTAATTGGCGTACTTAAAGCCAATACTTGCCCCAGCCAAGACAACAGACGCCGTATGAAAACTGCGATTTACAGTCTTGTTATTGGAATAACGACCACGGTACTTTTTGCGTTTCTTACCGTTAGCACGCGATGCGGCTGCTTGTTTTGCAGTGCGCCTCCGAGCCATTAGACACCAGCCAATTTAGCTAGTTCTTCAATTTTCTCGTTTGTCTTACGCCATGCAGCAATGTCTGTAGCAATAAATGTGTTTCCTTCAGAACCACAACCCGGCGCAACCTTGAGAGCAGGGCCGCCGATTTCAACACGACCATCGGCATAAACGCCGCAACCAAGACGATCTGTTTTACCCATCAGCGTTTCCTCACCCGAACGATTTTCAGGACTCCATTGGAACGCACAAATTTGGTAATGACAGAAAAACGTCTTTTCCGTGCTTTACCCAGGCGAGCCATCGTTACATATTAGCTGGCCCCAAGGTCTATGGTCTGCTCATCAGCAGGCGTGTTCTGGTCCTCGGGGGGTATCGGGTCACCGAACTCATCAACCCCGCCGCCAGTGTTATCCCCGCCAGCCGGGAAGCCAGCGTTGAGGAAGGCGCTGGTCTGATTCAACAACATCGCCGCAATATCTTCATCGGTGAGCGGTTCGCCAGTATTTGGATCTGTCGTTGGGTACTTATATCCCAATTCACGAAGTTCAGCGATTGTCATCGTCTTCAAGATGAGATTCGAAGAATCCAGAAGTACAACTTCCTGAACTTTCGCATCCCGGTTGATCGGCATTGGATCATCGAAGACACAGACAACCGACATTTCAGCCATTACATCAATATTGCCAAACGATTCTTCTTCATACGCAGGAAGCCACATTGTGGTGATGTCATGGAAAAGTTGGTCGTAGCACGTAAGTATTTCTAGTTCTAGCTCAGCGTTCGAAGCAATCAGAGGGGCCATTTCGATCTGTAGTGCGATTCCCGATTCGGCAATAGAGACATCGACTCGACCGGCTGCAACTTGCGGTATTCCTCGGCCCTCTGCAATTCCCTTATCGCTAATGTAGTCCATATGTGCTTGCATGGGGGACACATCACTAACGCCTGTGACCCGATCAAATTTCTGATCCACGCCGATTTCAATAATCTGCTTTGGACCGATGTTCCAATCCGTAACTTGCTGGGTATTAGGATCGAGCGGTGGCGGTGCATTGGTGACATACATACCAAGTCCCTGAAAAACAAGCGTAGCGTCTTCATCGCTTAATCCTTGGTTCAATCCATACAGCAGTGTTTCTAGCCCAGCAAGAATCGAAATGCCCCATGTCGTATTCTGCATGGCGCGTACTTTCCACTTGTATAGTGGAAGAGATGTGATTGGATCTGGAAGTTGTTCCTCTTCTTCTATACGTTCTGCAAAGGGTGCGACCTTAATTTCTTCCAACTTTTCGCGCGCCTTGACCGAACGATCATCCCATTTGCCAACCTCGAAAAATCGTAGTTCACTCGTAACTCCGTACGGCTCTCCACTGTCACCGAAGAGACGTCGAAACGTACGCCGTTGCACAACTTTCTTTTGTGGTTTATCAGGTTCACGCGCATCTTGAATCTGCTCAATCATATGGACGCCCAAGATATCCATGGGGTCTTCTGGGTTTTCAATCTCGAATACTTGACGAGGATCTACCTCGGCCAAACAAATACGCTTGCCTTCTACTTTTTCAGGACGAGAATAAATGTAGAGAATGGCGTCTCCACGAATCAGGCCCCATCGTTTCGTATTGGCTAGCTTGGTAGAAATTCTCTCCCGTGCCCAGAAATCATCCCACCATAAGTTAAGACTTTCCTGGGTACCAGCATCACCCATTGATTCAACGAGGTATTCTGGATTCTTTGCCAAGAATCTGCTCGTTGTTTCAACGATTTTATTACCACTAGGAACAAGAAGTGGCGTCTGATCATCACCGCGTAGATTGACGCGCAATGCAGTAACAGCGTTGATGTAAATATCTTCATAAAGATCATAAACGCTAGCGCGCGTTTTATCCTCGGTGTCAAAGATATTATCGTCGCCAGCAGTCGCAAAACCTTCAGCCGCTGCGTATTGCTTCTGGTTGTACGGCATTTTTCTCTATTCCTGCTTCCACGTTCCGCGTAGTTTCGCACCTTCAATATTTGGAATACCTGCTGGATTTGGTCCATACCCTCCACCAGCCGCTCCGTTGGGAGCATAGCTCTTGGAGCCTAGACCATTGAGGAAACGCGCCGTACTAATCCTTGTTCCTCCACCGTATTGTGCTTGAGTACTGTGATATTTTCCTGCTAAGAATCGTCCAATTGCTTCTGGCGTGTGATCATCTTTTTTCATTGGCAGATCGAAACGTTTTGTTGAGGTTTCCTGTTGTTCGTCACGTTTCTCTGGATAACGATATTCAGAGCATTCATAAATCGTCATCGGGCAACGAGTAGAAACCATCATTCGTGGTCGTCGTTGATCCGGTCTGGCTGGATGGCTTGTCCACTGCGGGCCTGACAATTCCGAATCGGTGATCCTGTCACGAAAAGCAAGTCGGATGAGATTAAGCCGGTTGTTGAGTTCGCCTCCGGTATGGGCTCTAGCTTTAACACGCTTCCCAGCTCTACGGAATATACTTTCGAGAGTGGCCGTATCCCCAGGAGACGCGGGGTCTGGGTAAAACTCTGTACACGTATCGGGTAACAGCCCTCGACGAAGTATTTCTCTAGCAAATTCATCGGGTGCTAAATCTGATTGGTAAAGTTCTTCGAGGATATTGATTTCTCCCCAAGGCCCAATCTGTATGAGAAGCCAGACGTTCGGATTACGGTAACCATAGTCAACGGCTGCGATAGTTTCCCAGTTTGGGTTGTAAGATAGAAGGCGTGTGTGCGTCTCTTCATCGAATTCCTTGAACACCTTACCCACGAAATCCGTAAACTCCGCGGCCACCTCTTGCTGAAACATGGGAATGGTATTGTCATTTGCCATCTGTGCAATTTCGGAATCAATTTGTAACCCTTCAATCTTTATGATTTCAAATGATGTGTAACCAGGATTGTCTTCCATCAAGTGCATCATGCGCTTGACATGTTCATCAATCGTATAATCCGTTTCAGGAATCAAGGACAAATCATACTGACCTCGTTTTGCTAACTCACGCCCTGTTTCTGTAAAAACCCAGGGGTTTTTCCAACTAGGAATGCGATGTGCGTTCCAATTCAAGTTTGCAGGCTTGATCGCATCCATGTGTAGTTGGTAATACCAGTTCTTACCTTCTGGTGTAGAAGTAAATTTGGCCCAACCCTCGAAGTCAGAAAGCGAGGGCATGATGGCCTGAGTCCAGATGATTTGTTTCATCTTGGCCGCTTCTTCCATATGCACACCTGATAACGCTTCACCAACGAGTGTGTCTGGATACTGTGCGGACTTAGCAGAATAAATGAAAGCACCATCCCATAGGGATACTGTCATTTCTCCGTTACTAGGCGAAAAGTATGATCCTGGTTTATCGAACGGAATTTCAAGTCTACGACAGATGTTCCAGAAGACGCGGAACGGCTTTTCACTATCTGAATACTTGGGCCCAACACTCCAATATTCATGTCGGCGACCCTCGGACTTAAGAAACGAAGCCATCTTTTTGGCAAGAATAGCCGGTGGTAAGAATTCATGTCCAACGGATCGTGATTTACCCAACCGTCGACCACAAGTGTTAACGACATAACGTTCTTCGTCCTCCATCATTTCTAACTGAGCAGGATGGGGATCAAATACTTTTCGCATCTTTGGTGGATCTGTGGAGCGGTCCTCTACCTCGGCGTCAAGCACGCTCCACTTGTTCACCGAATCCACCACTTACCGCAAGCATTATGTTTAACCATAACGCTTCCATCATCAAATGGAACAATTCTGTATTCGCTTTTTGTACAATGAAAAACTTCGTGCCAGGTCATAACAATCCACCATCTTGCCCAGCGCAACTTATACATATTATCACCCGTCTTCATCTGAACAAATGATGTCTAGTCCAATATGCAAAAGACCTGTAGCAGTAGACAATCTTTCATTAGGCTTAGTAATGATATTTTGTGTTTCCATATCGCTATGTTTTTCATCGCCCATTTTTACTGATTCAGCCACAACTACATAGGAAACAAGCAGCCCATCGTTATCTTCGTATTCATAAACTTTTAAATAATTGGCAATTGCCTCATGCAGCCGATCATCGGCATTCTGCTGTTGTGCTGTCCGGTTCACACGATCACCCTATCCCCGCCAGGCGAGTGATGACAAGAAAAATCGCACCAGATGAATGTGGGCATCTGGTGCGATTCTCCCTACCGCCTACCGGACAGAGACGGAGGAACGTTGGAAATTATTTGGATCTTCATGAACAGGGCAAAAAACACGCCCTGTTATGTCAGAGAGTATTGTCGGCACCCACCGCAGGGTTGTACACGCCGCCGTTGACTCGCGTGGACCCGGGAACCACCGTCCCAAAGACCTCTACTGCCTTCGTGGCGAGCGGTCCAGAAGGGAAGTTCACCACCTCGGACTTGGGTCGCTGATCAGCCGCAGCGGCCGCAATGGCGCGCGCCTCAGAACTGTCCACGATCAGCGGAATGGGCCGGGTAGCGGTATTTCTGCCGTCGTAGAGCTTCTTCATCGCCGGTCGAACGCCAGTGGTGGACGGGCTTACAGGCATGCGGGCCATGTCAACTCCTAAGTTGATTCGTTGGCGTCTGCTTCGATCTTAGCAAGCATCCGCTCTGATTGATCGTCAGGACACACCAGCAAGCAACGCCAGCCCTCCTGAACGAACTTTCCACTGCGATAAATCATATTCTTCTTAAAATGCGGCAACCACCACATGTCTTGAGTAGTTGTTGCCCCTGTTGCTCTCGCTGCAAATCTACGACGCTGAGCTTTCTTACGAGCAGCAATTATCTCTTTTGCTTTTTTGGCCTTCGCCTCCAAAGCTTCTGCTGCCGAGAGAGCAGACCCGGTGTCCTGGTCACGACTACTTGGCCCTCCGTTGTCGGATCGCCCATCATTGAGAAATCCGTGTACCCGAACATCGTTTCCTTCAAATCCCACACTTTCGCTTCCAGCCACGTTCCCCAATAGAAACGATTCGTCAACTTCTGGATCTTCTTCTCCATCATCCACTTCAAATACGTCGAGAGGTTCACCATTTTCTGAATAAACCCCTGGCGTTCCAGAACCGTTTGAGATTGCCCTCTGTTCTGATTCCGTTGAGCCGTCAAAAACGCGCGACGACTCAATGCTCTTCCGATAATCTTCTCTGCTACCGGATTCCACACGATCCAAGAGAGTTTCATACGGTGCTCCTGTGACATGACTAATTATTACTTCCGGTGTCTTACCCATTTGTCGTTCAGATAACCAGATGGCTGCTTTTAAAGAAGTCTCCGGTTCTGCTATATCAGATTCTGCTATGTCCGCCACGCGTTTGAGCATGGTCGGCAACTTCATTTGCATGAACGAATTCATTCTGCGATGAAGTTCACGAACTAAGTTTTGTTGAATCTTGATGCCAAGCTTTGCACTATTGATCGGTCGTCCGTCATCCATCATAACGTACCCACCGGTTATTTCTTCATCAGTCAAATCTTCAATTTTCAAGAATCCCTGAGAGAATCTTTGCACGCGATCAAGGTTGTCCACACGATCAGGTGGACATTCCAGAATATTTTCGGCACTCAACTTCTTGTCAGCAGGATGTAGAGCACCACCATGATTCCGACAAACATTGGTCCGATTAACAGCCAAGCTTCCGCACAGCTCCCCCGTGCCTTTTGTCCGTGAACTGCACAAAACAAATCCCTGCATGTTGACACGAATTTCTCCTGCCTTGCCCATGTGTTCTGCATACTCATGCGGCAACCATTCTGGCTTATAGTTGCCACGCATCTTGAACGGAATATGATAGTCAAGTCTTTTAAAAACAGCAGCAGTGCGCTTATTCAGAATCAGGTCAACACGTGGATCAATATAAGTAGGAACTTCACGCCCAAGCGACGCTACGAAAACATCTGGGCCATCAGCATCGCCCATCGTCTTTTTCATATTGTCGGCTTCGAAATCTTTATTTCGAGGCACTGCATCTACGGTCATGACTAGATCCTAGTCTTCACTGCCGAGTCACACCAGTGCGATACACCGGTTGCGGATACTTGCCATGCGGCAAAACCCGATCCTCTTGAATAATCGTTTCATCCGGTCCATACATATCGGGGTTTCCTCGCACGTACAACATCTTCGACAAATCTTCCATACTATTCGTAGGATCACTTCTCAAAGAAGCGTGATAGTCCCGAACAAGATCTGTCTCATTCTCACCCAAATCCCACGGCAACGATCGCTGACTTTGAAAATCAGAATCAGGATGAGCGTATCGACTCTTCCCATGAGAAAACTCACTTTTTCCAGGTCGTCCACTGCTTAGCGGTTGTGACATTTTCCAAATCCTCCCAAAAGAAAAATATTTGGTCTGTACCATACGCGCGTATTGTAAAAAATGCCTATCCTGTGACTAGTCTATCCCCGCCACGACGTTTTGCCCCTCTGACCTGGCCTTGTCTACACTTTCGCATCGTGGCTACACTTTCAATTTGACCAAAAACATACCCTGACCTGCAAGTATCTACACTTTCACGTTATCTACACTTTTTTTCGGTTAGCTCTCATACGGGTGAATCTATGTTCGATTTATTAGGGTACCCTATTCGAACGCTTTCTATATAATCCCTACAGTAGTGAATGACTTAAAAAGTGTAGAAAAGTGTAGAAGTGTAGACAATCCCAGGTCAGAGGCTATTTTTGGTGTCTACACTTTTGATTTTGTCTACACTTTAAAGTGTAGCCACTCGCTGTGGTGGCCTCAGTTCATTGCAGTCCCAGGCCCAGTTGAAGATATCGGCCACGTACTCATCCTCCTGAGCGCACACCGGGCAGAACCACACCGACTCGATGACAGGCGTCATGGACCCGTCTTCTTCCTCACACCACGTGTGATGTTCTAAATATTCACCTTCTTTTGAATCATCAAAATCGACACAACGACCACCGTGGTTATCACATTTTCTAATCACTTTTAATATCCTTCCAATCGGGGGCTCTCATAGGTATCACATTGCTATCAATATCTTTTAGAGTAACTCCACTCCAATAGCGCTCAGACCTTTTTTCTATATTCTTAGTAGGAGCCTTTGGTTTTATATAGCCAAGGTCTTGTAATCTTTGAGTGAGTTTAGTGGCAGTCGGTTTTTGATGAACACTCCCTCCGTTTTCTTGCCACCAACGAACAAATCTCATGTTCATTGCAGAACTTAACACTTTGTCATTCGGGTCAGACTTTTCAATGCACTGATATGCAAAAGTAGAAACTTCATCTAGCTCAGAAGCGAATTCTGCAGTTTCTTCAATGATGGCCTGGTGAGTTGGCAGCTCTCCTAATCGCCTGTATTCCTGATATCCCTCCACAAGCCAATTGAGGACAGCCGGACCACAAACATTCTTAAGGGCCAATGATGCATTTTTCTGTATTCGCGCAGGGACTTCATTGAAAGGAATAACGTACAAACGATTACTGAGCGCTTTGTCGGCACCGCTAATTGAAGGTACGGAGTTGGTAGCGAGGATAGGGACGAACTGCGGCACAGCCTCAACCGTGGTATTCGACCCCTTAAGCTCTGCCTGAATTTTGTCGGTTCCACCGGTCATCCTCTTCAACATCGATGCAGATAACGCATCTTTTTCATCGAATTCAGAACAAATAATCACTCTTTTGTTCACAGCGTTAGCCAACACAGGGTTGAGTTTATGATTCTGAA
>Ga0193717_1002008_pt1 | contig 12042 bp, 9 predicted proteins | sample U2c2metaG_FD_145900 | JGI IMG/M metagenome (GOLD analysis project Ga0193717, IMG submission 145900) | Soil microbial communities from a riparian zone of the East river system, Colorado, United States - U2c2 | ecosystem: Environmental > Terrestrial > Soil > Riparian zone | place: USA: East River...
TGCTCAAGGCCCTGGCCGACCGCCTGGCCGAGGCCTTCGCCGAGCGCCTGCACGAGCGCGTTCGCCGTGAGTTCTGGGGCTACGTGCCGGACGAGGCCCTGGACAACGAATCGCTGGTGGCCGAGAAATACCGTGGCATCCGCCCGGCGCCGGGCTACCCGGCCTGCCCCGAGCACACCGAGAAGGCCACGCTGTTCGACCTCCTGGACGCACCGGGCAACACCGGCATCGAGCTCACCGAAGGCTTCGCCATGTATCCCACGGCAGCTGTCTCCGGTTGGTATTTCTCCCACCCGGGGAGCCAGTATTTCGTGGTGGGAAAACTAAGCCGCGAACAGGTGGAAGACTATGCCCGGCGCAAGAGCTGGAAGCGCGAAGTGGCCGAGCGCTGGCTGGCCCCCTACCTGGACTACGACGTGGATTAAGTCACCTCGTTGGGCACCTGATGGCGCAGCCGCGCCTCGCGCATGTGCACCCAGAGGTTGTAGACGGACACGAATGCCGGGAAGAAATTGGACAGGATGCCCACCGAGTCGTTCTTGCCGAAGATGAAATAGGCCAGCAGCAGGGCCGAGCCCACCACCGACAGCCACCAGAACGACAACGGCATCACCACCCGCTTGTACTTGCGGGTGTAGTACAGCTGGACGAACCAGCGGCTGGTGAACATCAGGGAGCCAGCGAAGCCGATGATCTTCCAGGGGGTGAACGAGAAATGGGACAGGGCGGCCAGCACGCGCTGCCATTCGTTGAGGAAATAGTCCATGGGGGTCGGCCACCGGGAAAAGTCGGCCATTTTACCCTCGATGGCCCCCGGATGTTGACCGCCCGCCCCGCCCTGCGTAGAATTCCGCGCTCCCGGCGGGCGGTTAGCTCAGCGGTAGAGCACTGCCTTCACACGGCAGGTGTCACAAGTTCGATCCTTGTACCGCCCACCATACGAATCGAATGAAAAAGCCTCCGAAAGGAGGCTTTTTTGTGCGCACAGCAGCGAAACGGATAGTGCGGATGAACACGTCAGGCACTGCACCCTAGCCGGGGTCGATCACCGCTTGGCGATGACCCGGGCTGCTCTACGCCAGCCCAACGCGTTCATCCGCCCACATGGCTCGTATGGCCGGGCCCTGTTTCAAGAAAGGGTAAGGGTGGCGGGCGAGCCAGGGTAGAAAACCGTGAACAGACGGCCGGGCATACGCCCGCCTGGTCGCCCGCCGTGAGACGGTAAACCCCGGGCCCCGCAGACAACGCTGCGGGGCCCGCTGTTCAACGGGTTTCTACACCCGGTTGCCGGTACCCCGGCAACCCGTGAATGATTCCGTGTCACACACGAAGGGTCCATACGAATCTTCTCAAAAGTGATGCCGACATGAACATCCAACGATGCTCAATCCATTCCCTGGAAGGCAGTTCAGTGAGCGGGCTCGTTCGTTCACCCTCCCCAACGATGCCATCACGTCCGTTTTCGGGCGAGGCCCGCATCCTCAGCGCACCTTCCCGATGGAACTGCTGCATGCCCGCCGACGGCATCCAACGAAACGACGGCGACGCCATCGCCCAGTTCCGCCGCTACGTGCAACAGGCCGGTTTCCCTTGCCTTGCCGCCCGCACCGCCACCGAGAACGACCACGTTCGATTCCTCGTAGCAGGAAGCCTTGAGTCATCCGACGCGGACGAAGCGATCGTGACGCAGGCACGCGCGTTCGCGGCGGACGTGGAATCGGCGAAGGGGTTCCATAGCCTGGCCCTGCTCTTCCCGTGCACGCCGCCCATGGACGAAGCGACCTTCGAACAGGCGTTGTGGACGCGACTGCAAGCCTTGCACGCGCTCGATGCACGTACCGCACCGTGGGATCCATCGGTAAGCGACGACCCGGCCTCGCCGGACTTCAGCTTCAGCCTGGGCGGCCGCGCCTTCTACGTGGTGGGCTTGCATCCGGCGTCAAGCCGGCGCGCTCGTCGCTTTCCCCACGCAGCCCTGGTGTTGAATCTGCACAGCCAGTTCGAGGCCTTGCGTGCAGATGGGCGTTACGAGCGGTTCCACGAGGCCATCGTCGAGCGCGACGTTGAGTTCTCAGGCTCGGTCAACCCGATGCTGGCGACGCATGGCGAAGGGCTGGAGGCGCCGCAATACAGCGGGCGCGAAGTGGATGCGGGCAGCTGGCGCTGCCCGTTCAAGGCCTAGCTGCAAGTCCCGCCCACGGCGATCGGAGCTGTTCCGGCGCGGCCCGACGATGCCTGGGTCAGTACCACGCCCTGGGCGCCATTGACGCTGGTGCCGAGGGCGGCTGAGCCTGCGGTGGAACACACATTGAAGGCGACGTCCGAACCGTTGCTGATCTCACCGCGCTGGTTGAAGGTAATCGGCGTCGCGCTGGCCGTGCGGATGGACACGCTGGTGGTCTTGGTGGCCATGCGCAGGAGATTGGTGTCGGCAAGGGTACCCGCACCGGTGTATTTGGCCCCCGGCGTGGTCACGATGTAGATCAGCCAACCGTTCTCGTAGGTCGCGCTGGCGGCGTCGCAGGCGACCGTCGAGGTGGTGGCCAAGGGGCAGAACGCAACCAGCACCCGGCGACTCACCGCCGTGCTGCGGGCCAGCTGCAGGTCGCCTATCAGGTCGTTGGTCTCGGAAGTGACAGCATTGCGCCGCATGAAGGTTCGCAGGTTCGGCAAGGCCACGGCCAGCAGGATCGCCGCCACGGCCACCGTGACCATCAACTCGATGAGGCTGAAACCGGCGTTCGCGCGAGGACGTGCATTCATGGCTTGGGCCCGCAGTATTTGTCGATGTTGGCCATGGCATCATCCTTGGCCTTGGCGCGGCGTTGTGCGTCCAACGGCCTGGCAGTGTTGATGTCGCTGCCATCCAGGACCGCGCCCTCCTCCTGGAGGATCTTGATGTTGTTCTGGGCGGTAAAGCAATTGCGCCGGCGGTTGGCGACTTCGGCGTCGTCAAGCACCTTGGCGTTGTCCGGTGCATTGGCAGGCTGTGCGGCTAGCGGTGCACCCGGCGCGCCCTTCAGCTGCAGGGTCTTGGCCGCGCCTTTGGGCGGCGGCTGATCGGTGTAATGGGTGGTGCCGGCAGCATCCACCCACTTGTACACCTGCTGGGCGTGAGCGACCCCGTACCCGGACAATGCCGCCAGGGCCAGGGAAACCATCAGGACGCGAGCGGCCATGCCTCAGCGTCCCCAGCAGGTGGCGGTCGTGCCCGTGCCGCTCACCGTGACCACGCCGTTGGACGCCAGCGTCATGGTCCCGCATTCCTTGTCGTCGGTAAGTTGCTTGCCCTGCGGCGCGCCGGTGATGGTGTAGGCGGTGGTGCTCGCCGTCGCCGGCGACACCACGTAGTTCGGACCGCCAAAAGTCGCCGTCAGGTTCAGGTCGGTCAACGTCTTGGTGTACGTGTTCTTGGTGTAGAAGAACCGCTCCTCGCGGCCGGCGATGTCCTGCATCGCGGCCTTGGCGTCGGTGCGATTGGCCCGTATCACGTATTTGCGATACTGATTCATCGCCACCGCCGCCAGGATGCCGATGATCAGTACCACGATCATCAGCTCGATCAGCGTGAAGCCACGTTGACGCTGCATGGCGTTGTCCTTATTTGTCGATCGGTTCACGCCACGATACCTCGCCGCTGTTGCTGCCATTGAGGTCCTTGACATCGGCGCACAGTACCGCGCCGCTGGAGGTCTGGATACATGCACGAAGGGTATGGTCCGGTGCTGCGCCTGCGTGCAGGGTCGGTGCCGAAGGCAAGCCCGAACCAAGCGGGGCAAACTTGTTGATCGTGGTCGTGGTTCCGCTGGTGACGGTACCAAGCAGAGCTGCAAACGACGCCGACGTGGAACCGGTGGCGTAGTTCTGCGCATACAAGCGGCCTGAACCCTGGTCGCTGCACGAGGTGCTTCCCGGCAGGTACGTCGTCGTCAACAGCACATTGGCAAACAGGGTCTGCGAGCTCACCACGCGTTCGGCCGCAATCGCCTGGCCCTTGGCATTGGTGTTCTGCAGCTTCTGCAGCCAGCCGCTGTAGTTGGTGTTGATGTCGTTCTGCAGCGCCTGCTCGGTCGTGATTGCCGTCGTGCCATCGGCCGCCTTCACCCCGCTGAGCACGGTTGCGCCGGTGCTGTCGATGGTGGCCGTGACATTGCTGATGTCCTTGAGGTTCGACAGCGACAACGTGCCTCCCTTATCCACGACCGCGGCAATCAACTGCTGGCTCGTGTCGGCGAGGTCAGTGAGGGTGAGTGCGCGGCCGGTACCGAAGAACACCTCGAGCTGGGACAGGGTATTGAGGCCCACCGTCGGGCGGATCAACAACGGTCTGTTCAGGGTCAACAGTTCACGCGCCGACCATTTGCTGGAATCGGCATTGTTCATCGTCACGGCCCACAGCGCGCCGCCGTAGCCCGACGGTCCTGCGCCGCTGGAGTTACCGAAATACATCGTATCGGCCAGTCCATCGAGATTGGTGTCCACGGTGGTCAGGTCGCCCAGGAACGAGGTCGGCCCGTCGGTGAAGCTGCCAAGGTCGATCGACGTGGTCGGCGCATCGCCGTTGGTCACCAGGGTGGACAGGTCGTAGGCACGCACGCGAGCCGACACTGAGGATGCGCCCCTGCCGCCGGCCGCGCCGCCACCACCGTTATCGGTGGTACCGGAACCTGTGACCAGGAAGAACTTGTTGGGCGTGAAAGTGGTGGAGACGAACTTGCGGAACCGCGCCATCGTCGGCGTGGAGGTGGTGTATGTGGCAATCACGTCAGTGATCAAGGCGCAGCCGGCGGGCTTGAGCAAGGCCGTGGCGCACGCGGCACCCGTCTTGATCTGGGTGTTGGTGACTTCGGCCAGGAGCACCGGCGGTGCCTCTGGATTGGTCACGTCCAGCACCACGTAGGCCGGGAACGAGTTCTGCGCCGCCGCCTTGGTCTTGTCCGTTTTGTCGGCCATGGTGATCTGCAGCGGACCACCGCCGAACCGGAACGGCACGATCAGGATCGTGCCCCAGCCGCCGGGATGGCACTGCGAGGTGGTGCTGGGCGCGTCGACGGTGCAGTTGGTATCGGGGGTAAACGCGTTGACGTCCTGGACCTGGGGCGAGCCGTCGACGTAGAAATTGTGCACGTACTTCGGATCGGCGGCCCAACGCAGATGGGGCAGCAGGTTACCCGGAACGTAGGCCCAGATCTCGGCACCAAGCGCGTGAGCGATGTAAGTGGTATTGGTGGTGCAGCCGGTGGCGGTGCACTTGGACGGCTGGGTGTTCAGGCGTTTGTTCGATGCGTCGTAGAAGCCGCCATTGAAGGCGTGGATCATGCCGTCGTTGGCGCCCACGTACACCACCTGGCGGCGATTCTGCAAGGTCGTGCGGAAAGTACCGTACGAGGAATCGTTGTACAGGCGGTCATAGGCCTGGTTGGGCGAGGCCACGGCCAGCGGCGTGGAATTGACGATGTCGCCCAGGCGGTAGGTATGCGACACACCCGTGCTATCGGTGACCGTGCGCGAACGCCAATTGGCATCGTCGGTCGCGCCCGCGGCGGTTTTAAAGCCGCTGTCCTGCCCGCGCGTCCAGTTGACCAGGTTCATCGCTTCCTGCGGGTCGCAGGTATTGAGGAACTGATAGGTGAAGCCGAATACCGCCTTGAGGAAGTCCGACAGCTTCGTGGTGCCGCAGGCCGTGGTAGCCAGGGACGTGGGGCCGGAAAAGCCACCGGTTCCCCAAGCGAAGTCCACCATCTCGCCGCTATCGACGATGCCGTTGTGGTTGGCATCGATCCACGTGCGGATATAACGCTTGGAGGTCGGCGTCGCAGCCGTCGCATAGGTTCGCTGCGACGTGATCGTTGTGGACGTGATCGTGGCGTCGTTCAGGGCATTCTGCGCCGACCAGATCGCCGGCACATCGCTAGCCGATGCGCCGGCGCAATCGGACGGGTTGATCTGCGAAGGGACCTGCGTTGGGTCACCGAAGGTCTTGAACCGCGAGGCACCCGTGGCATCGGTGCAGTACACGATGATCGGGTTGGCAGAGAAATCGCCGAGCGTCGGTGTTCCGCCCGCGGAGTTGGCGCCGCGCAGCAGGCCGTTGGAGTCGGTCCAGAGGGTGACGATATTGCCCGCCCAGTTGATGGTCTTGCTGGCATCCTTGTTCTGCACTTGCTGCTGGTAGATGGCTGAATACACCACACCTTCGCCGCTGGCGTTGTTCGCCACCACGGCAGCGGCGGTACCGGAACCCGCACGGGCCAGGATGGTATTGAAAACTTCGGCCAGCCGATCGGACAGCTGCGCAGGGTTGCGAACAGGGAAGAACGTATCCGGGATGAGGTCGCTGCCCGACGCACCGGTGTTGTTGTTGCGATTGTCCCAGTTGGAGATCTTGCAGCTGGGCGTGGTGGTGCTGTCGCAGGGCTTGGTGGTCGTATTGCCGTTGTCGTCCACCGCGTCGTCGAAGCCGCCGTACTTGGCCGCATAATACAGCGGGTTCTGCAACTGGCCTGACGCGCTGGTACCCACCGTGTACTTGGTGACGTTGGGCAGGTCCCAGCCATTGGGGATGGCGATCGAGGTGGTCAAGATGCTGTTGTCCCAGCCGCCCGGACGCAGGTTCAGGCGATGGGGCGCCGCGTCGTCGTTGGAGCCGGACGTGGAATAGCCCGTCAACATCGCGTTGCCGGCATAGGCCGACAGGGTCTCATTGCGAACCAGCACTTCGCTATCGCCAACGGTTGGCTTGCCATCGGTACCGCAGATGGCGGAAGTCGACTGCCAGCAGATGTCATAGCCTGAATACGTGGTCGCGGCAACATTGCGCGGCAGCGTTCCGCCAGTGGTGGTGGCGTAGCGCGCCGAGTTCAACCAAGTGTTTTTGTTGGCGGCGTCACCGCGGACATTGTTGCTCAGATCGCTGTCATCACGGTCCAGGGGGAGCGTATTACCGTTGTTGCTGTTGTTGGTATTGTCGTTGAGCACCACGGTGTAGCCGCGGGCCACGCGCACCGACTCGATGGTCAGGTCCAGGCCGCCCACCGAGCTGAGTTTCAGCGAGCTCACTGATGGGCAATACTCCGTGCCAGTGTAATTCTTACCGGTGTAAAAGCAGGTTTTCGACGCCGGAATGGGAAGCTTGCTGGCGGTCTTGCAGGTCGCGCCCACGCAATAGGTGATCATCGAGACCACGTCGTTGTCGTGATCGTTACCCCAGAGGGAATCCTCCCATACCAGGGAGAAACTACCCTGCGTATACAGTTTGGTGGTGGGATCGGCCGTGAGTGCGCGGCCATAGACATACGTACTGTCTTGCGACGACACCTTCGGACCGATCGTCACCGAGCCGAGGTAGCAGCTACGCCAATTGCCCGAGGAGATCGCAGCGCCGCCATCGTTGTTGGCCTGGCACATGGGGACGAAACTGATGGTATTGCTAACCACGGGAATCTGGAACTTCGGCAGGTTCTCCGACAGCGCAACGGCGTACGTCTTCACCGTGTTCTTAAAAGGCTTGCAGTTGGCGCCTGTCTGGTCGCAGGCCTGCGGACGGTCGTTGCCGTCGGGGAGCTTGAAGTTTGGACGGATGTCGGTGGTGCGTGCGCTGTAGGCCAGGCCCGCGACCAGGTAACTGCCTTCCATCGACGGAATGTCGGGGCAAATACCCCGCGCCTTACTGAGAAGGTCCACCGTTTTGCCAGTGCAAAGATCCGACGACGTGTCCAGCGCGGTACCCTTCGGGGTCAATCCCACGCGCCCGACGAAATAGCTGTTGCCGGTGATTTTCTCCAGGTCGCCCACTTTATCGGTGGACGTGGCAGCGCCCGTCGCGCCACCCAAGGCCGCAATCGACGGCACCTCGTCGCTGTCGAAGGAGTTCAGACCCGTGGACAGCACGATGATCGAACACGACGCGCAGTAGGGATTGGTCGCATAAGGGTCCTGCCAGGGCGGCGCGCTGAGGCCGGTCAGGTCGGCGGCCGAGGTCGTGGCGTTGAATCCCGCCGTGGCGCCCGCCGAGTCGGCCGCGATGTAACGCAAGGCCTCGGCGTAGATCTCCGACATCGGGTTACCCCAGGCACTGCACATCTGCGAACCAGTAGTGGACGTAGAACCGGCATTGGAGTTGCCCGGATTGTTCAGCCAACTGGCGACGCCCGTACCCTGTCGATTAAGGATGCCGTAGGTGTTGCAGTCATTCCAGGTATTAACGCTATCGGTCCATTGGGTCAGGCGCAGCGCGTTGAGCGAGGCGATGACACTACCCGTACTGGTACTGACCGAGGTGCAGAACACGCCCGTCTTGGCGTTGATCTCATCGCCAGTACCGCAATCGTTGGTCGCGTCGTTACCTGCGATCTTGCCGATGTTTCGCCGTAGCACGCCGCCACTTCGCGGGGCGACGAAACTGCCCGTGACCAGGCCGAAGCGCATCTGGCCGTTCTCGCCGTAGCGCTGCAACAGGCCCACCGGCTTGTAGTCGGGGGTGCCGTTCTTGGCGCCGGGATACTGCTTGCAGAACGACTCGCGATACTGGGCGGTTGCGGAGGAATCGCAAACCTGTACGCGGGCGGTCAGTTCCGACGGGGACACGGTATTCGAAGCGGGCGTATTGGGGTCGCTGCCGTTGTTGCCGGACCATGTGCACTGGCGAAGCGCCGTAGCCGCCCATTCAGGGTATTTCCCCGAGGCGACACGAATGACCGGCGCACCGGAACTGCCATCGCCAAAGGTGGCATTGCAAAGCGAAATCGATGTCAGCGTACTGTATGGCGTGAGCTCACTGACCTTGGCGGCGGCCGTATCGCTATAGATCTTGGACCAGGCGTGCAGGTCATCGGGGATCGAGGCGCGCTCGAGTACCGTGACGCCGCTGGTGCCGTCGGTGTCCGCGGCCGAGGTACCGTTGGCGCGATAGCCGCCGTACAGCACGAAACGAAGCACGTCCGCGCGGCTCATCGCCGCCCAGTTCAGGAAGTTGCCGCTCCACGCCGACGAGCACTTGTGGCTGGTCGCATTGGCGCTTGCCTTGAACTGGTTGCCTGCGTACGTGTAGCAGAGGTTGGCGTCGAAATAACCTGAGTAGTTGAAGTTGTTGTTGTACGTGATGTCGATGACACCGTCACCGTCAAGGTCGGTGTAGTCGGTGTAGGCCTTGATGAACAACTGTTCGTCGCGCGACACCGCCAGCATTACCAGGGGCGCGACCGAACTATTGGTCAGTATCGGCATGCTGGCGAAGTCCGCCGCCACGGCCACCCGCGAAGTATCGAAGGGACCCTTGGCGATCGCCGTGCCCGGGGCTACCGCACCTGCGACCTGGCACAAGGCCAGCCACAAGAGGGCAACGCACGCCAGCCTGAAGGAATGTGCACTACGCATGTCGATGCCTCGGGAAAGAACGGTATACGGGAAGCGTCGCGTTTGGGGCGCGGCGGTCATGGCGCTACTGAAACCTGGAACTGCGACTGGGTGACCACGCGCCCGTTGCCGGGGCTGCGGCCGTCACTGACGATTTCGTACACGTTGAACGCACTACCTGCGCTGACGCTCGAGCCCTTGGCCCCGCCGCCATTGGCATTGGCGGCGTAACCTGGTGGGATGCCCGATCCATCCGGGCGCACCCAGACGCGGATAAACGTATCGGCGGTGCAGGTCGACGTCTGGCCGGTGCTGCACAGGCTGATCTTCACGTCACCGTCCGGGGTGGTGGTCATCCAGGTCGACGGGTCGTAGATCTTCTCACTGCCGGTCAGGCTGATGTCGTACAGGTTCACCGGCGTGGAGCCACTCTTGCGGACGGCCATTGCCGTGACCATCTGGCAGCTGACGCCATTGCTGCCGACCTTGGTGGAGCCTGACGTGCAGCTGGAGGGATAGGTACTGAACAGCGTGTCGGTGACCGTGCCGCCCATCAGCGCGATCGGCCAGCCGCCCTGCTGGAAGTGCTCGGTGAACATCTTGGCCACGACCAGCCGGCCCGTTTCGGACACCTCGAAGGCCTGTTCGTGCGCGGCCACGTTGTTGACCATGCGCATTTCCATCAGCGTGCCCTTCATCGCCAGCACCGCCACCAGCGACAGCACCACCAGGAAGATCAGGCCAACCAGCAAGGCGGCGCCCCGCTGGGCACGGGCAACGATGGCTCGGGGGCGAAGGATCATGGTCGTGGTCATGGCGAGGGGTCCGTAGGCATGCCGCGCACGCGGTTACGCAGTTGCACTGTCTGCTGTGCCAGCCGGCGCGCGAACTGGTCCGGACGCGTGGCGGCAATGGTGAAACCGTCGCAGTCGTCTTTCTTATCGAGGGTGAGCGTGCCGCCCACGGCAATGGAGTACTGGCAACCTGGGGTCAGCACCATTTTCGAAACCTGGGGAACGGAGACGTCACGCTGGCGGCCACGGGCAACCATGCTCACGCGCACGGCAATCACCTGCGGCCAGGTGGTTGCGCTCATGTTCTTGGCGGACAGCCACTGCGCCACCCGGAAAGCATCGGCTTTGCCATCAGGACCATTGCCGTTGGCCAGGCCATACTCGAACTGCAACTGTTCGATGCCCTCGACGATCGGCTCCGCCTTCATTTGCGACGCCGAGTTGTCGATGCGCATGCGCATCAGGGTCGGGATCGGATTACCGTCGTCGCTGGCCGCCGAGCAACCGCTGGCACCGGGATTGCTGCAAGGTTGCAGATAATAGATTTCGGCACGCAACGGATACACATACAAGGTGGTGGTTGCGCCCGCCAGCGCCGGTGGCGCGAAGCTGGCGGCGGTGCCGCCTGGCGCGGGGAACATGGTCGAGCTGCCGCCCGCGGCCGTTTCCACGTAGGTGCGCGAGCCGGGTGCGCAGTTGGCGGTAGTCGCCGCGCCACCGGTGAACGCGCAGGGGTCGGCATCGGCGTAGCGCACCACCAGCACATCCGAACCCGGCATATAGTTGGCCGCATTGGACAAGCACGAGGTGATCGGGAAGCTCGTTCCGCCGTCGTAGCCGAACACACCGCCGCCGCCCGCCGCGCTGACCTTGATGGCGCGCGTGAAGGCGTCGCCGCAACCGGAACTGCCGGGACTGTCGGTGGCGCTGCCGGTGACGTTGGCTGCCGAGGCACCGCCCCAGAAGTCGGCCATGCGCAACGACCAGTTCACCCGATCGGACGCATAGCGCAGGTTCTGCTGCAGGAAGTTGCTGCTTTCCTGCAGCCGGTAGGCGGTGCGGTTGGAGATCAGCACCTGGATCAGGCCGCCGACCACGATCAGGCCCAGCACCAGCGCCACCATCAATTCGATCAGCGAGAAACCGCGCTGCCGCCGTGCTTGGTTGTTCATCCGGGCACTCATGGCAGGAAATTGAACGAATAGGACTGGTCACCTTCCGAAGTGCTGTCCTTCTTTATGCCGCCGTCGTACCAGGTAGCGGTGATCACGTAGCTACCCAGCACCGGTGACCAGGTGATCTTGCCCTGGACCCCGGTGGTGGCCGCCGGCGCGGTCGCGGCGAGCTGGGCCAGCCAGGTGGCCACGTCATTGGTGGCGATCTGGGTGTTGCTGCAGATGACGGTGGAGCAGTCGACGGCGGTGAGCTTCTTGGCGCCGTCGTAGCAATAGGGACATTCGGCCGCGGTGGGGGCCGTGGGATTGACCGCCTTGATCGGCAACAGCGAGGCGGTATTGCCGCGCATCGCGTCGGTCAGGCCGCGCGTCTGCATCACAACCATGCTGCGGGAGCCCGCCTGCTTGGTGAACGACGCGCCCTTCAGCTGCATCAGGGCAAGACCGAGTATGCCGATCGAAAAGACGACGATGGCAATCAGGACTTCAAGCAGTGAGACGCCACGCTGGACGCGCGACGACGGCGACTTTGCCACGGTGATTCCCCCAATCCCTTTCCGACGCATACATCCTGTCTTAAGGATCCAGCGCGACGCCAGCGCCGGGCGACGAGCGGTTAGATTCCGCCGACAAACGGTATACGGCCGGTTCACCGCCCCCGGGCGTCAATGGCCATGAACCCGCAGCCGAGGAGGCCGCCCCCATGTCCAGCCACGACC
>Ga0193717_1002010_pt1 | contig 12040 bp, 11 predicted proteins | sample U2c2metaG_FD_145900 | JGI IMG/M metagenome (GOLD analysis project Ga0193717, IMG submission 145900) | Soil microbial communities from a riparian zone of the East river system, Colorado, United States - U2c2 | ecosystem: Environmental > Terrestrial > Soil > Riparian zone | place: USA: East River...
GGGCAGCTGTTCGGCGCCGGTGCGAGCACCTGGTGCGACAAAGCGCAGAAGCAGTTCAGCAGCTACGCGGACACCATCGGCGGTTTTTCCGACAAGATCAGGGAAGCCGCCAAGAAGTACGAAGCCGGGGAGACCGACGCCGGTGACGCGATTGTGGGGGCCGCGAAGTGAGCGACGAGTACAAGAAAGACGACGTCGGTCTCTACAACCTGGCTCCGAACACGTCCACCGGAGCCGGTTTCTTCGACGCCGCGGTCAGCCTCGACGCGGCGGTCAAGGAAGGCGACCAGGTCGCCATCGGAATCGGCTCGGCCGGCATGGCGCTGGAAACCCTGGGCATGGTCCTCGACCCGATCGGCAGCCTGCTCACCGCCGGTATCGGCTGGATCATCGAACACGTCTCCATCTTCCGGTGGCCGTTGGACATGATGTACGGCCATCCGGAGATGATCGCGGCGGCCAAGGAGGCGATCGACGCCGAGAAGGCGAAACTCGAGCAATGGTCGACCGCGCATCAAGAAGCCCTCGACAAACTGATGAGGGAATGGTCCGGCGACGCGGCCGACGCGTTCAAGAAGAACATGGAAGCGGTCACCGCGCAGCTGGCCACCCTCGGCGGTTACGTGGAAGCCTCCGCGAAGCACATGCAGATCGCCGGCGGTATCGTCGGTGCCTTCCGCGGCATCGTCCGCGACATGATCGCGATGGTCCTCGCGACGATCATCAAGGGCGCGCTGATCGCGGCCGCCTTGGCGCCGGTCACCTTCGGCGCCTCGATTGTGTTCTTCGTCGGGACGACGATCGCCGGGGTCGCCGTGGCGCTCGCGAAGATCGCCGCGAAGATCGCGCAGCTCACCGCGAAGCTGGGCAAGCTGCTCGCGTCCATCGGCAAGATGGGCAAGGCGGGCGACGATCTCGTCAGCGCCGCTCCCGGCGGTGGCACCAAGCCTCCGAGTGGTGGCGCCGGTGGTGGCGGTACGCCGCCTCCGCCGAAACCGGCCGACCCGACGCCCGCGCCGCCGACGCCGAAACCGCCTGACCCGCCGCCCGCTCCGGCCACCCCGAAGCCGGACGATGCCGGTACGCCGCCGCCTTCTCCGGCGACGCCGAAGCCGGACGACGCGGGAACGCCGCCGCCTTCTCCGGCCACCCCGAAGCCGGACGACGCCGGTACGCCACCGCCCGCTTCGCCGACGCCGAAGCCGGACGATTCTGTCGTGCCGTCGACGGATAAGCCGGACGATCCTGGTGGTGCTCCGCCCGCGCCCAAGCCCGCGGATCCGCCGCCGGCGACACCGCCGCCGACCCCGAAGCCGGACGACGCTGCCGTGCCGCCTCCGACGCCGAAGCCGGATGATGCCTCGACTTCGCCGTCGGCGACGCCGAAGCCTGCTGATCCGCCGCCGGTGACTCCGCCGCCGAAGCCCGCCGATCCGCCGCCGACGCCCGCGACGCCGAAGCCGGATGACGCCGTGACGCCGCCGAAGACGGATGAGCCGAAGCCGAATCCTTATCAATGGGAAAAGGGGAAGCCGCTCTCCGATCAGCTCACTCAGGTGATCAAGGACAAACTTTCCAAGGTGGAAGGGGTTACTCCGGAAACCCTGAAGAAGTTCGATCACCTCAGCAACCTGTCGGTCGATCAGCTGAAGAAGATCATGCCCGACCCCTGGGCGGAGAAGTTCGAAGGAGCGGTCAAGGTGATGACCGACCCGTGGTACGGCAAGTCGGGATTGGCCGGGAAGACGGTGGTCGACCTGATCAAGGGCGTGCCCGCCAGCATCAACAACAGCAGTGGGAACGACGAGTGACAGCGTCGGCCTGAACCGAAGAGCCCCACGTGCCGCGTCGGCACGTGGGGCTCTTTGCCGTAGCGGCTCAGAAATCGGTGGGCGGTACCAGCCGTGGTGGTGTCCAGCGGCCGGTCAATCTGGCGATGCACACGCGGACGCCGGTTTCGAAGGCGCCGACGGTGAGCGTCGTGTACGGCATGGGAATCGGCTTGTCCCCGCCGCGGATGGGCCGGGCGAGGCCGAGGCCCGTCACCGTCCAGCCGCCGTTCCCGCGCTGGTCATGGTGGGTGAATTCGACGGCGACAGGTCGTCCGGCTATCGGGCGCTCGATCGGTCTCTCCCGGTCGAGGTCGATGAGCAGATCCCCGTCCCCGACGATGAGGCAGGTGAGCCGCCGTGGCTCCCGCCCGTCGACCGAGACCATGCCGTAGCGGGCGCGCTCCGGTGAGCCGATGAGTTTGACGCATTCTTGATGCGTCAAGGTGACCTCTCGCATGACCATCCTTTCCCGGAGTAGTCGTCGTCGCCAGTATCCTCGTGATTTCCGTTGGGCGACAGGGGGAAAGTCGTCAATATCCACAATGGACCGATTCGTGGCGCTAGATCCGCCCGGCGTCGATGACGCGCCGCAGGAAGAGGCGGGTGCGTTCGTGGCGGGGGTCGCCGAGGACCTGTTCGGGTGGCCCGGTCTCGACGACGGAGCCATGATCCAGGAAGACGACCTGGTCGGCGACCTGCCGGGCGAAGCCCATCTCGTGGGTGGCCATCAGGATCGTGCGGCCCTGCCCGGCCAGTTCGCGGACGAGCGCGAGTACTTCGCCGACGAGTTCGGGGTCGAGGGCGCTGGTGATCTCGTCGAGCAGGAGCAGACGCGGTTCGTACGCCAGCGCTCTGGCGATCGCGACACGTTGCTGCTGCCCGCCGGAGAGCCGGTCGGGGTAGCTGTTCGCCTTGTCGGACAGGCCGACGCGGTCCAGCAGGTCGAGGGCACGCTGGGTGGCAACCTTGCGCGGCACGCCGTGCACCTCGCGCGGGGCGAGGGTGATGTTGTCCAGCACCGAAAGGTGCGGGAACAGGTTGAACGCCTGGAACACGATGCCCATGCGCCGCCGTGCCTTCCCGGCGTCGTGGCGCGGGTCGCTGATGTCGTCGCCGTCGAGCAGCACCTGGCCGTCGTCGAGGTCTTCGAGCAGGTTGACGCAGCGCAGGAGCGTCGACTTGCCCGAACCCGACGGTCCGATCAGGACGACGACCTGGTGCTCGCCGACGTCGAGGTCGACGCCGTCGAGCACGCGCTTCCCGTCGTAGGACTTGACCAGCCCCCGCACGCTCAGTACCGGCTCTAGCGGCTCCACGGTCATGCTCCCTGCCTGTTCGTCGCCCGGCGTGAAACCCAGTCGGCGAGCCGTCCCGACGGGATCGCGAGCAGCACGAACAGCAGCCCGGCCACCACGTACGGGGTGAAGTTGTAGGAGCTGGACGCGGTGATCTGGGCGGCGCGGACGGCGTCGACCGCGCCCAGCACGGAGATCAGGCCGCAGTCCTTCTGCAGCGCGACGAAGTCGTTGAGCAGCGCGGGAAGCACCCGGCGCACGGCCTGCGGCAGCACCACGATCCGCATCGTCTTGGCGTGGCCCAGGCCCAGTGACTTGGCCGCCGCCAGCTGCGACGGGTGCACCGACTCGATCCCGGCACGGAACACTTCAGCCACGTAGGCCGAGTAGACCAGCACCAGCGCGATCCCGCCGAGCAGCACCGGGTCGTTCGGGATCCCGCTCAGCCGCAGGCCCGGCAGGCCGAACCCGATCAGGTACAGGCAGATGATCAGCGGCAGCCCGCGGAAGAAGTCGACGTACCCTGTCGCGAGCGCGCGGACCGGGAACCACACCGGGCCGCGCAGCGTGCGCAGCACGGCGATGCCCAGCGCGAGCACCAGGATCAGCACCTCGCACACGACGAGCACGCGCAGGTTCAGCCAGAGACCGTCCAGCAGCGCGGGCAGGGTGCGCCACGCGATCTCGGCGTTGAAGAACGACTGCCGGACCCGGGGCCAGCCGGGCGAGCTCGTGACCGCGAGCACCGCGACGGCTGCGAACACCACGGTGGAGGCGAAGGCGACCAGCACGGATCGGCGCGAACGGGAACGCCGGTAGGCCAGGCGGTCCCGCTGCAGGTCACTGATCATTTCAGCTCGGGGGCGTTGCCGGCGGTGGCGAGCCACTCCTGTTCGAGCTTCGCGAGCGTGCCGTCGGAACGCAGCCCGTCGACAGCGCCGGACACACAGGGCGTCAGCGAGCTGCCCTTGTCCAGCACGAGACCGAACTGCTCCGGTTTGCCCTCGCCGCGCGGCAGCTGCCCGACGATGGTGGCGTCGGGCAGCTCGGCCGACGTCACGTAGAACGCCGTCGGCAGGTCGAGGACGAGGGCCTGGATCTGGCCGTTGCCGAGCGCGGCCTTGGCGTCGTCGTTGGTGTTGTAGACCGCGACCTGCTGCTCCGGCGCGAGCCGCTGCGCGGCGTCGTAGCTGGTGGTGCCGACCTGCGCGCCGAGCTTGACCTTCTTCAGCTCGGCGAGGGTCTTGGCCGCGGCGGCGGGGGAGCTCTTCGGCGCGATGACGGCTTGGGCGACGTCGTAGTACGGCGAGGAGAAGTCGACGGCCTGCTTGCGCTCGTCGGTGATCGAGAATTCGTTGACGTCGACGTCGTAGGCCTTCTTGCCCGGCTGGATCGCGGCGTTGAACGGCACCCGCGTCCACACGACGTCGGCGGGCGCGTAGCCCAGTTTCCCGGCCACGGCGTAGGCGACAGCGGCTTCGAAGCCCTGCCCGCTCTCGGGCTTGTTGTCCACGAACCACGGCTGGTAGACCGGCTCGTCGGTGCCGAAGGTCAGCTTCCCCGCGGCGAGCGTGGCCAGCTTGTCCTTGGCGCACGCCGCGCCGGTGGCCGGGCCGGCCGCGGTGGGGGTCTCGTCCACGGGCGCGCAGGCGGAGACGGCCAGCAGCGCTACGGCGGCCATGACGGCCTTCTTCTTCAGCATGCGCGTGATTATGGTGCCTGCGTCAAAAGAGCGGCGGCGGTGGCCACCTACCGGAACCCCCGAAGGTGGTCATGAGGAACGGCTCCGACCGGTCAAATATGATCGAGTAATGCGTGAGACGAGTGAACTTCTGACCGGCGGGCCGGCGCTTTCGGGCCGTCGGCGGAGCCGGATCCTGGCCGGGGTGGCGGCCGGTTGCGTGGTCGGGTTCATCGCCGTCTATTTCGGGTTCGTCTGGACGCGCGCCGGCCAGGCGTACGAGTTCGACGTCCTGAAAGGCGCGCCCGCGCTGCTCGACACTCCGGCGGTTCTCCGGGCGAGGTCGTGGCTGGCCTACGTCACCGAGTACGAGATGGCCGCGGTCGTTGTCCTCGTGCTGGTCATCGGCTTGCTGCGCCGACGTCCGGCGCTCGCCTTCCTCGGTGCGGCTGTCATCGTGGTGACGGTCGGGGTCGACCGGGTGCTGGTGCGGTGGGTGTTCACCCGGCCGCCGCTCGTCGTCGACCCGATCAGCCGGGAGAACAGCTTCCCGAGTGGACATGTCGCCATCGCGATGTCGGCGTTGCTGGGGCTGCTGATCGTGGTCCCGTACGCCTGGCGTGGCGTGACCGCACTGGTGGGTTCCGTCTTCGTTCTCGGCATCGCGGAGATGACGATGACCGTCGGCTGGCACCGGCTCAGCGACACCCTCGGTGGAAACCTGCTCGCGCTCGGCGTCGCCTGCGCGGGTCTCGCGGTGCTCCTCCGGCGCTCCGGTGTGTGGATGCCGCTGCCCAGCCGGCGGGTGCTTTCCGTTCTGCTGGCGGTGATCCCGCTGCTCGGTTATGTGGTCTGGACCATCGTGGCCGCGGTCGGACCGGCCTCCGACGCGCTCGCGGAAGGCAAGCCGGCGCTCGACCACCAGTCCGCGCTCTTCCAGGTCGCGGGTGCCGTCGCCACGGTGTTCAGCACGCTGATCGTGGTCGCGTTCCTGGTCTTGCTGGCCCGGATCGAACCGGCCCGCATCACCCGGCGACAGGCCGACGTCTGACTTCTTTCGGCACGCGAACTCCTAGGTCGGGAGCAGGCCTTTCCCTGCCCGGAAAATGCCGTAGCTGCACGTGGTTAGCCGCTCGTTAGCGAATAAATAGCGGCTGCTGCGAGTGTTCCCGGACAACCTCGATCCGCTGGGAAGGGGTCGAGGAGGACAGGGGGAGGAGGAACAGACATGAACGAGGCACAGCAGGCCGTGGTCGAAGCGGTGAAGCAGGCGATGGCCAACGAGTCGGCCTGGCGCGAGCGCTCGGACAGCGGCTGGAACCACTAGCCGGTCGGGCCGGTGGTGCGGAGGGCTGGGGCTGTCCCCTTCGCACCACCGGCTGCGCCGGGTCCCGGACGGAGTCGAATCATGTATCTGCCGAAGAAGGACGCGCCACCCGCGTTCCAGGTTTTCTGGCCGCGCCACGAGCCGTCCGCACTGCTGGAGTCGGCCGAGCCACGGTTGGCCGAGCGGCTCACCGTTTCGTCCTTGATCGGCAGCGCCGACTTCGATGCGCGGGTCGCGCCCTACGCGAAATGGGTCACCGAGATCGGCCTGCGGCCGAGCCGGGAAGTACACCAGGCCGTCAACGCGTTACTCGGGCGCACCTCCGTCGAACAGCGGCGGGAGGCGTTCGCACCGCTGGAGACCTTCGACCATTTCAGCCGAGGTATCGCGGAGCGCGCCGGTGTCACGGGGAAGCCCGCGTTCGACCATCGCCGATGGGCGCGGCGCTGGCTTGAAACCGGGGAACACCAGGTGGTCACGCACACGATCGCCCAATATGTCGATGGAGTCGGTTCGCAGGCCGACGCCGTGGAAGTCAGCGCCGCCGTCGCCGAGAGCGAGCCCGGACTGGCGCGCACCGGCACCGCCGCGTTCCTCGTCCTGCACGCCGCGTGCGCCTTCGCAGTGGTCGGCGACGAGCGGTGCCGGGGCCTGTTCGACGCCGCCGCGGACCGGATGACCGGTCCGTGGGACCGGTATTTCGTCCTCCTGCGCGGTCTCACCGCCGAGGTGAAACGGCTCGACGGCGCCAGGTTGGCCGAAGTACGGGAACGGGCCTGGGATTCGGCGCGGTTGTTGTCCGCGAGCTGGACGCGTACCGGGCGATGAAAGCCGGGGACCGTGGGTTCGCCGGTGAGCGCATCGACCGGGCGCGCGAGCTCGTTCTCCGCTCCGCGCAGAGCGAAACCGGGTATCCGTGGCAGATCGGTTCGCGCTACTACGTGCAGGTCTGCCAGAACTGGGCCCGCACCCGGCTCGCCGATCCGGCGACCGGGGACGCGGCGGTGCGGGAAATGGTGCGGCTGGTGGGTTTCTGCCGCACCGACGAGCGCGATTCGCTTCCCGAAGCGCTGAGCCTGCTGGGCCTCGCACTGTTCCGGCTCGGGCGCTACGAACAGGCGATCGCGCCACTCCAAGAGGCCGCACGCGAGTTGACCGGCGGGATCAGCCTGATCCGGCGCAACACCGTCGTCGGCACCCTCATCGCGGCGTTCGACGCGTTGCGGCGCGGAGAAGAGGTCGAGCGCTGGGTCGACGAGCTCGAGCCCGGTGACGAACTGCTCGACCGGCTGCTCGCCGAGCGGAGCTGACGCCGATGTGCGGAATCGCGGGTTTTCTCGACAGCGCGGCGGATCCCGGTTCCGAGGCCGCCCGCCGGTCGCGGGTCGCCGCCATGACCGGACGGATCGCCCACCGTGGCCCCGACGCGACGGCCGTCTTGGTCGACGGCCCGTTCGCGCTCGGCTTCACCCGGCTGTGCGTGGTGGACGCCGACACGACGTCACAGCCGTTCCGGTCTTCCGACGGCCGCCGGATCGCCGCGGTGAACGGGACCATCTACAACCACGCGCGCCTGCGTGAGCGTCTCTCGGGGCGACATCGGTTCCGGACGGCGTCGGACTGTGAGGTCGTGCCGCACCTTGTCGAGGACGTCGGCGCGCAGCGGTGTCTCGCCGAGCTGGACGGGATGTTCGCCGCTGTCGTGTGGAATTCCGCGGACGGCACCGTGGATCTGCTCCGCGACCGGTTCGGGATCAAACCGCTCTACACCTACCGGCACGGCACGCGGACCTACTTCGCCTCGGAGATCAAGGCGTTCCTGGCGATACCGGGCGCGAAGCCGTCGTTCGACTGGGACACCGCGCTGAACGATCCGCTCATCGGCGGCGTCCGCGCCTCGGCCCCGCTTCCGCAGCGGTCGCTGTTCCGGGACGTCGAGGTGGTCGAGCCGGGAACGGTGGTGCGGCTGGTCGGAGACGGCCGCCGGACCGTCCTCCGTGGACAGTTGCCGACCGCGCCGGGCATGAGCGCCGGCGAACGTCGCGAGTCACTGCGCGAGGCGTTGTCGGACGCGGTCAGTGACACCTTCGCCGTTACCGATTCCCGTTACGGCACACCGGCCGTACTCCTCAGCGGGGGCTTCGACTCCGCGGTGATCGCCGCGCTCGGTGCCCGTGCGGCGACGCCGTCGTGCTACACCATCGACCATCCCGCGACGCGTGCCAACGGGGATCGCCGGAGCAGTGCCGCATTGGCCGCGCACCTGGGGCTGCCGCTGCACGTCGTCGACGCGACGGGCGCCGAGGCCCGCGACCCCGAGGCCTGGCGTTCCCTGCTGTACACGGTGGAAACACCGATGTGCGGGATCGACACCCTGCTCAAGTCGGAAGCCGTCCGCGCGGCGTCGGCGCGGAACGTGCGGGTGCTGCTGTCGGGCACCGGGGCGGACGAAGTCGCCGGGGGATTCACCACCGTCGCGGCCCGCGGCCACCAGGAGCCGTCATGGTCGGACTTCGCCGCGCGGGGACGAGGGATGGCCAGGATGGTCGCGGGGCTGGCCGCTCCGGGCGGCCTGTGCCGCTGGGACGCGATGCTGCCCGAACCCGTTGTCCGCCATGGGGGTTTCGCGCCGGTGGACGAGGAGTGGTTCCGTTCGGTACGCGACGGGCGCATCCGCGATCTCGCCCTGTTCGGCCTGCAGATCGACGACCGGATCACCGCGGCGGAGGGCATGGAATGCCGGGTTCCGTTCCTGGGCGGCCGAGTGGCCGACCTGTTCGCCGGGATCGGCGCGGCGGAGGCCGGATCTTCGTTCTGGGACAAGGGTTTGCTGCGTGACGCCGTCGAAGGCCTGATCCCGGACCAGTGGCGGCTGCGGCCGAAGACCCCGTTCGGCTACGCGGCTTCCGCCTCCCGGTACCTGGAACTCGATGTGGTGAACCTGCTCGCCACGAAGGATTTCTCGCTCGTCCGGGCCGCGATCGAGAATCCGTCCTTTAAGGACCGTTTCGACCACGACGCCGTCTGGCGGTGCGCGCTGGCGCTCCAGGACGACCCTTCGTTCGCCGAACCCGTGCTACGCCTGGTGAACATGAGCCTGCTCGACACGATGTTCGCCGAACACGCCGAGCCGGGCGGGCGAAGTCATGTTCCCGTTGTCGTCACCGGAACCGAGCAGCCGCCGGAGCCCACCGGGTTGTCGGGCGACGACGTTCTCACGCTGCGGGACGAAGTCCTGCTGCTGGGCGACGTCCGGGTCCCCGACCTCTCACCGCTCATTGTCTCCGTTACCGGCCGGAAACCGGTCATGCTCGACCGGCAGAGCGGGCAGGGACGCCAATGCGCCGATCTGCTCTCCCGGATCGACGGGACCACGACGTTGTCCGTGCTCGCCGACGATGTCGGGTGTTCGGCCGCCACCGCGTCGGAGCTGCTGGCCGAACTCGTCGGCGCCGGGCTCGTGACCGTGGTGGGCCAACCGCTGTGCTGACCCTGCTGAAGTTCGTCGGCTACCGCCGCCTGCTCGCCGCCGACGCGTTGTCCAGCCTGGGTGACACGATGCTGCTCATCGTCCTTGGCGTGATGCTGAAGAACGAAACGGGCTCCAACAGCGCGGCGGGGCTGGTCGCGCTCGCCATGCTGCTCCCGAATCTCGCCGGGCCGCTGCTCGGCGCGTGCTGGTGACGGTCAGTGTGGTGATGGTGCCGGTGGTTCTGCTCGTGGCGGTCGCCTCCGGTACCGCGATGGTGGTGGTCGTCTACCTGGTCGCGCTCGGGTACGGGTTCGCCTTCGTGCTGATCGGCAGCGCACAGGCGGGGCTCGTGCCCCATCTCGTGCCCGAGCCCATGCTCGGCCGGGCGAACGCCGCGATCCGCATGCTCAGCGAGGGCGCCCGGTTCGTCGGACCCGGTATCGGCGTCCTCGTCTACACCGCGGCCGGGGGCGGCGCCGTCGCGATCATCGATGCCGCCACCTTCGCCTGCGCGGCGATCCTCCTGGCGCGGATACCCCGGCGGGACCGGGTGCCGGCACTCTCGGCGTCATCGCGGATCGACCTGATAGCGGGGATCGAGCATCTCCGCCGGTCGCCGGTGCTGCGCCGCACGGTGGGGGCGGCGATGGTGGCGTTCGCGACGATCGGCTTCCTGGAGACGGCCGTTTTCGCCGTGGTCACCGATGGTCTCGGCCGCCCGGCGGCGTTCGTCGCGACTTTCGCCGTCGCCCAAGGCGCCTGCGCCATCCCGGCCGGGCTGGTCGCCGGCGCGGCGATGGACCGGCTCGGCGCGGTGCGCACCGCGGCGGCGGGACTGGGAGTTTTCGGGGTCTCCGCGGCTTTGCTGATGGTGCCGGTGATCCCGGTCGCCGTCGCGGGCGCGGGGATCGGCGCGATCGGGATGACCTGGTTCTTCATCGCCTTCGGCACGGCGATCCAGCAGAACACCACCGATTCGGTGCAAGGACGGGCTTTCGGCTCTGCCCGCGCGCTCGTCACCGCCGCGCAACTGGTGGGTATCGGGGTCGGCGCCGCGCTGGGGACCGCGATCGACCATCGGTTCCTGCTCGCCGGGATCGTCCTCGGCTGTGCCGGAGCCTTCGTCTTGACCTGGGTACCGGTCAGAGCGGAACTCGCGCAGGCGGGGTAGGGGCCTTGATTCCGGCACCGGGTGCCGTTAATCTCCAGGTATTCGGCACTGCGTGCCAAATACCTGAGTCCACCCGGCCGACCAAGGGGTGCTTCCGCTGTGACCGTGCCCTTGCCCGCCGGTTTCCGCCTCACGATCGACCCCGACACCAAGCTGCTGGACGAGACCACGTTGTTCGGCGGGATGCCCGCCCGCGTGCTCCGCCTGTCGGGCGGCGGGGTCAAGGCGTGGACGGAACTGCGGGACGGCCCGGTGCGTACCGCGACCGCCGGGGCGCTCGCCAGGCGGCTCATCGACACCGGCCTGGCCCACCCGCGGCCACCGGAGCCGCAGGTCGCGCCGCAAGTCACCGTGGTCATCCCGGTGCGGGACCGGCCCACGATGCTGGCCCGCTGCCTCGCCTCGCTCGGCGGCGCCTTCCCGGTCGTCGTCGTGGACGACGGCTCCCCGGACGAACGAGCGCTGGCCGACGTCGTCGCCGGTTCCTCGGCCACGCTGGTCCGGCGGGCGACCAGCGGCGGACCGGGTGCCGCGCGCGCCACCGGGCTGGACGAGGTGAGCAGCGAGTTCGTCGCCTTCCTCGACAGCGACTGCGTCGCCACGGACGGCTGGATCGGCGCACTGGCAGCCCATTTCGCGGATCCACTTGTCGCGGCCGTCGCCCCCAGAGTCGTCGCGCTGCCGTCGGGAACCCCGGCCGGACAGTACGCCGAGACGAACGGAAGCCTGGACCTCGGCGATCGCGAAGCTCGTTGTGCGCCAGGGACCCGGGTCTCCTACGTGCCCACCGCCGCGCTCGTCGTACGCCGAGCCGCGCTGCTCGACGTCGCTCGCGATGGTGCGGTGTTCGATCCGGCCCTGCGCTACGGCGAGGACGTCGATCTCGTCTGGCGTCTGCACGAAGCCGGCTGGCGAGTCCGCTACGACCCGGCCGTGCGGGTGCACCACGAAGAACCCGTGAGCTGGCAAGGAGTATTGACCCGGCGATTCCACTACGGCACTTCCGCCGGGCCGCTCGCGCGCCGTCATCCCGACGCGATGGCCCCGCTGGTACTCCAGCCCTGGCCCGCGCTGACCGTGCTCGCGCTGCTTTCCCGCCGTCCCATCCTCGCCGCGGCGAGCTTCGCCGCTTCGGTGCTGGCCATGAACCGCACCGTGCGCCGCGCGGGCCTGCCGGTGACCGGGGTCGTCGGCGCGATGCGGACCGGCGCGCACCAGACCTGGCTCGGCGTCGGCCGCTATGGCACGCCGTTCGCCGCGCC
>Ga0193717_1002011_pt1 | contig 12034 bp, 13 predicted proteins | sample U2c2metaG_FD_145900 | JGI IMG/M metagenome (GOLD analysis project Ga0193717, IMG submission 145900) | Soil microbial communities from a riparian zone of the East river system, Colorado, United States - U2c2 | ecosystem: Environmental > Terrestrial > Soil > Riparian zone | place: USA: East River...
CGCTCCAGCCTTTGATCGCCGCGCGGCCGCGGAACTCCCGGCCCCAGTCGTCGACGACGCCGTCTTGGGTGAAGACGTCGAGGAAGGCGTCCGAGTCGTTCTTGTTCGCCGCGTCGATCACCGTCTGGACAGGGGCGGGCAGTGCCGTGGTCATGGCCGGTCTCCTTTGCTGCCCGCCATCTGTCGACAGGTGGCGAGTTAGGTGAGGGTGCCTTTGACGCGGGTGGGGGGTTGCGTTTGGTGGACCTTCAGCACCGCGTCGAGGCCGGTGAGGTCCAGGGCCCGTCGCACCGGCCTGGACATGCCGATCAGCCGCATGTCGGTACCGCAGGCACGGGACCGCTCGTTCAGTTCGATCAACACGTTGAGCCCACTCGACGAAATAAAAGTCACTTCACTGAGATCGAGGCCGAGTCGCGCGGGAAACGGCGGGCGCAGCACTCCATTCAGTTCGGCCTCGAGTGCGGGCGTGGTTTCAAGATCAATTTCACCCTGGGCTTTGACGAGTACCAAGCCGGCCTGTGGGCGCGCTGTCGCCAGGGTAAGGAGATCTTCGTCTTCACGTTCCCGGGTGGGGGGTGGCGGAGGCGGCGGCAAGGTCATCGGAAGACTCTCCTTCGGCAAGAAGCCGACGCTACGATGAATTCCCGGCGATCTCAACTTGGTGTGCATTACCAGTACCCACTGTTGTAGATAATCAGCCGATAAGGTGAAACGCGATCACATTGGCGTCACTATTGGTGATTGTCTTTCCGAAATTCGTATAACGGTATATACGACGATGGTCGACAATTTCTTTGCTGTCCGCCATTTGACCGGGTCAGCGGCAGTGGTTTTCAGGCGCCGCTCATGTCGCGGGCACCTCGTCCCTGCAGTCCTTGACCGGCTCGACGGCGAGCACGACCTGCAGCAGTTCGCCGAGCGCGCGCGTGAGATGCGGGTCGGACAGCGCGTAGTGGACCTGCCTGCCCTCGTAGGTCGCGACGACCAGGCCGCAGCCGCGCAGGCAGGACAGGTGGTTGGAGACGTTCGACCGGCTCAGGCCGAGCCGTGTCGCCAGTTGCCCGGGATAGCTGACGCCGTCCATGAGCGCGACCAGGATGCGGCATCGGGTCGGGTCGGCCAGTGCCCGGCCCAGCCTGGCCAGCGCGGTTTCTCTCGTCTCATGGGTCAGCACGGACGAGACAGTACAGCGTTGACTGAACATAAGCCAGCAACAATAAGCCAACCACTTAGGCGTACGCGGCTTCCTTGCCCGCGCGGCTCAGCGCGGTGCTGAGCAGGACGTCGAGCAGTTGCGGGAACTCCAGGCCCGCGGCCCGCCACATCTGCGGGTACTGCGACGCGGCGGTGAACCCCGGGAAGGTGTTCACCTCGTTGATCACCGGCTCGACGCCGTCGCGCAGCAGGAAGTCGACCCGGAGCAGTCCTTCGCAGTCGAGCGCGGTGAACGCCCGCAGCGCGTGGTCACGCAGCATCGCGAGCATGTCGTCGTCCAGGTGGGCGGGGATATCGAAGATCGTGGCGGTGTCGGCGTACTTGGCTTCGTAGTCGAAGAACGTCTGGGCGCCGCGCACCTGGATTTCCAGCGGTGGCCCCACTTCGAGGCGCCCGTCCGGGTGCTCCAGGACGGCGACGTCGATCTCGCGCCCGAGCACGCCCTCCTCGACCAGCACCTTGGTGTCGATCGCCCTGGCCTGTTCGATCGCGGCCGTGAGCTCACCCAGTCGGTCTACTTTGGACACACCGAGGCTGGACCCCGCCCTCGCGGGTTTGACGAACATCGGCAGGCCGAGCCGCGTGACCTCTTCCGTGGTCAGCGTGTCCCGGTTCCCGCGCAGTACCACAGAATCGGCGACGGCGAGCCCCTCCGCGGCGAGGAGCTTCTTGGTGAACTCCTTGTCCATCCCGACCGCGCTGGTCAGCACCCCGTTGCCGACGTACGGCACGCCGATCATCTCCAGCAGCGACTGCACGATGCCGTCCTCGCCGTACTTTCCATGCAGGACCGGCATGACGACGTCGACATCGCGGAGATGCGCGACCGCCGCGGCGATGCTCCTGGCCGGGTTCTCCGGCGCGGGTTCGGCGCCTTCGACGATCCACCGGCCTTCGAGGGTGATCCTGATCGGGACGACGTCGTAGCGCTCGCGGTCGAGATGTTCGAGCACGCTTTCCGCCGAATGGCAGGATACGTCGTGCTCGCCGCTGCGGCCGCCGAACAGCACGGCCACGCGGATCTTGTTCTCGCTCAAGGTGTTCTCCCCTTCACAGTGCCGGCAGGTAGCGTCGCGGGACCCGGTGCCCGATGCCGGTGAGAATTTCGTGCGGGTTGGTACCGGCCCAGCCCGCCCATTCGGTGGCGGTCGGCTCGCCGTCGTCGCCGGGTCCGAAAAGGACCACTTCGTCTCCGATGTGGACGGGAGCGTCGCCGACGTCGACGACGAACTGGTCCATGGCGACCCGGCCCGCGATCGGATACCGGGCGCCGTGGATGGAAACCTCGCCATGGCCGCTCGCCGTTCTCGGCACACCGTCGGCGAAACCGAGTGGCACGAGCACCAGCGTGGTGTCGGCGGTGGTCGTGTAGTCATGGTGGTAGGAGACCCCGGTGCCGCGGGGGACGCGCTTGACCATGACCGCGCGGCCGCGCAACGTCATCGCGGGACGGAGGCCGAAGTGCTTGTCCGGCAACGGTTCCACGCCGTAGAGGCCGATCCCGACGCGGACCAGGTCGTACCGCGAACCGGGCACGCCGAGCGCGGCGGCGGAGTTCGCGAGATGTCGCAGTGGTGGGTGCAGGCCGAGGCTCCCGGCTACCGCGAGCGCGTCTTCGAACCGCCTGATCTGCGGCGTAACGGTCGCGGGGTCTTCCGCGGCGCTCAGGTGTGACCAGATACCGCGCACCCGGATGGTCCCGGCGAGCTCGAGCCGGCGGGCCAGGAGCAGCAGCTCGGGCCATTCGGCGGCGGTGGAACCGTTGCGGGACAACCCGGTGTCGATCTTCAGGTGTACCCGCGCGGCGAGAGCGACACGCTGGGCGCTCCGGGCGATCCCGAGCAGGTGTTCGGCCGACGAGGCGGCGAGGTCGACGTCGGTCAGGATCGACTCGGCGAAGTCCTGGCCGGGCAGGTGCAGCCAGCTCAGGATCGGCGCGGTGACGCCGGCCGCGCGGAGCTCACCGGCTTCGGCGCACGACGTCACGCCGAGCCGGCTCGCCCCGTGCGCCAGCGCCGTGCGCGCCACCGGGACGAGCCCGTGCCCGAAACCGTCGGCCTTGACCACGGCCATCAGGTCGCCGGCGTGCCCCGCGAACAGACGAGCGTTGTGCGCGATGGCGTCGAGGTCGACGACCGCTTCGGCGAAGGCGAGGCCGGGCACCGTGCTCGCCGTCGTGACCGTGCTCGTCGAGGGCATGGGCACGATCTTCGATCACCCCGGGAAGGAGCAGATCGGTCGAACGGTCCGGTTAATCGGCCAAAAGTATGAGAACCGGACCGCGGACGCCGTTGTCCACAGTGAACTCGGTGCTCACTCAGGGTGCGACGAACACGCTTCCGCGGTGGTCGTGGCGGTGCGCGTCGGGGTCGTCGAACCACAGGCCGTCCGGGCCCAGGTACCGGAAGCACACCGCGGTGCCCGACGAGATCTCGACGGTGGCGGACCGTGTCCCGTTGGAACGCTTCCGCAGCTCGTGCGCGCCGGGCCGCCATTCGTTGAAATCGCCCACGACGCTGACGCGCCCGTCGGGCTCCTCGACCGGCAACACGAAAGTCACCTTCACGGTTTCGTTCTTGCCACGGTTGGTGCGGATCACCTGGCGGTTTCCCTTCTCATGTCTGCGTTACGGAATCGATCATGACTATCGCATCCAGGAGGGCCGTGCTCGGTGAGCCTGGACCGGGACCGCCCTCAAATACACCTGTCCGTGTCGAGCAGGCCGAATGGACGCGAGCCCGGCGAAGAATGCAGACTGCGGTCGTGGCCAAACCGTCCCACGGCGAATCCGTGCTCTCCCGGGTGGTACGGATCTTCGAGACGTTCGAATCCGACGTGCCCGCGCTGCGCGTTTCGGAGATCGCGAGGCGGGCGGACCTGCACGTGGCGACCGCGTCGCGGCTGATCGAGGAGCTCGTCCAGAACGGCTGGCTGCTCCGGGACGCCGACCGCCGGATCCGGATCGGCGTGCGGATCTGGGAGCTCGCCTCGCGCGCGTCGCCGACACTGACCCTGCGCGAAGCCGCCATGCCGTTCATGGAGGACCTGCACGCCGTCGTCGGCCACCACACGCAGCTCGGCGTGCTGGAAGGCAGGGAAGTGCTCTTCGTCGAACGGCTCTCGGCGCCGGGCGCGGTCGTCAACATCACCCGTGTCGCCGGGCGGCTGCCGTTGAACGTGTCGTCGTCCGGGCTGGTGCTTCTCGCCCACGCGCCGGCCGAACTGCGGGAAGAGGTGCTGACCGGGCCGCTGAAGTCCTATCGCGGCGCCATCGCCTCCGACCCGGTCGCGCTCCGGCGGATGCTCGCCGACATCCGCAAGAACGGCTACGCGTTCTGTCCCGGTTTCGTCGACGAGGAAACCGCCGGGATCGCCGTGCCGGTGCGCGGACCGGCCGGGCAGGTCATCGCCGCGCTGGCCGTGATCGTCCCCAACGACGGCAACGCCCGGATGCAGATCCCGGCGCTGCGGGCGGCCGCCCGCGGGGTCTCCCGCGTGATGAGCACCGCGAATCACTCTCGCTGAGTGAGAAGTCGGTAGTGGCGGGTCGCTCGCGCGTCCCATTCTCGTGTTCACCGCTGTGAAAGGACTCCACTGTGCGCACCCAGGTAGCGATCATCGGCGCGGGACCGGCCGGGCTTCTGCTGTCCCAGCTGCTCGGTCTCGAAGGGATCGAGTCGGTGATCATCGAGCGACAGAGTCCCGAGTACGTGCAGAGCCGGATCCGGGCGGGGATCCTGGAGGCGTCGACGGTCGAACTGCTCAAGGACGTCGGTGTCGGCGAACGGCTGGCGGCCGAGTCGATGGAGCACCGCGGGATCTACCTGCAGTGGCCGGGGGAGCGACACCACCTCGACTTCGTCAAGCTCGCCGGGCGATCGGTTTCGGTCTACGGGCAGACCGAGGTCACCAAAGACCTCATGCTCGCCCGCGAACAGGCCGGACAGCAGACGTACTACGAATCCGCCGATGTCGAACTGCACGATGTCGGCGGGGACAGTCCTTATGTCACCTTCGTGGACGCCTCGGGGCAGCCGCAACGGCTGGACGCCGACGCCATCGCCGGCTGCGACGGGTTCCACGGCCCGAGCCGCAAGGCGATGCCCGAAGCCGGGCAGCGCACCTGGGAGAAGGAGTACCCGTTCGCCTGGCTCGGGGTGCTCGCCGACGTCGCGCCGTCCACCGACGAACTGATCTACGCCTGGCACCCGGACGGCTTCGCGATGCACAGCATGCGCTCGCCGCAGGTCTGCCGGTTCTACCTCCAGGTCCGCCCGGACGAGGACATCAACGCCTGGAGCGACGACCGGATCTGGGACGCGCTCACCACCCGCCTTGGCGCGGGGCAGCGGGGCTGGAAGCTCGAAACCGGTGTGGTCACGGAGAAAAGTGTCCTGCCGATGCGCAGCTTCGTCACCACGCCGATGCGCCACGGAAGGCTCTTCCTCGCCGGGGACGCCGCCCACATCGTCCCGCCGACCGGCGCCAAGGGCCTCAACCTCGCCGTCGCCGACGTCGCACTGCTGGCCCGCGCGCTCACGACGTGGCTGCGCGACGGCTCGGAAAAGCTGGCCGAGACCTACTCAGACACGGCGTTGCGGCGCGTCTGGCGGTGCACGCACTTCTCCTGGTGGATGACCACCATGCTGCACCGCCACGGCGACGACTTCGACGCGCAGCTCCAGCTGTCCCAGCTGCAACGGACCATCGCGTCGGAAGCCGCGTCCACCGAGCTCGCCGAGAACTACGCCGGACTCCCTATCGGCTACTGAAGTCGCCGGGCCGTCGCCGAAAGTCTTTGCGGGGCAATCGATTCAGAGACCTGCGCCCCGCCGGTCGCGCGTAGGGTCGGAAAGGCACGTGACACAACACGGAGGGGGACGAGCGGCAAGGGAAGGAAGTTCCATGTCAGGCAATCGCGTGGTCGTCTACCAAGGGCCCGGCAAGGTCAGTGTCGAGACCATCGACTATCCGAAACTGGAGCTGCCCGATGACGTCGTGAGTGGGCTGGGCATCAAGAGGAGCGCCCCGCACGCCGTCATCCTGAAGCTGGTTTCGACGAACATCTGCGGCAGCGACCAGCACATGGTCCGCGGCCGCACCACCGCCCCGATCGGGCAGACCCTCGGTCACGAAATCACCGGTGAGGTGGTGGAAGTGGGTGACGACGTGCTGTTCGTGAAGGAAGGCGACCTCTGTTCGGTGCCGTTCAACATCGCCTGCGGGCGCTGCCGGATGTGCAACGAGGGCAAGACCGGGGTGTGCCTCAACGTGAACCCCGCGCGTGCCGGCGCGGCGTACGGATACGTGGACATGGGCGGCTGGGTCGGCGGTCAGGCGGAGTACGTGATGGTGCCGTACGCCGACTTCAACCTGCTGAAGTTCCCCGACCGGGACCAGGCGCTGGAGAAGATCCTCGACCTGACGATGCTCTCGGATATCTTCCCGACGGGGTATCACGGCGCCTACACCGCGGGCGTGACCACGGGCTCGACGGTGTACGTCGCGGGCGCGGGGCCGGTGGGTTTGGCGGCGGCTTATTCGGCGCTGTTGCTCGGCGCGTCGGTGGTGGTGGTCGGGGACATGAACGCCGACCGGCTGGCGCAGGCCCGCAGTTTCGGTTGCGAGACAGTGGATTTGACCCGTGACGCCGAACTGCCCGACCTGATCGAGCAGATACTGGGCGAGCGGGAGGTGGACGCGGCCGTCGACGCGGTGGGCTTCGAAGCACGCGGTCACGGTGAAGGCGCGGCGGAAGCGCCCGCGACCGTGCTCAACGACATCATGTCGGTTTCCCGCGCCGGTGCGTCGCTGGGAATTCCGGGGCTCTACGTCACCGGTGACCCGGGCGCGGTCGACGAAAACGCCAAACAGGGCCAGATCGGGGTCCGGCTGGGACTCGGCTGGGCGAAGTCGCATTCCTTCGTCACCGGCCAGTGCCCGGTCAAGAAGTACAACCGGCAGCTGATGAACCTGATCCTCAGCGGCCGCGCGGAGATCGCGAACGCGGTCAACGCCACCACGATCGGCCTGGACGGCGCTGTCGAGGGCTACGAGGACTTCGATCGCGGTGCCGCCAAGAAGTACGTGATCGACCCGCACGGCATGATCAAGGTGTGACCTGGGTGTGGTGCCTCCGTGCGCGGAGGCACCACACCGCTCAGTCCAGCGCGGCCGGCTTCGACGTCCCGGTGAGACAATCCCCGAGAACCGTGGAGGCACCCGTGAAATACCTGATCCTGATCCACAGCAACCCCGCGTCCAGGGCGCTGTGGGAGAAGCTGTCCGACGCTCAGCGCATGGAGTTCGGACGCGGTCATCTCCGGCTGTCCGACGAGCTGGCGAAGTCCGGCGAGCTGGTCGTGTCCGAAGGGCTCACGGATCCGGAACTGGCCAAGCGCGTTTCGGTGCGTGAGGGGCAGACACTGACCACTGACGGGCCGTTCGCCGAGGTCAAGGAGTACTTGGCCGGGTTCATGCTCGTCGAGTGCGAGACCGAGGACGAAGCCGTCGCGATCGCCGCACGGGTACCGGACGCGGCCTTCGGATCGGTCGAGCTGCGCCCGATCCTCGATATGAGCGAGCTGGAACTCTGAGCCCGGCGAGCGGGGTCGAGGACCTGCTGCGCGAACTGGCGCCGCAGGTCCTCGGCGCGCTCGTCCGCCACCACGGCGGCTTCGACCGCTGTGAGGACGCGGTGCAGGAAGCGCTGCTGGCCGCCTCGCTGCAATGGCCAGAAGAGGGGATTCCCGGCAACCCGAAGGGGTGGTTGATCACCGTCGCTTCCCGGCGGTGGATCGAGCTGTGGCGCAACGATTCGGCCCGACGACGTCGCGAGGAAGCCGCCGCGGTGCAGGCGCCGCCGGATCCCGACTTCGTCCCGGCCGTCGACGACACGCTCACCCTCCTGCTCCTGTGCTGCCACCCGGAACTCACGACGGTTTCGCAGGTCGCGCTGACCCTGCGCGCGGTCGGTGGGCTGGGCACCGCGGAGATCGCGCGGGCGTTCCTGGTCCCGGAATCGACTATCGGACAGCGGATCAGCCGGGCGAAGCAGCGAATCAAGGTCAGCGGCGCCGAATTCCGGCTGCCGCCGCCGGCGGAGCTGGTCGGGCGCGTCGACGCCGTGCTGCGGGTGCTGTACCTGATTTTCAACGAGGGCTACACCGCCAGCTCCGGCTCCACGCTGCACCGCGTCGAGCTCAGCGCCGAGGCGATCCGCCTGACCCGGCAGCTCCGCTCCCGGCTGCCCGAAGACGCCGAGGTCGCCGGGCTCCTCGCGCTCATGCTGCTCACCGACGCGCGCCGCCCGGCGCGGACCAGCGTCGACGGCGCGCTTATCCCGCTCGCGGACCAGGACCGCGGCCGGTGGAACGCCGAATTCATCACCGAAGGCACCGCGCTGATCACCGCGACGCTGGCCGGCGCGCCGATCGGCCCGTACCAGCTGCAGGCCGCGATCGCCGCCGTGCACGACGAGGCCGCCCGGTCCGAGGACACCGACTGGCTGCAGATCCTCGGCCTGTACGAGCTGCTGCACGCCATCGCGCCCGGTCCCATGGTGACGCTCAACCGGATCGTGGCCGTCGCCATGGTCCGCGGCGCGCCGGTGGCTCTGCTGGAACTCGCCGGCGCGGAGGCGGATCCCGCGCTCGCCGGGCATCACCGGGTGTCGACCGTCCGCGCCCATCTGCTCGACATGGCGGGGGACCGGGAGGCCGCGCGGGAGCACTACCGCCTGGCCGCCAAGCGCACGCTGAGCGTTCCCGAGCAGCGCTACCTCGAATCCCGCGCGGCTATGCTCTGAAGCGATAGTTCACCGGGCGCAGATCGTCGAGGCGCTCGGTGTGCTCGGCCGGACGTTGGAGAAGACCGCCAAGAACGCTTCCTGACCACAAGGGCGTGCCGCCATCTGTCGACAGATGGCGGCACGCCTTATGCGCTCAGAGGCGGTGGTGGCGGAAGAAGTCCCAGATCACCGGGGTGGCGTCGATGACACTCGGCGTCGCGGTGTCGTTGTTCGGTTTGGTACTGGGCCAGACGTGCCCCGCGCCTTCGACGCGGTAGTGCTGCACGGTGCTGCCGCGGTCACAGCCGAGCCACTTCTGGACCGTCACACCCTTCTGCGGCGTGTACGTCACCGGGCGGGACTTGCAGCCGTCCAATGTGGACCATCCGGCCAGCCAGTCCGGAAGTCCCTTGGCGGGGTTGCCCGCGTAGGGGATCGTGGTGTCGGCGGTGCCGTGGAAGTCGAGGATCGGGACGTCGCGGGACGGGTGGCAGGCGCCGCCCTCGGGGTAGAACGCACCGGAAACCGGGGCGAACGCGGCGAAGCGGCTCGCCATCCGGCAGGCGAGGACACCGACGAACCCGCCACCGTTCGACTTGCCCGTCGCGAAGATCCGGTCCGGGTCGACACAAAGCTGACGCTGCAACGAAGTCAGCAGGTCGCTGGTGAACAGCACGTCGTCCGCCGAGGCCGAGTACGGCGCGCCTGTCCAGGCCGACTCGCCGTCGGTGCCGATGAGACCTTGGGGATATACCGCGATCGTGTCCACCTCGGAGAAGCCGGACAGCTCCTCCTGGTACTGGCTGGTGCGCTTGTGCCCGTGGAACGACAACACCAGCGGGTATTTCTTGGCGGGGTTGTAGCGCTCCGGCAGGTGCACGGTGAATTCCCGGGTGATACCACCGGAAACCAGTTCGAGGCCGGTCGTCGTGCCGGGTGTCACCGGTGGTGCCTGACGGCAGCCGGTGGTGCGGACCGGATGATCCACCACCCCGGCCGTGGTCGCGGACGCGGTCGTGACGGAGACGGAGCTCAAGCCGACGGCGAGTGCGGCCACCAGCACCCAGCGGGGCAGCGATTTTCCAGGCACGCGATCCTCCTTGATCGAGTAAAAGCTGCCGTGACGATAACTTCGGCGGACCGGCGGTTCGGATTGCGTTCATTGAGTTCGTGAAAACCCACCCGAACGGCAGGGGAGCGCGCCAAACTACCCGCGCGGGAAATCGCCCGTTCAGGTCAAGATCGCGACATGGGCGGGCACATCGGCGTCGCGCTGGTGAAGATTGCCCTGTGCAGGTGGCCACCGTGCCTCGGGGGGCGCGGTGGCCACCTGGTCCTCGAAGTCAGTGGGCCGTCGGCTCGGCCGTGGTGGCGTGCCGGACGAGGGTTTCCGAGACGTCCGACGCCGTGCGCTTGTCGGCGGGCCGGAGTTCGGTGGCGAGTTCTTCCAGCCGCGCTGTCACCGCTTGGCGGGACTCGGTGCCGATCCGGGTGCCCTCAGGGGTCAGCGCGATCGCGTTGTCCGGCGTCCGGGTGACCAGACCGGCCTGGGCGGCTTGGTCGACCAGGCTCGTCAGCTCGGCTTCCGCCAGGCTCAGCAAACCGCTCAGCTCGGCCGGTTCGACCGGGCCGGCGACGAGCATGCCGAGGAGTTGGGTCTGTCCCGCGGTGAGGCCGTGTTCCCGGCTGACATCGGCCAGCACCCGCTGGACGACTTGGGACAACCGCACCAAGGCCGAGGCGAACTCTGTCTCCTCGAGTGTTTCGGTCATGACATCCCTCCTCGATCGACTATACGGCGGTACCGGTTCCGGCGGTGGCCAGGGCTCTGCCGCCCTCCGCACGCCGGTGGGTTGCTTCCCTGTGCACCATGTCACCCGCGATTCGCCCCCGGCCCGCTCATGTGTAAGCGTGGAGGCACCGCGACGAGCTGGAGGGCAGAGGGCGTGACCGCCAAGAACAAGATCGTCTACGGTGCCGTCGTGCTGGCGCTCGTCGTCACCGGCGCGGCCGTGACCACCGCGGCAGTGGTCGGGAAGTCCGATCGGAACACCGCCGCGCCCGCCACGGACGCGCCCATGATCGGGGACGCCACCCAGACCGGGCCGGGGACGACCCCGTGCGCCGCCGGGCAGTTGCGGATGGACGTCGCCGAAGCCCGGTCGCCGAACGACACCGGCCGGATGTTCCAGATCGACTTCGCCGCGCACCCGGCGGTGAGCTGCACGTTGAGCGGAACGCTCGGCGACATCCGGTTCCTCGACGCCAAGGGGCAGACAGTCCCGCTCGCCGTCGGGGCGTCGGCGGGCTCCGCCGAAGCGGTCCAGGACGTCACGGTGGCGGGCGACCGCACGGCGGTGGTCTACATCGTGACGCCGAAGGCCAGTGGCGAGCCCAATTCCGTCACCGGTATCGGGTTCAGCCTGCCGGCGTCCCGGGAACGGGTGAAGCTGGCCTGGCCGTCGCCGGTGGACGGCCCGGTCAACGTCACGCCGATCATGGCGCCGGTCGGTTAGGCCGGCGTGATGATCACCTTCAACGCCGAGTTGGCCGCCGCGTTCTTGAAGACGTCGTAGGCTTCGTCCATCTGGTCGAAGGTGAACCGGTGCGTGCCCATCTTCTCCGCCGGGATCCGGCCACTGGCCACCATCTTGAGCAGCGTGGGGATCGAAACCGTGTCCACCAGGCCCATCGTGAGCGTCACGTTCTGGATCCACATGTCCTGCATCGGCAGTTCGACCGGGGTGCCGTGCACACCGATGTTGGCGATCGTGCCACCGGGCCGGACCAGCGCGGCCGCGGTGCGCAGGGTTTCCGGATAGCCGACGGCCTCGATCGAGACGTCGACGCCGAGCCCGTCGGTGAGCGCGAGGACGTCGGAAACGGTGTCGGCACCGGCTTCCACGGTGTCGGTGGCGCCGAACTCGAGTGCCTTCTCGAGGCGGAACTTGTTGGAGTCCACGGCGATGACCTTCGCCGCGCCCCAGAGTCCGGTGGTCAGGATGGCCGCCAGCCCCACCGCGCCCG
>Ga0193717_1002012_pt1 | contig 12033 bp, 31 predicted proteins | sample U2c2metaG_FD_145900 | JGI IMG/M metagenome (GOLD analysis project Ga0193717, IMG submission 145900) | Soil microbial communities from a riparian zone of the East river system, Colorado, United States - U2c2 | ecosystem: Environmental > Terrestrial > Soil > Riparian zone | place: USA: East River...
CCGCCGCACTCCGGACACCCCTCCCCCGCGGTCTCCCGGCAGGGGTGATGGGGGAGGGTTTGGCCCCTGGGGTGCAGGGGCTACGTCATGGATGGCATACGCCCGGCGGTGGCACGGTTGCAGGGTCGGCACTCGGGACCGGCGAACCTACTGCGGTCCTCGTCCACATGCCCTAAGTCCCAAGCGCCCGGGTTGATCGGGGTGCGCACGCCTTGAGTGAGACACCGCCAGCACAGGACCACCTCGCCATGGTCGAGCCGTCGTTGCCACCGTGCGCGCAGCCTGTCGTGACTCGCGTCGTACCCACGTTGCTGCCTGGTCCCTCGTGCCCTGTCTCGCTCACGTGTGTGGGCATGGCATCTGGTGGTGGTGGTCAGCTCAGGGCAGCCACTCTCAGCGCACACCCGCATGGTCATGGTCAGCCAGCAGTAGGTGGCACGAGCGGCACCTTGAACTGGTAGTCCTCGCCGCCAGACTGGATCACCTTGCCGATGGTGGCCACGAGGTAGCCCTTGCTGTCGTAGAGCGGCGTGCCCTCGGGTAGCGGGCCCGTCACGTTCATCAGGGGCGTGACCAGTGTGTCGGGGTCGATGCGCTCGGGTGGCTTGGTCATGGCTTCATCCTCCCACTCACGCCGGCTCAGGTTCGAGGGCTAGAAGCTGGTCAAGCAGCAGGTCTGCCTCAGCCGCGTACTCCCGCGCCGTGCTGGGGATGCACGCGCCCCGCTGCCTACCTCGCAGCACCACGATGGCGGCCTGGATCTCGGCGCGGGTCTGGATGTGGGCGGTGGTCATGGCGCGGCCAGTTCGGCGGGCACGGACGCCAGGTCGATGTCAGCCTCGAAGACTAGGATCTGCGCGAGGTTGAGGGCTTCCTTCACTCCGGCAAGGGCGTCTTGTAGTTGGCTCGCAGCGATAGTGCCGACTTTGCCGACGTTCCCGAAGATCAGGACATCGCCGGGCTTGACCAGCACGACTCGCATCTCGGCGTGGTCGGTCATGGCGCGCTACCGGGGCAGAGGCAGGTCACCTGTGGGATTGGGCCGGGTGGACCACCAGCGATGGCCGAGACCCAGAAGTGGGGGTCGTGCGGTGTCCCTACTGGGCACGGGCAGTTGATGGTGCTCATTCGCCGTCGCCTTCCCATCCGCCCGTGAACCCCATGTACCGATCGGTGGGGCCGTTGTCGACCACTGTCGACGCGGTGAGCCCGCCGTTGAGTGCTGCGGCCGGGTCGTCGGCGGCTTCGGTGGTGGCCGGGCCGAGCGAGATGTCGAGTTCCCAGCCGAGGATGGAGGCGGTGAACCTCATGAGGGAATGCCGCAGCCAAGGGTGCGAATGGTGCGCGCTGGTTGCAGCGTAGTGCACATGCCGGGAATCTGGCGCTCATGCTGCGCTGCGAGTGTCACGCGTCGGCCCATCGGTTGAACGGGGACGCAGCGGTCACGACGATCCATTCGAAGATCACCATCGTTCGCTCCATCCCGCGATCACCAAACAGGACGTAGGCGGGCAGCCACGCGAGGCTGAAGAACACGACGCCCACAGTCACGGCCGCCAGCACCACTGCCAGCGCCACTACGCGCATCAGGATCTTCACGCCCCAACCGCCTTCCGGTCCTCAACCCACCGCGAGTAAGACTCCAGGTCCCACACATCCCCCGGGTTCTTCGGGCAGCGCCACACGTCGGCCTCGTCGGTCTCGTAGTGGAACCGCTCGCAGTCCTCGTCGGTGCACCAGTGGGCGTACTCCCGCACCAGCCGCACGAACGTCCCGAGCCCCGAGCATGTCGGGCAGGGTGCGCCACGCTCAGGGCTCAGTGAGTCCCGCAGCACGGACTCCAGGTGGGCGCGGCACTTGCGCAGCTCGCGGGCCAGCAGCGGGAAGTCCTGGGTCTCGTCTTGGGCCACGCGGTGAATGATCCGGTCGAGGAATGCCGCAGCCGACGAGAGGTTGAGCGGGTCGGGAACGGGCAGCCCGTAGTCCTCGCAGAGCATCATCGTCCACACCCCGAGGACGCTCATCGGGTGGTGTTCGTCCTCCTCCGGCAACTCAGTCAGCAGGGCGTGGGGCAGGCAGTCGCGTTGGTGCGCCTTGAGGCTGCGCTGGGCCAGATACTCGTTTGCCCGCTGGATCACCCAGGCCTCGTTGCCTCCGTGCTTGCAGGTGCCTTCCCACACGTCGCCGACCCTCTTGACGCTCACTCGAACCTCTCTTCGATGCGCTGTTTGCGGGCCACCTGGTGCCACATCCACGCCTCGGGATTGGCAGCTGGTCCTGCGAGAAACGCAGACTCGGAGTCGACACCGGTCACCATCGCCTCGGGCAGCATCAGCGACGCGCGCTCCACGATCTGGCGGACATCTTGGCGCGTCCTGCCGACGCATCTCGCGCACGTCAGTTCCCCCTCGCCGATGTGCTGGGAGCAGGTCCGGCGCGCGGTGCAGTGGCGGGTCGGATCGCCGTAGTCGTCGCGCTTGCAGGGCTCGCCGTCGGCCAGGTACTGGCCCGCGTCACCGTCCCACTTGCAGGCGCTCACTCGCCCTCCCTGAGCGCAGCCCGCACGGCCTCAACCGCAGCGGCGGCGGCACCCCGGCGGATCCGGTTCTTCTCGAACTCGACCGCGGGGTCGTCTGACCGCACGTCCCACCACTGGCCGGGTGACAGAACCCGCGCCACAGCCTCGACCACCTCGCCGCCACCCACCCGGGCGTCGAACCAGGCGAGCGCACCAGCAGCGAGCGCCTCGTCCACGTCGGTGCGGCCGTTGGTCGCGGCGGACAGGTTCCACTCGTGGCGTGCCGTGCGGATCGCGTCGGCCAGTCCGCGCACCTCGCCACTCACGGGGTGGCCTCGGGCGCGGTGGCGAGGGCGAGCAGGGTTGGGCAGGGCCATTCGACGCCGTCTGCCCCGAAGCACTCGGAGCACAGCCCGTCGATGTCCCAGTGGATCGCGACCACCGCCCGAATCCCAGCGACCATCGCCAGCACCGTGGCGGGGTCGTTGAGCGCGATGTGGGTGGCGTTCGCCCGAGTGACGTCGTACCCAAGCGGTGTGCACTTCGCTACCTTTGGCCCGGCGCCCTCGTTGGCAAGCACGGCGGTTCCGATGGGGCCGACCCAACCCCCCGGCGTCGCAGCCTTCGCAGCAGCCTCCATCGCATCCAGCCGCGCGTTGATCAGCTCCACGACGTCGCTCACGACCCCTCCCCGTCGGCGGTGGCTGCGGGCTCCGGGGTGGACGGGGTGGGGGTGCGGTACGGGTTCGGCGGCGCTTCCCCGTCGTCGGCCGCGTTGCACTCATTCCAGCCGCGCGCCCATGCCTCGGCCATGAAGGTCTCCACCACGTCGGCGGTCACGTCATGCTTCGCGCCGGTGTTGACCATCCGCTCACCGCCAAGGTCTCGATATGCGGCGGTCGCGTAGGCGCGGCCCGTCAGTGTGCTCACGAACACGCGCATCGGCTTGCTCACGTCGCCTCCTCCTCCGTCGGTTCCCTCATCGCGGGTCTCGGGTGCCGCGCCTCGATCGCCGCCAAGCGTTCGGCGGTCATGGCGCGCTTGCAGCGAAGGCAGGGCTCACCGCGGTTGAGCGCCGCGTTCCATGACTGCTCGCCGCAGTTTGGACAGTCGATGGTTCCGGTCACGGTGCGTATCCGATCAATGCGGCTCACAACGTCTCCTCGGGTTCCTGCATGGGTGGCGCTGGGTGCTTGGCCTGAATGGCGGCCAAGCGTTCGGCGAACCCCGGGCGCCCGGACTTCAGCTCGTCCAGCGTCTTCACGGGCGGCACCACCAGCGGCTCGATACCTGCCTTGAGCGCCGCGACCGCACCCTGGACGGCCTCGGCCTCGGGGTCGGCTTCGGCGCGGCGTTTGGCGGCCATCGCTGCGGACTCGAACTCGTGGTCGGTGACGTCGTGGCGGATGCGGCAGGCGGCTTCGGTCATGGAGCAGATCGAGCACCGTTGCGTGGAGTCGAGCACCTGCGGGGTGAACGGCAGAGGCTTGAGCTGTTCGCGCCAGTGGGGGCCGGCGGTGGGGAGGATGCCGGGGGAGTCGATGTCGCGGTCTCGGGCGGCGCGGATGGTGGCCATGATGACTTCGCCCAGGTCGCGGTCGTGGAGGCGTTCGAGGGCGGCCATGGTGCCTGCGGTGTCCCAGCGTCGGGCTCCGTTGGGGCGGCAGGCTGCGGCGAGGGTGGCGAGCATCTGGGCCTGGGGCTTGGTGACGGTCATGGCGTGTCCTTGGACATGGCGACGAGTAGTGCCTTGTCGCGAGCAATGCTTGCGGCTAGGCGAGCGCGAAACTCGAGGTCGGCTTCGCGGCGTGCGATGTGCTCAGTGATGGCGGTTCGGATGACCGCAGTGGCGGTGGTTCCATCGACCCTCACCACGACGTCGACCTGCTCAGCCAACTCTTCAGGCAGTCGAATGGTGGTCACTCGGGTGTTGGTCATCCCTGCCCCCCAGGAAGCGACCCGCAATGCCGACAGCGGGTGAGGTGGTCCTCGGGCCATTGCATCCACGAGTGCTGGCAGGACGCGGCGCGGACGCACGTGGCGATGGCTGATTCCAGCCGGGCGCGGGCTTGGTCTGCCTCGGACGCCAGCATGTCGGGCTCGGCCAGTAAGCGCGGCGCCCACGAGTCGCGGTTCTCCTGCCGCTCCAACGGCCACGACACAGCAGCCACGAACCTCGCCGCCGCTTCAGGGCCACCAATGAACCTCGCAACGTCGCTCATCGCATTGCCTCGCCAGCAGCGGTGGTCGCGAGCCCGGGCGCAGGTGGGCGCGGTGGTGAGAAGGAATGTAAAGGCGACCTACGCACTACGTGGTGGTGGTGGTGGTGGGGCCAAATACAGGACCGTGACATCGGCGTGACACCTTCGCGGTTGTCACGCGTGACGTATCCGTGACCGATGGCGTGACAGGTAACGTGACGTGTCACGCGGAATCACCTCCAGCCCGAAGTGCTGCGCGACGCTTCCGTTGGCGCTCGCGGTTCTTGACTCGCTGCTGTTCCACCTGGTCCGATCCGTCGTGGATGTCGAGCCAGTCGTGATAGGTCCACCCGTCCTCGCCGCCCTGTGTGGCGGGGGACCAGAGTTCGGAGACGACCAGCGCGGCGGCGAGCCTCATGCCCTTCGGCCAGGTAGCCACGAACCACTCGGGCACGAATCCGTCTTGCTTGTGGGCGCGCGCCCATGACCCGGCCATCGTCCAGAGCCCGACGGCTTCGAGGCCAGCGCGGCGGAACTTCGGGTGGCTGTGGGCGTGGTCGTCCACATAGAAGTAGGGCATCAGGCAGCCCTGTTTTCCACAGGCTGTTGATTCTGTTGCCCGTGGTCGGCGGGCAGTGGCACTATGTCCATGAGTCGGTCGTCTCCAATCGGTCGGCGAGGCCCCGGGCTGGTGTTGGAGCACCAATAGCTCGGGGTCGACTCGCGTTCGTCGTCTCCTGGGACTCATTGTCCAAGGGATTGAAGACGCCCACAACCCGTTCTCCACATACCTGAGCGCGCACCCAGACCGCCAGTTTGTGAGCGGCCTTGCAGTCACGGCATGACGGTTCCCGGTGGGTGCGGTGCTGGTAGTAGCCACGGTCGGTCCCGTGCTCGCGGGGCTTCGGCTTGGCACCACTTCGTTTGGGTTCGATGACTTCGTGGACAGTGCGCCCGAACCGCAGCCCCGCCCACGTCCCAATCGGCCCGCTGCCAGCCTGGACGCAGGGTGCGGCGAGTGCGGCTTGGAGCAGCTCGCGGCAGCCGTCGATGGCGGGGCAGTCGGCGCAGATCTTCCTGGCCACCCGGTGGGCGTGCAGTTCGGTGGAGTCGAACAGGCGCCAGCGGCCGGCGCAGAGGGCGCCCGTCAGGTCAGTCACTCGTCCACCTCGAGAATCCGCCGTTTGGTGGCCTCGGGCGCGAGCATGGCGATGGTGAAGATGGCCTCGATCGCGGCCTTGCGCCGGGTATAGCTCTCGGTGACCCAGACGGTCTCGCCGTTGCCCGCGACGAACCGGGCGTGGAACTTGTGCGGGCCGGTGTGAACAACCTCGAAGTGGCTGGGGGCGCTCATTCGTGCTCCCGGTTGAAGCACTCGACGTGACACGGGTGGCCCGACTTCTTGACGATCAGCGTGTTCCGCTCGAACGGCTCGTGGCAGATGGCGCAGGTGCCGGGGTACTGGGCCCGCCAACCGCCGGGGTCTCGAGTCATGACTCGCGACCTTCGGGCTCGGGCGTCTCGGGGTTGTCGTAGTCCCCGTCCTGGCTGGCGTTCAGCGCGGTCGGCTCGGCGGGTGCGGCCTCGGTGATGGACTCCGGGACCTTCTGCTCCCGCAGCGCCGTCCCCATCTCCTCGTCGGCCTGCATGGCGGCGTTGAGCTCGACCGAGCGGGGCATGGTCTTGAGCAGCTGCCGCAGCGCGGTCTTGCGCTCCATCCACCGCATCGGGTCCTTGATGTTGCCGCTCGGCCCGACCTTGCCGCTGCGGAGCTTCTTCACCTCGTCGGCGGTGAGCACCACGAAGTGCGACCCGCCGTTGGTCAGGCTGGCCACCGCGTAGTAGTGGGTGACCCTGCCCCGGTCGCCGTCCGCCGGCTTGTGCCGAAGGAACGGGTCGAGTCCGTACTCGTAGGCGAAGTGGTCGCGTTCGTGGACTGCTTGCGCGTCGAGGTGCCGGGCGGCGGCGTTGTTCCAGAACAGCTTCGCGAACCCTTGGTAGCCGATGATGAGCTGGCACTCGACGGTGTTGTTCTTCCTGTCCTCGTAGGGCACGAGGTAGGACTCGCCGTTGACGCCGGGCTCGAGGCCGAGTGCGGCGGAGGTGAGCAGCGCCCCGGCGAACGACTCAGGCGTGCACTCGGCCAACTTGGGAGTGGCGCGGACCATCGTGAGTGCGACACGCGCGAGGCGGTCGGCGTTCATGCCCCGGGGGAGCGCCCGCTGGAGTTCAGGGCGGAGCCATGTGATGACCTGCCCGACGGTCATCCGTTCGGGGGCTGTCTGCTGCTCGGACGGTAGGGCGATGTCGGTGCTCACGCGGTCTCCTGGTTGTCGACGTAGGCCCAGCGAGGGATGTCGATGGGTGTGATGTCGGTGGGGTCGGACCAGTCGCCGGACTCGGTGCAGCGCTGGTAGATGCGGAGCGCCCGGGCGTTGAGGTCACGGCCCCGGTCGACGGCGGACGGGTCGAGCTCGTAGCAGCGGACGGCGTAGGGCTCGGTGGAGGCGACGACGATGAACACGAAGCCCCGGAGGTCGTGGCCGAGGTCGTAGGCGATGTCGACGTAGTACGGATGCTGTTGGTGGTAGCCGAAGTTGGCGATGGACTTAGCGAAGTCGGCCGGGTTGCTGCTGACTGCAGACTTGAGGTCCACGGCGAGGTCGTCGCGGAGCCAGTCGTAGCGGCAGCGGCGCATGACTCCGGTCTCCGGGTCGGGGGCGTAGGCGCTGACCTCGGGCTCGCCGTTGGTGAGCAGAACGCTTGCCTTGGGGTGGTTGCGGACGGCCTTCGCCATGCCCATGACGCGCTCGTGCTCGGCGGGTGACAGTGCGATGTCGCCGCGCGCCTCGGCCTCAGCCTTGGCGGTCTTGTGCGCCTCCTGCTCAACCTTCGTGCGCCCGGTCGGCGGGACGACTGCCAGCGCAGGGCCGACGCCCAGCACCTCGGAGTGCATCGCGGACCCGAGCCGCATCGCGTCGGTCTGTGGGGACGGGTACGCCATCGCCCACGCGAACTCAGCCGGCGAGCGCAGCAGGATCTTGGCGCCGCTCTGGGACAGCGACTCCCGGTCCGCGTGGTACTCGGCTTCAGGGACGTCGCCGTAGAACCCCGGCTCCCTCATGCGGCGGTCCCTCCGTCGTCTTCCAGCTCCCAGCAGTCGCGGCAGATCCCGTTCTCCTCGCCGGGGCTGGGTTCGTTGTCGCGGCAGTAGGTGCGCCCGCATCCGAGGCAGGTGGCGCAGCAGTCTTCGAGGCGGCTCACGTGCCCGCCGCCCGCTCGTCGGCCCACTCGGGCCGTTCCCCGCCAGCCAACTTGGGCCGCCCGGTGTTGGTCCGCGTGGTGGGCCGGAGCGAGCGCCTGTCCCCGTCTGTCGCGTCCCAGGGGTCGGTCACGTCGGCGGCGGTGATGGGGTCGCCCTGGTCATCGCGGGGGGCGGTCATGCGGCTTCCTCCAGCCACGCGTCAACGCTCAGCACGGGCAGGTCGAGCGACCGCGCGATGTGCACCTCAAGGGCAGCGCCGCGCGAGTCCTGCCAGCCCGGCAGGGTGGCGATTCCGTCGCACGCGGCGATGTCGATGAGCGAGAGGCGCATGAAGTCGATCCACTCCTTGCAGCCTTCGCGGCCTTCGGTCCGGGCGGGGTTGATGGGCTCGATGCCCGCAGCGTTCAATCGCTTCGCCGCCGAGTGGAACGCGGGGTAGTTGAACTCCGGGTAGCCGCTCATCGGCCCCGCGATGTAGAGCCTCACACCCCCACCCCCCGCGCGTACTCCTCGGCGGCGACCTGGAGCCTCAGCGCGAGGTCGGGGGCCGCTACTGGGTGCCCGATGCTGCGACCGGCCCTGATGGTGTTGACGACCGCGTGGACGGCGTCGTGGAGGATGTCGTCTTGGCTCGCGGGGGGTTTCGGTGCGGCCCTCTTGGCGGCTGGCTTGCGGGCGGTCATCAGATGCTCCCCGCGAGACCGAACTCAGGCAGGACGGCGGTGCCATCAAGGCGGCCCCACAGGTGGAGCGCGTGCTCGTGGATGTTGACGTGGCGGTCCAGCGGGACGTGCGCCTGATAGGCGTATCCCCCGTCACCCCAGACGGCGTGGTGCAGGGCGCACATCTCGTCGTAGGAAGGCACGCGCCCGTCGTAGCGGGCCATGGAGACGTGCAGCCATTCGTGCGGGTCGTCGGGGTGGTCGGAGCAGGAGATGATTACCGAGGCCGAGCCGTCGCGCGCCATCAGAGACCAGCCGTCCGGGCCGAACTGCTCGGGCGGCAACCACGCCTCTCGGCCGAGACGCCGCCGCACCTTCAGGATGTTGACGCTGCTCACGTCGCCCGCCCCTCCGTGCTCAGGAACGCGACCAGCTCAGGCATCAGCTCGCCCTCGCACCACGCGGCCGCCATCTGGTCGTAGAGGCCGCCGTCGGGGTCGGGGGCGGCGGCCTCGTCGAGGTCGTCCCGCAGCGGCGCGTGGTCGGCCATGTGGCACAGGTAGCCGACGGACAGCGCGAAGACGATGAGGAGGAAAGCGATGGCGGACTCGGGGGTGGCGTTCATGAGGCGGCCTTGTAATCACTCAGCGGCGAGTCACTGCGGAGGTAGAGCGGGTGGCGAGGCGCCCCCGCCTTAGTGAGACCCAGCGCCTTCAGGGGCGCGCCGTGGGAGGCGATCAGGTCGCAGACGGCCTCGACCCTGGATGGCTTGGCGTTGGCCCCCCATGCGGCGATCAGCGGGGCGCCTGTGCGGGCGGACCGGCGGGCTACCAGTGACAGGTAGGTGGCGTTGTCCGGCCCCACCGGGTCGGTGGCCCTCCATAGATCGGCAGGCTTCGTGGCCCTGAAGGCGTAGAGGTTGACCACCACCAGGCCCGCGCACTTCAGACGGCGGGCGAACCCGACGCACCGGCGGATAGTGGGGTCGTCTACGGCGTCGTCGGCGGTGGACGGGTTGAGCATGATGAACGTGGCGGGCCGATCCTCGGTTGCCCAGCGACGAACCAGGGAGTATCGGTAGAGGAGGTCCTCCGATAGGACGGCCTCTCGGCGCACGTCGCCTGCCGGGTACGCACTCACGACTCGTCCTCGCCGGGCTGGCCGGACGGGTGGCCCGGGGCGGCGTGGGTGGCTGCCGGGTAGACCTCGGCGTGGGGGGTGCCTCCGGGGATCATGACGCGGCTCCACGACTAGTCAGGTCGGCGCGGAGTTCATCAGCGATACCCTTGATCTCTCCGAGCCACCGCCACGACGTGACGAACAGACCGACGTTGCCCACGGTCAAGAGCGCGTACAGCAGCCAATACCAGCCGCTCACACCCCCACGCCCTCTCGCGGCGACACGGCGCGCACGTCGGTCTCGGCCTCGCGGGACGCCTGGATCACAGCGCAGGCGCGGAGGGCCTCGACCACCTCGGCGGCGGTCCGGTCGGGGGCGTCGTTCCATGCCCAGATGGCGTCACAACCGGTCCCGCCCAAGTAGGTCCAGAACGCCCGGTCTGCGGGACCATCCGCCGACTGGGTGACTTCGCCGATGGCGACATGTGCACACGTGGCCAGAGGCTGGTCACGAGGGCAGTAAGCCATACTCATCCAGCCGTTGACCTCAAGGTGATCGGCTGCCCTGTTCAGAGCTTCGCTGACGTTCATTGCTACCCTTCTCTCGTTGTGCCCCGCCGCCGTCACCCGGCTTGGCGGGGCCTTCCTTGTCGGTGCTTGTCCCGAACGGCGAGGGTCCTTCCCCAAGTCCTTCGCCGCCCGGAATTCCTAGGTGGAGTCCGCCTCAGCAGCCCTCGCCGCCCTCACGTCCGCGCATGCCTTCAGCGCCGCCCGGGCTGCGGCGAGCTGGGACTCCAGTTGGGTGATGCGCGCGGCGGTGGTGGCTATGTCGCGGATGGCGGTGGCGGTGGGAGGGAGGTCGACGTCAGCCTCTAGCCAGTGACCCATCGAGTCGCACCGGGAGTTGCAGCCGCCCACGTGCACCGCCGCCACCGCCTCGGCCTGTGCGGGCGGGGTGGGCTGGTGAGCGCGGTGGCAGCAGGTCGGCCCGTGCTCGTCGCAGTCCTCGTCGTCAGGGTGTCCGGCGACGTAGCAATCACCGCGCCAGAGTTCATGCTCGTGCCACTCGGAAGCGTCGCGCCCTTGCTCCTCGAACCACTTCACAATGGTGTCGTTGTCAGCCATCGGCTCGGTGATGTTGTCGCCGAACCCCAGACGACTCACGAGGTCGCGGTGCAGATCGACCGCCATCACGGGAGTGGGCTGATGAGCGCAGGCTTCGCGCCCACGGAGGTACGCCTGCCTAACGGCGGGCATCACGAGCGCCCGAACCTGAGCGGCGTTCATGTCCTTCCGATCGGACACCATCAACGCCGTTAGGATCGCGCCACGCGCCTCCCTCAGTGCCTCGTCGCCTCCGAGCGCGGGCGGGGTGTCGAGGGCCGCGAGAACGGCGGCGGTCAAGTGGGCGCGACGCGCGTGCCCGTAATCGTCGTCCGGCTCGAAGGTGTAGACGAACCCGCACGCGTAGGTCACAGATGAACCGGTGACCGTGCTCTCGCTGTCCTCGCGCTCGTGCGCCGCGAGGACCTCGGCCACCGCCGACTCACGGCCGCTCACCGGGTCACGACCTGCAGCGCGAACGTCCAGGCCACGACCACAATCACGACGCCAGCGACGGCCGCGATGCCCAGGCGCCACGCGCGGGTTGCGGCGGTCACGATGCGGCCTGCTCCGGGTTCTCGGCGGCGTAGGCCTCGCGCACGGCGACCGGAACGCGGCCCATAGCGGGGACGTCGATTCCCTTGCGCTTCGCCCATGCCCGCAGGTCGGCCGCACTCACGTCACCGGACACGGCGATGGTGGTGCCCGTCCCCTTGCTGCGCAGCTTCACCTTGGCCGCCGCGAGTGCCTTCTCCAACCGCGCGACCTCAGCCTTGGCGGCAGCCTTCTGGGCCTCGGCCTCACGCTTCACGGCGTGCTTGGCCTCGTCCTCCGCGAACAGGTCGCGCAGCCGCCCCAGCCCGTCGAGGACCCGGTTCGCCTGCGACTGGATGCGCTTGGACGGGTGACCCTTCGCGGTGTTCAGTAGGTCGCCGATGCCGTCCGGGCGAGCAGTGACCGTGGGCGCCGGGGTCGAGTCGGCACCCACGGCTCGCGCCGCTGGGCGGAGAGGCTGCGGCGCGAGTTCGGTGATGGTCGCAGCCCGGGCGCTGTCGAGATTCTTCGTCAGCACGTCAGCCGCCCACGCCAGTTTGTCCATGTCGGGGTAGCCGTGCTTCGAGGCCACGTCGAGGACTGTCGAGCGATCCGCCCGCCGGATGGCAG
>Ga0193717_1002013_pt1 | contig 12025 bp, 13 predicted proteins | sample U2c2metaG_FD_145900 | JGI IMG/M metagenome (GOLD analysis project Ga0193717, IMG submission 145900) | Soil microbial communities from a riparian zone of the East river system, Colorado, United States - U2c2 | ecosystem: Environmental > Terrestrial > Soil > Riparian zone | place: USA: East River...
ATCTGGCGCGCCATGAAGTCTGGAACCAAACGAGGAGGCCCTATGCTGTGGCTGGGACTCATGGCTCTGGGAGCCCTCCTGTTGCTTTCCTGCGGTGCGAGAAGAGCGGAAAATCTGAAACGAGAGCAGGCCGAGCTCAAGAGAGAGCAGGCGGCGTTCCTGGCTTCTCGATGTGATTTTCGAAGAGCTTCCGGGAGATGCGATTCCAGCTATAAACCCAAGGCGTCAAAGCCGGCGCTTGCCGAGATTGCTGCACACTTGGTCGCCTATGCGCTTCTCGGACAAATGCCCTGTACTTCCTGCGAAGTCGCATTATCGGCAAGTTAGGTTCTCACTTGATGTGAACAGGGCTCGTCTTGCGCACTCATCCCGTCAACACCTTCGGTGTTTACGAACCGCCAGTAGGGCGAGGGTTTTAAAGGTGCACAGCTGGGCGGTGGACGTAGCCGAGTTTGTCTTCACCCAGGCCGTGCAGCTCGTTCTCGTTGAGGCGGCCACCGGTGAGGAGGTTTGCGAGGACGAGCGGGAGGACCGAGTAGCGGTAGTCGTACTTGCGGTCGATCTCCTGGCGGCGCTGAGTGAGATACTGTTCCAGCTCCCAGAGGCCGGAGGGCTCTTGGAGCTTAGCAGCCTTGCTTTTGGTTTCCAGGATGACCGCCTCCAGCTCCCGCCCAAGCGCGCGATCAAAGGCCTTTCGGGCGATGGCCTTCTCCGCCGGCGACCATTTCAAGTCTCGTATCGCAGTGCCGGCGCCTGAGGTTGCCCGACTGAGTAAATTGGTCATGTTCCGATCCTCCAATGCAGCATTTTATCTCCGTCCGGTTGTCCTGTGCATGGCGAGCATCCATTCACCGGCTGGCCCACGATTTGTTGGCATCCGAGATAGCGCTCCATTTTCAGAACAGATGCATGGCCAAGCAGAAGCTGAATCTGTTCAAGCTCGCCTCAACGATTCACGACAACATGGGCCATCTGGCCTTGGTGAGTAACCACATCCAACCGAAATCTCCGTTAGGATTTTGATCTGGCCCTTATTCAGTGGAAAAAACCAGGATCGATGCCTTGCTTCCTGGCAGATAGGCAAACATAATTCCGCCATGACTGGCCGGATTACTTCCGTATGCCGACTATCCAGGCCCCATCCCATGCTCAACTGCACCCTTATGGAATGACCGGGATCTCATTCTGGGGTTTGCCCGTTGCGTGAAGCGGGGCTTCGCCTTGTTCAATCATCCAGCAAGTGCTGTCGGATGTTGGCATTTAACGTCGCGTTGAATCACTGTCAAACTGACGTCGTCGCAAAGCGGACTCCCATTCGCGAAGTCTTGTAAAGTGGCAAGGAGCATCATGAGCGTGGCTGGAGCGGATGACGATTCGGCGTGTCGTAACGCCATTAGTATCCGATCCAATCCGAACTCTTCCTCTGAAGTGTTGCGGCATTCCAATACACCATCGGAATATGCGACCAGCTTGTCTCCAGGTTCGAGAATCAGTTTGCCCGAGTCGAACTCCGCACCTTCGATAGCACCCAACAGTGGGCCGCCTCTCTCAAGCAGATCAGTTCGTCCATGCGCGCGAAGCAAGATTGGCGGAAAATGACCGGCATTGCAGTAGGTCAGTTCTCCACGATGGCAGTCAATCCGCGCGAGAAATGCAGTAACGAACGGCGCAACCGGCCTCAGATAGCAGAGGTGGCGATTGATCTCCGAAGCGATCTGGGCCGGGTCAGAATCTGGATGGCCGTAACTTTGCAAAAGTCCCGCCAGATTGGTGAACCACATTCCAGCCGCAACGCCCTTACCGGCAATGTCTCCATGCACCACAAGAACCTTGGAACCGCTTTTCAAGAACGTCGTGAAATCCCCGGAGAGGAAGCGCGCCGCGAAGACCTCGCTTGCGAACTGTAAACCGCCGTGGCGCAACTCACGCGGGCCGCTTAGTTTGCGCTGGATCTGTGCGGCCTCGAACAGTTGTGAATGGAGATCAAGTTTCTCTCGCAGGAGTGTGTCCACCTCGTCCAGTGGCACGCTCGATGGCGGTGGCGGCATCGACGCCACGATCGAGGATTGGGGCATGCTGTAATTTCGGCGCCCGCCGTTGGTTCGGAACTTGCCTTCACTTCCTGGTAATATTCTACCGTCGTTCATAATCCACCCCTTTTAGATTCTGATCGTTGCTCTAACCGACGAACCGATACCCTGTTCCATGCACTGTGAGGAAGTACTGTGGTTGTTCGGGATCGGGCTCAAGTTTTTGGCGCAGACGCACCAGGTGCGTATCCACCGTCCGGGTCGTTGGGTAATTCTCGTATCCCCAAACCTCTTCCAGAAGACGATCGCGACTCAGCGTTTCGCCAGAATGACAGATGAAATACTTCAACAGCTCGAATTCTTTGGAGGAAACATCGAGAGCCTTGCCTGACTTGAGCACTCGATGATGGCGCAGATCGACTTCCACATTACCGAAGGAGTGTTGATCCTGAAGTTTGGGAACGACTGCCGTGCGTCGCAGCACGGCCTTCACTCGCGCAAGCAACTCGCGGATTGAGAAAGGCTTGGTCACATAGTCGTCCGCGCCGAGTTCGAGGCCCACCACTTTGTCTAGTTCCTGGCCGCGGGCAGTTAGCATGATGATCGGGATGGAACCGCGTTGAGCACGTAACTGCTTGCATACTTCCAGTCCACTCATCCGGGGCATCATGACATCCAGGATCACAAGATCGGGAGAGTCTTCCAGCGCTCGCCGAAGGCCTTCGATCCCATCGCCCGCTGTAATCACTTCGTAGCCTTCAAACTCGAAATTGTCTCGAAGTCCAGCCACCATATTGGGCTCGTCCTCCACGACAAGAATTCTCGCTGGCCTCGGTGCTTCTGTTACCTTCGCCTTCTCTTGCTGTCTCATGCCGACATCCCTTTCGCCTGCTGGACCTCTGCAGTCTGCACCGGCAGAGTAATGATGAACTTGCTGCCTTGGCCGGGCTCGCTCTCAACTGCAACTTCACCTCCATGAGCCTGCACGATGTGGCGCACCAGAGACAACCCCAGTCCGCTCCCCTTGGTGTTATGTACCAGTGGATCGCCCACTCGATAGAATTTCTCGAAGATTTTGAGCTGCTCCTTCGCGGGAATGCCGATTCCGTGGTCTACGACCTCAAGGTTGACGCCGCCATTGTGCCGGTAGAGGTTTACTCCAAGGTATTTCTCTGTCGCCGAGTACTTCACCGCGTTGTTCACGAGATTCAGCAGCGAACGCGCAATCGCTTCGCGATCCACATACACTTGTGGCAGATCGTTGTCGATCTTCTGTTCGAACTGGAACCCGTTTTGCTCGATTTCAAAACGATAAGATTCCAGCGTGCCCCGTACCAGATCGGCCACATCGGTTTCGCGGAAGCTGTATTCTTTCTTGCCCGACTCGATACGAGAGAAGTCCAGAATATTGTTGATCAGCGACGTTAACCGCTCACTCTCTTTGCGAATGATCTCGTAATATTCCTGACGCTTTCCCGGGTTGGAGATGCGTCCCAGTTCGAGCGTCTCTGCGTAAAGGCGGATGAGCGCCAGAGGCGTCCTCAGCTCGTGCGAGACGTTAGAGACAAAATCAGATTTCAATTTAGCCAATGCAAGTTCGCGCGCGACGTTTCGATAGGTGAGTAGCATCCCTCCACCCATCAGCAGCGAAAGCGCTCCGAGGATAAGGAAGGCGGTCCACACAAAGTGGTTGCTGATGTTCGCAATCGTGGTCCCGCGCAGCTTAATTCCCAAAATCAGCCCAGGGAAGACACCTTCAAAACTACGCTCTACTTCAGGTGAACCTCCATCCCAACAAAGCGAAGTAGCGAAAGGAGCGTGGTCCTTTGCAGTTCGTATCATAATCACTGGTTGATGGGATGTATCGTTTTTGTCTTGATTTGGCAGCACTTCGTTCAGCGCTTGCGGAAAAAACTTGTCCCTCAGATAGTCGGTATCGTAGACAAACCCTGCCAGAGCGGGATGCTCCGCAGTCGAACCGCGTGGCATGAATATCACCAAAGACTGATACCGCCATTTGTCACCCCTTGTCACCCAATTGTCGGTAAGGTAGACGTGCCGCCCTTCCATCGCCTCGATCTTCTTCAGCTTGGCGATCCAGTCTTTGGACCCCAGATCAAACCAATTTCCGACCATGGATGAGAGCTTCTTGCCTTCTTCCCAAAACTCAGGATCGCTCATCCGATCAGGCTGAGATTGAATCGCAAGGTGGCCTTTCCCAGTCCACAGAAATGCATGCGCGATGTCTCTGTGTGACGCCAGGAAAGCCTCGATTTCGTCGCCTTGGTTCGCATTGGGAAATTTTGCCCTGGCTTCTTCGGTGATCTCATAAGCGCGCGTATCAATCCGCTTTTCGGCGATAGCTAAGACCTGTTGAAACTCCCGTTGAAAGACGGCCTCGATCGCTTTCTCACGCTGTATGTTCCTAAGGTGCCATGCACCGGCTACGATGAACCCGGCGGCGGGCAACATAACTCCCAGCATGAACACCAACATGCGTGGGCGCTCGGACCAACGTCGAACTAGAAACTTCAACATAGGTGCGCTTTCGGAGAGACGCCCGTGCGCTTTCGGAGAGAGGCGCCCCCTGTCCATAGGATTGAAGAATAAGCGAAAAAACTCGGCGATATGTGACAACGACGCAACAAATTGTAAAAAGTTGTGAACTTATAGCTGTCGCGGTGCACTCAATTTTTTTGGGAATCACGCTTGTTTATTTTCAATCCTTTTCCGGGGATTTAACTGCATTTGTCACTGCACTTAAATCCCGGACTATTGCACATAAAACCCGGACGAAGTTCCTGCTGAAGTTGTCCGGGATAAAAGCACAAAGATAACACTGTCATTTTCCGTGCATCCGTTACGTTCCTGGAGTTGGGCGTGATCGACCTGCCATATGGCGTTCGGCTTCGAAGCCTCCCGCCGGTGGACTAGATCGAAGCCCTCGCTGTATGCCTTGTTGCCTCTGTGAGTGAGCGTCAGCAAACTGGCGGGCAGGTCGCGCACGATGCAGCGTACGACCGCATAGCTGGGGTTGCGCTCTTGAAGAGCCTCTGCCATCGAGCTTGCCTGCCGGTGTATGGAACTGATCGGGAGCGGCGGCCGCTCAAGCGCGAGCCCCTCGATGGCCTGTATCAGCGTTGTTGAGGCGAGCCTCCGTCCTCCCTGATCGGTTCGACTCTTACGAGCCAGAGCCACTAACCCATCTTTGCGGTACCCACTCGCCCACCGCAACGCTGTCCGGTAGGGAATTGACGCCTCAGAAGCGACTGTGCGTAGCGGACGCGGCCCCTTCGAGGTGTGATCGAAGCAATTTGAAGCGCTGCAGAACGATTTCACGCGCTGCTTGCGGAATGGCAGAAAGCTCGTCCACACGCATGAGTGTGCCACATAATTAGCACAGAAGTATGCCAAATAATTAGCAAAACGACACCCCTGGCACGATCTACGATAGAATTTCCAGACCTCGCGATAGCCCGAGCGTTCCACAATCACGCTCTGGCTACGAAGACGATCCGCAGTTGTTGCCCGGAGGATTTTGATGCGGAAAGCCAATCGCCTTAGGAAGGCAGCCAGCCGCGCATTACACAAAGTACTTCCCTGGACACTGGTCACTCTGTGCATCATCGCAATCGTTGCCATTACCCTCTGGAGGCTGCCTCCAACCCGAACTGTCTCCGCTGTGGTTCCGGCTTCATCTCCAGTCAGCTCAATCGCCTCGCCTCCAGCCGAACCATCGGCAGCAACTACCTCTGCGGGCGTACCCTTCGTGCCTACAGTGCCCAACAGGACACTCTCACCTGGCAAAGCGCAGCCGGGCATGGTGTTGATTCCCGGCGGCGAATTCTCCATGGGCGCACAGGATCCGCCAGATATGGAGCATGACCACGTCGGCATGCAGGCCACCGAAGATTCGCGTCCGATTCACCGCGTCTATGTAGATGGGTTCTGGATGGACAAGACCGATGTCACCAATGCAGAGTTTGCAAGATTTGTCGCTGTAACCCACTACATCACCGAGGCCGAGCGCACTCCCAAAGCAGAAGATTTTCCGGGAGCCCCACCCGAAAATCTCGTTGCCGGGGCCGTCGTCTTCTCTCCACCCGATCAATCCGTGCCGCTCAACGATCATCTCCAATGGTGGAGCTATGTAAAGGGCGCGAACTGGCGCCACCCCAGCGGCCCTGACAGCAACATCAAGGGCAAGGAAAACTATCCTGTCGTCGACGTCTCCTATGACGATGCGCTTGCCTATGCAAAATGGGCCGGCAAGCGTCTGCCCACCGAAGCGGAGTGGGAGTTCGCGGCGCGCGGCGGCCTTACCGGCAAACCCTTCGTCTGGGGCGACTCCTTCAGGCCAGGCGGAAAGTACATGGCAAATACCTTTCAGGGCCATTTCCCCAACAAAAACACAGACGACGATGGATTCAGCGCTACCTCTCCCGTCACCCAATTTCCTCCCAATGGATATGGTCTTTATGACATGGCCGGAGACGTCTGGCAGTGGACCTCAGACTGGTACCGCCCCGACTACTATCGGCAGCTAGCCGCCTCAGGTACGATCAGCCGCAACCCCACCGGCCCTGACAACTCCTTCGATCCTGTCGAGCGCGGCGTACCCAAGCGGGTCATGCGCGGCGGATCCTATCTGTGTACAGATCAATACTGCTCCCGCTACATGGTCGGAACACGCGGTAAAGGCGAAGCTTCCACTGGCACCAACCATCTGGGTTTTCGCTGCGTAAAGGCGATATTACGCATGTAATCAGGAGACGGCAAGGAATAAGCTGCTTCGGATGGCGCTTTACTTTCACCTTCGACGAAGCAAATGCAGATGGCTGAACCGTCGTCAGTAGGAAAGATGATTAGCAAATGTTCGCATTCCAACCATTTGTGACGCTCAAATCGTCAACTTCAAGTTTGGAAGTGTCGGCAAAGACAATACCGCATTCAATCCTGACGACACCTGGACCGCATTTAGATAGTGGTTGAGAGAGCGGCACCTACTTCGAAGGAGAATCTAATGGACCGATTTTGCGGATTTGCTGGTGATTTCTGCTAATGGCAGAAGCCAAACGACATAAGTAGTCTGTAGTGGCAAGGACAGGGATATTGAATGCAAACTCTATGCTCAGCTGCGCAGGTTTTGTGCCGCGAAATAATCGCGGCCGTTCGAAGATTAGGTATTTCCAGTTTGGTAGGACCCGGCAAAACGAGAAGCTATGCGATTGGAGTTTTCCTGGCCGTCCTCGTTGCGACCTCCTGCGCACAAGTAAAAAGTCAAACGTCGGTGCAACCGGAATCACCCTCCGTAAACGCCCAACAACCGGTTAACTGGCTGTATGGTGCATACATCCCGAAGGATGCACCTCTGGTTGCGTTGAATGGTCAGGAGCGTTTCAAGCTTTATATTCGCCAGACATATACGACACCTGGCATTTATATCAAGACCGGATTCTTTTCGTTGCATGATCAAGTGAGAGATACGCCGCCGGCGTGGGGGGATGGATTCTCTGGTTTCGCCAAACGCGTCGGCTCCAATCAGGCGACGAATATCATCCAAAACTCATTCACCTCGCTGGGTCAAGGGATGGTCGGATGGGAACCACGCTACGACCGTTGTCGGTGCGAAGGAGCCTGGCCCCGCTTTCGGCACGCGTTCATCAGAAACTTTATAACCTATGACCACAGTGAACAATCTATCAGACCGAATATCATGCCTTTTGCGGCGGCATTCGGAGCGGGAGCAATCGGTGCAACTTGGAATCCAAATAATCCAACGATCGCAGTTAAGGGATATCAGAGCGTAATCACCCAAGCTTGGGTCGGAGTTGTTATCAACAGCATTGGTGAATTTGCGCCTGACATAAAGAAGAAATTCAGCAGACACAAAGATTGATCCGTGACCCTATAGATTTGTGCGCCGCAGAAAATACGCTCAAGCAATTCTTGGAGGCGACAATCGTCTCGTTCGAAACCCCTTGGATGTTCCGGCCCAAACAATGCTTCCGGCCGAGTGCTCATAGCGATTGTTCCGAAACCAGAGTCGATTACGTTTCATTCCCGAGTGACGTTTCCGAGACAGACTGCGCTTATCGACCGTGGGAGAAAAATACCAGCAAATTTTCTGGAAGGGCAGAAGATCTTGAAATGGCCAAAGGTTGGCCAGTCATTGTGCGGGCGTCGGCGGTAGATCTGCACTTGGTTGCGCATACTTTTGCTAGTAGATCGCGATTGCAAGAGGCAATATATTCAACTGTCATAGGTCCAAGCAACATAGGTATCGCCCAAGCGCATCAGAGGTCCTGGCATCCAAGCTTTGCTCGCCGGGCCACTAGGAAATGTCGCAATCCCGAGCAAGTGGTGGAAGGCCGTTCATGCGCCATCCGGTAAGTCGATGGACGCACCGTGGAACTTGACGAACCCTTTGAATCCACTGGGTTCAACTATGAAGTCGGTCACTTCTGCAATCTCCTGCGCAGCAGCCGCACAGAGAGCCCAATCGTCACACACGACATGTCGCGCCAGATGATGAGCATCCTCGATCATGCCCGAGTTGCGATCGGCCTCGTGTATCTTCAGGAACTCTAGGAGAGTCTCTTGCCGGATCGGCGCCGAGCGCATTTGGACTTCCCGTAAATGATCTAAGAGAAAACATCAAAGGAGAGCGTGCGTTCGAAGGGCGGGGTGCTTTGAGCAAATGTCGGTTTTCCTTTACTAATGCACCGAGTTGGAGTCGTCGAAGACTGGAACCCAGCACGCGGCGGCCGGCTGCTCTGAATCTCAGACAGGAATGGGCCGATAAGCTGAAAAGTTACGACCCGGGCTGATGTCGGTTTGACGACAAATTCGTTTATACAGAAAACCTGTGGGGATTTGCTCAGTTCGCATACCTGGACAACCCTTTGCCTTCTCTCCTGAAGGAGAGGATGTTTGTTTACTTATCCCTTTTCTGCGAAGTCCGGTACTGGATCGCCAGACATCTTGGGTTCCTGGTAGGTCTGGGTCGTCCCGCGGGCGACCCACAGTGCCTGCCGCAAACGGTCGACGAAGTGTTGCCACTGCTCCGGGGAGATCTTCCTTTCAAGTCCGACCTGGATCAGCACCTCGCCTTATGTGAAGGGTTGGGCATGGGATCTTTCCCTCCACAACCAGACAGCGCGCAGGAAAGGGCAATCTTTGCGTGCGCAGCACATGTTTTCTTGAGAACTTCCGATGCGTCGAGGGCGCTACATGCCCTTAAGTGTGTCTTTGATGGGAAGCTGGAGTACATCAAGCTTCTTCTAGCCTTTATCCGCACAGCCCACTACTGGACCGAGATACATCCCGAACTGGTTCTGGAAGAGACATCAATCAGCTCCTGGCTACCCACGAAGCCATCGCAGCGTGTGTCCTTGCAGACCCGGCCCAATTGCCGGAAAACCAGCTTGCTCGTCGCATCTCAGAAGATCTGATCTCCTTGCGCGATTTGAACGAGCGACATCTAAGGCTCGAACAGGACTATGAGTTGCTTGGCTCCGAACATCAGAGGACAGAGGATCGCCTGCTTGAAAGAGAACAGATGCTGGAAGACAGTTCCAAGCGCCTTGGCGAACTCGCAGCTATTGTCGAATCCTCCGACGATGTAATTTTGAGCAAGGATCTAAACGGCATCATTAGAAGCTGGAATGGGGCAGCCACGCGTGTTTTCGGTTATTCCGCGGACGAGATGATCGGCACGTTGATTCTGAAGCTTATTCCGGAGGATCTTCACTCCGACGAAAAGACCATCATAGAAAATATCCGTGCAGGACGCCGAGTCGAGCATTTTGAGACCGCGCGTCGCACCAAGAGCGGTCAATTGCTCGATGTTTCGCTCACCGTTTCTCCAATAAGAGACGAGCACGGTCGGGTTATCGGCGCTTCCAAGATTTTGCGCGATATCTCCACGCGCAAACGGATTGAACAAGCCCTACTGCAGGCAGAAAAGATTGCGGCAACCGGCCGCATGGCGGCGACGATCGCCCATGAAATCAACAACCCTCTCGAAGCCGTGATGAACTTGATGTACCTTCTTCGTCCGATGATTGCCGACCCGGCAGGTATCAGTTACTTCCAGTCAGTCGAGACGGAACTCGGGCGTGTTTCGCATATCGCCAAGCAGACGCTTGGTTATTACCGCGAACATGCAGCGGCAAGCAGTGCCTCAATCGGGGAGATCGTCCTCCATGCAATCACGATCTATGAGCCACGGTGTACAGCTACTGGCATTGAGATTAAGAAAGCGATTAATTCATCAAGGAAAATCGTGCTGCGTCGCGGGGAGATGATGCAGGTGGTCTCCAACCTGATGATGAACTCGATTTACGCTATGCAAGCGGGTGGCGTCTTGCCCATCTCCGTGGAAGACGCAGTAGGGTCCCCGGATGGCATCGTCTTGACCATTCAGGACAACGGTGTTGGGATCGCGAAGGCCGGATTTGCCAAGGGTGTTCGATGCCTTCTTCACAACTCGCAGCACCGTGGGCACAGGCATCGGTTTGTTCGTCGCAAAGCAGTTTGTTGAAGGCCACGGAGGCCAGATCGAGGTTGAAAGCAGGTCGGACGGGGAAAATCACGGTGTGACCGTTCGCGTCTTTCTGCCCGTTTCCACAACGTATGATCCCTCCGCCGATGGTGCGTCCGCCAAGGATTGAATGGGCAACGAAATGCGGAAGATCGTTCCGCTGCTGCCTACAACACTGCTGCTCCGGTATTGAATTGTCCCGCCGTGGCCGTGAACGATCTCTCCGTGCATGGTCGCGCCGACCAGTCTGCCTGACAGGGCGAGCTGATGATATCGTCGGAGATTTTCTTCGCAGGCTTTGAGCTTCTGACCTTCGTCCCCTAAAGGAGTCGCGAGACACGGCGGGCGATTCCATGCCTATCTGACTGTGATTGCGGTGGTAAAGGTTGGCCCTGAGAGCACGTCGCATCATACCGGATATGTGCTGTATCCGACGAATCCGCCAGACTGTCAGCACTCAAACTCGGAGCTTTGCCAGAAGGTCGGCAGGATGAACAGATTTTGAGAGTAGATCGAAGTCATACCCCTCTGCGCGAGCCTTCTCCAGAAGATCTGCGGTTGAGATCTGCCCAGAGAAAAGTAGTACCTTGTAGTCGGGGTGAGCTTTACGGAAGTGAATTGCCAACTCAATGCCGGTCATACCCGGCATCATGACGTCGCTGATAAGGAGAGCCGGAGTCAACTCGGCGCGTGCGGCAAGAGCGCTCTCCGGATGATCGAACGCGCTTGCCTGAAAGCCTGCTTGATTCAGGATAATGGCGAGTGTCTGGGTGATCACCGCTTCATCATCCACGACGAAGACCACACGATTTGTATCCGGCACCTGATCTCCTTGATTTCTGTATCTAAGATACTTCGCCGGTTATATCAGTCACGGCCTTAGGAGAAGCCGCGTCCATCAACTTCTTCTGTTGATGCGCGGGTTGTCCCGGTGGAAAGGTCGAAATCAGCCTCGCGACGATGGCATACAACATCAAGCGCATCACAAACGTGCTCGGCGCAATCAACTGACGGAAGCGTTTCATCACGCCTGATAGAGCGCAGCGACGGACCGCCAGAGCGTCAACGAGAGCATTTGCGTCCTTCTATCAAATCCTGAACTGAGTTTCGTAACGACCTCGTTTCTGCCCGCAACGCCCACCCTAAGAACAAATTCCAAAAGCATCTCTCTGCGCTCCGCGCAAGCAACGTAACCAAGCCTTCCTGAGGGATGAGTGTACCGGAACATCCGTTACACATTGGACCGGGGACATCCGTTACAAGTCCCTTGCGGCGATAGAGGCTTAATTGGGGTTTAGGACTGGTCTTTGCCGTTGCTTCTAAATACCTAATCTCGTCGTCGAGGCGTGGGAAATGTATGGTCCGCCGTCAGATTGCAAGCTAAATCTTTGTAGCGAGTGTTTTGGGTCTGCGCAAATGTATCCGGCCTGTTTGTGGAGCTGAGCTCCTG
>Ga0193717_1002014_pt1 | contig 12017 bp, 9 predicted proteins | sample U2c2metaG_FD_145900 | JGI IMG/M metagenome (GOLD analysis project Ga0193717, IMG submission 145900) | Soil microbial communities from a riparian zone of the East river system, Colorado, United States - U2c2 | ecosystem: Environmental > Terrestrial > Soil > Riparian zone | place: USA: East River...
CTCTACGAACGGGTGCCGCCCGAGCTGCAGACCAGGGCGTTCGGCGTGTGCACGGCGGTCACGTTCACCGGCATCCCGATCGGCGGCGTGCTCGGCGGGCTCGCGGTGACAGGCCTCGGCGTCGACACGGCGATCCTCGTGGCCGGGGTGCTGTGCGTACTCGCCACCGCCGCACCGTGGCTGTGGTCGTGGCGCCGAGGCAGCACGACCCCCGTCGCGCCGGAACCGCCGGTCGCCCAGGTCGGCGAGGTCCTGTGACTGCGTTAGTCCGGCCACGATGGGGACCGGCCGAGGAAGCCGAGCATCCGGTCGGCGACGGGCGCGTCCGAGGGCACCTCGACCCGGTAGCCGAACGCGGCGTCCGGACCCCAGATCGCGGCCGAGTCGGGCGGCCAGCCCGACCCGATCCGCAGCACGGCGGCACAGGACTCCTCGTCGAGCCCGGCAGGCACGCCGATCGCCACGGCGACGTCCCAGCCGTGGGCGAGGTAGTCGATGAAGTGCATGCCGACGGCCTGGCCCGCGGGCACGTCCCCGTAGCCGAGCACCGCGAACGTGCCGGTCAGCGGCTCGGCAGCGGCGAACGCCGTGTCGACCCGCGCGGCCGACGCCGCGAACTCGCCGACCGGGTCGGTGACGTCCACCCCGTCCCAGACGTCCGCCACCGGCGGCTCGCCGAGTGCCGCCGCGGCGAACCCGTTGTTGTTGCCGACCATGTGCCGCAACAGGTCGCGGACCGACCAGCCCTCGCACGGCGTCGGCAGATCGAGCTGGTCGGGCCGCACCTGCTCGACGATCCCGGTCGTCACGGCGAGCACGCGCCGGTCGGGTGCCCGCAGATCCCGCAAGTCCATGGCAGCCACCGTATGCCCAGCCCTCGATGGGCCCCGACCTGGATTATCGTGAGTTGACATGTGTGCCTTCGCTGAGTCGGAAGATCCCTACTGCCTGCGTGCCGGGGAGAGCGCGCGGCTGCTCGCCGGACATCCGTGGCGACGGTTCGCCGTGGTGGGCGACAGTGTCGCGGAAGGACTCGCCGAGCCGGTACCCGGCTACAGCGAGGTGCAGCTCGCCGACCGCATCGCGGGCGAACTGTCCGCCGCCGCACCGGATCTCGAGTACCTCAACCTCGGCCACCGCGGGCTGCGGACCCGCGAGATCCGCGACCGTCAGCTCGGGTCGGCGCTGGACTTCCGGCCCGACCTCGCACTCGTGGTCTGCGGCGGCAACGACGCGTTCCCCGCGACCTACCGGCCGGACGCGGTGGACACCGAGCTGCGGGCGATGATCACCGCGCTGCGGGCGGCGGGGGCGGACGTGATCACCGTCGGGCTGTACAACGTCTCCTACTCCCCGTCGCCCGAGATCGCCGACTGGCTGCGGCCGGGGCTGCGCAGGCGGATGCAGACGTTGTCCGAGCACACCGCCGCCATCGCGGCGGAGCTCGGCACACTGCACCTGAACCTCACCGCCCATCCCGCCGGTACCGATCCCCGCATGTTCAGCAGCGACGGCAGGCACGGCAACGCACGCAGCGACGCGATCGCCGTCGCGGAGGCCGTGCGGCTGCTCGGCGCCCACCTCGCCGCGACCCGCCAGCACGCGAGCGGGACGTAAGGGACGCACGTCAGCCGTCCACGAGCAGGAGCCCACTGGTCAGCGCGCCCTGGCCGAGGTTCACCACGGAACCGGACGTCGAGTCCGGCACCGCGAACCGCAGGTAGGCGCCGGCCGCGCGACCGCCGAACAGGTACGGCGCGACGCAGTACGGCACGTCGGCCTCCCGCACGTCGCCGGTGGCGATCTCGACGAAGTGCATGGCGAGCCGGTCGACGGGCACGTACTCCTGCACGAGGTGCCCGCCCGCGTCGACCGCCGCGCGCAGCGCCTCGTCCCAGCGTTCGCGCGTGACCTCGCGGCCCACGACCACACCGGCGCCGCCGTAGGTGCCGGCCGGCTTGAGGACGAGGTCCGCACGGCGCTCGCGCGCCCGACCCACCCCGGCCGCGGTCAGCAGCTCGGTGTGCGGCACGTGGTTCCCGACCACCTCGGCGTCCACAGTGGACATCCGGTCGACGTCCTCCCACAGCCACGCGAACGTCGTCTTGTTGGCGAGCAGCCACGTCGCCGACGGCGTGAACATCCGCACGGTCCCGGTGCCCAACGCGGTGACGAGCGCGTCGTACCCGGCGCCGTGCGGCACCTCCTGCGGGATGAACATCCGCAGCACCGTGTCGAGGACGGTCGTGCCGGCGCACAGGCGCCCGTCGTCGTCGAGCGTCAGCCATTCCAGCGGGTGCACGACGACGTCGAGCCCCGCCGCGCGGCCGCGGTCGCGCACCGGCTCCAGCAGCTTGACGAGCGTGTGCCCGTCCTGCGTGTCCGGGTAGTCGCTGCCCATGTGGAACAGGATCACCGAGGTCGCGCCGTCGGCAAGGTCGAACTGTTCGCGCATCGCGTGGAACCGGGTGTCCACAGCGGACTCCGGCACCGCGAGCGGCACCGAGTCGGTGATGCCGTGGCTGTCGTAGGCGGCCAGGAACCGCCGGGCGATGCCGTCGGAGTCGAACGCGCCACCCAGCGCGCTGTCCACATTGCACTCCACGAACCTCGGCACACCGCCGGACATCAGCACGTCCGGCCGCACGGCCACCATCAGGTCCTCGGTGAGCGGCGCGCTCTCGTCGAGGAACTCGATCAGTCCCGCCGGGACACCCAGCCGCTCGCGCAGCTCCCCGACGGTGGCGGCGCGGCGCCGGCACGCGCCGAGGATCAGCTCGGCGAGCCGCGCGGTGACGCCGGTGACCTCGTCGTACTCCTTGTGGGTCATCACCGGCGGCCGCAACGGGCGCCACTGCTTGTTCTTGGTCGCGACCCCGTCGTAGATGCCGGCCCAACTCTCCTTGCCACACTCGACCATGGCGGCTCGGACGTCGTCTGCCATCCGCTCCCATGCCCCCGAAACCACTGACATGACTACCTTTCCTTCACCGTGATACTGACGGCGGCCGCGAGCTGTGCTCTGCTCGGCTGGGTCGCCCGGTCCAGTTCGAGCGAGAACGGCAGCACCGCGCCGTCCGGCCGGGTGACCCGCACCGGCGGCGCCGCCAGCCGCACCCGTTCCGACATCGTCGCGATCACCTCGCCGGCCATCCCGCACGTGCGGTTGGCGTCGTCGATCACCACCAGCCGCCCGGTCCTGCGCACCGACTCGGTCAGCCCGTCCCAGTCGAACGGATAGAGCGTCCTCGGGTCGAACACCTCGACCGACACGGTGTCCGCGAGGTCGTCGGCCACCGCGATCGCGTCGTGCACGAGGTGCCCGACAGCGACGACCGTGACGTCCGTGCCGTGCCGGTGCACCCGGCCGCTCCCGAGCGGGACCGGTTCGAGGGACGCGAAGTCCACGTCCTCACGGACCCCGAGCGCGGCCGCGGGCGCGAACACCACCACCGGGTCGGCGTCGTCGATGGCCGAACGGAGCAGTCCGTAGGCGTCGGTCGGGGTGGCCGGCACGACGGTCTTGACCCCGATGTGCGCGAACAGGCTGTACGGGTGGTCGGAGTGCTGCCCGGCCCAGCCCGTGCGGGACCCGGACCCCGGCACCACGTAGGTCACCGGCACGCTGCACTGCCCGCCGGTCATCAGCGAGAACTTGTGCGCGTGGTTGGTGATCTGCTCGAAGGACAGGAACAGCAGGGCGGGGATCTGGAACTCGATCACCGGTCGCATGCCCGCGATCGCGGCGCCGGTGGCGAAGCTGGTGAACCCCTGCTCGGACAGCGGGGTGTCGAGCACGCGGTCCGGCCCGAACCGCTTCGCGAGGCCGACGGTCACGTTCGACGCGGCGACGCGGACGTCCTCACCGAGCACGAACACCGTGTCGTCGGCCGCCATCGCGTCGTTGAGCGCCCGGTTGAGCGCCTTCTGATAGGAGAGCAACGGCATCAGAAATCACTCCCCGGCCGAGCGGTCATCCCGCTCGCGTAAAGATGGTCCATCGCGGTGAGCGGGTCGGGGAAGGGGCTGTCCAGCGCGAAGGCGACCGCCTTGTCGAGCAGGCTCTCCACCTCCTCGTCGATCCCGTGCCGGTCCGCGCCGGCGAGCCGCGCGCCCTGGATGTCCAGCGGGTCGCGGGAACGGATCGCCACCAGCTCCTCGTCGGTGCGGTAACGCATCCGCACCTTGTGCTCGAACGTGTGGTGCGCGTCGAACCGCTGCGTGCGGCACTCGAGGAACGACGGCCCGCCGCCCGCCCGTGCCCGCGCCACTGCCTTCGACGCCTCGGCGAGCACCGCCTCGGCGTCCTGACCGTCCACAACGGACGCCGGAATGCCGAACGCCGCCGCCCGGCCGGTGATGGTGCCCGCCACCGCGTCGTCGACGCGCATGGTGGTGGCGTAGCCGTTGTTCTCGCACACGAACACGACGGGCACCCGCCACAGCGCGGCCAGGTTGAACGCCTCAAGCAGCATGCCTTCGTTGACCGCGCCGTCACCGAAGAAGTTGGCCGCCACGACCGGCTTGCCGAGGTGCCGACGCGCCCACGCCGCGCCGGTCGCGATCGCACCCGCGGCGCCGACGATCGCGTTGGCGCCGAGGATGCCGATGCCGAAGTCCGCGGCGTGCATCGAGCCGCCCCGGCCCTTGTTCAGCCCGGTCACCCGGCCGGTCAGCTCGGCGAGCATCCGCGCCGGGTCCGCGCCCTTCGCCAGCACGTGCCCGTGCCCACGGTGGGTGCTCGTGATGAGGTCGTCCGGCGCGAGCGCGGCGCACACCCCGGCGGCGACCGCCTCCTGCCCGATGTAGGGGTGGATGCCGCCGACGATGTCACCGGTGCGGACCAGCTCGATCGCCCGCTCCTCGAACCGCCGGATCAGCCGCACCGTCCGGTACAGGCTCCGACTGTCTGCTGTGGACACGGTCATCGGATCGCGCCCGCCGTGACCGGCCTGCCGATCCCCGTCGGCGTCTCCGGCTCGATCGCCATCTGCACGGCTGCCTCCTCGATCGTCCGCGCGAGCGTCGCCATGTCGTCGCGAGAGAAGTATCGCCCGTCCGAGGACAGCACCAGGTCGACGACGCCGGGCGGGTCGTCGAGGCTCAGGTACAGCTTCGCCTTCGGGATGCCGACCTCCTGCTGCCACGACAGCTCGCTGTCCGCGAGCGCGGCCAGGATGTCGTCCGGCCGCGGGGCCGGCGCCACACCGGCGTGCGTCCGGTCCCGTTGCCTGCGGTCGTTGTAGTAGCAGGAAAGGTCGAGCTCCTCGCCCCGCTCGCGCTCGATCCGCCGGATCTCCGCCTCCTGCTCGTAGGCGTCGTAGTAGGCGTTCTTGTACGCGTTGAGCGCCTTGTCCGCGGTCCGGCGGACCGTCTCGCCGACGGTGCGCCCCGCGACGTCGAGCACGAACGGCGTCACCTTGATCAGTGCGCTGACCGAGTCGGCGTACCCCGGCCGGAACCGGTTGCCCACCAACATGATCGTCACCAACGGGTTGACGCCGGTGACCCGGGCGGCGCCGACGGCGAACGCGGCCAGCAGCGCGGGTGAGTCGTCGACGCGCTCCCGTGCGGCGACCGCGTGGATGGCCAGGCTGATCGCGCGGGACCGGTAGCGGAGCATCTCGTACCGCGCCTCGCCGCCGTAGCGCGGCTCGCCGAACAGGCGCGCCGGCGCCGTGCGCAGCACCCGCTCCAGGTATCGCAGGGAGCGCTGGTTCTGCCGTCGCCCGGCCGGCGTCGCCTCCCTGGCCGCCTGCCCGAGGGGCGGGACCGCTGTGACCGGCCCCGCGGGCGCCCCCGTCTCCGGGTCGCGTGCGCCGATGTCGGCGACCAGAGCGCTCAGCCCGAACGCGTCGATCGAGGTGTGCAGGATGACGGTGACCACGTGCGTGACAGCGCCGCCTGCCGTGACCGCGCCCATCCGCACCGGCCACTCGGTCTCGTAGGCGAACGGGACGACCTGCCAGTGCACCGAAAGCGCCTCGGCGACCTCGGCCGGGTCGTCGCTACCGGCGGCAACCACGACGAGCGGGATCTCGCCCGAGGTGGACACCCGCTGGCGCGGCGGCCCGGACTCCCTGAGCAGCAGATGGGTGCGCAGCGACTGGTGGCGGCCCACCATGAAGCCGAGCATGTCGGCGACCCCGTCAACGGTCGTGCCGGGGTCGGTCGCCGCGACGTGGGCGACCGTCTTCGAGTTGCCCGAGTCCACGATCGACTGCCAGAGACCGAGCTGACCGAACGCCAGCTCGCCCTCGCCGGCGCCCGCTCCCTCGAACGGGACCAGCACCCGGTCGACGACCTCGCCCAGCGGCACCTCAGAACTTCGCATCGTGCCCACCTCGTGGCTCCGGCGCCGCGGTCATCGGACACCCGCCGCGATCGGTGCGACCATCCCGGTCGGTATGTCCGGCTCGATCGCCGCCTGCACGGCCACCTCCTCGATCGTCCGCGCGAGCACCGCGAGGTCCGCACGCGCGAAGTACCGCCCGTCGGCGGAGAGCACCAGCTCGACGGCGCCGGGCGGGTCGTCAATGCCAAGGTAGAGCTTCGACCTCGGGATGTCAGCGTCCTGCTGCCACGACAGCTCGCTGTCCGCGAGCGCACCGCGGATCTCCTCGGCGGTCGGCGGGGTGACCCCGGCGTGCACCCGGTCCCGTTGCCTGCGGTCGTTGTAGTAGCAGGACAGGTCGAAGTCCTCGCCGCGCTCGCGGGTCACCCGCTCGATGACCTCGTCCTGCTCGTAGGCGTCGTAGTAGGCGTTCTTGTACGCGTTGAACGCCTTGCCCGCGGCCTGGCCGACCGCCTCGCCGACAGTGCGGTCCGCGACGTCGAGCACGAACGGCGTCACCTTGATCAGCGCGCTGACCGAGTCCGCGTACCCGGCCCGGAACCTGTTGCTCACCAACATGATCGTCAACAGCGGGTGGACGCCGGTGACGCGTGCGACCCCGACGACGAACGCGGTCAGCAGCGCTGGCGAGTCGTCGGTGCGCTCCCGTGCGGCGACCGCCTGTATGGCCAGCCTGATCGCGGGTGACCGGTAGCGCAGCATGTCGAAGCGCGGCTCACCGTCGTAGCGCGGCGGGCCGAACAGGGCCGTCGGCGCCGTGCGCAGCACCTGCTCCAGGTACCGCAGCGACCGCTCGTTCTGCCGCCGGCCGGCCGGCGTCGCCTCCCTGGCCGCCTGCGCGAGCGGCGGAAGCGCCGTGACCGGCCCGGCCGCCGCGCCCGTCTCCGGGTCCCGCGCGCCGATGTCGGCCACCAGCGCGCTCAACCCGAACGCGTCGATCGAGGTGTGCAGGATGACGGTGACCACGTGCGTCACGGTGCCGCCCGCCACGACCGCCGCCATCCGCACCGGCCACTCGGTCTCGTAGTCGAACGGGACGATCTGCCACTGTGCCGACAGCGCCTCGGCGACCTCGGCGGGGTCGTCCTCGCCGGCGGCGACGACGAGCAACGGGAGCTCGCCGGCAGTGGACACGCGCTGGCGCGGCGGCCGTCCGTCCGCGCGCGACACCAGCGTGGTGCGCAGCGACTGGTGCCGGCCCACCATGAAGGCGAGCATGTCGGCGACCGCGGCGACGGTCGTGCCAGGGTCGGCCTCGGCGACGTGGGCGACCGTCCTCGACGCGCCCGGCCGCGCGAGTGACTGCCACAGCCCGAGCTGCCCGAACGTCAGCTCCCCCTCGCCCGCGCCGTCCCCCTTGAACGGGACCAGCATCCGGTCGACGACCGCGCCCCTCGGCACCTCAGAACTTCGCATCGTTCGTCACCTCGTCAGTTACGGCCCGCGGGCTCTGCTCGACCGGCCGGCGCGTCATCCCGACTGTCCTCTTGCGGGTGTTCGGACTCCAACTGCTTCGCGGCCGCCGCCACGGCGGGCCCGATGAGCAGACCGGACGCGAGGAAGACACCGGCCAGCGCGAGCCACCCGTACGGACCGTTGTCGATGACCCCGACGGTGATGAGCGCGGGGCCGACCATGAGCGCGGCGGCGGAGCCGAGCCAGAACACCGACAGGTACTCGCCCTGCCGGTCCTTCGGGGCGAGTGCGTAGGACACGGACAGCCGGCCCGCGAAGTGCCACAGCTCGCCGAAGGTCAGCAGAACGGTCGCGACGACAACGGCGATCACCGCGCCGACCGCGTTCACCATGCCCGAGACGGCGAGCACGACCATGCAGCCCGCGAACGCCAGCGACGACCAGCGCATCGCCCGGACCCCGCCGTCCCGCGTGTCGGTGCCTCGGCTGAACCGGACCTGCAGCAGGACGACGAGCACCGTGTTCAGCACCACGAGCGGTCCGACGATCGCGGCCGGCGCGTCGGTCCGCGTCGTCACCCACAGCGGGATGCCCAGCGTCAGCACGGAGACGTGCAGGATCAGCACCGCGTTGAGGCCCATGACGATCAGGTACCGGCCCTGGCGCAGCGACCGCGGCCACCCGCGCGCCGTCTTGCGGTTCGGCGGGGCGTCGGTCAGCAGCGGCACCCTGGCCAGCAGCACGCCGGCGAGGAGGAACGTGGCTCCGTTGCCGAGCACGATCATCAGGAAGGCCGGCCGGGTGTCGACGAGGAGGATCAGCGTGGTGAGCAACCCGCCGATGGCGAAGCCGATGTTGTAGACGACGCGCATCACGGACATCACCCGAATGCGCAGGTCCTTGCCGATGTGCCGGTCGACGTACATCTGGCTGACCGGATCGATCGCCCTGGTCGGGATGCCGACGAAGCAGGAGACCACCAGGAAGGTGGTGAAGTCGTGGACGAACGCGAAGGCGATGAACCCGACGCCGCGCCAGTAGTGCAACAGGATCGACGCCGCCCGGGGTCCGATCCGGTCGGCCAACATGCCGATCGGGGTCAGCGTGACCAGCCCGCACGCGTTCGCGACGGTGAGCCCGACGCCGACGTCGACGGCGCTCAGGCCGGCACTGCGCGTGAAGAACACCGCGAAACCGGCGATGTACAACCCGGTGCCGATCGCGTCGACGAGGCCGATGAACACCAGTAGGCGGCTCTCCCTCGGCACGTCGAGCCCGGGAAGGCGCATCGGGTGGCTCCTGTGGCTGATCCAATGGTGTGAGGTGTGCGGGGACGAATGCCCCCGCACACCTCGCGGTCCCCCAGGGCAGGCGACCGCGACTCCGCATCAGAGACGGGTCTCCGACGAAAGTCTGTGTCAGGGCTTCTCTTCGAGCGGCTTGTCCTCGATCATCGGCTTGTCCTCAAGCGGCTTGTCCTCGATACGCATGTACGTCACCTCCTCGCCTTCCTGGTAGTTCAACTGTCCGATATGGACACTCAACTGGTCGCGCCCGCGGTCACCCGCCGCGCGACCCTCGTCGGCGCCGCGGGTTCCAGCGCGGCCTGGACCGCGGCCTCCTCGACGTTGCGCATGATCGTCGCCAGGTCCGACCGGTCGAAGTAGCGCGTGTCGGCCGACATCACGAACTCGATGGCGCCGGGCGGGTCGTCGACGTTGAAGTAGATCTTGCGCCGGGGCATGCTGATCTCCGGCTCCCACGACACCACGCTGTGCGCCAGCGCCGCGCGGATCTCCTCGGCGGCCGGGATCGCCTCGCCGAGATGGCTCCGCGTCTGCTGGCGGCGGTCGTTGTAGAAGCACGACAGGTCGAGCTCCTCGCCGCGCTCCCGCTCGACCCGCTCGATGACCTCGTCCTGCTCGTACGGGTTGTAGTAGGCGTTCTTGTACGCGTTGATCGCACTCGAGGAGGCCCGGGAGACGGCGTCGCCCATCGTCGTGCCGGCGACGTCGATCATGTAGGGACTAAGCTGGATGAGCGCGCTGACCGAGTCCGCGAGGCCGGGGCGGAACCTGTTGCCCACCATGAGCATCGCCATCACCGGGCTGACGCCGGTGAAGCGGGCGAGGCCGACGGCGAAGCTCGCGAGCAGCACCGGTGAGTCGTCGATCTTCTCCCGCGCCGCCACCGCCCTGATCGCCAGCAGCGTCGCGGGCGACCGGTACTGGATCATGTCGATCCGCCGCTCACCGCCGTACTTCGGCTCGCCGAACCGGCTCGCGTCGACGGTCCGCAGCACCCGCTCCAGGTACTTCAGCGACGCGGCGTTCTGCCGCCGCCCCGCCGGACTCGCCTGCCGCTCGGCCTGTGCCAGTGGCTGGAACGCGGTGACCGGGCCCGCCGCCGCGCCGGTCTCCTTGTCGCGCGCGCCGACATCCGCGGCGAGCGCGCTCAGCCCGTACGCGTCGATGGACGTGTGCAGGACGACGGTGACCACGTGGGTGAGCGCGCCGTCCTTGCGGATCGCCGCGAGCCGGACCGGCCACTCGTTCTCGTAGTCGAACTGCTCGTGCTGCCAGCGCTGTGACACCGACTCAGCGACCTCGGCCGGGTCGTGCGCACCCGCGTCGACCACCTCCAGGGTGACCTCGCCGGACGTCGAACAGCGCTGGCGTGGCGGCGCGTCCTCGCGGAGCACCAGCCTGGTGCGCAGCGACTGGTGCCGCGACACCATGAACCCCAGCATCGCGGCCACGTCGTCGACGGTGGTCCCCTGCTCGACCTCGGCGATGTAGAACACGGTCTTGGACATCCCGGAGACCACGATCGACTGCCACAGCCCGATCTGACCCCACGTGAGTTCGGCCTCGCCCTCGCCATCCCCGTCGAACGGGACGGCGACCCGGTCCACGACCTCGCCGCTGGGCAGGCCTTCCGCATCAGGCATGTTCAGGTTCCTCGACTTTCGCGGAGCTTGTGGAGCGAAACATCGGGCACAGTCGCGGAGCTTGCGGAGCGACCGTCGGGCACAGTCGCGGAGCTTGCGGAGCGACCGTCGGGCACAGTCGCGGAGCCTGCGGAGCGACCATCGAGCACGGTCGGATGCGCCTTCTCGATCTGCAGGGCGGCCGCGTCGACCGCCGGCCGGACGAACAACCCGGCCACCAGGAAGACCGCGGCAAGGCCGAGCCATGCGAACGGACCTCGGTCGACGACCCCGATCGTCACGAGTGCCGGGCCGACCATGTACATCGCGGCGGTGCCCAGTGAGAACACGGCCAGGTACTCCCCCTGCCGCTCCCGCGGCGCGAGGTCGTAGGAGATGCTGAGCCCGCCGGCGACCTGGAACAGCTCGCCGAACGTCAGCAACACCATGCCGGCGGTCAACAGCACGATCGCCCCGACCGTGCCGACCTCGCCGGCGAACGCCACCACGGCCGCGCAGCCGGCGAGGGACACGGACGCGAGGCGCAGCGCGCGGACGCCGCCGTCGCGGGTCTCGGTGCCCCGGCTGGCCGGGACCTGCAGCAGGATCACGAGGATCGTGTTGAGCACGATGAGCGGTCCGACGATCAACGGTGGCGCGGTCGTGTGCTGGGTGATCCACAGCGGGATGCCGATCGACAGCAGCGGGACGTGCAGCACGATCACCGCGTGCAGCGCCGCCACCACGAGATAACGGCCCTGGCGAAGGGAAGTCGGCCAGCCGCGCACCGTGGGTCGGGTCGGTGTGCGGTCCGCGAGCAGCGGCACCTTGGCCAGCAGGATGCCGGCGATGACGAACGTGACCGCGTCGCCGAGCACGATGGCGAGGAACGCCGGGCGGGTGCCGATCGCGATGACGACCGTGGCGAGCAGCGCGCCGAGCGAGAACCCGACGTTGGCGACCACCCGGAACGCGGCCATCACGCGGGTGCGCAGTTCGGTGCCGATGTGTCTGTCGACGAACATCTGGTTGACCGGGTCGACCGCACGCGCCGGTATGCCGACGAAGATGGCGACCACGACGAACGACACGAAGTCGTGCACGAACGCGTAGCCGACGAACCCGGCGGCGCGCCAGAAGTGCAGTAGCACCGCGGCGGGACGGGGCCCGATGCGGTCGGCGAGCATGCCGAGCGGGGTGAGTGCCACCATCCCGCACAGTCCCGCGATGGTGAGGCCGATGCCGACCTCGGCGATGGAGAGCCCGGCGCCCTGGGTGTAGAACACCGCGGCCCCGGCGATGAACAGGCCGGTCCCG
>Ga0193717_1002016_pt1 | contig 12007 bp, 15 predicted proteins | sample U2c2metaG_FD_145900 | JGI IMG/M metagenome (GOLD analysis project Ga0193717, IMG submission 145900) | Soil microbial communities from a riparian zone of the East river system, Colorado, United States - U2c2 | ecosystem: Environmental > Terrestrial > Soil > Riparian zone | place: USA: East River...
GTATTCGTATGCATGCTTCACTGATGTCCGATGTGAGGTTGCCCAACGCACTGCTATGGCAAGGAGCATTGTGCTGTCGAGCAATTTACGCTGTCTACCATTGCCGTCATTGCCTTCGAGCAGCGCGTCCAACCACAACTTCATCAATGAGACCGGAATGTCGAACTCAATACATGAACGCAATTGGTCAGCTTTAAGCTTGCCCGCGCCGGGCGTACCAAATTTGGGGGGAGGGCCGCTTTGCCATCGAGGACGTGTTGTCGCCGAGATGTCTTGCTGGATCTGAAGTAGCTCTGCTTTTCCAATAGGCGCGGTCTGATTCTGATAGTCGACAGGAGTTGTAGTGTTAGCAGACACAGCGGGATCACTGGTTTTATGCGCATGATCTGTGGTGCTCGTTTGTTTCGAGTTGACGTTAGGTGGTTGCGGATTTTGTTCTATCCAAGACTGTCGGATTTGTTGCCATCAGTATTCCTCTACACCATGGCTTGGACTTACGAATAAGGCATCGACTATAGTTGCCCTCTTGATACGACCCTCCTGTGGCCTTGGTAGTCTGATATCGTTTTCCTCGCAAAGGGCCAGCAGACCAGGTATCTTAATTTTCTTCAGCTGGCTTTTTTTCTTCACCCCCTTCTCCATCACTTTTCTGGCCTGGGCCATCTCTTCTGGTGTTGCGGGAGGAAACTCGGCACCCTTTTCGGGCTTTCCAACCTGACGGATGCCTAGCACTGTTTCGATGTGGTACTTGACCAAATTGAGAAAAATATTGTGCATGGCATCGACGACTATGAAACGAGTTGGATCCCAATAAGGCAGCCTTAGAAGCTCAGACCATCGCACACCTGTCTCTTTGAAGATGCGGGTTCGTTCAGTCTTTGAGGGAGCTTCTTTCCAGTCGTTCGCCATCTTTTCATAATCAGCCTTTGATCGGCGGTCCCATGTCTAAAATCCCATCGAGTGAGTAACTTGTATCGTACTTTGCGGAATGGCGGCGCACTCACATCTATATCTATGTTGTTGACATCTTTCCTGCGCTGGTTGGTGGAGTAGGGAGAGATAAAATCACCTTTGTGGCCAATTCCGCCTCCAGTTTTCCGAGCGCCAGGCAAATCCGCAATGAGGACACAGACTGCTGAAGAGGCCCGTCGTCCATCTGGATGCCGATGCGTCTTGTTGTACCATGTGCCTTTCTCCCAGCATGGCAGGAGATCGTCAATGAGTGGCCGCAAAAAGTGATTTATGGCGTCCGTTTTGGGTTCCTTCGGACCAGGGATAACACTCAAGTATAGATACTCTGGCTTGCAACGCATGCTAGGGGGCAGATTCAAGCAGGACATTGCCATGGAACCCACCGATGCAGATTTCCCAGCTGCTTTGTTTAGGTAAGGATTGAACCAGTCGATAGATAGACTCCATACCAACCGAGCTTCACCGTCAGGACCATCAAAAAATGGTTTTCTATCAGGCCCTGGTAGCTCCCGTACCAAGCTAGCATCCCATATGTCCCACATCTCTTCCTTGCCGCTGCCCTTCCATGCTCTATCGATCATGTCCTCTACACCCGGGCGACTCAGAAGGTCAGCCACGAAGGATGGAAAACTCTGATAGGCATATGGGCGGATAGGCGACCTGACACTGTACCCGTTTTGGACTCTACGTTTAGTCAACTTTACACCGCAAGTCTTGCCACCTTTATATCTCATGTATTGGCAACGTGATGGGTAGATGCTCACTCCGGATTTAGTATAGGTTGGCTTGTGAGTGAAGCTGCACGTAGGACAAGCGGCGTATATCGTTATCGTTGGTTCGAAGTCGAAAGCCTTGCGGACTGTTCGAATATCGATCGGAAAATCCTTCAAAAGCCTTTTATGTGCCTCTGAGAGATGGCCGTCGTGTTGGAAAGCGCACTGCACCAAGCACTTTAAGATGCGGAGGGCGAAATTACAGGATGGTTGAGCCAGGTGTCCGAAAACATTTAGGACGATGACGAGGAACATGGCAATCACAAGCAATGGGTTGCCATGTCGAAGGGGATGAGTAAAATATTTCTCTATTAAATTTTGATTTATTCAGCACGGATAGGTATGCATGATATTTCTGCTCACCAGTATCGAATATGTCGCCTACTGCTGAAGCCTCCATCAAAATAGGTTCATGTCGCTTTCTCTCTGTCTCTATGAGCGCAAGCTGTGCCAACACACGGTCTATCATAGCTTCGCGGAGGAGATTTGTGGCCTGATCACGGCCAGGATTAGCCACGTAGACGTCGTGGAGGGTATCACGAAGCCATTGCTCCTCTGCTTGAAGTAGCTTATCTGATGTGGTAGGTACTGAGCCTGCGATGATTGCGGTGACGCTGTCGATATGCTGATCTGTCTCATAGTCAAGGGCGAGGAGTTTATCGTATAATGCACGGACATGACTCGTTGCTTCTGGTGGGGTGCTGGTGATGGGTTTGTCCTGCGACTCTGAAATGGAGTTTTCTGGCAAATGACTGGAAGGACCGGTGACAGCGTCTGAGCTCGTGGCCAAAACCCTCTGTGCAGGGTTGCGTGAATCTCTTTCCCAGATGGCATCTCCCCATTTCGAGTCTTGAGTCGATGTACGATCGGTAAGGGCCATGCGAAAAACCTGTCGTGTGAGTCCATCTTCGCTGGTTGGATGGGGTTGCTTTGCGATTTTGCGCTTCATCTCCTGGTCTTGCCGAAAATGTAGACTGAACTCATTGGGCCTTAATTTCTTGCCATTGCATCCTTTGGAGGTGCAATAGCACTGTTTTGTTGCCATTCAAGTGGGAGAAACAAGTTTTGTGAGTGTTCGTCGAGAATGCCTTCGCTAATATGTGTAGGGGTTTGCGATTTGTTCGTTTTGCAATACAGCGAAATATATGTGACAACAAGGTCGCCAGCGATTACAAGGCCACTTCAGTACAATGCACATCCCACTGGGGAACAATACCAATACAATTATCGGCTTCTAAGATTGCCTGATCAGGAACAAAGCCAACCGTTTAGGCTTCCGAGTCGTCACGAAAAAAGAGTCGTCAAGTCCAGATTGGTAACTTCTAGTACGGACATCGTGGTATAAGACAATGCATTGACGGATGTATTTCCAGCAGCCATGAACCCATTGGTCAAACCCCATTTCCCTCCCTCAACCCTCCGATCGCACTTCAGCACTGAATGCGTTCTCATTCCGCACGCCATGACATCGAGAATGGTTTTTACCCCCGAAAGCCCTTCCCTCCCTAAAGCTCCTGCCACATCATCCAGCGCGGAGGATCAGCTTGGCCTGTCAAGTTCGGCCCACGATTCTGAGTTCGCCTATATACCTAAACCCCCTGGCGAGTTCAATCGTCCCAGCAATGGCTATACTCTGGAGACATTGTGCAAGAATATTTTTCAATGGGATGACGAGCTGTGGTTGCAGGTTCAGGCGAGTTCACATGAATTTGTGACTACGTGTTTTAAGCTAAATTATTCCGCCGCAGGCATCTCTTGCAAGCGTGATGGAGAATCAGTTTGATCTATCTCAGCCGAGAACGCGCCAAACCGAAGACCGGCTACGCTTTGTACATGGCGAAGTGAGTTTACATAGATAACGCAAGTGTCCCTTGAAAACTAATGACAGCAGATGATTCGGAAATTCCCCCGTTTGAAACATTTTGAACAGGCACCAAGTTCGCGGAATTGGCTGCTTAACGACCTTATCGCTCAGCAGTTGAAGAAGATGGCCGGGGGGGTGAACAACACGCAGGTGACAAAGACTGTGAAGGAGAATGGGAAGAAGCAGGTGACAAAGGCGACAGGGAAGGAAACTACTTGATGAACCATTATCTTCGTATTCACAAGTCACATCCGTTCACATATGTCGTTGGCATCGTTTCAATTTTTTTTTGCCCCTTTTGTCTCATTCAACCATTATGACATTGTAAGGTGATGGAACTAAGGCGACGAACAATGGGTGTAAACCTGCCCTGGACTTCCGTAAGTTCTGTTCCCATTTTTGGTCGAGTTCTCTTTTGTCCTAACCACCATGCTGCGATCTGCTGAACTAGCTTTAAGTCATAGTAAGCTAGCGGTTTGAGTTTGAATATGTAAAGACAAAAAGGCACTCAATGTCTATGACAAAAAGCATGGAAACAAAAGGTGGACGTGATCGGCTTTGCCTATTGTACAACTCCCCATAACAAATCCCTCTGTTCATCTACCTGTTTCGCATTCTCTTCTACACCATGACTTCATCCCATGTATTCACACTGCCTGCAGATTGTATTGATCGCCACCACAAGGTCGTTCGACGCACTGATATTCTCGAATTTGACCACAGCGGGGATCTACTTGCATATGCCGACTCCGACCATATTCTCCGTATCTATAGCATCAGCCAGAACACATATGTGTTACGGCGATATTTCGCACAACCAATTACGACAGTAGCCTTTAAGTCATTGGACTTACCTGGTCGATCTTCGATCTTCCTTGGATTCGATGATGGTTCCATTGTCCTTCTGGCTTTCCCGCACTCTGTTTATGACGTGAGGGTAATTTCCCCGGCCATCGAATGTCCCACTGACATATAAATATCTGGCAGTACAATATTGATGTTAATGAATTCGATGACAAATTGTGTGGCAGTATTGGTTACTTAGCTCTGCGCGATGATCGTTTGATCAGCAGCAGCAGTACAGGGCTGACCTTTTGGAAGGAATTCGGTGAGTTTGCATCTTGTTGCTGCTATTTTACAATCTCAGATGAGACAGACAAATGGGAAATTGAGAAAACCGTGGCGCACTGCGAACTTCGATCAGACACGAATTGTAGCATAGCAAAAATCATTTGGAGGAGCTGGGACTCCTGTTTCATTGTATTTCAAGATGGCTACATCGTGTGAGTTCCTAAGAATTTTCATTGTTCTGTTGCATTCAAACCTGGTTCAGTCTGTTAGATACCTATTACTTCCAAACTGTATGGGCAGCTCAACCGACCCAAACAATGTGGGCCGCCTTCCCTGTATTAATATCCTCACAATGCATTAAACTATTCCCAGATCTAGCATGCCAGCGGCTCTCAGTGCTTGCGGTTGCTACATGGTCCTATCGATTCCCCCTACCTGCTCTCTGCAGCAGGTTAGAGGTTCCAAGCCGCAGATCAATTTTGTCCGCGCACCACCAGGACTCCGTGGATTACAACCCCTCAACCTCAATGGTATATATATGGCTTGGGAAAATAGCCGCGCCCTTGTAGCATGGAATGGTAATACGGGGGAGGTCCTTCACCATGTCAGCCCTCAAGACTTTGGTGAGTCAGCGATTCTGGTAACAGCACTAGGTAGCTAATTTGTCTGTGATCTAGAGAGAGAATTTGTATGCATTGCGGTAGGTTTCTTTCTCTGGTTACAAGACAATTCCCGCTTATTCATTACTACATAGGCCACCGCACAAGAGAAGGCCATACTCTCTTGGGACGGCGAGGAGTTACAGGATGAAAAGATTATTTCAATTGCTATAGCAGCAGTTGCCGTCGATGTTGAGGCTTCCCGCGACAATCATGTTACACATGTCTGGAAAGTCGTGCGTAAGCCCAGGTACCCATCATCATCAATGCTCTTTCCCCGCCTCTCAATGAAGATCCGAATCAAGCCCATCAAATCGGCAGAATCGAGTGAGTACTATTATTTGATGCATCTAAACTGAAAATGATGTCCATCAGAACAAGGACGTCGTCGCAAAAAATTGCTTCTTACTAACAGCTATACGAGGTGTAGGGGTCTTTGTCGAACACCAATGGTGAGAATAAATATGCCATCAATTGTTCTATGCTTCAACAGCTCACAATACGTACAGGGCTGCGCTCATGTGGGATCTCATCGCTCTTGCGTCTCAGCACGACATGCCAGACTATATGGGAGTCAATGACTATTGTTGCATTTCTGTTCATCTCTGACAATATGCGCTCCCCTCATACTCATACCTATTCTAACACCATCCCTCCTGCGAGTCTACCCATATAATTAGGTCTTGTCTCGGAGCAATATGTATATGAATTCAGCCGAGGGCTTGTCGTTGGTATGCGCCTGAATTTCTGAGGTACACCATGAGCATAGACTCTGTTACCCAGTTTCCCTCGTACTGCGATAAGAATGGATACTTCTGCTCAACCTGCTTTGAGGTCAAGAACAATCTTCAAACGAGGATAGTGTCTACTTACAAGCCGGTAAACCCTTTCCAGAGCCACATTATTTTGAGCTGTCAATGGAAAGCGCGTATCCAAGTGCAGGTTGGCCTGCATCCGGACAAATTTCTGTCTATGCAAGTTATCATCCTCCCCCCAAAATGACAAGGCTAGTAAGAAACTTGCCCGCACTGCCTTATAAGTATCGCTGGACCACCCCAAATATGGTTTCAGGGCGAATCCACCATCATTGGGTTTTCCTGGCTCCCCAGGTGGCCTCCTAATAATTGATTTATGTTCGTTTTTCTTTGTAGCTGGGGAAGTTGTTCCGACCACCCAAACTTTGCGAGACGTCAGTCGGAGAGCAGAGGTGTCAACTTCTGCAGGAAAAACAGTACGAAGTGTTAGGTTAGCCATGAAATACAGATCATTCTACCTGCTGCCATGTCGCTTATTTGTAGCAGGTTTTGTTCCTAAAATGGTTGTACATATGTAGCCCAAATTGGGGTTTGTTGTTTCCTTCGTCGTCAGGTTTTCATCACTTCGTCTTGTAATAACATCGGGAAAAAAGAACGTATTACTTGGAAAGCATGCCATTTATTCCGAAAAATCAAGAAGTGCCGCAAGACATAGTGATAAGGATCCGTAAGACAACTATACACAATGTGGACAAAATTAATCATATGCTGGCGGACCAATGGGACCTTGAGTGCTGACTTACTGATTATAAGTGGACTGAATCTGCAGAGAACTTGTAGTCACTAAGCAACTCGGAAGATTTCAAATTTTCGCCCTTCAATAAGATGTGAGTCAAAATAAATGGGTGAGGAGGGGAAAAACGTACCTTAAGGAGCGATCCATCTATCGCCGCCCGGTCACAAGGCCACTCACAAGCGTGTCTCTTATTCTTTCAACTTTTGGCTCTGTCGCGAGGGCGGAAAGCTCTGTAGCAACCATTAATTGAATACCACACATTATACTAATAGTTAATGTATTAACTTGCGCTCAAAACTAAAGTTATGAGCAGATGGGAGAAGAAAAAGGCTGCAAACGGAAATGGACCCGTTTTTGAGCGAGCGGAAGTCCAGGGCAGGTTTCCACACAGCCACGGTAAACCTGCCCTGGACTTCCGCTCGCTCAAAAACGGGACCAGTTCCTTTTGCAGACGTCTTTCTTTTCTCCCATGTTGTTCAGTATGGTCACTAATAATATCTAGTTGACCCTCGCGAGGGGGATTCACCCCGTCATGACAGGGTGTAAAATTGAGAGGAAAAGTGCCTCTGCCAGGTTGTGTATCCATACAAGACCTTCGAGCGGCCTCGCGCTTGTCAATGGACGGTGATAGCTGGATTTGTCCCTAAAGTAAGTTTTCTTTGTTCGTTTTGTTCTTTTGACATGAGTCTAATGATGTTGCTTAGCAATGACAGCAGACAATAAAACCGAGGATCGTCATTTGGTGGAAGATTGGGAACTCCGATAACAACCGAATTGTTGTCATGAGGCGCAGCAGGAGTTCGTATTGTTGTGATTCGACAATGCTTTTGTTGCTCATTGGCGTGCTCCCAAAACAATTGAATGTGATGTGTGTAGTACTCAACTGTAATCCGTCCGGCAGACTTGGTTAATTGTTTGGGGGGTCATGCGTACACTTTAATACTGAATGGTGCAAGAGGCTTTTCCCTTTCGCAATACTATTAGTAACCAACTTGTGTAGGACTTTTCATACGTATACTATCACCACCGAAAAAAAATGGATAGCACCGACGAACCCGATCCCAGGCTATCGGATGAGGAGATGGATGAAGTCACACATGCTTTACAGGAGGAAGACGTCGAGGGCCAAAGACTGCGAAATGCAAGCTCTTCCCAAAATGTACGTCGACTACTGTATAATATCATTAAGAGGCTGATCATTTGCATCAAACAGCATAGTGCAAAGTCAGCACGATCCGACTGTTTGGTTGAGAGATCCGCAGCTTTATATGTAAGCACAGGAAACGATGATATTCTTGCACATAGTGATCAATGGCATTGCCCTGTTTAGCAGACGAATTATCTGCCATATCGGAGGAACAAAGAAGCCAGTTCTTCCCTGGAGAAACATTCGGAGAAGAAGCGTTCAATATCTCGCAGCCTCAGCAAGCAACCTCAACAGGGGCCTGCCCTCAGCTGTCCTGACGACAACAGCCATATGTCAAACAGAGAAAATAGTGTGGAACCAGCCCAACAAATTCCTGTTTCGAGTACTGCTGATTCCGTAGGAAAATATTCTCCCTCAATTATGACATTCGCTCAATCTTTTTGCGCTGTTAGCACGCTCTTCAGTCACCTGCTCAACCGCACTCTGATATCCCTACCCCTGCCCGGGTGGGTGATATTCCTGCAATGTGCGCCGACGCTATCAAAGAAATAATTCCTGGATTGATGAGTGCTGTTACGAAGCAATTCCATCATGTATGTGCCTTTGCCTCACATTAGCTCACGCAAGTTGACTTGCATGCTTAGAGCGTGGCGGAGACGATGCATAAGCACACAGCCAGTGTCAATACAGCCATGGAGGCAGTAGCTGGGAGTTTGATTACCCAAACTCAGGAGAGGAACTTTGCCCAAGATGTACGTGTCATTAGCTTGCAGCGATGGCAACTAGCTGATTTGCACCTATAGCAAATGTTCTACAAGGCCCAGATGTCCATGCAGACAAATTTCGAAACATTTACGAACAAAATAGCTTCCGAAATTCAGCAAGGGGATGCTAATCGAGATGTATGGACGCTGCATTAAGAGTATTCGCATAACGTTAACTTGTGTACAAAGACAGCGGCACAGACCATGCAAACATGCATTGCCACAGCGCTGAAGGAGAACCTTCAGACTGTGACCGAACAGACGAAGGAGATGAACCGCGTCCAAGTTGTACGCACCATATACTCGCACCAAACTGTCAAATGCTGATTTACGTGTACAGGATTTGATGAAGGAGACTATCGAGTCTATCAAAAGCGCAGCCACGTCAATGGAAGAAACTCAGCAAGATTTTCAATCCTCAGTGTCCTCGGCAAACCGGGTCGTTCTCAAAGGTAGGCGACTCCACAATATTAACGACGGAGGCCCGGGAGTTGCTTGTGATAGGCGCACAGGCCCTAAATCACCCGCGACTCGTTATCTCCATGTATGTTCTTTGTTTATTCCTTTAGCCGGTGACAACAATTTCATTATGATCTTAGGCCTCTCTTCGCCATTACTTGGAAGAGAAAAAGGTCCTTATGCCACGTAAAGGGTCACCGCCGGTCGCAGTTGATCCTGAGCGAGTGCGGAAGTTCGAAGAAGATCACAATGATCCTCCAGTCAAAGATGCAGTGCAAATGGACTGGCCCCTCGCATTTTCATCACCATGGAATTCCGAAGCCATCAACGTGCTTTCAAAAGGCTTCATAGAGGATGTCCTTGATAAAGCTAGCTTCGATTTTCACCCTTCAGAAACCAGCCTCCGAAATATTAGGGCTCTTGTCACCTCGAAACTCATGCGGACACGTCGGGCATACAATGATGCAGAGCAGCGCGATCAGATGGACACAGGAGAGGACGACGATAGGAGCAGTGCAAAAAGTGCGGCCAACAGACAGCACATGCGACGGCTAGGTGTAAGAGTGCCAGTGATTGTCCAATGTACAAGCTGACCATTATTTAGACATATGCTCGTCGACAAGGTATTATCAATGCCTACCGCAACCACAACAAAGAATTTTGGGATGAGATGGAAAGTATTGTGGACATACTCGGCTATGGGGGCATGAGCAGTGACGAGACAGAAACAGAGGCAACCCGGACTACAGTCAAGGTAGTCCGGCGTCGAGAGAAGCCTTGGCGCGATCCATCATTGAGCCGTATCTTGGAAGCTGTGGATCAATATGATCGTAGGATAAGGAGAGAGAAAAGGCAAATGAAAGGTGGCAACCCTGGATTTGACCGTTTGCCGTGTTTGGAAACAAAGCCCAACAGTACCACTCCACCTGTGTGTGGTCTTCCCAAGAACTTTTATAGGCCGACTTGGTGGTTATCCCAGCATAGCCATGTTCAGGACAACCTCCTGTCTAAGCCGGAGCAGACTCTTCCGGATTACACTCAGTATGTTCTATTTCTATGCCAGTCGCCCTGACTATGCTGACTTGCTTTTAATCAGCCTGGAGTCACATTAAACCATCCGACGAACCTGCTTTCATACTGGATTTTACCCTACATATTTACTTAGAGCGTCGTCCAGCATCGTCTCTATTGTATGCTTGCGCTCTTGGACCTTTATCTCTCTACATATCTACTTAGAGTGTCGTCCGGCATTGTCTCTATTGGATGCCTGCGCTCGTGGACCTTTTTCTCTACATACCTATGCATCTATGTGCCGTTATTTATTCGTCTGCATTTGTGGGCCAGTGGCTGCGATCGACGTTAACGGCTATATTCGGAGGCATCTCTCAACCAGCGAGCCTGGGTCAGGAATACATTCACGTCGCGTCTTGACCGGTGCTCCGCATACACAGTGGCAGATAATGGCCAGCCATAGCGGGAAGGTGAATGGGAACGCAACCGCGGTCTGCAACTCATTGAAGCGGAACGTTCAAATACCCGATGCCCACGTCATCAACAAGACCCAGTGGCTCAACCCTTCATCAATTGGGACCATCGATCAATTGGGACCATCGATCAAACGCAAGCTAAATGTCATGCTCTTCGAAGCCACGATGGCACGGTGTTCGCGCTCTTCGCAAGATTATCATCCGAGACACGTTTAATAAAAAATCGCATTCGACAATCCAACAATCATTCCTTATTTTCCACTCAGTTCGATTGGCATTTCGTCCCAGCCTCGTCTTTCTACAGCGACTCTTTCCAACTCACAGTATGCGATCGTACGGGAATAGTCCCACTCCGTTGAATATAACATTCAGCATGATCCTCTTGCCCTATTGTGTATCGTTGTCGGGGCTCATGCTTGCCCATCAGGAGGTTATAGGGTATGACACGACTCCGATTGAGAATGTGAGGGACGTGGGGGTCATGTTGGTTAGAACCGACGACGTTCGTCTGCTGGGTAGCACTGGGAGTAACAGTGGATGACATTGTTAAGGATGGAGTCGATGCCTTCTCCTTCCAGCAACTCATTGATGATGAGAGCGCTTGGAAAAATCCCTTTGATTCCTTTACTGGCGTAGAGTTGGAAGTTGAAGCATGGGACGGGCCTGCAGCATTGGAGGCAGGAGATTGCTGGGTTGGATGCAAACTGGGCAGGTTAACAATGACGGGATGGAAAGTCGCACGGGATTTGGACACGAGGATACTTGCTAAGATCAGCCTGAAGCTGAAGACCGAGTGGCACATCTTCGTCTCTGTAAGGACCTGAGTCAGTGTCGCGACGATGATGGTGATTCGATGTTCATCCGATCGGCGTTGTGGTCGTATTTAAAACTGTATTATCTCCTGTACGAGCGGACAGTGGTTTCAAAGCTGGATCCCGCCCTTGTCTGTTAGGTTGGGACGCATCCGTTGATCGAGATGGTAAAGCTATGAGCAGTTGCGGCGTGTGATGACGAGGTGCGCTTGTGGGCTGGTGATCCCAGTCACACAGTTACAAAGCGCCTAAAATCACCACTACCAGAAAAGCAGGACTGTCATTCCCAGACATATTGCACGCAAATAGGGCCAAGCCATTTGTTGCGGCGACTGTGAATTGGATCCAACTCATGTCATTGGGAGCTAGGGCCAAGCCATTATCTCCCGACATGCTGGTGGGGCTGGAAAGGGACCCAAAGCACTGAATGAAATATAAGTTGTTTGGC
>Ga0193717_1002018_pt1 | contig 11996 bp, 10 predicted proteins | sample U2c2metaG_FD_145900 | JGI IMG/M metagenome (GOLD analysis project Ga0193717, IMG submission 145900) | Soil microbial communities from a riparian zone of the East river system, Colorado, United States - U2c2 | ecosystem: Environmental > Terrestrial > Soil > Riparian zone | place: USA: East River...
TTCTCTTTGGTTACTTTCTCTTGGGCAAGCAAGAGAAAGTGACTCGCTCGCCAGGGATGGCGAGCGAAAAAACACAGGGACGTGAGGCGGGTTTCGCGAGGAGCAACAAGAGCGAAGGCGCTGGGTCCCGGCTTTCACCGGAATGACGAAAATGAGAGAACGACGAGAGCGGGTGTCGACAATGCGAGAATCACAGCCACGCCACGCGTCATCGTGCGGCGCCAGCCCAGCTTCCGTCTTGGATTCGCTGCCGGCAGGCACCATCTCGCGACCATCGCTTCAGTACCGGAGTCCGTCCATGTCCGCCGTCCCGCCCACTGCCCACGTTTTCGATGCCACCCAGGCCAACTTCGAAACCGACGTGCTCAACGCGTCGTTCGATCACCCGGTGCTCGTCGATTTCTGGGCGACATGGTGCGGGCCGTGCAAGACGCTGGGGCCTCTGATCGAGAAGGTCGTTGGTGAATACAACGGCGCGGTGAAACTCGCGAAAGTCGACTGCGACAAGGAGCAGCAGCTCGCGGCGATGTTCGGCGTGCGCAGTATTCCTACCGTGGTTCTGATGCGTGACGGCCAGCCCGTCGACGGCTTCGCCGGTGCCCTGCCGGAAGGCACGCTGCGCGAGTTCCTTGCGCGTCACGTGCCGCCGGTCGGGTCACCTGACAGTGATATCCCCGATGAATCCGTCGATGGGGCTGCGCCTGCGGCGCCTGCGGAAACAGCCGAACAGGCGATCGCGCGTATCCAGCAGGAAATGGCCGCGCAGCCGGATCGCGCGGAGCTCAAACTCGATCTTGCGCTTGCGCAGATGCACGCGGGCAACGCCGCGGCCGCCGAGGCCGAGCTCGATACGCTGCCGCCCGGCCTGGAAACAGACGATCGTGCGAGGCGCCTGCGTGGCCGGCTCGAGTTCTCGCGCGTGCTCAAGGATGCGCCGTCGGAGAGCGAACTGCGTGCGCGTCTCCAGCGCGATCCAGACGATCACGCCGCGCGCGATCTTCTCGGCGTACGCCTGCTGCTCGACGGCGACTCCACCGGCGGCCTGGACCAGTTTCTCGATCTGCTCAAAGCCGACCGCAGCTGGAACGATGGCCAGGCGAAGAAACGCCTGGTCGCCGCATTCAATGTCGTCGACGATGCAGAGCTCGTCGGCACTTATCGGCGCAAGATGTCCTCGCTGTTGTTCTGAGCACGCCGATGCGTTCGCCATCGGCGCGCGCCGTGCGGCGGGTGATGAATCTCTGGCCGCCGTTCCTGTTCGCAGGCATTCGCGTGCTCGATATCTCGTCCGACTGGCGCACCGCGCACGTCGTGCTGCGCAAACGCTGGTACAACCGCAACTATGTCGGCACGCATTTCGGCGGCAGCCTGTTCGCGATAACCGATCCGTTCTGGATGGTGCTGGTGCTCAACTGCCTCGGCGACGGTTATATCGTCTGGGACAAGGCTGCCGAGATCGATTTCATCGCACCCGGCAGGGAGGATGTGTACGCGCAGTTCCGCGTGGACGACGCCGTGCTTGATGAAATACGCGCGGCGACCGCATCCGGAGACAAATATCTGCGCTGGTTCTCGACCGAAATAACGACCGCCGGCGGGGACGTTATCGCGCGCGTGCGCAAGCAGCTCCATGTCAGGGAAAAGCGTCGCAAGGCCTGAACGAACCCGTACGCCCGCCATGCGGGGCCGCGAGAGCCCGCGTACGAACTCTCTGACAGCAAGAACCCGCCATTTCCTGCGGTTTTCGCCGCGCAATCGCTTGACCCCGACTGCCCGCAGGCATGTACTGCCCAATAGCCGCGATAGCGGCTTCGTCGTTCTGTACTGGAGGCATCGGCCGCGCTCGCGCGACAGGTGTTACAGAGCGGCGGTAATGCATCGGGAGGAACAATATGACTACGCACTTCGGACGGCGCACGTACGTATCGCGCCTGAATCCGCTCGCGAGTTGTCTCGCCATGGCGTTGGCGGTCGGCTCGGGTTCAACCACGGCGGCGGACCTCGCATCGCATTCGACCGCGCCCGCCATCGCGGCAATGCTGGATCGCTTCAAACACGTGCTCGAACCAGGCACCGCCATCCGGCGTCCCGCGTTGCCGGTGGAACCGCGGTGGCATCGCACGCCTCATGCCGACCGACAGGTGCCGGCTGGGGCGATACCGGTCAGCAACTGCGACGACGATGGCGCGGGCAGTCTTCGCGATGCGATAAACAATATCGCGGTCAGCGGCGACACGATCGATCTCACCAATACCGGCTGCAGCACGATCACGCTGACGACCGGCGCGCTCTTCATGGGCCAGGATGACCTGACGCTGCAAGGACCGACATCCGGCGGGTTGTTCATCGACGGCGACAACGCGTTCTCGCCGCTTCGGCATACCGGCTCGGGGAACCTGGCAGTCTACGATCTGGCGATCGGCAACGGTCTCAAGTATCTGGATTCCAGCTACAACCTCCCCGCGCGCGGCGGTTGCATTTACTCAACCGGATCGGTGACGTTGGCCGACTCGTCGGTCAAGTACTGCAACGCGCTCGTCGACAATCCGGACTACAACTCCATCGGCGGCGCCATCTTCGCGACCGGCGGCATCGTCATGACGAACTCCTCGGTAATACTCGGGTTCGCCGGCGATGCAACCCACACTGGTATCGGCGGCGGGGTCTACACGCCCGGCCTGCTGCTGATGAGCGACAGCTACATCGCGGCCAGTTCCGCGACATTGGCTGGCGGCTTCGTCGCCGTGGACGGCTTCGTCTCGAAGTACAGTTCCGTCTCGGGGAACTCCGCGTATATCGCCGGAGCAGGCTATGGCATCGGCAATGTCTTCATCCAGAACTCGACGATTTCCAACAATACGGCTGACGCCATCGTCGGCGGACTGTTCCTGATTGGAACGACGGCGACAACGGCGCCGCTGACCCTGGTCAACAGCACGATCTCCGGCAACTCTGCGCAGGCGATCGCGGGGATTGCGATAACCGGCTATCCAGCGCGAATCGGCAACAGCACGATCGCTTTCAATACGGAGGCCAATGCGTCGGACACGAAGTACGGTGCCGGCTTGTACACGAATGTTCCGACCGAACTGCAAAGTTCCATCATTACCAACAACACGCTGACTCATAGCGTTTACGGCCCGCAGTACGACGATATCGGCGGCGGTACCGGTGCGGTCCTGACCGGCGCCAACAACCTGACGCAGCTGTCCCTGGTTACGCCGCCGGCGGACACGTTGTACGGCGATCCCATGCTGAACTCGCTGGATTTCAACGGCGGGACAACGGCGACGCACGCTTTGAGACCGCACAGCATCGCGATCGACGCGGGAAACAACGTCGCCGGCTATGACTACGATCAACGCGGCGCAGGTTTTCCCCGTGTGATCGGAGCCAATGCCGACATCGGTGCATTCGAGTTCGATCTGGACGATCTGATTTTCGCGAATGGTTTCGATTGATAGAGAACAAAGAGGAAGAAAAGCGGCGGCCGCATTTTGGCCGCCGCTCGCCGCGGGGAATTATTGAAACCGCGCGGAATGCGGCATTCACGGCCGCTGCCAGCTGCAGGTGAGACGCATATCACGCGCGATCTGCGTATTGCTTGGCAATCGCGCGCACGCGGCAATCGCATTTTCACGCGTCCATCACTAATGCGGCGCGTTGTGCGATTTTTCGTACGCGCCGAATCGGATTTTGTCCGTCGATTCATCACATAACCACGCTTGACCCAGATAACGGGACGCGGTGTACTCCCGCGCAGCCGCCACTTGCGGCTTCGAGCTTCCGTACTGGAGGCATTTTCCGGCTTGCCGGAAGGTGTTACGGAATGCCGGTAATCATCGGGAGGAAAAAATATGGATACACGATTCGGACGGCGCGCACGCGCGCCGCGCTTGACGCCGCTTGCGAGCTGTCTTGGACTTGCACTCACAGTCGGCACCGGCCTGTTCCACTCTGCGAGCGTCGAGGCGACGCCATCATTTCGGCAACCCCACGCCGATCGACCTGATGCGGACGTGCCGCTTGCCCTGCGGTTTCCCGCAGGCGATCCACGCAAGGCGATCGTCGATCGTGTATTGAACCGCGTACCGCCCAATCGTCCGGCCGGCGCGCTTCCAGTGACCAACTGCAACGACGCTGGTGCGGGCAGCCTGCGCGATGCGGTCGACAATGCGGTCAGCGGCGACACGATCGACATGACGGCGATCGGCTGCAGCACGATTACGCTCACGACCGGCTCGATCATCTCCGGCGTCGATGACCTGACCCTGCTGGGGCCGGGCCTTGCCGCACTGACGATCGACGGCGGCAACACCCAGCCTGTGCTCGTCCACATCGGCGCCGGCACGTTCGACGTCGAAGGCCTGACCGCAATCAACGGCTACAAGTACAACGACGGCACCAACAACGTGCCCGGCGCATGCATTTATTCGCAAGGCACCTTGCTCATGAATGATGCCGGCGCGAAGTACTGCAATGCGGTCGCGGGCGGCACCGGCAGCGCTTTAGGCGGCGCCGTGTACGGGAGAGTCGGCGTCACGCTGCTGAACAGCATCGTCAGTGGCAGCGAGGCGCATTCTGTGGCAGGACAGGCTTTCGGCGGCGGCGTGTATACGCCCGGCTCCCTGCTCGCCAAATACAGCACGATACGCAGCAACACCGCCAGTTCATCGACCATCGGCCTCTACGGCTTTGGCGGCGCCGCGTGGGTGCTGGGCGATGCGAGCGTTCTTAGCTCGACCGTCAACGCCAACTACGCGGGCGTCGTCGCCGGCCTCGATCTGATCGGTTTCTACGCAACCGGTGCACTACAGATCGGGAACGCCACCATCACCGACAATTTTTCGTACCACTCCTACTACGGCAGCGGTGTCTATGTCGGCAGCCCGGCAACGATCTCGAACAGCACGATCACCGGCAACACCGAGCAGAATCCATTGAACGGCAAGTACGGCGCTGGATTGAACATCCGTTCGGCAACCAACGTGGAACTGCAAAGCACGATCCTGTCCGGCAACCTGCTCTTCGATGGAACGGACAATTACCCATCCGACATTGGCGGCCCGGCCGACGCAACGATATCCGGTGCCAACAACATGATCGGATGGTATTCGCCGCTGGCCGCACCGCCGGACACGATCGTCAGTTTCGATCCACAGCTCGGCTCGCTGTCGTTGCTCAACGGTGGCCCGACCGCGACGATGCTTCCGTTGTCGACCAGCCTGGCCATCAACGCCGGCAACAACGTCAACAATGGAAAATACGATCAGCGCGGACCGGGTTATCCGCGCGTGGTAGGCGCCAATGCGGACATCGGCGCGGTCGAAAGCGATGTGATATTCGCCAACGGCTTCGACTGATCCGTACGCGCATGGCGGAAGATCGAGCAGCGGCGGCCGCAAGGCCGCCGCTTTGCATCGCAGGCCCGGATTCGCCCGCTGCGCCGCGTGCGTTGCGGCGGGAATCCTTGCACGCAAGAATCCCGGTTTTTCCGCTAGGATGGACGGCGCGAGCAGGCGTCGGGAACCTGCGAGCGAGCGTCCAAGGCCACTCGCACACTCGATCGGCGATACCTGTATGAACAGCCAATCTCCTGAAACCCGCGATCAGAACGCACCTTCGCCGGAAAGCTCGGATGCGGACACGCCCGCGCCCGCCACTGATGGCGCCACGGCGTCGCCCGGCAACCGTGCCGGCGAAGCCCCTCCCGCGCAAAAGAACGTGCAGGAGGTCCTCGGCAGCGTCCACACGACGAACTTCCCGGATCTGCTGCGCCAGCTCAAAGGCTGCCTGGTCGTCAGCACGTACCAGGCCGGCAAGCTGGTGATCCTCCGGCCCGACGGCGCGACGATCAACACGCACTTCCGCAGTTTCAACCGGCCGATGGGCATGGCCGCCGACGGCGAGCGCCTGGCGCTCGGAGCGCATATCGAGATCGCCGAGTTCCGCAACATGCCGGCGGTGGCGAAACGCCTGCAGGATCCACCACGCCACGACGCGGTGTTCCTCGCGCGCCGCGGCCACATCACCGGCGCCATCGATATCCACGAGATGGCGTGGGACAAACACGGTGATCTGTGGTTCGTCAACACGCTGTTCTCGTGCCTGTGCACGCTGGACAGCAAATCGAGTTTCGTGCCGCGCTGGCGGCCGCGCTTCGTCAGCCATTACGCGCCCGAGGACCGTTGCCATCTGAACGGCCTCGGCATGCGCGACGGCAAGCCGCGCTACCTCACCTCGCTCGGCGAATCGAACAAGCCGCAGGGCTGGCGCGAGAACAAGCGCAACGGCGGCCTGCTGTTCGACATGGCGCAGGACAAGATCATCGCGCGCGGCCTGTCGATGCCGCATTCGCCGCGCTGGTACGACAACCGCATCTGGGTGCTCGAATCCGGCCGTGGCGCGCTGGTCACGATCGATCCGAAAACGGGCGAGAAGACCGACGTCGCGCGCGTGCCCGGTTTCTGCCGCGGTCTCGACTTCATCGGCCCGGTCGCGTTCATCGGCCTCTCGCAGTTGCGCGAGACCAACGCGTTCACCGACATCGAGATCACCGACGACAACAAGGACCGGCAGAGCGGCGTGTGGGCCGTGCACATCGGCACCGGCAATACGATCGGCCTGTTGAAATTCACCGGCGGCGTGCAGGAGATCTTCGCCGTGCAGGCGCTGCAAGGCATCCTGTTTCCGGAAATCATCCACGAAGGCGAACATCTGGCGACGTCCTACGCGCTGCCGGACGAAGCGCTGCGCGAAGTCGGTTTCACCAAGCCGGAAGAACCGATCGGCTACGGCACCGCGCCGGCCCAGCCCGTGACCCACTGACGACTCTGCGAGGGGACCGCGTGACCGCTACCGATGCCTCGAAACCGCCGGGCTTCCAATTCATCGCCGACTGGCAGGCGCTCGATCCGGCCGACGGCGAAGCGATCGGCGCGTTCTGGCGCAGCGAAGGCGCGCTGACCGAGGACAAGCTCATCGCCGCGCGGCTGCCGCAGGTGGTCATGCACGCGCGCGACGGCGACAGGATCGCCGCCATCTGCACCGCAGTCGCGATGACGCCGCCGCAATTCGGCCAGCCGGTCTATTACTACCGCTCGTTCGTCGGCAGGGATTGGCGGACGACGTCGCTGATCGAGAAGCTGCTCAGGCGCGCGGTGAAGACGCTCGAGGACTACGCGATCGCGCACGACTACCCGTGCATCGGCGTGCTGCTCGAGCTCGAAGGCGCGCGTTTCAAGGACAAGGGCCGCATGCCGGTGTGGCCGCGCACGCCGTTCGTCTATGTCGGCAAGAGCGGACGCGGGCTCGAATCGCGCGTGTACTTCTTCAAGGGCGCGAAGCTCAAGGCTTCCGCCAAGTAGGAGTCATCAGACGCGCGCAGGATTGCGGCCGAGTCGTGCCGCGACTTCGGCGACGGCGAGCCGGCACACCTCGGACATCGGCCGCGTCGCATCGAGGCGGATCGCCGCTGCCGGCGGCGTATCGAAGCGTCTGGCCACGAGATCGACCAATGACGGCTCGCGGTCTTGCGCCGGATGGCCCATGCCGGGCAGATCGCCGCTGACGATGTCGCGTGCGATGCGTTCGCGCGCCAGCGCCGGCGGGCAGTCGATCAGCAACGGCAGGATGTCGAAGCCGTGGGCGTCGGCAAGCGCGAGCACCTGGTCGTAGTCTTCGCGTCGTGAGAAGGTCATGCCGTCGATCACGCTGGACTCGCCGAGCAGGCAGTTGATCTCGACGGCGAGCAACACGGTGCGGAACGCGGCGCGCTTCTCGACGAAGCTGTAGTCGCAGCGTGGGAACATCGCGTGGCGGATCGCGTCGCGGCAGACGCGGCGCATGCCGAGCTGCTGCTCGAGCACGCGCGCAACGGTGCTCTTGCCCGCACCCGGCAGGCCGATCAGGGTGACGATCAACGCACGCGAATCGCCGGCCGAAGCCGCCTGCGCGCGCGTGCCTGCCACTTGCTGGATGTCCAGCGGATCCACGCTATGCCCGCCTCTCGCGAATCGCTCCGCGAAGCCACCGTCGCGCCGGACCCGACTCCGGCGCCCGCGGGCAGGCACGATGCCTGACTCCCCCAGGACGCAATGCGCGACCACGCCGGTAGGTTGCCACAACGCGATGCGATTTGGCGGCCCGAGCGCAACGCCCCCTTTTTTCGTCATCCCGGCGAAAGCCGGGACCCAGCGCCTTGTTCCGGTAGAGGCACTGGGTCCCGGCTTTCGCCGGGATGACGAGGTGGTGGGTAGTGAGGCGGTGGGCAATTGAACGCTCCGCCGCCTCACGACACCTTCTGCGACCCGCAGCTTGGCTAGAATCGGCCGGCGCAGACGCCAGGGCCATGATCAACCTCAAGCTCCCCTTCGAGATTCCCGGTTACCGGATCGTCCGCCGCCTCGGTCTCGGCGGCATGGCGACCGTGTACCTGGGCATCCAGCGCTCGCTGGGCCGACCGGTCGCGATCAAGGTGCTGGCGACCGATCACACGCAGAGCGAGGAGCTGGTCAAGCGCTTCGAGCACGAGGCGCGCACGATCGCGCGGCTCGATCATCCGCACATCGTCAACATCTTCGACGTCGGCCGCACCTCGAGCGGGCAGATCTACTACACGATGCCGTACCTGCCGAATGGCGACCTGGCCGGACGCAGCCTGCGCGAAGACCAGGGCCGCGCGCTCGAGATCGTGCGCGCGCTCGCCGACGCGCTCGGCTACGCGCACGAGCAAGGCATCGTGCATCGCGACGTCAAGCCCGAGAACGTGTTGTTCGACAAGCAGGATCGCCCGATGCTCGCCGACTTCGGCATCGCGCTCAGCGACTCGTTGCATCAGCCGCGCGTGACGCGCGAGGGCGCGACGATCGGATCCTCCGGCTACATGAGTCCCGAGCAGGCGCGCAGCCAGCCGCTCGACGGACGTTCGGACATCTACAGCCTCGGCGTGTTGTGCTACGAGTTGCTGACCGGAGAAATGCCGTTCCGCGGACCCGATACCTTGTCGGTCGCGCTCGCGCATATCGAAAATCCGGTGCCGCGGCTGCCGATGATGCGGCGCGCGTGGCAGCCGTTCATCGACAAGTCGCTGGCCAAGCGTCCCGACGCGCGCTTCCAGAGCGCGGAGGAAGTGCTTGCCGCGCTCGATGCGATCGAGGCGCGCGTCAACGCGCCGCCCGCGCGCGGACCGGCGAAATGGTGGGACGCGCTCGTCGTACGCACCGCCGCGATTCCGCGTCCGCTGCGCGCGATGGCGATCGGTTTCCTGATCGCCGTCGCGCTCGTCAGCCTGATCGTCGTGCTGCCGCACGCGCCCGGCCCTCCGGCGACGCCGCCCGATGCCGCGGTCGTCGCTGATCCGTCCGCCGTTGCAATTCCCGACTCGGGCGCGCCGGTCACCGCCGTGACCGATCCCGCCGCGACAACAGCACCTGAGCAAGCCGCAACCGAGGTGCCGCCGGTCGATTCGGCCCTGGTCGATCGTCTTCTCGCCGAGGCCCGCGAGCTGACGGCACGCGGACGCCTGTTCCTGCCCAAGGGCGACAACGCCGCCGACCGGTACCTGGCTGCTCTGCACGCCGACCCTGCCCGACGCGAAGCGCTCAGCGGAATCGAGAGTCTGTTCACGCCGCTCGCCGAACGCGCGAGCGTGGCGATCGAGCGCTCGGACATCGATGCGGCCCGCGCGGCGATCGAACGCGCGCTGTCGTTGAACGACGAAGCGAAATTGAAGAAGAGCAAGGCGTTCGCGGCATTCCGCACCGCGGTGCAGCGCGACATCGAAGAACGTCGTGCGCGCGTGCGCGGCAACTTCGACATCAGCGAGCTGGTGCCGCTGGCGCCGCTGCTGCCGACACTCGAGAAACTCGATCGCGACCAGGCGCGCGCGCTGAAGGCCGATCTCGAGCGGCCGGCGATGCTGCTCAGCAAGGGCGGAAAATTCCGCGATCGCAGCGGGCCCGAGCTGGCGATGGTTCCGGCGCGGTCCGAGGACGGCGATCGCATGGGCTATGCGTATGCGCTTGGCGTAACCGATGTGACACGCGGCGCGTATCAGCGCTTCGCCGACGCCACCGGCCGGCCTGCATCGAAGTGCCGCGATTCGCAACGCCTGTTCGCGCGTTCCAGGGATCTGAGCTGGCTCGCGCCCGGATTCAGCCAGGCCGACGATCATCCGGTGGTCTGCGTCAGCTGGAACGACGCCAAGGCCTACACCGACTGGCTGTCACGACGCACCGGCGAGCACTACCGCCTGCCGACACAACAGGAATGGCTGCGCGCGGCGCAGACATCGGTCATGGCATCCGGTTGCGGCAACGGCAATTTCAGCGATGCGTGCGACGACGGATACGCCAATACGGCGCCGGTCGGCCGCTTTCCGCCGACGCGTTTCGGGCTTTACGACGTGGTCGGCAACGTCGAGATATGGACCGCCGATTGCGCGCAGGCGTTGAGCTCAGGCGATTGCGCGGAACACGTGATCCGCGGCCTGTCCTGGCGCGACCCGCATGAACCGGCCGATGTGTTGCGCGAGCAGACCAGCGCCAGCGATATCGGCTATGCGACGACGGGCTTCCGTGTGTTGCGCGAGGTTTCCGCGGATAATGCGCGGCTCGCAAGTCCCTAGCACCAGGCGCGCCCTCTGCATGCGACCCCTTTATGTCAAGCGCTATCTGATCACCGGCTTGCTGACTTTCATCCCGATCTGGCTGACCTGGGCCGTTTTCAAGTTCATCTTCTCGCTGCTCTCGCAGATGAACCTGCCATGGGTCGCCGCGCTGTTCTCCGCACTCGCCGATGCGTTTCCGCACACGATCGGGCGGCTCAACCAGGGCTGGCTGGTGTCGCTGTTCGCCTTCATCGTCACCATCGTCGCGCTCTACTTCACCGGATTCGCTGCGAACCGCGTGTTCGGCCGGCGTCTGATCGCGGCGTTCGAGGCACTGATTGCACGCATCCCGATCGCGCACACGATCTACAGCGGCACCAAGAAGCTGATGAGCATGCTGCAGCAGAAGCCGGCCGGCACGCAGCGCGTGGTGCTGATCGATTTTCCATCGCCGGAACTCAAATCCGTCGGCTTCGTGACGCGCGTGTTCCGCGACGCTTCGGGCAGAGAGTTCGCCGCGGTCTACGTGCCGACCACGCCGAACCCGACCGGCGGCTATCTGGAAATCGTGCCGGTCGAGCGCCTGGTCGCGACCGACTGGAGCGTCGATCAGGCGATGGCGTTCATTCTCTCGGCCGGCGCCGCGGCGCCTGACACTCTGCCTTTCACCGTCGAGCGCGCGCCGCCGGTTGTCTGACCGCGACGGCGCCGTCCTCGCGCAACCTCTTCACTTCCCTTCGACCATCTTCTTCAGATTGTCGAGCCCACCCTGATACACCGAGCCGATCGTCTTCGTCGCGGTCTCGTCGTTCTCGTTCTCGGCCGGATTGTCGCCGGTGTTCTTGCGCTTGAAGTTTCCGGACCACGTCACCGTCGACTTGTCCTTGCCCGCCGACTTCACGCTGATCGTCGACGTGTAGTCGCTGACCGGCAGCACGCCTTCGAGGATCGAGTATTTGTAGGAATGGCCCTTGTCGTCGAAACCGAGCAGTTTTTCCTTGATCGTGCCGCCGTCCTTCAAGGTCAGCAGACGTTGCGCGCCGACTTCGTTGTTCTTGCCGGCGACAATCTGATCCGACGCAAGCGCCGGATGCCAGGTCGCCAGGCCGTCGAAATTCCTGATCTTCTGCCACACCTGATCGGCCGGCGCGTCGATCGTGGTTTCCTTGCTGACCTTCAGCACCGGCGCGGCGGCGAAACTCGCGAACGACATCGTTGCGAGCGCCGCGAATGCGATCGTCTGCATCATCTTCATTGGGTTGTCCTCGTGCCATGTTTGCGAAATGCAGCATGCCGAAATCCGCCAGGGCACGCTTGCAGCCGCGGCCAATCTCGCATAATGGGCGGCCGCCTGCATCTGTCAGCGCGATTTTTTTTCACTGTCCCG
>Ga0193717_1002019_pt1 | contig 11994 bp, 13 predicted proteins | sample U2c2metaG_FD_145900 | JGI IMG/M metagenome (GOLD analysis project Ga0193717, IMG submission 145900) | Soil microbial communities from a riparian zone of the East river system, Colorado, United States - U2c2 | ecosystem: Environmental > Terrestrial > Soil > Riparian zone | place: USA: East River...
CAGCCATAGTTTTCCGCTCGAAGATGTCGGCCGTTACCTGCATTCGAACACCGCACGCGAGGTGCTGACGCAGGCGCTGCTCGACGCGCCGATGTTCGGCGTGCGCTGGCGCTGGAATGCGACCGCGTCGCTGGCCTTGCCGCGTTTCGTCGGCGGCAGCAAGGTGCCGCCGCAACTGCAGCGCATGAAGGGCGAGGATCTGCTGGCGACGGTGTTTCCCGATCAGGTCGCGTGCGCCGAGAACCTCGTCGGCGAGCGCCAGATTCCGGATCACCCGCTGGTCGCGCAGACGCTGTTCGATTGCCTGCACGATGCGATGGACATCGAAGGCCTCGAACGACTGCTGCGCGCGCTCGAATCGGGCGAGGCGCATATCGTCGCGCGCGACCTGACCGAGCCGTCGCCGCTCGCCGCCGAGGTTCTCAGCGCGCGCCCTTATGCATATCTCGACGATGCGCCGCTGGAGGAACGCCGCACGCAGGCGGTATCGAGCCGGCGCTGGGTCGATCCGGCGACTGCTGCGGATTTCGGGCAGCTCGACAGTGATGCGATCGCCGGCGTGCGCGAGGAGGCGTGGCCGGAGGCGCGGTCGGCTGATGAGTTGCATGATGCGTTGATGGGGTTGGGTTTCATAACCGGTGATGAAGCGGAGCGCAATGCAGGCTGGTCGGGCATTCTGCAGTCGCTGGCAGAGAATCGGCGAGCGACGTTGTTGCGTACGGCCCCCCAGTCTCGTCATCCCGGCGAAGGCCGGGACCCAGCGCCTTTGCTTGACGAAGAGACACCGGGTTCCGGCTTTCGCCGGAATGACGAAATCTTCGTTCGGGACGCAGCCGCAAACACTGGAATCTGGATCGCCGCCGAACGCCTCCCACAATTCCAGGCAGTCCTCGCCGAAGCGCCTGGAACGCCGCCGATCGACGCACCGCCGGAATTCGCCGCCATCGCCTGGTCCCGCGACGACGCCCTCGTCGAAATCGTCCGCTCGCGCCTGTCCGGCCTCGGTCCCGCGCGTTCCGCCGACATCGCCGCCTCGCTCGGCCTGACGACCTCCGACATCGACATCCCACTCGCCGCGCTCGAAGGCGAAGGCTACGCGATGCGCGGGCAGTTCACGCCCGGCATCAGCGAAACCGAATGGTGCGAACGCCATCTGCTCGCGCGCATCCATCGCTACACGGTCAGGCGCCTGCGCCGCGAGATCGAGCCGGTCGAGCCGCGCGACTTCATGCGCTTCCTGTTCGCGTGGCAGCACGTCGCGCCGGATGCGCAGGTCAGCGGTCCCGATGCGCTCGCCGGCGTCTTGGCGCAACTGGAAGGTTACGAGGCACCGGCGGCCGCGTGGGAAAGCGAAATCCTGCCCGCGCGCGTTTCCGGTTACGAGATCTCGTGGCTCGATGATCTGTGTCTCGCCGGCCGCATCGTATGGGCGCGCCTGCGTGGGACGAAGACGGTGCAGGGCAGCACGGCAGCACAGGGCGCGGCCGGTCCCGTGCGCGCCACGCCGGTCGTCCTGCTGCAACGCCGGCACATGAGCGACTGGAGCGCGCTCGGTGGCCTGCCTGCCGGCGTCGAGCCCACGCTGTCGTCACGCGCGCAAAGCGTTGCCGACTATCTGCGCGATCACGGCGCGTCGTTCTTCGACGAGTTGCTCGGCGGCACGCGGCTTCTGCATACCGAGCTCGAAGATGCGCTCGGCGAGCTGGTCGCCAGCGGCCTTGTCACCTCGGACAGTTTTTCGGGGCTGCGCGCGCTGCTGGTTCCGTCCAGCAAGCGGCCCTCTCCGCATCGCCGGCGCGGCAGGCGCGCCTCGCTGTTCGGCATCGCCGATGCCGGACGCTGGGCGATCGTCCGTCGTCGTGTTGTCGCCGAAGACGCAAAGCCTGAGCCGCGCAAGGACAACGCCGAAGTCGTCGAGCTCGTCGCGCGCACGTTGCTGAAACGCTACGGCGTCGTTTGCTGGCGTCTGCTCGCGAACGAGGCCGCGTGGCTGCCGCCGTGGCGCGATCTGCTGCGCGTCTATCATCGTCTCGAAGCGCGCGGCGAGATCCGCGGCGGGCGCTTCATCGCCGGGCTCGCCGGCGAGCAGTTCGCGCTGCCCGATGCGGTCGCGTCGCTGCGCGCGATACGGCAGAGGAAGCCGGACACGACGTGGACCTGCGTCTGTGGCGCCGATCCGCTGAATCTCGTCGGCGGCGTGGTCGTCGGCACGACGATTCCGGCTGTCACCGGGTCGCGCGTGATCTACCGCGACGGCGTGCCGGTCGCCAAGCTCGTCGCCAGCGAAGTGACGCTGCTCGAGGCGATGGATGCGGAAAGCGAACGCATCGTGCATGCGAAGCTCGTGCGCGGTTCGGAACGCGACGTCGAACCGGTTTCGGCGAGCGCGATCAGCGCAACCAGCGAGTAATCCAGGCGCGGCGGCCGTGACGCAGCTGGGCTTGTTCGATGTGCCGGTGTCCCTGCGCGACAGCGAGCGGGGCCAGATCAGCTACCAGGCGAAGTTCCTGCCGATCGAGCAGGCTGAAGCCTGGTTCTCGACGCTGCGCGACGGGATTGACTGGCACGCACGGCGGCGGGTCATGTACGAGCGCGAAGTCGACGTGCCGCGGTTGACTGCGCATTTCCCACTGGACGAACTCGACGGCGAGGCCGGATCGAAAGAGGTTTCGGCTGCAGCCGCCGATGTGCTGATCGAAGCGGCGAGGCGTGTCGGCGACGCGATTGGCGCACCGTTCAACAGCATCGGTCTCAACTACTACCGCGACGGCAACGACAGCGTCGCGCCGCACAACGATCGGTTGCAGGATCTGATCGAAGGATCGCCCATCGCGTTGGTCTCGCTGGGTGCTACGCGACGCATGCTGATCCGCGCGAAGCAGCCGGGCGAGTCGGCCGTGCCGATCGATCTCGTCAGCGGCAGCCTGCTGCTCATGAGCTATTCGAGCCAGTTGCACTACACGCACGGTGTTGCCAAGACCCGGTTGCCGGTCGGGCCGCGGATCAGCGTCGCGCTGCGGGTCAGGCCACGCGCATAGACGGCGCCATTACTTCCTGCTGTTATAGGGTGGGCCTTGGCCCACCGTTTCTTGCATGTCGGCGCGAAGAAAAACGGTGGGCCAAGGCCCCACCCTATGGAGCTGCGTTACGTTTTGGCGATTGCGTTCGATTCTGCTTCGGCGTCACGTGCGCGTTGCAGCAACAAGTCACGCTCGCGCGCATTGCGCGTGAGCGATGCGGCGCGCTCGAATTCCGCGCGCGCTTCGTCGAAGCGTCCGAGCTTGGCAAGCAGGTCGCCGCGCACGCTCGGCAGCAGATGATAGTTCTGCAGCGAACGCTCGGGCGCCAGCGCATCGACCAGTTCGAGCCCGGCCGCAGGTCCGAACGCCATCGCGACCGCGACCGCGCGATTGAGCTCGACGACGGGCGAGGGCGTGAGTTGCGCCAGCGCGAAGTAAAGCGCCGCGATGCGCGACCAATCCGTATCCGCCGGCGTCGCGGCGCGCGCATGACACGCGGCGAGCGCGGCCTGCAGCGCGTACGGGCCTTGCGCGCCGCCGAGTTTCTGCGCGCGATCCAATGCCGCGAGTCCGCGACGGATCAATATCCGATCCCAGCGCGAGCGGTCCTGGTCCAGCAGCAGGATCGGTTGCCCGGAAGGCCCCGTGCGGGCGCGCGCGCGCGAAGCCTGGATTTCCATCAGTGCGACGAGGCCGTGTACTTCCGGCTCCGTCGGCACCAGTTCGGCAAGGATGCGACCGAGACGCAGCGCGTCCTCGCACAGCTGCGGCCGCATCCAGTCGTCGCCGGCGGTGGCCGAATAGCCTTCGTTGAAGACGAGATAGATGACTTCGAGCACGGACGACAGTCGTGCGACGAGCTCGTCCGCGCGCGGCACTTCGAACGGCACGTGCGCATCGGACAGCGTGCGCTTGGCGCGTACGATGCGCTGCGCGATGGTCGGCTCGGGAACCAGGAATGCGCGCGCGATCTCCTCGGTGGTCAGGCCGCCGAGCAGGCGCAGCGTGAGCGCGGCACGCGCCTCGGTCGTCAGCACCGGATGGCAGGCGATGAACACGAGGCGCAGAAGATCGTCGCCGATGTCGTCATCGAGCGCCGCTTCGAAGCCTATCGCGTCGTCGTCCTGTCCGGATTCCATTTCGTGGCCGATCTGCTCGTGCTTGCGTTCGACGAGCTTGTGCCGGCGCAGGCGATCGATGCCGCGATGTTTTGCGGTCGTCATCAGCCACGCGCCGGGGTTGGCGGGGACGCCGGATTCCGGCCACTGTTCCAGCGCGGCGACCAGCGCGTCCTGCGCCAGCTCCTCGGCGATGCCGACGTCGCGCACGATGCGCGCGAGGCCGGCGATGAGCCGTGCGGACTCGATGCGCCATACCGCGTCTACTTGTCGATGGATATCGGCCGTCGTCACGACGGCCGATAAGACCATCTCGATCAGGTCAGCGCAAGCGTGCCGGGCGTTGCGCTTTTTGCGTCCTCGATATGCGAACGCAGGCGCCGGTTCGCTTCCGCCGCAACGGTCGCCCACGGCATGCGGCTCAACTCCGCCGTCCATTCATCAGGGAAATCCGTCGCTTCGATGACTTGCCGGATCTCGATCTCGACGTTGCCGTCGCCGGTCAGCGTCGGGCAGCGCCGGGCCCACGCGATCGCCTCGTCGATCGATGCGACTTCGAGCACGAGGAACCCGGCGATGAGTTCCTTGGATTCGGCGAACGGACCGTCGGTGACCGAGGTCCTGCCGCCTGAGAAAGTGAGCCGTGCGCCGGTCGTGCTCGCCAGCAGACCCTCTCCGCCTCGCCACACGCCGGCCTGCATCAGGTCTTCCCGGTATTTGCCCATCGCCGCCAGCAGGTCGCGGCCCGGGAGCGTGCCGGATTCGGTGACGGCGTCGGCCTTGCGGATGATCATGAATCGCATCGCGGCATCTCCACTCAGTTTTCGGTCGCGGTTTTCAGGTTGGAAAGACCCACTTCGAAATCGCTGCCGACCATCTTGTCGCGATTGCGCTACGCGTTCGCGCGTTGCCGCAAGCGCGGGCGCAACGCGGTGACGCCGGATGGGAGCTCGCGGACGTCGGCGGGAATATCGAGAAACTCCTGCACCTGGCGGATCTCGATCACTTCGTTGCCGGTGGCAGGGCAGCGCGATGCCCACTCGATCGCTTCCTGTTTCGAGCGGACGTCGATCATCCAGTAGCCGCCCGCGGCGCCAGCCGCTTCCACCAGCCGGCCGTCGATCACCGTGGGTTGTCCGCCCGCAAACGAAACGAACGCACCGTGCGAGCGCGGATGGAATCCGTCGAGCGTGACCAGCACGCCGGCTCGGCGCAGCTCGTCGTTGTATTGCATCATCGCCTTGACGGCGTCCGCGTTCGGCGTCGCATCGGGTGCCGCGTCCCGGCATCCCCTCGGCATCATCAGCAGCATGAATCTCATCGATAACTCCTCGTGGCCTCGGTCGATCGACCTACGGTCGCACCTGGCGTTTCTGCGGCTCGGAACAGCCCGCATCGAACAGCGGGCGGATCTCCATTTCCAGTTCGCGAATGCCCGCATCGATATGGATCTGCACGACGCGGTCGGCCAACGCGACGGCCTCGTCCTTCGAGCTCGCGCGAATGATCGCGAAACCACCGATCAGTTCCTTCGCTTCGGCGAAAGGACCGTCGATGAGCGTGCGCTTGCCCGCGGCGTAGCGGATGCGCGTGCCGGTCGAGCTGGGCAGCAATCCTTCGGAAGACAGCATTGCGCCGGATCTGGTCATTTCCTCGGCAAATCGACCCATTGCGGCCATCAGTTCCTGGCTCGGCGGAGTGCCGGCCTCGGAGGCGCTGCTGGCCTTGATCATCACCATGAATCGCATTGTGGGTTTCCTTGATTTCGTTTTGCGCGGAGGGGACGCTTCCGTCAGGCCGGAGGCGCCTGTGGCACGAGCACCATCCACTGCACGCCGAAACGATCGGCGACCATGCCGAAGCGCGAGGAAAAGAACGTCTCGATCAGCGGCTGATGCACGGTGCCGCTTTCGGCGAGAGCGGCGAACATGCGCTCGGCCTCGGCGTTGTCCGCGGTGCCGAGCGACAGATAGAAGCCCTGAAAGCTCGGCGCGCCGCCGCAGCTTCCGTCCGATGCCATCACGACGGAATCGCCGATGCGAAGGCTCGAGTGCATGATCTTGTTCTCGCTGCCGGACGGCAGCATGCCGGGGCTCTGTGGCTCGGGGCTGTCGCTGTAGCGCATCAGCATCTCGACTTTGGCGCCGAGCACTTTGCGGTAGAACTCGATGGCTTCTTCGCAGCGGCCTTCAAAAAACAGGTAGGGCTGGATATTCATTGCATGGGTCTCTGATCGGAAGGAAGGGAAAACAATGTCCGTCGACCGGTGCGGGGTTGCATAAACTGCGCGTGCACCAGAGTCGACGGACGGGTACGAACAACAGGGACGTTATTTCTTCGCCGCGACCTGTGCACGCAGACGGTCTTCCTGCTCGCGAAGTTCCGGGGTGAACTCGGCGCCGAAATCCTCGGACTCGAACACCTGGCGGATCTCGATTTCGGATTCGCCTTCGGACGGATTCGGACAGCGCTTCATCCATTCGATCGCTTCCTGCTTCGATTTCACCTGGATCAGCCAGAACCCGGCGACCAGTTCCTTGGTCTCGGCGAACGGCCCGTCGATGACGGTGCGGTTCTTGCCGGAGAAGCGGATGCGCGCGCCTTTCGAGCTCGGCTGCAGGCCTTCGCCGGCCAGCATGACGCCGGCCTTGACCAGTTCCTCGTTGAACTTGCCCATGTCGGTCAGCAGCTGTTCGGTCGGCATCACGCCGGCTTCGGATTCCTTGGTGGCTTTGACGATCACCATGAAACGCATGTGCTTTTCTCCTTGCTGGTTAAGGGGTTGGAGCCTGCGGATCGGGCCCTTTCTGAGGCTGCGACCTTGGCTCTTACTGATACGTCGATCGAGTGGCGGCGAGATCGACAGGTTCCGAAAAATATTTTTCTGAACGCGAAAGAGGACGGGGAGGGGGTCAGCTCTTCAGGCGCGATGCGGCCCGGAAGGCCCACCAGGCGGCCGCGACTGCCAGCGCGAGGACCGCTACCGTCATGGTCAGGCCCAGCGTCGCATTGCCGTCGGCGATGCCGAACATGCCGCGCACTCCGCCGATCAGCGAGACGACGGGGTTGAACGCCGTGATCTTGCGCCAGATCGGCGTCAGCGGATTTCCGCCCGCTGTCGCGCCGGCGTGCACATGACTGTCGGGCTTGGGCAGTGCCAGGGATTGCATGTCGTCTCTCCTTCGAGGTTCGCGTTCGAAGCCGGGATGACCCTGGCTCTATTGATACGTCGAAGCAGCAAAGGAAAAATCGACAGACCCGGGAATTTTTTTTCGGACGTAGGGTGGGCTTCAGCCCACCATCCTCCCAGCGCACACCGTTGTCACCATCCCACGGACCGCGCGGAATCGACGTTTCAGGTTTTCAACTTGTAGCCGGTCTTGAAAATCCACCACACGCCGACGAGGCACAGCGCAAGGAAGAAGAACGTCATCGACAGGCTGACCACGACGTTGACGTCGGAGATGCCGTAGAAACTCCAGCGGAATCCGCTGATCAGATAGACGACCGGATTGAACAGCGTGATCTTCTGCCAGATCGGAGGCAGCATGGTGATCGAATAGAACGCGCCGCCGAGGAAGGTGAGCGGCGTGACCACCATCAGCGGAATCACCTGCAGTTTCTCGAAGCCGTCCGCCCAGATGCCGATGATGAAGCCGAACAGGCTGAACGTTACCGCGGTGAGCACGAGGAAGCAGAACATCCACACCGGGTGCGCGATCTCGTACGGAACGAACAGGCGCGCCGTCACCAGGATCAGCACGCCGAGCATGACCGACTTGGTCGCCGCGGCGCCGACGTAGCCGATCACTACTTCGACGAACGACACCGGCGCCGACAGCAGCTCGAAGATCGTGCCAGACCATTTCGGCATATAGATGCCGAACGAGGCGTTGGAAATACTCTCGTTGAGCAGCGACAGCATGATCAGGCCCGGAATGATGAAGGCGCCATAGCTGACGCCGTCGACATGACCCATGCGCGAGCCGATCGCGGCGCCGAACACGACGAAATACAGCGATGTCGACAGCACCGGCGAGGCGATGCTTTGCATCAGCGTGCGGAACGTGCGCGCCATCTCGAAGCGGTAGATGGCGCGGATCGCATGCACGTTCATGGCGGGTGCGTTCATGCTTTCGCCCTCACCAGGCTGACGAAGATGTCCTCGAGCGAGCTTTCGCTCGAATGCAGGTCCTTGAAGTCGATGCCGTGCTCGTTGAGCTTTCGCAGCAGCGCGGCGATGCCCGTTTCGCTGGTCTGTGTGTCGAACGTGTAGGTGAGCGTGTTGCCGTCTTCGGACAATTCGAGCGGCAGCGTACCCAGCGCATCGGGTACGCGCTCCAGGGAATGCTGGAGCTGCAGCGTCAGCTGCTTCTTGCCGAGCTTGCGCATCAGCACGGCCTTGTCCTCGACGAGGATGAGCTCGCCCTTGCTGATCACGCCGATGCGGTCGGCCATCTCCTCGGCTTCCTCGATGTAGTGCGTGGTCAGGATGATGGTGACGCCGTTGTCGCGCAGCTCGCGCACCATCTGCCACATGTCGTGGCGCAGCTCGACATCGACGCCGGCGGTCGGCTCGTCGAGGAACAGGATCTGCGGCTCGTGCGCCAGCGCCTTGGCGATCAGCACGCGGCGCTTCATGCCGCCCGACAGCGTCATGATCTTCGAATCCTTCTTGTCCCACAGCGAGAGGTCGCGCAGGATTTTCTCGACATGCGCCTTGTTCGGCGGCTTGCCGAAAAGGCCGCGGCTGAAGGTCACCGTCGCCCACACGGTCTCGAACGCGTCGGTGGAGAGCTCCTGCGGCACCAGACCGATCTTCATGCGCGCGGAACGGTAATCGCGCAGGATGTCGTGGCCATCGGCAGTCACCGTGCCCGCGCTCGGCGTGACGATGCCGCAGATGACGCTGATCAGCGTGGTCTTGCCGGCGCCGTTGGGTCCGAGCAGGGCAAAGATCTCACCGCGGCGGATGTCGAGATCGATGTGCTTGAGGGCCTGGAAGCCGCTGCTGTAGGTCTTGTCCAGTCCTCGCACCGAGACGATCGGCTGTGAGGAATCGGGGTGCTGGTCGGGCGTTTTCGCCTGGCGCTGCATGGATGCTCCGGTCATGAATTCTTGTCGGCCGCGGCGCGCGCGGTCGGGCAGCGGAAGGTAACGCAATGGAGTGTGCTTGGCGCGAGCACAAGTCCTCCATCTGTTTCCACCCGCATCGTCGTCCCGGCGAAAGCCGGGACGACGGAAGGAGTGACGGAGGGTGGGTTGCGTCCACATCCCCACATTGTGCATCATACTTAAGCAGATGCTTAACCAATCTCCATCGCTGGACCTGATGTTCCAAGCCCTGGCCGACCCCAGCCGCCGCTTCATGGTCGAACGCCTGAGCCGCGGACCGGCGTCGGTCAGCGAGCTGGCGAAGCCGCTGGACATGTCGCTGCCCGCGGTGTTCCAGCATCTGCAGGTGCTCGAGGCGAGCGGGCTCGTGCGCTCCGAGAAAACCGGACGCGTGCGCACCTGCCGCATCGAATCCAAGGCGCTCAGCCTTGCAGAGCAATGGATCAACCAGCGGCGCATCAGCTGGGAGCGCCGTCTCGACCGGCTCGGCGAATACCTCGCCGGCCTGCCCGAAGAACCCGATCGCGAGGAGCAAGCATGACCGCAAGATCCGTAACGCATTCCAGCTTCGTCATCGAAAGAAAATATGCTGCGTCGCCGGCGCGCGTATTCGCCGCGTGGGCCGATCCGGCGATCAAGTCGCGCTGGTTCTCCAGTCCGGAAGAGTGGAAAGAGGGCAAGTACGAGCTCGATTTCCGTGTCGGTGGCAGCGAACACGCCAGCGGCGGACCGTCGGGCGGGCCCGTGTACAGCTATGACGCGCGCTATCAGGATATCGTGCCGGACGAACGCCTCGTGACCACGTACGTCATGCACCTCGACGACAAGCGCATCTCGGTCTCGGTGGCGACTCTCGAGCTGAAACCGGACGGCAACGGTACGCTGCTGGTCCTCACCGAGCAGGGCGCGTTTCTCGACGGCTACGACAACGCGGGCGAGCGCGAACGCGGCACGCGCCAGCTGCTCGATGCACTGGATCGCGAGCTGCAACGCGCAATGCCGACCGCGTGATCGCCCGCGAATCGAACAAACCGGCCCCGCTTTGACGAAACACTCGTGCCAAGGATTGTTCCCATGAGCAAAGACATAAGCGACGCCGCGCGCGAGCTGCCGGCGACGAAATCGGTTCCTCACGACCGCCGCTGGCTCGCACTGACCGTGCTCTGCCTCGGCGTGCTGATGATCGTGCTCGACACCACGATCGTGAACGTCGCACTGCCGTCGATCCGCGAAAGCCTGAAGTTTTCCGAGGCCTCGCTGGCATGGGTCGTCAACGCCTACATGCTGACTTTCGGCGGATGCCTGCTGCTCGGCGGCAGACTCGGCGATCTTTACGGCCATCGCCGGCTGTTCCTGATCGGCATCACGCTGTTCACCGCGGCCTCGCTCGCCTGCGGCCTCGCGGGTACGCAAGGCGCGCTCGTCATCGCGCGCGGCGCGCAGGGGCTCGGTGGCGCGGTCGTCTCGGCGGTCGGGCTGTCGCTGATCATGGACATGTTCACCGAGCCGGCCGATCGCGCCAAGGCGATGGGCGTATACGGATTCGTGTGCGCGGGCGGCGGCAGCATCGGCGTGCTGCTCGGCGGCTTGTTGACCGGAACGCTCGATTGGCATTGGATCTTCCTGGTCAATATCCCGATCGGCGCGGCCGTGTTCGCGCTGTCGCTGCTGCTGTTGCCATCCGGCCACAACGCGGCCATGTCGCGCCATCTCGATGTCGCCGGCGCGGTCACCGTGACTTCGTCGCTGATGCTTGCCGTGTATGCGATCGTCAACGGCAACGAAGACGGCTGGACTTCCGGCCGCACGCTCGGGTTGCTGGGTGTCGCGGCCGCGTTGCTGGTGATCTTTCTTGTCATCGAAGCGAGAGTCCGTGCGCCGCTGATGCCGCTCGGACTGTTCCGGCTGCGCAACGTCGCCACCGCGAACATCGTCGGCGTGCTGTGGGCGGCGGCGATGTTCGCCTGGTTCTTCCTGTCCGCGCTGTACCTGCAGCTCGTGCTGCAGTACACGCCGATGCAGGTGGGCCTGGCATTCCTGCCGTCGAACCTGATCATGGCGGCGTTCTCGCTCGGTCTCTCGGCCAGGCTGGTCATGCGTTTCGGCATCCGCGTGCCGCTCGCCGTCGGGCTCGGACTGGCTGCGATCGGTCTTCTGCTGTTCGCGCGCGCACCGGTCGACGGACAATTCCTCGTCGACGTGCTGCCGGGCATGACGCTGCTCGGCCTCGGCGCCGGCATCGCTTTCAATCCGCTGCTGCTCGCGGCGATGAGCGAAGTCGCGCCGACCGACTCCGGCCTGGCATCGGGCGTGGTCAACACTTCGTTCATGATGGGTGGCGCGCTGGGGCTCGCGATCCTCGCCAGCATTGCCGCCTCGCGCACGGGCACTCTGGCGGCTGCCGGTGCCGATCACCTCGTCGCGGTCAGCGGCGGTTATCGGATCGCGTTCCTGATCGGCGCGTTGTTCGCCGCGTCGGCCGCGGCGATCGGTGCCATCTGGTTTCGCACGAAGAGTGCACTGGCGCCGGACAGCGTCGAAGCGGTCGCCCCATAATGCCGGGAGGCAACGGGAAGAAAGCATGAGCAACCAATCGGTGCGCCACGCCATATTCGTCATCGAGCACAGCTATCCGCAGTCGCCGGCGCGCGTCTTCAAGGCGTGGGCGACTCCGGCAGCGAAGGCGCGCTGGTTCAGAGGACCGGAAGGATGGAACGAGGACATCCGCGAAATGGATTTCC
>Ga0193717_1002020_pt1 | contig 11989 bp, 12 predicted proteins | sample U2c2metaG_FD_145900 | JGI IMG/M metagenome (GOLD analysis project Ga0193717, IMG submission 145900) | Soil microbial communities from a riparian zone of the East river system, Colorado, United States - U2c2 | ecosystem: Environmental > Terrestrial > Soil > Riparian zone | place: USA: East River...
TATGCACGTCGCTTCGTTGCGTGTAAAACTCTACACCGAGATCGCGAACATGATTACGCTCTCAGCTTGTGTGTAAGAGAGTTATATCAAGTCCCTCCGGGTACATTCACTGACTCATTCCCATTCTGTTATTGGACCTTTTGGGCCTTCGCAAAGAGCGGCGTTGAGGGAGTGCCCCTTGACGTGGGCACTGAGCTACAATGATCTGCAGAAATCCCCTCGATTGTTATGGAAACTGCACAGGTCAGAATTCGGCCGTTCCGTTTCGCGTTTCTTGTCGAACCCAAAGACAAGAAAAGTCTCCTGCGCACTTTTGAAGTGACATCCTCGTTATGGGGAGGGGTATTTAATTTCATCGTTCCACTCTTCAAGAATGTCCCCGCACGCTACAAACAGGAGTATCAAAAGCCCGTCTCGGCGAAAGCGATGATTAACGGCTTCGTGGAGGCGTTTCAGCCCGACTACATCGTCGAGGCACGCGAAGGACAAAGCAAAGAGTATGGCATCGATTTCCCGGAGAAACGGACCACTTCTTTCACCGAACTCCTGAGCCGTGATGAACTCGGCAGATGCCAGATTGGCGTTGACCTGCGGAGCGTGTGTCATGACATGTACGAAGAGCGCTTCCAGTTTGTCCAGCGCCATCCTCCAGAAGTGGTTATCCCGTCATGCAAGGACAAGCGGTTCGATCTCTTGTTTGCTGCGATGTTCGGCAGTTTGCCCGAGAAAGGCGAATTGGCTGATGCCTCACGGATCTATATCGACGCCCTAGACGGTAAGCGGAGGCCATATGAACCAACGGAATATCCAGAGATATTCCAGAAAACCTTGTTTCCTATCCGGGTTACACGGCACAAGCTCGAAACGTATCGCAACAGTCATGCCTGGGATTCCCAACTGTTTTACATGGATGAAGGTTCGCCTTGGGATCTGATTGAGTATTGGAACTATCGTGCCCTTGGCTGGAAAATCATCCCGTTTCCCGCTCGTCTGGCGCCTCAACTCGTCGAGTTCGCTGAAAAGTTCATAGCGAACAATCACCGCCCCTTCCCGCACCTTCAAATGCTTGGCACGCAACGTCGCTCTTGTGCGCGAAGTCGCAGTCCTTCGATGAGCTGAGAGCATTTGTCGCGAACTTGAAGGTGCCGACTCAAGATCATCCGCTTTCCATCGATCCACGAGTGCCGCGGATTTGGGAGGAGTGGGGTCGAGGCGCGGATCATGGGACTCCGCAGATGGTGACCCATGCGCAGAAAGAGACGAACGCCTATGTGATCGGCAATGGGCTTCATGTCAGTTTCCGGCCGCATGAGTTCGCGGATGATGACCCGTATTGTTCTCGCTATCTGACGTCGGCAAACGTGATCGAGTCGTTAGGCTCAAACACGCCAGTCATCCCGTGGAATCGAAATGTCGCGGCCAAGCTCACTTACAACTTCCGGCAAGAAAAAACGTGGATCTCGCGCGAAGGCATCGTTACCTTCGGAGGCTTGTATTCCGGCGGTGAGCATCTCAGGATGCCCAGTCCAATTAATATCTTCAGCGCCCTGGCTGAAGCTTCCGGGCTCCAGTTAACCCTTTCGCCGGCCGGTAGGGTATGCGAGCAGATCATCGCCTCGTTCGGAAACCTGATGTCCACACGAACGGTTTTGGAATCCAAAGAACTTATGCGAATGCTCGACCGGATGGCTCACGAGGATCTTGAAGTCGAGATCGATGAGCCAAGCGAAGAGCAAGGCGATGCGCCGAAGAAAAGGAAAAAGGTAAAGAAAGCCTACGCTCCTCTGGGGGAAGTTCAGCGAGTTCTCAGGCTTTCCAATCAATCCGACAGCGGAAGACTCGAAAGACAGTTAGCAGCGCTGACGAGATGCAACGTACTTCGTCTGGGTATGGCACTGCAATGCGATTCATGCCAGCATTCAAGTTGGTTCAGTCTGGAAGATGTGAAGCTGAAGCTTCACTGCCCACGGTGCCTGACCAGCTTTTCTTTTCCTGCTGGTGTTCCCCCCGGAAACGCATGGGCGTACCGGGTGCTTGGGCCTTTCGCGACAGCGAATTTTGCGCATGGAGCTTATTGCGTGGCGTCTGCTATGCATTTCATCGAAGAAAAGATCTCCCACAAAGTGACGATTATTTCCAGTTTCGAGATGAAGAAAAACGGGCAGCAGGAGTTCGAGGCCGACTTCGGAGCGTTCATTTCGCCGGGCGCCCTGAACCCTATCACTTCTCCGTATTTGCTTTTGGGTGAGTGCAAGTCTTTCAACAGATTTGAGGAAAAGGATTTCGAACGTGCACGCAAGGCCGCGCAACTCTTTTCGGGCTCTGTCCTTTGCTTTTGTACGTTCAACGAATCACTGGAGCCGGCTGAGATAAAGGGACTGAAGAAGATCGTCGAGGCCGGTCGCGACAGTCTCGATGTCGGCAAGCATCTCAATCCTGTCCTGATCCTTACCGGGCGCGAACTGTTTGGGCAGTTTCACTTCGGTGATTATTCAGAGCTTTACGGTGCGGACGCACAGTTGGCTCGCGGCATGTTCATGCGGGGGGAAATCAGGGATCTGTGCGAGTTCACGCAGCGCCTCTACCTCGGTATGCCGTCAAGCCATGATGTCCGACAGGCAAAGTACCGAAAGCAAGCTGCACGCAAGGCCGCGCAAAATGCAAAGAAAGCAGCCCATTCGGCTTGAGAATGTGCGTGTTCGCGCGTGGTCCTTATGCACCGTAGCGCGGATCAAACCTCGGCAAGCATGCTTCGGATCCTCCGAAGTTTCTTATTGGACCTTTGTAGGACTTCTCGTCGGAAATGTGAAAGCTGCAACTCACACAATCAAATGTAGAAGCGCGATCAGTTAGCTACGGTTCGCTTCCTGCTCCTTACGCTCTTTGAAACTATGTGGCACGGACCGCACCCTGCACTAGCGACCCATCTTTCCTTGATCACGGCTCCTGTCCTCTGGTCATGACTCTCCCAAAGACAGCTCTTTGGGTCGAGACCTATGCAGGGAAGACCTCAATCCGGACGGGAAACGCTCACTTTAGGGCTATGAAAACTGCGACCTTCGACGCAACCTGATCAGGTCAACCGACGGACTATGAGTAGCCGTTTGGGATTGATAGTGCTTATGCTCTTCTGCTTGGGTGCCGGTATCCATAGTTGGCTGCGGTACAAAGCGAACTACATCCCGAGAATCTTTTCCGGCTTATACCTCTTCTCATCGACTGAATTGTTGCTGTGCTGCTTTACCTTCATCCTCTTTCCTTAAACGAGACCAATGCTTCACCCGGCATTCCTGATATCAGACTTTTGTGCAGAACTGTCGACTGGCTGTGGCTGGCGCTAAAACCTCTAAGGTTATCTGCGCGAAAGAAGAGTCATCGTCGTTATGCGATGAATCATGGCAGTGCGCTTTTTGATCGACTGCAAATTTGTACTTTACAAGCCGTCGATGAACTTGTACTCTGCCATTTCTCGTAAAACGCAGCACCCTTCGGCTGTCACAGGTCCGGCTTTTCTTCATATTGAGACAGTCATTGAACACGCCGAAGCGCGTCTTGGCTGCACCGCAGGTCAGAGCCGTGGGCTTGAATCAGTACGGTGAGTACTGACTGCGTCTAATTGCATCTCGGGCCACCGTACACGGGTCATGTTGTCATCCCCGATTCCCGCTTTCCGGAACAAATGGGGCGTCACAAATATGTAGAGGGAAGCTCTTCGAGGATCTGGTCATGCGTCGCAAAGTGCAGTTTCTGGCGGTCTTGTGTTTTCTCGTCGTGGAAGGCTCGATCTATGGGCAGCACGTGGGCGGTTGTACCGACGGCCCGAAGGGTGCCGACGACAAGTGGAAGAGTGTGCCCTGCAATGGCATCAGCGTCGGTCTCCCGAAGGTCTTTGATAATCGCACCCTCACGCTGCAGCTCGAGAAGCTGAAGCTGCAACTGGACCAGCAACAATCTCAAAACGGTGTGATCGATCTAAAGGCCGTCGCCGCGGCGCTGAGCAACCTGCAGGGCCTGACTCAGCGGGAGACGTCCACCGCGCTTTCGGTGACTGGTAGTCCCACTCCTGCCACCCAACTGACCAACACACTTAATACAGGCAACGTCGATACCAACGGCAATCCGCTTCCGAATACCAACACCACGCAAAACCAAGTCACGAACGCGAGCGTCACGCCGACTGCCCCTGCATTCGACAGCTTCGCCACGCTCCCCACAGCGTTCAATCCGACCTTCGGTCCCAGCGCCTCCGATCTGCTGGGCGATCAGATGAACCTCTCCTATCAGATCGTCAACCTGCAGATGCTGCTCGATCGAGCACTTTCCGATCGCATCTACCCACAGGGCTCCGGCGGGGGCACGCGCCTGCAAACCGTGCTCGGCTTCAACGTGACTCTCGACCCTCCGCGAACGGCAAACGACGCTGTTGCTGTCGTGGAGGTAACACTCGAGTCAAATCCGAAGGGCGACCTGTCGCTGGTTGCGCTGATGCCTCAGGAGAAGACCTATAATGCGGCAGCGCTGAGCAGTAAGTCGAACGCATACAGCGGCGCCGCGATGGCAGGTGCATTTCAAGTCGGTGGGGGTGTAAGACGGCGCTCTCAGGTCTTTTACCTCTATAAAGACGTGGACACACTGTCCTACGAGCGAATGACTCCCGATGGATCGATCGTCTTCGGCTGGATGTTCCGCCCTGTGCTGGGTAGACGGTCCGTGTCCCCAGGGTTTAAGCAGCTTTTCGCGGTCGTGGCCCTGCCCCGCACCGACTGCGCCGACCCGGCCAGAGACGATGCGTGCGCGGTGAAGGTTACACCGACGGTGCGCACCTATTGGAAGAAATATGACCGGAACACGCAGACAGGGTTCCGCAAAGAAGAAGCAAACCGAGCTCGCGATGCCTGGTATGGATTGAGCATGGGGCTTGCGAAGCCTCAACTGTTCTCCCATGCGGGATATCAGAACTACCGGGAGTACGGGACAGTACGGGTTGGAGCGACAGGGGAATATCAGCGGCAACTGACTCCTACTGTGACGAGGATCGAGTGGAGACCCACCGGAGCCAAGACGACGACGATCTCGGTTAAGGGCGACAATTTCTTCACGGATACGCAGGTACTCCTGGGAGACACCAAGTACTCTGAGGCCGCAGGCAATATGGCCATCAAGTCCGACCAGGGCTTCGAGCTTGCATCGACGCTTGATCAGGTTGCCAGCGGGTCCGGTGTAATCGAGGGGCGATATGGCCTTTCCACACCGCTTGTGAACGCGAGCCCCGCGAACTGTGTGGAGGAATGCGCCTACGGCGTGGAGATCGACCCGGACCATCTCCCGACGATCGCACAGGCTATGGGCGGATCGCGCCGTATAACTGTCACGTTGCGAGCGATACCAAGCCCTGAGAACCGGACCGCCGCGGGCGGGGACGCTATAGCTCAGGCAGCTCTCTTGAAACTCATAGTCTCAAATCTTGCGGGCCTCTCCAATGTAAGCCTGACGGGCGATAGGGAAGGCAACTCGTTTAAAACGACACAGACGCCGATCCTATCCATTAACGGCACTGCAATTCCATTTCCTTATGACATTGTGAATACCCCAAGTAATACACGAATTCAAATCAGCGCGAACGTCTCCGACACCCTGCTGACGGACACATCCACCTCTGTCATCAAGATCGCCTGGCCATTCTACGATCCATCGAAGTGGGCAACTTCGATCACATATCCGCCGCCGGATGGCCAAATGAGCGTGGCACGTGTCAGCGATACAGCTTTTGTGCTCTCGCGCATCGATGGTTCAGCTTTTGTCCCGAAGAATGCGAAGCCGAAACATTGCTGGACCCTGATCGCAACCGATAAACCATTGCCTTTCGGAACTGACGACTGCGTTCCGAAGCCTGCCCCGGTACCCAGTCCCGGCCTGATGAAAGCAAAAAAGCAGGACACACCAGCTCAAGCGACAGTCACCCCAATCCCTTCCGGAACCGCGCCTGTCTATTCGTTCCTCTTTACATTGCCTGCGAAACTGCCGAGTAAAGCAATTCTTGTCTCGACAGACGGTGGCATCTACCACCTCAATATTCCGGATTCCACCGACAAGAAGGACAGCGCAATCAAAATTACGACCCTGCAGCAGTATGACTCAGCATGGATCGACATCAACTACCCAACTAGCAAGGTACCAGAGGGGGTAGAGACAAACGGGGTAACGCTGAAATGGCGCATCGATCCCCCTGATCCGAAAGCGACATCCGCAATGGCGACCGCTGGGAAGGCCACCGACAAGACGATGCATGTTGAGATCACCCGAGCTCAGACTGCGAAACCGGGTCTCCTTGACGTTGTGGTCTTTGATAAGACGAAGACTCAGATTGCAAAGGTACAGGTTCGCATCACCTGCACATTATGCGGCGATGGAGGCGACAAGTGATGGTAAATAAGAAAGCTGCCAAGAAGAGCCCTGGTAAGAAGGCGAAGGCACCGAAACAACTCGCTGTCTCTCATACAAACCCAAATATGACGTCACCGTCGCCGGAGTTCATCGCGGACCTGACCGATGTGTTCAAGCGACACGGTTGGGTCGGGCTTCCGCAGCATCTCAGCTTTTCATCATCCGGTGGATGCACTCGCGTTTGCCCTGACGGATCGATCGCTGTGCCCAAATCGATTCCCTGCCCAGGCGGAATCACAAAGTTAGTTTGTGCCTGCCCAGGCGAAGATCCGGGCTGCGACAACTAGACCGGAATGAGAACCATCCGGAGGAGTGATGATTCGACATCCTGACAGACATCTTCGTCCTTCTCGCATGTCACCCGTCCCCTTTCGTCCTTCAGGTGTTCGAGGCCTCCTAAAAGCTAATCATCTGCGGATGATTGTGTTGACTCTTCTTGCCTCGTTTGCCTTGCCCTCGACGAGTTCCGCAGCAGACGTGGTTGCGTGTCAATTACCTGTCCATACAGTCTCGCTCAGTCAACCGGGCGCGCCGCAGGGGGTGACCGAAGTTCACATGGACAATTCAGCCGGTGACGAGAAACTCGTCACCGGTGTCGTGCATTTGGACCTGCGGAACGATGGGCCTGTTCCAGTGAGCGAGCTTTGCGCGTCGGTTCATCTCAGCAACAGTCACGGAACTCCACAAGATGCGACGGTGGCCCTCTCGTTTCCCCATGCAAAACAGGAATCAGTCAAGTTAGAGCAGTCGAGGGCTTGCCTGACACTCTCGACTCCGTGGCCGGGGTATCAGGACGCCTCCTTCGATGTTCGGGTTCAGATCAGCTCGGTATCGATTCCTCTCACCGGAGTCGTGCTGATCGACGCCACGGGACACGCCAGCGAACCACCGTCGCCATCGGAGGCGTCGACGAGAGCAGCTGGACCACGACGTCCGACGAACCCTCCTGCCTCTCCGCCAGCACCGATCGATTGTGTGTCTCACGCCAAGCCGTTGACACGTTCGATCAATCTTCTGCCCTCGAGGGCCCCCTGTAGTCTCTACCTTCCTTTGTATGGAGGGTTGGTCGTCGGATTGATCTACCTCGGGTACACGCTCTGCCATTTCAAGCGGAAGGGTTGGCTTGGCAGGCCCATGGGTGGACCGCAATGGAGCTTCGGCACCAGCTTCGCAACGAACTTTACGGTCGGCACTGGTTTATTGAGTCTGGTACTTGGAGGCAGCGTCATTACTGATGCGCTGCATTACATGACCAAGACCCACTATGTGGTCCTGACTCTCTTGTTTGCTGCGGTTCTGTTGATCGCGCCGGCGTTATTCACCTTCTTCTCGACGCCCCATGAGTGCCCCTCTACTCTGCGGCCGGAGGTAATCGCCCCAGCCGCTCCCGTGTGGTTCTTCCTATTGACGTCAGCGCTGATGGTCGGAGCGGTGATTGGTCAGCTGATCACCGTAGGCCTTGCGATGGACGAGGTCCGGTTTCGCGGATACCTGAGCTGGGGGACCTTTCTCGTATTCATAGTCCTCTTGGGCGCGGCCGGCGTTGGTGCTTTCTTTGCAGCGGTCGGAGTCGTTCCGGCTTCCTTCCAGGAGAAGGGCGTGCCGAAGGAACAAGTTGTACAGCAGCTCAACACCCTCAGGAATCGTGTCGCCGCAATCCACAGGCATGTCGATTCCTTCGCTCCGGGGCAAGAGCCTCTCGATGATCAGGACATGATTCTTCTGGAACGTCTGATCGCACGAGAGCAGGCACCCCCAAAGTGGACCATGTTCTGAAGAGCAGTCGCGAATTGTGTAGCCGAGGAGTTCCGCAAATGAATCGTCGCTGTTTTTTGTATACGTCCGCATATTTAGCGACTGCCTTCCGGCAACCACTCTCATTCGCTCAAGACCAAGTACCTCCCCAGGCAGAGCCAAAGACGCTAGCCGAATATCAGGGGACGAGCGCGACTATCGATAGATTCATGAAAGGTGCAACGGCGAGCCGCACAAACATTGACGCTATCGGGGCTTTCATCGCGGCGACAAAGGCTAAGCCGAGCGGCCGAACCAGCACAGATGCAGATCTAGTCATCCTTCCCGATAAAACGTCAGACACAAAGCTAAACCTCAAGCGGAAAGATTCTGACGCCATTGCCATGAAAACGGACGATGCTGGCAGACTCGAAGTTTGGAAGACGACTCCCCCAAAGCCGACATCGCCGCAAATGGTGATCCATGGACTACCTACTATTACCCGCTTCGCCGGTGAGAAAGCGATGTGGTTCACCGCGAATGAAATGGGTCTCAACGACATCATGGTTCCGATTCATTTTGTGACAGATCTAGCGAGCATTCCGGCAATCTTCTTTCAGATTCTCCCTCCGGACGGGCCATATACATTTCCAGCGATTGTCCATGACTGGCTCTATTGGCACCAAGCCGGTACGAAGGACGACGCTGATGCGACGTTACAAGACGGGATGAAGGCCTTCGGCGTTGAGCCGTGGAAGGTGAATGCGATATACACCGCAGTGAATAAATTCGGACAAATGGCTTGGGATTCCAACGCTAAACTCAAGGCCCAAGGAGAAGGGCGGGTTCTAGCCTCAATCCCCGATAGCCCTTTGATCACGTGGGATGACTGGAAAACGGTGGCAGGTCACTTTGTGCAGCCGGAGTGACGACCCGGAACCATGTGTAGGCATCATCGCCGCCAGGTCTGGAAGTGGTTTGCCAATTCGGCGGGATTGATGTTGGCCGCCGCTTGACCCGTCAGGAGAGCCGGCTCGAAACCAGAACGAAACTTCTGGAGTCAGCAGCACAACTGTTTGCAAAGGGCGGGTATGAGGGCGCGTCTGTCGATCTGATCGCGGAGCGCGTGGGCTACTCCAACTTCGAGAGCAAAGAAGCTATCTTCCTCGCATTTCTCGACGCCCACAAGCGGCGGGAGATCGATGCTTTGGCCCAGATTCTTGCGCAGGACATTCCTGCGTCGGAGCCGCGCAGAGTCCCAAGGCGAGAATCTTCTCGCAGCCACAGGGACAACAGATTGCACGTTGAATAGGCTTCTTCATCATCGTTTACATGACCCAAGTACGTCGGGATTCAACTGCCTCAACCTCAACCATCCAACCGTGGACCTGGAACAATGCGCCATCATCGCATCGCACAGTGAAAGTTGAATCAAGATCGCACGTCCCCGTGATCGGGTCGAAGTCTTCACCGCCGATAACTTCTCCCTCAACGTCGAACCCACCCCAAGTGCAAATTACTCGCATCACTTCCCTCCCCTCGGCCTGATTAATGTTCTTTTCGACTTCCTCGCTTTCGCGGTGACTTTTAGCTTCACCGGTCCCGGCCTAACGATGCGGTCAATGGTGGACTTCGACACACTAAACATCGCTCCGAGTTCGTGTTTCGAATACTGATTACCGTCCCACAGTGAGCGAATCTTATTCATCTGCTCTTTTGCCAGCTTTGGCTTCCGTCCACCCAGCCGCCCGCGGGCTTTAGCGGCGGACAACCCGGCCATAGTCCGCTCTCGGATCAGTTCCCTCTCAAACTCAGCCAGCGATGCGAAGACGTGAAAGATCAAGCGTCCTGCGGCATGGCTCGTATCGAACTTCTCTTTCAGAGAGACGAAAGCGACCTTGCGCCCCTGAAGAGTATTCACAATCTCCAACAAATCGGCTAACGATCTCCCCAGACGATGAAGAGATAAAAGTACGCGAAGGATCGTGGGCTAGCGTGTCTGCATACGTAAGATGAGTTATCCAGCATGATTCTGCAGCTTGTAGATCAACTGGCTGCGCAGGTTATTCGGAGCTGAGTATAGCGGTCGCGATCGATGTAGAAGACAGGATAATTCCGTTATCACTTTAAGTTTCGTCTGGCAGGCTTCACATCCGATCAAATGATGACGGAACTGCTTTAGCTCTTGCCCTTTCATCTCTCCGTCGAAATAAAGATGAATACTATCCCGATAGTCATCGCAATCCCTCATCTAGTGCCTCCCTTCATTTCCATTCCTTCCACGCTACCTTACGCCTTCCGGGTCGCTCGAACGTGCAAGAGCTCATGGTTGAGGCCCTGCTGATGAAGGCTGCTCAATAGTCCCTGGATCTACAGTTGAGGCCGTACAGTATTCGCTTTTGTAGTTCGTGCTTCCACTTCAATCACCGTTTCGGCAATGCTGCTGCGACTGCCTTAATGAGCAGCTATCGCTTTGTTTGTTTCCCATTTGTCTTATTAGACTACACAGTGCGATTTATTGACTCGATAGTCATCGAATAAGACACTTTACACTGGGATGGGGATTCAGAGGTTCATGGCGAGAACAGTAAAAGACCGGAAGCGGCAGGTTGTTGTGGAATTCCGTCGTTCGGAGATTCTTAGTGCTGCGAGAAAGGTCTTCGGCTCCAAAGGCTTCGAGGGAACGCGCATGGACGACATTGCCGCGGAAGCGGACCTGGCAAAAGGTACGGTCTATGTCTACTTTCAGTCAAAAGACGAGATTTACGAGGCAGTTGTGGAGCAGGTGGTGGCTGAGATCTTGTCACTCACAGAGCAGCAAGTTGCGCTGGCGAGGGACTTTGCCGGAAGGCTGCGAGCGTACATCGCGGTAAGGCTGAGCTACTGGCGGGAGAAGCAGTCCCTCTATCGTGTCATCTCCAGTCTGAGCCGTGAGGTACAGAATCGGAAGCTGATTCTGAGATGTCTGCGGCAAGTTGTGGATCACCTCATTGCGATGTTGAGTGACGCAGCGGAACGAGGTGAGATACCGGAGCAGGATTTCGAGGCTGCAGCCTGGGCACTCATGGATATGATTCGCGGACTCCAGGAACGGCGAATGATTCACCAAGAACACTCGCCCGAAGAAGAAGTACGTAATTTGACTGGCTTTATGTTGAGGGCATTGGGCTATGTGGACGCCCCGCGAGTAAAGGCCTAGTTTTGGCGTGCGCGCGTATTGATCTGCTTCGGGATTAGCACTCCATGCCATGGCATTTGCAGCTGTTTCCTTCTGCTGTTCGGTAAGAGAAAGGCAGCGAGTAAGCGTAGCCAATGCTACATGTACCGCAATGTGCTCGCATGTTGGCCCACCTTATTGGATCGACTGGTTGCGTGTTAATCCACTCCGTCGAGAACGACCGTCAAGCCACGGAATCGAATCGCTTGAACGGCAGACCCAGTAATTTCAACTAAGCTTCCCGGAAGGTAATGTTTTCGCCGATTACACTCTCGATTGGCGTATCCAGGGCGATGCACTCATCAAACTACACCCGGAGTCGGTCCCAAGCGTCATACAGTTATGGCCTATGTCCGCTGCCATCGGGAATACGGGATAGCCAGACTGCGCACTGTGCATCGTTACAGCGCCGTGCTGCTATCGCTCGGAGCCGTTTTGATGATCACGCTCCCCGCGAACGCATGGCAGCACGACATGCCCGGCAAGTCTGGTATGACCACAAACGGCACCAACCATGGATGTGATGATATGAGCGGTATGGATAACATGACCGTCATGGGCCAGAGTATGGCTGCCATGGCGAAACACATGTGC
>Ga0193717_1002022_pt1 | contig 11985 bp, 11 predicted proteins | sample U2c2metaG_FD_145900 | JGI IMG/M metagenome (GOLD analysis project Ga0193717, IMG submission 145900) | Soil microbial communities from a riparian zone of the East river system, Colorado, United States - U2c2 | ecosystem: Environmental > Terrestrial > Soil > Riparian zone | place: USA: East River...
GTGACGGTGCGGCGGACCGTGACCAGCAAGGCGCCGCGGTCCGCATGCGAAGCTGACCCCTGTGATCGAAGTGCGAAGGTTGCGGGTGTTGCGGGCGCTTGCTGACCACGGCACCGTGACGGCGGCCGCCGAGACGTTGCACCTGACGCCGTCGGCCGTCTCGCAGCAGTTGGCGGCGCTGGAGAGCGAGGTCGGCCAGGAACTGCTCGAGCGCCGCGGCCGCCGCGTCGCGATCACCTCGGCCGGCCGACTCCTGCTGAGCCACGCGAACACGATCCTCACCGAGGTCGAGCGCGCCGAGGAGGCCATGCGACTGCATGCTGACGGGGCGACCGGCGAGGTGCGCATCGCCGCCTTCGCGACCGCGATCAGCCTGCTGGTGGCACCCACGTTGGCTCGGTTGCGGGAGAGTACGCCGGGCCTGCGTCTCGTCGTACGGGATGCGGAAGGGCATCAAGCAGTCAGCCAGTTGCTCGACGGTGAGGTCGAACTCGCGGTCGCCGTCGAACACCGCGGCTCACCCCGGGCCGATGACGAGCGACTGACCAGGATCCCCCTGTACTCCGAACCGTTCGTGGCTGTGGTTCCTTCATCGCACCCAACTGCGGCAGCCGAGGCGGTCGACCTGACTACCCTGGCTGCCGACGACTGGGTGATGACATCGGTCGGGAACCCGATCCGCGACGTCGTGCTGCTGGCTTGCGAACAGGCCGGGTTCCAGCCCCGGATCGTGCATTGGTCCGACGACTTCCGCGCCGTTGCCGCTCTGGTCGCCGCTGGCGCCGGGGTCTCGCTGGTCCCCCGGCTGGCCTTGCGCGGAAGCACTGCGGGCGCAGCGGTGATCCGGCCGCTGAGCGACCCGACCCCCGTACGCCGGGTGTTCGCTGCCGTCCGCCCAGGTCGTGCGGAGCATCCCCTCGTGGCAGCCACGATCGCCGCGCTGGTGGAAGCCGCTCGGGAGTTATGACCCAGCGCGCTAGCCGCCGACTTAGCTGAGGTGAGCGGCGGCCGAGCGGGCGAGCTTCTCGAAGTTGGCCGCCTTGACGCCCTTGCCCATCTCCCGGAACGCGATCACCGAGACCACAGTGCCCTTGCGTGTCACGGCGTACGGGAAGCCGCCGTCCTCGCTGCCGGGGTCGGACGGCAACGGGTAGTCGTACCAGCGCAGGATCCTGGTCGCGTCGCCGAGCGCGATCGACCGGTTCTCGGTCAGCTTCCGCGCATGCGTCGGCGCCGGCCGGGCCGCCTTGCAGGACTGGATCGTCGTCAGGATGCGCTCGTACGCCGCAGTCGCGGTGCCGACGTCCTTGTACCGGGTCAGCCATTGCCCGCCGGACGCGTCCAGGCCGTTCGAGAAGTTCCGGCTCAGACTGCCGAGGACGTCGTCACCACGGGTCGACGAGCGCCCGCAGATCGGCGTACTGGCACTGCCTTCGGTGGCGGCCCAGCCTCGCTTCGGATCGCCCTTGGCGACCTCCGAACCGGTCAACAGCATCGAGGTCGTCAGCCGGATCGGCTTCACCGGCGTCGGCGACTCCACCGGCGGCGGGACGGGCTTGGTGGTCTTCCCAGGCGTCGGCGTCATTGACGGTGTCCGTGTCGGTGTCAGGGCGGGAGTCGGCGGCAGGCTCGGTGCCGTCGTGCTCGGTGTGCTGGGCGGTGGCGTGGTGGAGGTGCTCTCGTCGGCCGCCGGCTTCGTACTGTTGCCGCAGGCCACAAGCACCAGCCCCATCGCCGCGGCCCCGGCCCGCTTCCATCCCCGTGTGGCCATGTCCCCAACCTTCCCCGCTCGCCAATCCCTCGACTTGATTGACGCTAGCGAGCCCCAGTTGGTTGGAACGGGATCTCCCCCGGCCTGGCGTGTTCCGGCAATCTCAGGCGCGGCGACGGCCGTCGAGGCCGACGGTGGAGACGCGGGCGATCAGGCCGCGGGGGACATAGCGGCTAGCGGCCACGATCAGCCTGTAGCGCCAGGTCGGGATCGAGATCGACTTGCCCTGCATCAGGTCCTTCCAGGCCGCGTCGACCAGTTCGGTCGCGTCCAGCCACATGAACGACGGGATGATCGTCTTGTCCATCCCCATCCGCTCGTGGAACTCGGTGTGCACGAACCCGGGGCACAAGGCCATCACCGCGACGCCCTTGGCGTGCAACTCGATCGCCAGGCCGGCGGAGAAGTTCGTCACCCAGGACTTGTGCGCGCTGTAGCTGCCGCGCTGGAAGAATCCCGCGACCGACGACACGTTGATCACGGCGCCGGAACCACGCTCGATCATCGGCAGGACGGCGGCGTGCGTCAGCCGCAGTACCACCCGGACGAGCAGGTCGAACTGCTTCTCCTCCAGCTCGATCGGGTTCGCCCAGAACGGCTTCTTCTGCCCGAATCCGGCATTGTTCACCAGCACCTCGATCGGCCCGGACCGGAAGCGCTCCTCGACCACCGCCAGCTGCTCCGGGTCGGTCAGGTCCGCCGCCAGTACCTCACAACCGACCCCGTGCAGCCGGGTGATCTCGGTCGCGACCTCCTTCAGCCGGGCCTCGTCGCGCGCGACCAGCACCAGGTCGTAACCCTCGAGTGCCAGCTTGTCCGCGAAGGCCCGCCCGATACCGGCCGTCGGCCCAGTGATCAACGCAGTCGCCACGTGTCCGTCCTTCCGTCCTCGACGCGACCAGTCTGTCACTACCCTGGGCGCTCGCCGGACTTCACTCCTTGACGGCGCCGGCGGTCAGGCCCTCGACGATGTAGCGGCTGGCGAACGCGAACAGGATCATGGTCGGGATGATCGACAGGACGGCGGCGGCCGACATCGACCCCCAGTCGATGTTGTAGCTGCTGATGAAGCCGTTGAGGGCGGCCGGGACCGTCTTGTGGCTATCGCTGTTCAGCAGCGTGACCGACAGGAACAGCTCGTTCCAGCAGTTCACGAAGTTGAAGATGTACGACGCCGCCAGGCCCGGCGTCATCACCGGGACCAGCACCCGGAACAACGCCGACAACCGCGAGCAGCCGTCCACCATCGCGGCCTCCTCGAGTGAGGCCGGCACGTTCTCGAAGAATCCGCGCAACATCACCGTGCACAACGGGATCGACACCGCGACATAGACCAGCACCAGGCCGAACCGGTTGTCGACCAGGTAGAGCTTGGTCATCAGGATGTAGAGCGAGCCGAGCGCGATGAAGCCCGGGATCATCTGGGTAACCAGGAAGGCACCCATCACCGCGCCCTTCGAGACGAACTCGAACCTCGCCAGCACATAGGCCGACAGCAGCGAGATCACTGTGGCGAATGCCGCCGCGACCGTCGACACGATCAGGCTGTTGACCAGGTAGACGGCGAAGTTGGACTGGTCGAACAGCCCGCGGTAGTTGTCCAGCGAGAAGTCCGACGGCCAGTACTTCAACGGGTACGCGAAGATCGAGCCCGGATCCTTGAACGACGTGACCAGGATCCAGTAGAGCGGGAACACCGTGAGCAGCAGGCAGATCCCCAGCCCGCTGAACTTCACGATTCGCCCGGGCAGTGTCTCGTTGTGAATCACGCGGCCGCCCTCCGACCCGTAGTACGGGGGGTTCGCTGCCGGATCGCGAGCAGGTAGAAGATCGCGAACAGCATGAGTACGAAGACCACCATCACGCCCATCGCCGAGGCGCGGCCGTAGTCGCCCTCCTGGGTCACCTGGATCATGTACGACGTGACGATGTGCGTCTCGTTCGCCGGGCCACCACCGGTCATCCCGAAGATCAGTTCCGGCGAGTTGAAGATCCAGATCACCCGGAGCAGGACGGTCAGCGCCAGCGTGGTCCGGATCGACGGGATGGTGATGCTGAACAGCGTCCGCACCTTGCCGGCGCCGTCGATCGCGGAGGCCTCGTAGAGCTCGTCCGGCACGGACTGCAGTGCGGCCAGGATCATGATCGCGAAGAACGTCACGCCGTACCAGATGTTCGCGATGATGACAGCGGCCATCGCGTACTTCGCGTCCGCCAGCCAGGGCACCGGGGTATCGATCAGGTGCGTCTTCATCAGCAGGTCGTTGACCACGCCGAACTCGCCGTTGAACATCCAGCGGAACAGGATCCCGATCAGGAACCCGGACACCGCCCAGGGGAAGAACACCAGCGCCTGGTAGGTGCCGCGGAACCTGAACCTCCGGCGCAACCACAGCGCCATCGTGAAGCCGATCAGGAACTGCGGCACCAGCGAGCCGACCACCCAGACGATCGAGTTCTTCACCGTGCCACGGAACATCTCGTCGTCCAGCAGGGTGCGGAAGTTCTGCAGCCCCACCCACGAGGTGTCGGACAGATCGTTCAGGTTGTAGTTGCGGAAGGCCATCTGGATGCCGTTCAGCAACGGGTAGTAGGTGAAGAGCCCGACGAAGACGATCGCCGGGGTCATGAAGGCGAGCATGATCAGCGCGGTCCGGCCGGTGAACTGCCGTCGCCGGGTCACCGGCCGTCTCGTGGGCGGCTTCAGGGCCGGTCGGTCGGTGTCGGTCAGAGCCATCGGATCAGTTCCCGGCCCACTTCTTCGTCCAGTACTCGTCCCAGCTCTTCAGGATCTCGGCCGGCTGGGCCTTACCCGTGATCAGCTTCTGTACGTCGGCGTCGGCCTTGTTGCCCCACTCCGTCGACCACGGGACACCCCGCGGCTGCGTCACCACGACGTAGGTGTCCGGCGAGGAGTTCATCGCGACGTACGACGCCCAGGGGCCGTCCTTGAAGAACGGGTCCTCCGCGGCGCTCTTGAGGATCGGGACCAGGCTGTTCTCCTTGGAGAACGTCATCGCCGCGTCGCCCGAGGTCAGGAACTTCACCAGCTTCACGGCCTCGGCCTTGTGCTCGCTGCCCTGGGCGACGCCCCAACCCGCGTTGGCGAGAGGCTGCGCCGCCTTGCCGGTCGGGCCGACGGGGAGCGGCGCAGTACCCCACTGGTCCTCCTTGATCGTCTTGGATTCCTTGACCGTGGCGATCACCTCGGGGTCCTGGAGCAGGAACCCGGTGGTACCGGAGGTGAAGCCCTGCACCATCTCCGGATAGCCCCAGCTGACCGAGGAGGGCGGTGACGCGGACTTGAACAGATCGACGTACAGGTTGAGCGCGTCGACCGCCTTCGGCGACGAGAAGATCGTCTTGCCGCTGGTCAGCTTGAAGGCGTTGTCCCGGTTGAGCTCGTCGATCACGTAGCCCGAGATCACCGCGATCGCGTTGCCGCCGGCCCCGAGTCCGCCGCGGAAGGAGTACCCGTACTTGTTCTTGGACGGATCGTTGATCTTCTTCGCCTGCTCGACCATTTCGGTCCAGCTCTTCGGCGGACCGCTGAAGCCGGCCTGCTGGACCAGGTCCTTGCGGTAGAACAGGGACAGACCGTAGAAGCCGTACGGGACCATGTACGACTTGCCGCCTTGCTGCGCGACCTTCAGCGCATTCGGGGTGAGCGCTCCGAGGCCGTCCCAGTCCTTCAGGTCGGGGGCCATGTCGTAGATCCACTTGTTGGTGGAGAACGGGCCGACGGTGGTGTCGCGGACCTCCAGCACGTCCACGCCCTTGCCGGACTGGAGCATCTGCTGGATCTTCTGATCCGCCTGGTTCGTCGGCGGTGAGATGAGCTGCACCTTGACGCCGCTGTTGGCCGCCTCGAAGTCCGCGATCAGCTTCTTCAGCAAGGTGGTCCGGGTCGGGTTGGTCAGGCTCTCGACCATCTGCAGCTTGATCTCGCCGCTGGCCTTCTCCGCCGGGCCGGGGCCGCAGGCGGTCAGTACCAGCGCGGCCGCGGCGAGGGCGGCGGTGAAAGGTGCGAGCATCTGTCGGTGACGCATGGCGGTTCGCCTCCAGGGGAACTGGGGTGAGACTTTGCCCTGACATCAGATGAGTGGGCCACCCGTTCGCAGCAGATTAGCCATCATTGCGCTGAGACGACAAGGACTCGGCGGCGATGTGACCGTAAGTGCTCTGAGGACTTATCCTCGCGATGCTGGACATCTCGGGTGTTGGTCTCAGGTGCTGGGTCTCAGGTGTTGAGGGAGGAATCGATGGCAGCCACGGACAACGCGCTGGCCGGCCTGCGGCAGATGATCGCTTCTGGCGAGCTCGGGCCGGGAGCGAAGTTCCCGCCGGAGCCGGAGCTCTGCGACCACCTCGGCGTGTCCCGGAGTTCGCTGCGCGAGGCGGTCAGGTCGCTGTCGGCGCTCGGCGTGATCGAGTCGCGGCACGGGTCCGGCACGTACGTCTCCGCGCTGGACCCGGCCGAGATCATCAGCCGGTTCTCGCTGTCGGTCGAGTTGATCCCGCTCGAAGGCGTGCTCCAACTGCTCGAGGTACGCCGCGTCCTGGAGGCGCACGCAACCGCGGCAGCGGCCGCCCGGCAGGATCCTGCGCTGGAGGCGCAACTGGGCGACATCCTCGACCGGCTCGAAGCGACCACCGACGCGGCCGAGATCCAGGCGCTGGACGCCGAGTTCCACGGCGCGATCTGCACGGCCGGCGGCAACCCCACGGTGACAGCCCTGACGGGGGTGATCCGCGGTCGCGGCGGGCACTACCGGATCTTCGCACCGGGCGCCGAGTTCGAAGCGATCAAGCAGACCAGCGACCGCGGGCACCGCGCGATCCTCGAAGCCATCGCCCACCGCGACCCGGCCGCCGCGGCCACCGCCGCCTCGGCCCACATCGCCCAGACCGAGCTGTGGCTCCGCGCTCTCCGCCCCAACCCTCAGGTGGCCCTTCCCACCGACTGACACCGGGGCAAACGCGGGAAATTTCTTTCGATTGTCGAGATCTTGCAGCCGATGGTCGGGATGCGTATCGTCCGGCCCCAAGCGGTGACGCCTGCCGGGCCCCGATGACGAGGCACGGCCACTGATCCTGAGGGGGATGTCGCCCGTGTCCCATCCTGTCCTGTCCCGTCGCCGCCGGCTTGCGGCGACCAGCGTCGTCCTAGGCGCTCTCCTGGCCGTACCGGCCTTGTCCGCCACAGCCCGGCCAACCCCATCCGTGGACACCTCCACTACCGCACAGACCACGGCGAGCTCAGCACCCAAGATCACCCGGGCCGGACTGGATCCCGCGTTGGTCGCCGGCCGCGGAGCGACCGTGCCATTCGTCGAGCAGGAGGCGGAGAACGCCACCACGTCCGGCGAGAAGATCGGGCCGAGTCGTGAGGCCTACACCTTGCCCGCCGAGGCTTCGGGGCGCAGCGCAGTACGGCTGACTGCGTCGGGGCAGTACGTCGAGTTCAAGTTGTCACGGCCTGCCAATGCGCTGACCTTGCGGTACAGCATTCCCGACGCGCCGGCGGGTGGCGGGATCACGGCGCCGCTCGACGTCACGGTCAACGGGAAGCGCAAGCAGACCATGACCCTGACGTCGCAGTACGCCTGGCTCTACGGCATGTATCCGTTCTCCAACGACCCCAACGTCGACCCGAACCCCGGCTGGTGGAAGCCCGAGCCTGACCCGGTGACCAAGCCGTTCCGGCCGAACCACTTCTACGACGAGCAGCGGCTGCTGCTCGGCAAGACCTACCAGGCCGGCGACAAGGTCCGCTTCCAGATCCCGTCCGGCAGCCCAGCTTCCTGGTACGTGCTCGACGTCGCGGACTTCGAGCTGGTCGGTACGCCGATCCGGCAGCCGGCGAAGTCCTTGTCCGTCAGGCTCTTTGGCGCCGACCCGAGCGGCCGGCACGACGCGGCTCCGGCGATCGAGCGGACCATCGCGGCCGCCAAGAAGATCAGCTGGACCGTATTCATCCCACCGGGCACCTACCAGGTGAACCGGCACATCGTCGTCGACAAGGTCACCGTCCGGGGCGCCGGGAACTGGTGGACCATCATCAAGGGTTCAGTGCTTCCGTTGGCTCAGCCTGCGCCCGACAACTCAGTGCATACCGCGCCCGGGTTCTACGGGAAGTACTCGGCCGACGGCGGTAGCACCAAGGTCCACCTGTCCGACTTCGCGATCGAGAGCGACGTCCGGGAGCGCATCGACACCGACCAGGTGAACGGCATCGGTGGCGCGATCGGCGGCGGCTCGACCATCCAGAACCTCTACCTGCACCACACCAAGGTGGGGATCTGGCTCGACGGCCCGATGAGCGGCCTGCTGATCCGCAACAACATCATCACCGACGCGATCGCGGACGGGATGAACCTGCACCTGGGCGTCTCGAACGTCCGGGCGACCAACAACTTCATCCGCAACAGCGGTGACGACGGGCTGGCGATGTGGTCCGAGGCCAACCCCGAGGGCCTCGTCAACCACAACAACGTCTACGACCACAACACAGTGCAAACACCTGTCCTGGCGAACAACATCGCGATCTACGGCGGTCGCGACAACGCGGTCACGGACAACCTGGTCGCCGACCCGATTCGCGAGGGCAGCACCCTGCATGCGGGTTCGCGGTTCAACTCGACGCCGTTCGAGGGGACGCTGTCGTTCGCACGGAACACGACGGTCCGCGGTGGGCCCAGGGATCTGAACTGGGACCTGGGTCTCGGCGCGATCTGGCTCTACGCCCTGCAGTCGAACATGTCCGGCAAGATCGAGGTGACCAACAGTTCGTTCCTGGATTCGACGTACAACGCGGTCATGTTCGTGGTCGACTGGCCGGTCAAGGACGACTACGCGCTGACGAACGTTGCCTTCCGCAACATCAAGGTGGACGGGACCGGGACGAACGTGGTGAACGCCCGGGTCGGCGGCTGGGCCACCTTCGAGAACGTGGATGCCCGCAATGTGGGAGCGCCGTTCATCAACAACTGCGGCACCTTCCACTTCACCGGTACGCCGGAGTTCGACGTACGGCTGCTCGGTAACAGCAACGACGGCGGCTGGACGGCGGACGCGGGCGCACCCGGTCACTGCGAGGACCGGCCGCCGGTGGTTCCGCCACCACCGCCGGGTCCCTGGAACTGACAGGCAGGTCGTGCGGTGGGTCCAGAGGTTGGGCCCACCGCACGGCTCTGTGCAAGGCCGGGGGTTAGGGTCGGAGGCATGCGCGAACACGCTCAGCGACTGCAGGGACTCGGGACGACCATCTTCGCCGAGATGTCGGCCCTCGCGGTGCAGACCGGCTCGGTCAACCTCGGCCAGGGATTCCCCGACACCGACGGCCCGGACTCGCTGCTCGAGGCCGCCGTCGCCGCGATCCGCAGCGGCGCGAACCAGTACCCGCCCGGCCGTGGCATCCCGGCCCTCCGCCAGGCGATCGTCGACCACCAGAAGCGCTTCTACGACCTGTCCTACGATCCGGACACCCAGGTTCTCGTCACCACCGGCGCCACCGAGGCGATCGCCGCCGCCCTGCTCGCGTACGTCGAACCAGGTGACGAAGTGATCGCCCTCGAGCCGTACTACGACTCGTACGCCGCGTGCATCGCGATGGCCGGTGGCCAACGGGTCCCGGTCACGCTCCGAGCCCCCGACTTCCGCCTGGACGTCGACGAACTCCGGGCCGCCGTGACCCCGCGCACCAAGGTTCTGCTGATCAACTCCCCGCACAACCCGACCGGCACCGTGCTGGACGACACCGAACTGCGCGGGATCGCCGCGATCGCCGTCGAGCACGACCTGGTCGTCATCACCGACGAGGTGTACGAGCACCTGATCTACGACGGACTCCAGCACCGCCCGCTCACGGCGTACGAGGGAATGGTGGAGCGGACCGTGTCCATCGGCAGCGCGGGCAAGACGTTCTCCGTCACCGGCTGGAAGATCGGCTGGGTCACCGGTACTGCCTCTGTCGTCACCGCGGTGAACACGGCCAAGCAGTTCCTGACCTACGTCTCCGGCGCCCCCTTCCAGCCGGCCGTCGCCGGAGCGCTTGCCCTAGGCAACGAGTACTTCGACGACCTGCGCGCCACCATGCAGGCCAAGCGAGACCTGCTCTGCGACGGCCTGGAATCCCTCGGCTTCGGCGTCCACCGCCCCCAGGGCACGTACTTCGTCACCACCGACGTCCGCCCACTCGGCTACACCGACGGCGTCGAGTTCTGCCGGATGCTCCCGGAGAAGGCCGGCGTGGTCGCGATCCCCCACCAGGTCTTCTACGACAACATCGAAGCCGGCCGACCCCTGGTTCGCTGGGCCTTCTGCAAACAACCCCACATCCTCGAAGAAGCCCTGAACCGCCTCGCGAAGCTCGCCTGATTTCAGGGATTCCTCAGAGGACGTCGTACCGGACGCCGGTCAGCTGCTCGGACACGTCCCACAAGCGACGTTGGACAGCTTGGTCGTGCGACCGCGCGGTCGAGGTCAGCAGGGTCGGCTTCCCTCTGAACTCGAACCATCCGTCCGGGCCGTAGTACTCGCCACCTCGCGCTGCCGGATCGACAGCAGCGCGCAGGATCGGCAGTGCACCGGCCTCCACCGGGTGCGTGATCGGACGCGCGAGCCCCCAGTTCTTCCCGTGGAAGAGGATCGGCAGGTTGCGGTTGAGCTCCGATCGCGCGCCGCCCGGGTGCGCCGCGAGGGCAACGGTCGTGGCTGCCTTCGCGGCCAGTCGACGCTGCAACTCGTAGGTGAAGAGGAGATTCGCCAGCTTCGACTGGGCGTATGCGGCGCCGGGCCGATACCGCCGTACCGACTGGAGATCGTCGAAATCGATCCGCCCCTGCTTGTGCGCGGGACTCGCGACCGTGACGATCCGGGAGCCTTCGACTGGCAGCATCCGCTCGAGCAACAACCCGGTCAGCGCGAAATGCCCGAGATGATTGGTGCCGAACTGGAGCTCGAACCCATCCGCTGTCGTACTGCGCGGCGGCCTCATCACGCCGGCGTTGTTGATCAGCACATCGAGCCGCTCGTACTCCGCGCCGATCCGCCGCGCCGCCTCGTGCACCGATTCCAACGAGGCGAGGTCGAGCACAACCACGCTCACCTTCGCGTCCGGCGTCGCTGCCTTGATCTGCTCGCGCACCACGCCCGCCTTGGCTTCATCCCGACAAGCCAGTACTACGTGCGCGCCCGCCTCGGCGAGGACAACCGCGACCCGGCGGCCGACCCCGGTCGTCGCTCCAGTGATGACCATTGTGCGCCCTGACTGATCCGCGATCGAGCTGGCCATGAGCTCCTCCTGTAGTATCCGGGATGTGTATCCCGCTTACTGTGACGATACGGGATGCTCATCCCGTTTAACAACGCATGGCCGACCGCCCATTACCGTTGCCGGCGCCGTTGCCGTCGACCCGGTCGGTCCGCGATGACGGAACCGGTCAAGGCCCAGCGGGCCGACGGGCAGCGCAACCGCGGTCGCGTGGTGGAAGTAGCTGAAGCCGCCTTCGCCCAAGAGGGATTGACTGTTCCCATCTCGGAGATCGCCCGCCGCGCAGAGGTCAGTACAGGCACGGTCTCGCGGCACTTCCCCACCAAGGCCGCCCTGATCGAAGCGGTCCTGCTCACCGTCCTGGAGCGCTTGGAGGAGAAAGCGCGCTCCCTCCTCACCGCAGACGATCCCGGCGAGGCCTTCTTCTCCTACTTCCACCGACTCGTCATCGAGGGAACCACCAACAAGGCCTTGTTCGACACCCTCGCCGCGGCCGGCCCCGATAGCGACCTCAAGAACGCCGTGACCTCAGCCGGCACAGCCCTGACCACAGCCCTCGGCAACCTCTTGAATCGCGCCCAGCAAGCAGGCGCAGCCCGCACCGACATCACCCCCGACGACCTCTCCGCCATCCTCGTAGGCGCCCTGGCCATGCAGTCCCACGCCATCCCCGCCCCCTCCCCCCACCTAGCCGCCCTAGCCACAGACGCCCTCCGCCCCCACCCCTGACCCCCATCGAGAGGCCATCCTGGGGCAGATGCGGGCAGATCTGCGCTCGGCATGACACGACCCTCACCGTGTGCAAGGATTGCAACAGCTCGCCAGGTGCTGCTTGGGGAGAAGTGAAGCTGGGATTCCCGCCGGAATGACGGGCCCCAGCTTTCGCGCTTCTAGGTCGCGGTTGGTGCTTTGGGCAACGACGGGTTCAGGGCGAGTACTT